>Ga0078972_1000451_pt1 | contig 156578 bp, 156 predicted proteins | sample YelNatPaOPGAMG01_FD_67568 | JGI IMG/M metagenome (GOLD analysis project Ga0078972, IMG submission 67568) | Hot spring thermophilic microbial communities from Obsidian Pool, Yellowstone National Park, USA - OP-RAMG-01 (SPADES assembly) (version 2) | ecosystem: Environmental > Aquatic > Thermal...
TCTTCTTCACCCTCCTCACAGCCAAAATCCCAGCCTTCGCCAAGTAGTACTGAGCCAAATCATCAATACCCTTCTGGCAGAACACAACATTCGCACCAGCAGCCTTAATCTTCTCAACCATGTCCTTCAAAAGGCGCGCTTCTTCATCGAGGAACATCTTCATTTGCTCTGGGCTGTTAATCCTAATCTCCGCGTCTATTTCTGTCTTCTCGACCTCGAGGGGGGCGTCGATGAGCGCGATCTTCGCCTTCTCAACGCGCTTAGGCATGTCTGGGTGAACAACTTCTTTGTCGACTATGATGCCGTAGATGAGCTGGGTGTCAAGGAAGGAGCCACCCTTCTTCTTGACAAGCTGGACGTAGTCGTCGACATTGGCCACGATCCTCCCATCCCTCTCCTCAGCTATCTGCTTCGCAGCCTTCACAGCGATTTCAGCCAGGTGATCTCTGAACGCCGCGACCGCCTTGCCCCTCATCGAAGTTATTGCAACCTTCTTCAGGGCCTCGTTGTCGTTAACATCCACTTTGATGGCCACTTTGCGTAAAACTTCTTCAGCCTTTTCGAGAGCTTTTTTGTAGCCGGTTACGATAACCGTCGGATGGATGTTCTTCTCGAGAAGCTTCTCAGCCTCCTTTATGAGCTCTCCGGTCAAGACGACGGTTGTAGTTGTACCGTCGCCTACTTCCTCGTCCTGAGCCTTCGCTATCTCCACCAGTAGCTTAGCTACAGGATGCTGAACATCCATCTCATCAAGTATGGTGGCGCCATCATTCGTTATCGTTATGTCGCCGAGGCTGTCAATAAGCATCTTATCCATCCCGCGCGGACCAAGTGTCGTCTTAACAGTCTCAGCTATCGCTTTGGCTACCATGAAGTTAAGGGACATAGCTTCCCTTCCAGTTCTCCTGCTCGTGCCTTCCTTCAGCACAAGCACCGGTACACCGCCCAATTGAGCTAACTGTGCCTGAGCCGCCATGGTCGCACCGGCACCGGTCTTTTTCGCTTCTATTTATACTTTTCTCTAAGCAGCCAGCGAGCCGGCCGCTCTGCTAAGCACAACTTTCAGCGCTACTTCGACATCCTCGGCCTTGATCGTTCTTCTTCCTGCGTGCCTACTCATGTCCGCAGAGACCTTAGCTATTTCTCTAGCCAGGTTCTCCACGATGTCTCTCAGCTTCTCTGCCGCCTCTTCGCTCACTCTGTAGCCACCTTCTTGGCGGAGTATTCGCTCTAGAGGTGCTAGAGGTATCTCATGGCTCGTTTTTCCTCTTCTTCCCACAGAGAGCCCTTTAGGATGCTCTGAAAAACTTACCGCGGTGTGATAGATACGCCCTACTTATCCACAAAAAGTTTCGCTTGTCCCGAGATCCGTGCTTTCGTTATACCTTGTGGGAGACGATGCCTCACGTGCGTAAGCACTTAAAGGAAGGTTTATGTGGCGTATGTAAACGGGGCTTGCGTGGGTAAGGTCCGTCCAGCGTATATAAAGCGCACCGCCATGGCGCTACTGGAGAAGTATCCCGACAAGTTCACGAGCGACTTTGAGCATAATAAGCGTGTTGTAGGTGAACTCCTAAAAACTACGAAACGAGTTAGAAACAGAGTGGCCGGCTACATTACGAGGCTTATTAAAAGGCAGGAGAGATTTAAGGCATTAGAGGAGACTGCGGCACCAACCGCAGTAGAGGAGGGAGAGGAGTAACGCGTTCTGCCAGTGTGTTACGCGATAGCAGAACGCTCGAGCGCGGGACCTGAGCGAAATGAGTACTGTGGGGGCTGCAACGTATGCTCCTCGCCGGAGCTGCTATACCATTTCTAAAAACTTCGGAAATGTTTTCAGGCTTTCCGCCTTATAAACGGTTTAAATTGAGTAAAGCTTTAACTGTAGGCACGAAATAAAGCTGGAAGCGCGGTGAACGCGCGCGCACGCCCCTCCCTCAGCAAAACCTTTAACCCCTCAACCTTCCAGCATTACAGCCCCGGTGGTGCAGCCCGGCCAAGCATACCGGCCTTTCGAGCCGGAGAACCCGGGTTCAAATCCCGGCCGGGGCACCATGCTAATGCATCATTGGCGCGCGTGCACCCACGTCTCGGTCCTCCTTGGTTGACTAGGGAGAGGTCCCTCCTTCATTGCGCGGTAGGCGTCGCCGCCCGCGGCGCTCCAGAGCGTCATGGGTTCGTCCACCGCCCCGCTCGGGAGCGGCTTCACTTTCATCACCTCTTCAGCCCTGCGCGCGAACGCATTATTGGAAGGAGGCGGGTGTATCTGTAAGCCTTCTAACAAGCCTAGCCCAAGGGTCTTCCCCTATCGGCAGCTTCACCAACTTTAAGGTGCTAGAAGCTTCGGTGAAAGAAGCTGTACACGCTTCAAGTTGATGAGAGCGCAAGCCATCGACAGTCACTCTACAAGCGTCTACGACCGCAACCTCCACACGCTTGGTCGATGGGACAACCAAAGGTTTAGCAAGCGCAGTGAACGGGGCTAGGGGAACCATCGAGAAAGCGTGAAGATCGGTATCCACTATCGGTCCTCCCGCCGACAGAGCATAGGCCGTCGAGCCTGTTGGAGTAGCCACTATCAAACCGTCAAGCCTTCCCTGGAGAAGCGTAGCTCCATTCACGCGGACCGATAGGCGGATCAACCTGCTGTGGTGAGGGCTTGTCACTACCACATCATTCACAAACTCCGAGCTCCACCGCTCGGTAGAGATAAACCCCACAATTCTCTCCTCGATGCGGTAGTCGCCAGCTAGGATCAGTTCGAGTGCTTCTTTGAAGCGAGGGAGCGGGACCTCCATTAAGTAACCGATGCTTCCACAATTGACCCCGAGGAAGGGGAGGGAACCCCCAGCTTCATGGTAGGCCTTCAGGAGCGTGCCATCCCCTCCAACTGTAATAATCAAGTCGGCCCACTTTGCAGCTTCGCTAGCAGGAATTCTCGGGAACCTCGCCGAGGATGGATATGAAGGATGAACCGCTACTTCAAGCCCACTAGCTTCCAAACTCTTCTCGAGATAAAGTAAATCCTTTGGTCCGATATCGACCTTCGCATACAACCACACGCGGTGTACGCTTGAAGCCCCCCCTCTACGGTCGCCGCGTAACTGCGCCACCAGAGCCCCTGCTTGGCTGAGACAATTTCGTTTTTCTTCTTTTTGGTGCGCGCGTGGCGCGCCTACGGCTAATTTCGGTCCAGCGTACGCGCGCGGAAAGGTTTAATATCGTTGCAGCGTGCACGCTACGGTGGCAAAAGTATGTCGACAAAGCCGGTAGACGCGGGTTCGCTTAAGACCGGTTCCTTCGTTGTGATCGATGGGGAGCCCTGTAGGGTGCTTGAGGTCGAGCGCTCGAAGACAGGCAAGCATGGGTCCGCAAAAGTGAGAGTGGTTGCTGTCGGCTTGTTCGATGGTGTGAAGCGGACGCTTGTGGTACCAGCCGACTCTAGAGTTGAATCGCCTACCGTCAGAAAGTTCCCTGGACAGGTGCTCGCTAAGCTAGGTGAGAACAGCGTTCAGGTGATGAGCCTAGAAGACTACTCGACTTTGGAGGTTTCAATGCCAGACGATCCAGATTTGCGTGAGAGGATTGAGCCGGGAGTCGAGGTCGAGGTTTGGGAAATCATGGGGCGCTACAAGATCGTGCGCACGCTGAAGCGGTAGCCTGTAATTTTACCGTCCGAGTATACGCTCGAACCGGTGCAACGATGATTACTACCGAGTTAGCCTAGTGTTAACGTATTAATCTCTCATGAAAGCCGCGCAAACCTTAATTACGGGTATCCTTTTTCACACGGTGATGATAAAAATCGAAGAAAGAGCGGAGATAGGCATCATTGGTGGAAGCGGGCTTTACGACCCTGCTATTCTGGAAGATGTTAAAGAAATCAAGGTGTACACTCCTTACGGGTCACCCTCCGACTTTATAACGCTGGGGACGCTAAAGGGGCGGCGCGTAGCTTTCCTCCCGCGGCATGGGCGCGCGCACCGCATTCCGCCTCACATGATCAACTACAGGGCTAACATCTGGGCGTTTAAGGAGCTGGGCGTCGAGCGTGTGATCTCGGTCAGTGCCGTGGGGAGCCTGCGCGAGGACTACAAGCCGGGAGACTTCGTTTGCCCCGACCAGTTCATCGATATGACCAAGAACCGAGTGTACACTTTCTTTGATGGACCTGTGGTCGCGCACGTCAGCATGGCCGATCCCTTCTGCCCGGAGCTGAGGGAATTGTGCATCACTACTGCTAGGAAGCTGGGGATTAGGATGCACGAGCGGGGCACGTACATCTGCATCGAAGGACCTCGCTTCAGTACGCGCGCCGAGTCTAAGCTTTGGAGGCAATTCGGAGCCGAGATAATCGGTATGACGTTGGTCCCTGAAGTCAATCTGGCTAGGGAGGCCGGCATGTGTTTTGTGAACGTCGCTATGGTCACAGATTACGATGTGTGGGCTGAGCGCCCTGTAACAGCCCACGAGGTGGCTAGAGTTATGGCTGAGAACGTAGAGAAGGTGAAGAAGCTGCTTTACGAGTTGATCCCAGTGATACCTAGGGAACGCCGCTGCAATTGCGCGCACTACCTGAGCGAAGCCTTGCTGTAGTCTTGTCTCCTTTTCGCGCACTTTTTATTAGCAGGTTATTCGGCGGCTTGCCTGTGAGCCAAGCGTACAAAGTAAAGGATCTCGGGTTGGCGCCGCAGGGCAGGCTCAAGATCGAGTGGGCGGAAATGCACATGCCAGTGCTCATGAAGATTAGGGAGCGTCTAGCGCGTACGAGACCTCTCGAAGGTGTCCGGATCGCCGCTTGCCTGCACGTCACTAAGGAGACCGCGGTGCTGGTTAAAACTCTGAAGGCTGCTGGCGCTGAAGTCTACCTGGCGGCAAGCAACCCCCTTTCCACGCAGGACGACGTAGCTGCTGCACTAGTCGAGGAGGGTGTGCACGTGTTTGCGTGGAGGGGTATGGGAGTGAGGGACTACTACGAAGCCATCGCCCGTGTTGCGGGCTCGAAACCTACGGTGACGATGGATGACGGAGGGGACCTCACGGCACTGGTGCACAAGCTGCACTACGGCGAGACGGGTGAGGACGTTGAGGTTGCTAAAGAGGTTGTTGGAAAACCGATCGAAGGAGTCATCGGGGGTACGGAGGAGACGACTACAGGCGTTGTCAGGTTAAAAGCACTAGCAAAAGAGGGGCGTCTGTTGTATCCAGTTATAGCTGTAAACGAATCGCAAACAAAGTACCTGTTCGATAACAGGTACGGGACCGGGCAAAGCAGTTTAGACGGCGTAATTCGAGCGACAAATCTACTGATAGCTGGGAAAACAGTTGTCGTCGTGGGCTACGGCTGGGTGGGGCGGGGGATCGCGATGCGGGCGCGCGGGTTGGGAGCAAGAGTCATCGTCGTGGAGGCGGACCCGATAAAGGCCTTAGAAGCGCTCTATGACGGTTTTTACGTCACTGATATGGCAGAGGCTGCGCGTGTTGGAGATATCTTCATCACCGCCACTGGGAACATTAACGTGATCAGAGGTGAGCATATACAGCATATGAAGGATGGGGCTGTTTTGGCGAACGCGGGTCACTTCAACGTGGAAATCAACGTTCGGGATCTCGAGCGGATGGCTGTCGCTAAGCGTCTTATGAGGCCAGATGTCGAGGAGTACCGCTTAGCTGATGGTAGGAGAGTGTTCCTTTTGTGTGGAGGTCGTCTAGTCAACTTGGCAGCTGCCGAAGGTCATCCGCCCGAAGTTATGGATATGAGCTTCAGCAACCAAGCGCTCGCCGTTGTCTATCTGGTTAGGCAAAAAGGACGATTGGCGCCTGGAGTATACAAGCTGCCCAAAAAGATCGACTACAGAATAGCTAGGTTGAAGCTCGAAGCCCTTAACGTTAAGCTAGAGCGGCTGACAGAAGAGCAGAAAGAATACCTGAGTTCGTGGAGATTGGGGACCTAGCGCGCGGGACCTAGGCAAGCTCAATTACCAGCGCTAATCAGCAAAGAATGCTTAAATCCCCTGTCCTCAGCCCTCCGCGGGTGGTTGCGCTAAAGGGGGAAAAGTGGCTGGTCTTTTCGGCTTGGCCCTACGTTAACGCGATCCCCCACCTCGGTAACCTAATAGGGTCAATCCTATCGGCAGATATTGCCGCACGTTTCCTGCGGATGAAAGGCGCTAGGGTGGTGTTCGCCAGCGGTTCCGACCAGCACGGCACGCCCATCGAGGTTGAAGCGATCAAACGCGGTGTCGATCCGAAGAAGATGGCGGATGAAATGCACGAGGTTGTCAAGGGTTTATTCGATAAGTGGAGGATTTCATTCGACATTTATACAAAAACAGACAATCAAACACATATAAAATTCGTTATGGATTTCTACAGGAAAGTTTACGATAATGGCTACGTGTTCAGCGACGTAATCCAAGTCCTCTACTGTCCCAATGACAGAATATACCTCCCGGACCGTTTTGTCGAGGGAACATGTCCCTACTGCGGTTACCCCAAGGCTAGGGGAGATCAGTGCGACAACTGTGGGAGGCTGCTCGATCCCCTGCAGCTGATCGAACCACGATGCGTTCTATGCGGTTCAAAGCCGGAGGTTAGGGAAACAAGGCACTGGTTTTTGGACTTGCCGAAGCTGGCCGATAAGATCAAAGAGTACGTGGAGGGCAACCCCAACTTGCCCGACAACGCTCGCAACATGAGCTTACAAATGCTGAAGGAGGGGTTGCGTCCACGCTCCCTCACAAGAGACAACAAGTGGGGTATCCCAGCTCCCTTCCCGGGTGCTGAGGGGAAAACGATCTACGTGTGGATGGAGGCTGTGCTCGGGTACATTTCCGCTGTCAAGGAGTATTTCGAGCAAAGAGGCGAGCCAGACAAGTGGAAGGAGTTCTGGCTGGACCCCGGCACGAAAAGCGTGTACTTCATAGGAAAGGACAACATACCCTTCCACGTAATCATCTTTCCCGCTCTACTGCTAGCTTCTGGAGAGGGTTACGTGCTCCCGTGGACCGTGGCTTCAACCGAGTATCTGCTCTTCGAAGGTGATAAGTTCTCGAAAAGCAGGGGGATCGGCATATGGATAGATGAAGCTTTGGAGCTGCTGCCCGTAGACTACTGGCGTTTCGCGCTGGTGTGGATGCGACCCGAGGTGCGTGATTCCAATTTCTCTTGGAAAGGCCTTCAGGAAGCTGTGAACTCGCAGTTAAACGACGCGGTGGGCAACTTAGCTCACAGAGCGTTAACACTAGTCAAACGCAGGTTCGATTACACAATACCTCAACCCAACGGGTTGCGTAAGCGCGATGAAGATATCCTAAGCGTGGCGTGGTCCAAGGTGGACGAAGCCGAAAAAAGCATGCTCGAGTTCAGGTTCAAAAAAGCTCTATCTTCAATCCTGGAAATCGCTGCTGAAGGTAACGCTTACATAAACGAGATGCGGCCGTGGGAGGAGCCTGTGGGCGAGGCCGCAAAGACCCTCTTCACAGCCTGTAGCCTGATTAAAACACTCGCCATAACTCTGGCGCCGGTAATCCCTGACAGCTCGCAGAGGATGTGGGAGATGCTGGGCTATGGAGGGTCTGTGGCGGACGCTGGGTGGGATGAGGCTAAGAAGCCCGTGGCACCAGGTCTCAGGATAAAAGAGCCAACCCCGCTCTTTAGGAAGATCAGCGACGAGGAGCTCGCTGCAATCCAACTAAAGCTTTCCGAGATCAGGCGCAGCAGAGATCAGCAAACCCGATAGAAGGTATAAGATGCTCTAGATTAATCAAAAAATTCGCCTATTAAATAGTTAGGTGTGAAAGATTTTATTCTGACCTTTACCCGCTCGCCAGGTTTAGCCGCAGCTGGAACCACCACGGGTTTGTACGTGGATGTTCTGGCAATAACCGTGTCGCCCGTTTTCCTATCTTCTGTAACAAAAACTTCCACGATCCTATCGACGTACCTCGAGTTTATCTCAGCGGCGACCTCAGCCGCTAGCTGAGAGAGGAGCCTCGACCTGCGTTTCTTTTCAGGCTCAGGAACCGTATTTTCTTCTACATAAGCGGGGGTGAAGGGTCTGAAGGTGTAGCGGGCTACGTGTACCTTATCGAATGCTAACTCTCTAACAACTTTAAGCGTGTTGGCGAAAGCTTCCCAGCTTTCCCCTGGATAACCGACGATCAGATCGGTCACTAGCGATACCTCTCCGAGCTCCCTCCTGAACAGAGCGGCTAAAGCCTTGTACTCGGTTACTGTGTACCTTCTACCCATGAGCTTTAAAACACCGTCATCGCCTGACTGGAGAGGCAGGTGTAGATACTTGTACATTCTCTCATCCTTGAGAAGCGTGGCCAGCTCCACCGCTAAAGGCTTCGCCATCCATGGCTCCATCATGCCTAGGCGGATCCTGTAGTCGCCATCTACTTCCTCTAGGATGCTCCTAAGAAGGTCAGTTAGCTTTACCCCTTTATCCACGCCGTACGATGCTACGTCTTGGCCTGTCAAGTAGATTTCTTTAGCCCCTCGCTCCACCGCTTCCCTCACCAGCTTCAGCGCCGTATCCATATCTAAGCTCGTGACGCCTTTCCTAACTACAGGCTCTACACAGAAGCCGCACCTGCCCGTGCAACCGGTTTGGACGGGGAGGATGTATCTCGTACCTTTCTCGTGCCTGTAAGCCTGCAGCCACCTACGATACTCTCTCACGAGCCACACGTCCTCGCCTCTGAGGAACTTCCGCAGCTCCTCTAGGCACGAGGGATCCACCAAGGAGGCACCCGGAGCAGCTTCCGCTATCGAGTATGGTCGAACGTTCACGAGACAGCCTGTAACTGCTAAACGCTTGCCCATCAAGCTTAGCTCGCGCAACCTAGCGAGGATTTTCCTCTCGGTTTCAGCCCGCACAGCGCATGTATTCACAACCACGGTATCAGCTTCCTCAAGCTTGTCAACAACCTCTACACCCTCCGCAGCCGCCAGCTGCCTTACGTACTGCGTTAAGGCCTTGTTCAGCCAGCAGCCATACTCTTCGACGTATACGCGCATACCTGTGCCGGCTGTAGCGCTTCGGGGCTTAAAAACGCATGCGAACGGGAGGGATAAAAAGCAATAAAAGAGGCTCGCGCTCGGGACGCTGTATGCGCCGGTGCACGCTGTGCCTAGTACTGCTGCTTGCGCTGTCGGTTAGCCTGGCCGCGCGCGGCGAGCCTAGGGTTAGCGTGAGCGCGCGCTTGGATAACCCCTTCCTCGTGGAAGACGTAAAGGTTGAGGGGTTGGAGCCGGTTTCAACGCTAACTCTCAACCTAAGCGCGGTTCAGAGCATTGTCGATTACGCGGTTGCCGTCGCGGAGGGGGTTCCCGTCAACGGGTCCCTCCAGAATGGCCTCCTGCGCTTCGATTTCGGGCGTCCAGTGACAAGCGCAAGAGTGTGGATCGTTTTTCGGGCACTGAACGTGAGCGGCGGCGTAGCCACGCTGACTGTGCCACTCGTACTCGCGCCCTTAGAGGTCAATGAGGCTAACACGAGCTTCATCGTGTGGGGTATACCCTCACAACCTTTTGACGTAGCATCGAGGTTTAACGTAAGCAAGGGTTACAGCCCAGAGCTGCTGAACTACCTTAAAGGCAACACAACATCCGAGCGCGGAGACCTCGAAGTAGTTAAGGTGAGCTTAAGCGCTTCGGGTCTTCCACCGGCTATCGAGAAGCTAACTAGAACGATCGTGGTGGAACCGAGTTCTCTCATTTTACTGGATAACTACACACTAACGGGGGTGTCTTGGCAGGGAGCTTCTAGCTTGTCCCTCACCTACGCGGCTGATGTGGAGCTTAAAAGCGTGAGAGGGCTTGTAACCTCATACCCGCCAACGTACTACAGCTTCACTCGCCTCAACGGCTCAACGAAAATACAAGTTACGCTATTGGCCCCCCCGTACGGCGCTGGGGACAAATCATACGTGCAACTCGAGCTCTCTACGGTTCCTCAGGGGGCGGACAGCGTTTTTAAAATCCCGGCTTTCGTTGGCGTAGGGCGGTACGTGCCCGAGGTACGCGTTCTAGTGAAAGTGAGGGGGACCGCTACCTTCCGCGGTTTAACTCCGGTTAAGGAGTGGCGAGAAAACGGTTACAGCGTTTACGAGTTGGGGACCTTTAAGCTGCTGGGAGAAGGTGCGGAGAGGGCGGTCCAGGCGGAGGTGAAGTTCTCGCCGCAAGCCCCCGTGCCGTACATCATAGCGGGTGCGCTGCTAGCAGTGTTAACAGCGCTAGCGTACTTGGCTTTCACTAGGGCAAGGAGAGAGGAAGCAGCACCAGCTCCTGTTGAAACCGTCGTTGTGACGAGCGAGCTTTCGGAGGCGTTGAAGGAGAGGGTCTCCAACATCGAGGCCCTGCTCGATGCCTGGTACAAGTACAACGACGGCAGGTTGAGCAGGCAAGCTTACAGGCAGCTCGCGTCGAAGCTGAGGCGAAGGGAGGAAGAGCTAAGAAAAAGGTGCAGAGATGCGGCTCTCGGCGAAGCGGGGACTGCTGAAAAGTTGGATAAGGTCGACGAGCTGATAGCCGAGATTCTAGGTCACTTATCTAAAATGGAGGAAGCGAAAAGAAGCATTGAAAGGGGAACCTTGTCTAAGAGAGAGGGAAAGAAACTTTTGGATAAACTACAGGGTGAAATGGTAGAGCTCCTTGACGAGCTAAGAGCCGAAGCGGGATAGCGGTTGCGAACAGACTTGTGAAGTACGCGTTGCGCGGCCCTGCTGCCCATCAATTCCTTCTTTTCGAGACTAGGTAGCTAATAGGTGATTCGCCATCGCCGCGTACTAGCCAAAACGCTGTTTGCAGACTCCGTGGTGCGGGGGCCGGGATTCGAACCCGGGCAGGCCTACGCCAGCGGAGCCTCAGTCAAGGCTCGGCTCTAGCCGAACCGCCCCCTTTGACCTAGCTCGGGCACCCCCGCTGTGACCGTAGGTTGTCCAACCCTTAAAAAGCTTTTAGCCGCGAGCTCCACCACCGCTAGCGAAAAAATTAATTTTAATTGTTAAGTCTGTCAGCAAAGCAAGGGGTTCGGTTGCCAAGATTCTTTCATTGTCTTTAAGAATCCTGAAAACTTCTTGGGCTATTGCTTCGAATTTAGAAATCGCAGAATTAGAAAACACTCTTGAATCTCTGAGTTCTTCCAGGTCCACTATGCGTAAGCCCTGTTCCTTGCTCCAGACGACGTCGACGTATGCGTCTACGTACCATACCGCACTGGGCGGGCACGGTTCAATGGGAGTATTCACGTTCACGTACAGGCCCTTGAGCTCTCCGGCAGCGCTGAAATAGGCGTGTGGTAGGACGTAGGAGCCGAGAACGATCACACTAATAGCGGTATCGCCCTCCTCTTTCTCTAGAGCTAGTCCATCGTAAACACCTTTACCGGAGATCTTCCGTTGAAGTTTAACGATGAGTGGTTTCCCGCTCGCAACTTCTGCAGCACCTTCGATCTCCACTACCTTGCCGCCGGGTGTTTCGTGAAAAATTCTCAAGCGCTCGCCCTTGACCTCGCTTTCCAGGATTTCCAGAACCCTGTTGGAAAGCTGCTCGTCGGTGCGGCGCTCGGAAAAACCCTCGAGCGCATCAACCAACGCAGAGAACCTTTCCCCGCACGCTTTGGCCAGGTGGTGGTAGGGGACTGTTGCCATCCGCCTAGCTCTAACGTGGTCGAGCAACCTTTTATCGTCGAGCGCGAATGGTACGAAAACCAAGATTTCGCCATCCGTGATCTTGGCCGGATGGTCTAAGGTGCGAGCTGCTTCTCGCGCTTTCTCTGCCAGCCCCTTGAGTTTTTGAAGCTCTGCGTTCAACTCGCTCAGCTTGGCCCAGCGAGCTGAGCTCCTCCACCTGACGCCCCACCCCTCCAACCCGGTTTTTTCAGCCAACGAAAGAAGAGTGGTCCGCTGAGGCCCGCGTATATGCTCGCTCACGCCGTGCAGCTGCCCTTCAACGAGCCTGGCGTAAGTGCCGACAACCGCTACGCCCTTTTTAAGCACGGGCCGCCCCTCGCGGAAGCTAACAATGTGAGCTGGCACCAGCTCGCCCACCCTCGCTTCCCCCTCGAGGAGGCCGATGCTACCGTCCGGCAGCTCGACGGTCCTCTCGCCCACGACTCTGCAGACGTAGGTAGCGTAGAGCTCGCCGGGCATCACTGCGATGGGAGATAGCTGCAGTGCGTTCCTGAAAATCGTAGTAATTCTTTCCACAACGTCTTTTCTCCCTAGGATGACAACCCCTCTTCGATCCTCCCTGTCTTTAATGGTGGCCAAAGCTACTCCGCGCGAGCTCACAGAATCCCCGAACCTGGCTTTGAGCTGAGGGCTTGCATCGACCACTGTAACGCCGTTCTCCACGAGTAGCTCGGTCAAAGCCGTTGAGTAGATACCCTTGACCCTCACACCAAAGACTCCAGTCACGCCTTCTTCAGCAACTTTTACGACTTGAACATTGCGCGCATTCAATAGCGGCCTGCGCGGGCTCGCGTCCCGCAACGCAAACGTTATACGCTTGCATGTTCTCACCCTGCCGGTGGGAGCGTGAGCGAGCCCGTGCAGTTAAAGCAGGCGATAGATTTGCTGAGAAAGCTTGTGGAAGACAGGGGGATACCGCGTAACATAAGGCGCCTAGCCTCTGAGTCAATAGAGCTCCTGAGCGATACACGGCTCTCGCTCGGTTTGCGCGCTGCCAACGTCATCTCGCGCCTCGATGAAGTTTCATCGGATCCGAACGCGCCTTTGTACGCTAGAACGCTCATATGGCAGATAATAGCGATACTAGAGCAGCTGAGAGATTGAGCGTGAGGGAGGCGAAGAGTGACGACCTGGAGGAAATCTACAGGATAGAAATACTTTGTTTTGGTTCAGACTCCTACGATCCAAGTCTCCTGTTGCTATACCTAAATCTCTCACCGGATACTTTCCTTGTTGCCGAGGAGGAGGGAAAGATCGTCGGTTACGTCATAGGGCTTGTCAGAAAGTGGAGCGAAGGGCACGTGATTTCCCTCGCAGTCCACCCAGAGCATAGAAGAAAGGGGGTGGCTACAGCACTAATGAAAGAGCTGCTAAGGAGATTCAACGATAAGGGCGTGAAAGCGGCACGCCTGGAGGTGAGGGTGAGCAATGAAGCGGCGATAAAGCTGTATGAGAAGTTGGGTTTTAAGAGAGTGGGAATTATAAAGCGGTACTACGCTGATGGCGAGGATGCGTACCTGATGGTGGTGCAGCTGCGATGAAGCTCCGGAAGCTCTATACGGGAAACGTGGTCTACGGCGAGCTTCCCGAGGGCTGCAAGCTCTGCTTGAGAGGTCTCAAAACGGTCGTCTTCGTAACAGGGCTTTGCCCTAGGGATTGCTTTTACTGCCCCCTCAGTGCTGAGAGAAGAGGACGCGATGTCTTTTTCGTCAACGAGAGACCCTCGCGCGGAATAGAGGATGTTATAGCGGAGATCGCTAGCTGCGGGTCGCGAGGAATGGGAGTGACGGGAGGAGACCCTCTAGCGAAGTTAGATCGCACGCTGGCCGTGATAGAGGCCGCAAAAGGCTTCTACGGCAAAAACTTCCACATCCACCTTTACACGAGCGGCAAGACTCTAACGCACAGTGTATTGCGGAAATTGGAGGAAGCGGGGCTTGACGAGCTGCGCTTGCATCCCGATCCCCGCGACGTCGAGCGTGTGCTCGAGGTTTTGGAGAAAGGGCAGCCACAGTTCAAAGTAGGGTTTGAGATACCGGTGCTGCCGGGAACCGTCAAAGAGACCCTAGAGTTTTTAGAGATAGTTTCACAGTGCGAGTGCGTGAGCTTTGTAAACATGAACGAACTTGAGTTTTCAGAGAGCAACAGCGAGAGTTTGAAAGCCAGAGGCTACAAGCTATCTAACGACTGGAGGTCTGCCGAAGGTAGCCGAGAAACCGCTATACGCGTCCTCGAGGAAGCTGAAAAGCGGGGTTTAAGGTTAAGCTTACACTTTTGCCCCGCTTTAAGCAAGGACCGATATCAGGTTCGTCTAAGGTTGTACAAGAGGGGTGTACTGTCGGCGATGCCTCATGAGCTGGTCAGCGACGGCGGCACCATACTCAAGGCTCTTATCGCGGAAGGGTGCGAAAACGCGCCTCCGCTCCTCGTGTTCAGAGGGCGTCTAGGGCTTGAAACATCGGTTCTATCGGCTGAAATCGCGGGGGCGAGTTACCAAGTCCTTGAGGAACTCCCTGATTATTTCAGGACGCTCTTAAATATAGTATGAACAATTTTAACAAGAAATTTATAATTATTTAAATAAATATTTTCAGAAAATACATAGGGCACCGCCCAGCTGCTTGCATCACTATTTTTGTGAAATTGAATGAGTTGACCCGATACAGGATGAATAATTTGAAAAATATGATTTATAAATTTCTTACAGTTGAGCTGTTTAGAGCAATGATTGAATTCACGAATTGTAAAATATCAATTGCTTAACGTTGCGCCTGTATATAGAGTACAACTTTCAGTAATGCAAAGCCCTTATATACGTGGGTGCAACAATCTCTCGGGGAAGAAACATGGTCGAGTGGTTCGCCTTCGACGTAAAGGCTAGGAAGAAAGTGCGCATCAAGAACCCACAGTTTGTACAGCTGAAGAATGGAAGGTGGGCCGTAACCGGCCAAAGCGAGGAGACCGGCATTAAGGTCTTCCGCTTCCTAAGCAAAGAAGAAGTAGAAAAACACGTTCCGAAGAAATAACAGCTCTAGCATATACGTAACATAATATTTTTATTTTTCTTTATTCTCTTCGAGCTTGCGAAAAGGTTAATTACTCGTAGATTATGCAGGTGCTGTGTCCCATGAGGAGGAGCTTCTAAAGCGCCGATTAATGCTTGAGCTTCAACGCAAAATGCTAGCTAAGCAAATGAAGCGGGATGTAGAGAAGCCGGATTACACCTCTGTTTTCTTGAAGCATTTGAGCGACGATGGGAAAGAGATGTTCAACCTGGCGATGAACCAGTACCCAGACATTGCTCAGAGAGTGGCGGAAACATTGGGTAAGCTTTACTACGAGGGTAGATTAGAAGGGATTCTAGACGCCGAAACGGTTTATGGAATATTCGAGGAAATCGGTTATCCTATTAGGCTAGAGACGAAGATAGTTTATAAAAAGAAAGGTGAAGTAAAAAGTATAAGTGATTTATTAAAGGAGAAAAAGGAATAAATGGAGAACGATGGGTTCAGATTATGAAGTGATTTAAAGGCCATCGTTTCCAAAGTTTAAGCTTCAGCCAGTACGTAAAGACAGTGGAGGAATCGCAGGGGATACAGTTGGCTTCTCAGCAAACTTTTAAGATGATGTGAACAAGGGTTCCCGGATCGCGTATTCGGGTGGAAGGCGATGGTTGGTAGAAAGCTGGTGCTCGTTACCACGGATTGGGCGCCATTTTCAGATAAGATAGCGAAAATATGCGAAGAGGAGGCCGCGAAAGCCGGTGTTCCCTTCGAGGTGAGGAAAGATGATTGGATATACCTAACCCGTCACGGCGAGGTGGACGAATTGGGAGGAGCAGACGTTCCCCAGGTGTTTGTGGAGACGGAAACCCAAGTAAAACACGTGCTCACGCGTGTACCGTTAGACGAGTACGGCAAACCAGATTTTGAGAAAGCGAGACAGCTGGTGCAGCGTGCGCTAGAAGCAGCTTGAGAATGTCCGCGCAATAGAACCCGGCGACCCTGAAAACTCCCTCTTTTTAATGTAGTTTGATTTCGGTGGGTTTTCATCTCTCCTACATGTGTTGGCTGAGAGTTCTAACGAGTAGTAGCTCGTGCGGTAGCGTACTCTTAAGGAGTGGGTTACATGAGCTGGCTCCCTGTAACTATTTCTTCAAAGGAAGTTCCCAGAGCTTCCAGCACCTGCTCTAATGCTGTTCTGAGATGCTCTATGTACTTTTCTGAATCCACTTCGTCTATGCGCGCAAGCTGGACCGCTTTAACACCTTCGCCTCCGCGCACTTTTACAAAAGAGATGACATCTCCAACCCCTACCTGCTTTCCAAATCTTTGAAGTTGTTTAGCGGCTTTGACATGCTGTGGAGTGTTTTTAATGTAGCTGAGTAAAGGTTTTGTTAAAGTTACTTTGAATACTAATTCATCGAGAGGAACTTCTTTCTTCTTTAATCGGTCGTAATACTCGTAAGTGATTTTCTTTAAATAATCTATTGCTTTATCGAGCTCTTGAACGTCTTCGGCTTTACCCAATAAATCTATAGCTTGCATTATAAAGCTCTTTATGAACTCTGGCGTGTTGCGTTTTTTGCCGACTATGCCTTTAGCGTCTACTGTTCCATCATCAAGGATCCCTACATAGTTCTTTTTCCTTCCGCTGAAAGCTACCCATTTGTATTTTTTATCAACTTCGAGATCCACTTGAAGGTTCTTAGAAACCCAGCCTACAAGCTCCTCCAGCTTCTCAGGTTCGGGTTTCCAGAGGAAGAGAGAGTCTGTATCACCGTATAGGACAGCTATGCCCAGCTCCATTGCCTTTTTCAGAGTTTGAAGCAAGAAGTAGCGTCCAAGCGCTGTAGTTGCCTCGGCGACAGGGGGGCAGTAGAGCGGGAACGACTCGGCTCCGAAAACCCCGTAGCTCGCGTTTATGAAGACCTTTAAGGCGCTTTGGACGACGTCGTAATGCCTCTTTTTAACGAGGTCCTGCTCGCTCTTTGCCAGCTTCTTGTAAATGTAGACCCTGAAGTCGCGCAGAAATCCCACCAGCTCGGACATTATCCCCCTCCGCTTCGTGCAGACCCAATGGCTCAAGCCGGGAATCCTGTTAGCCATGCATTCTTCGTGGGGGCACCTCACGGTTTCGTAGGAGAGGTTCCACCTTTTGATCACTGAAGGATACAGGGAAGCGAAATCGACAACGACCACGTCGAAAAACATCCCAGTAAGCGGGTCGATTACCACGGCACCTAGGTACTTCTTGCCCTTTATCACAGCCTTAGTGTCTGTCTGGTTTTTCAGCTTCCTGATATCGCTCTCGTTCGGTATCAGGTAATTCCTCTTCCTGTGCTCGTAGTACAGCATGCTCCGGATCCAGCTCGATATGTTGTGGCGGGTGAGGTCCTCTATGCCTAGCTTCGAGATTCTCATCATAAGGATCACGAGCTTGAGCACGAGGTCGTCGTTGAACGCTGTGAGCTTGTATGTTAGTTCGGCGTCCTTGAGGCTGTACTCAGCCAGTTCAGCGTAGCTCAACTCCGATACGTGTTTGCTCAGCTTCACCTTACCTTCGCCTAAGAGCGCGCCAGCGATCTCGTCGAGCGAGCGCCCTTCCCTGTACTTGTTCCCGAAAGCGTAAACTCTCATCGACCTGTTCGTGAAGAATCTATACAGGTCGATGTGTAGGGCGTTGGTCAGCCTGGCGTAGTCTGCTCCGGGTCTCCAGTCTATCGGGATATTTTCCTCTTTTATTCCGAGCTTCAGCGCGCGGTTCCTCAGGTAGGGGAGATCAAAAGAATCTCCGTTGAACGTAATGGCGAGCGGGTAGCTGGACAGAACCTCGAACGCCCTCTCGATGAGCTCCCTTTCGCTTGAGAAAAATTCGGCGTCTTTGAGGTCTGTTGGGGACTCCCCAAGCTCGGGACGCCTGAGTAGAAGCACTTTTTTAAAACCATCCGAAGCGTATAGGGAAACGGCTATGACAGGATAGGGGGCTTCATCGGGTCTGGGTATCCTGTCGGGCTCTGGAGAGTAGACCTCTATATCTATAGCAACCCGCTTTAAGGACGGTATTGGAGCTTGGAATAGCTTCGCCCATTCGACAGCCCTAAGCAGAACTTCCTCGTTATCGCCGTAGAGCTTCCTCAAGCTCTCGATAACGTTTTCGGGCAGCTCAACGGGTGCAGGCTGCAGCTTTCCATCGACCGCTAAGTAAGGCATACCCGGCACAAAACCAAGATCGTATGCATAGCAGTGGTGGTACTTGATCTTCGCCTCCCAGGCGCGGTCTCCGAGATGCTCTCTAATTGCATTCCTAGTGCCACCTACGGATAAGGGGTCGCGTGCTACAACCTTTGTCATCCTAACGACAGTATCTCTAAGAGCATCGTACTTCTCGACAACTTCAATGTGGTCAAACCCTCTATGCTTGACCACTTCCGGATGCCGCTGAACAAGCTCTTCTGGTGAAAAATCTGTCAAGAGGTAAGGCTTATGTCCTGTCTGATCCGGCACCTCGACGATCCTCTGGCTCTCTTCATCGTACAACCTAAGCACAGCTCGACCCGACTTGCCCTCGTAGCTGACTTCCAGCAAGTACAGGCGACCACCAGCCGCTCTAGCCATCTAAAATCCTGTAGAGCTCGCCCCCTAATAAGATGTTTCGTTTAGCCGTTGCTGCGCGCCGCTCCATACGAAGCGGCGCCGAGCGTGCATTTTGTTCCCAAAGTTCGCTAGTGCTCGAGAGCACGCTAGAATTTTAAGGACCCCCAGCGCAGACCACAAGCGTGGCGGTAAAGCTGATCGCAGTCCAAGTTGAGGTTCCGGAGAAAACCAACGTGATACTTGGTCAGGCCCACTTCATCAAGACCGTTGAGGATCTTTATGAGGCGATTGTAACAACAGTTCCTTCGGCAAGCTTCGGTATAGCGTTCTGCGAAGCATCCGGTCATAGGTTGGTGCGCGTTGAGGGGAACGATGAAGAGCTGAAGGGATTGGCGGCTAAGACGGCGCTTGAAGTCGGTGCGGGTCACTTTTTCGTCATTTACCTGAGGGGCGCATGGCCGATTAACGTACTCAACGCTATAAAAAACGTGCAGGAAGTGGTCACGCTGTTTTGTGCGACGGCTAATCCTGTCCAGGTTATAGTGGCGGAGACCGAGCAGGGTAGAGCGGTGCTGGGCGTCGTAGACGGCTTTAAACCGGTGGGAGTTGAGGGGGACTCGGAGCGGCGCGAGCGAATGGAGTTTCTAAGGAAGATAGGTTACAAGCGCGGTTAGCGTGCATGAAGCAGGCGATAGTCGTTAGAACGGACATCAAGATGGGAAAGGGTAAGCTAGCAGCACAGGTCGCTCATGCGGCGGTCACGGCGGCTGAGATTGCTAGAAGGGAGAAGCCCGAGTGGTTTGAAGTATGGATGCAAAGTGGGCAGAAAAAGATTGTGCTTAAGGCCCCGTCACTCGACGTTCTACTTAAGCTCCACGAGGAAGCTAAACTACTGGGGCTCCCCGCAGCCCTAATATCGGATATGGGTCTTACCCAACTGCCTCCGGGAACGGTTACTGCTCTAGCGGTAGGGCCGGCGCCCGATGAGCTAGTTGACAAGGTTACCGGCGCTCTCAAGCTGCTCTAGACAATGTTTCTTCCCGCGCGCGCCGAGCTCGATAAGCTGCTGGGGATGCTGTTCTACTCAACCGAGTGCGACGGAATAGGTGGCGTGCTCAGAGAACGTCTCGAGGACTTCGTGGTCGTTGAGCTGGCTTTAGGGAAGGTACCTTGCACACCAGGGTGCTCGAAGAGCCTTGGCAGCGGCTCGGGGGACTACCTCTGGTTGCTTGTGGAAAAACGGGGAATCGATACGGTGACCGCTCTGCGCGCGCTGGCGAGAGCGATGGGAGTCGACCGCAGGAGCCTTAGCGTAGCTGGGCTGAAAGACGCAAGGGCGGTAGCTTTCCAGCTGGTGTGCGCGGAAGGCCTGGAGCCCGAGAAAGTGCCCAGCCGGGTTGGCGATAAGTTGCTGGTTCACGAAGCGTTCAGGATGCCCTTTAAGCTGACGACTGGGATGCTGTACGGCAACTTCTTCAGCATAAACGTGAGGAGGCTCGAGGTTCAGCTCGAAGAGGCAGCGAGGCGAATCGCTCAAATTCTGAAGGAGATGGGGGAAGTCGGAGGAGCGCCGAACTACTACGGCTACCAGCGTTTCGGGACGATAAGGCCTATCACGCACGTTGTGGGAAGGTACATTCTGCTGGGACAGTTTGAAGAAGCTGTCAGAGAACTGCTTACGAGGGTCTTCCCCCTCGAATCCCCTAGGGCTAGGGAATTTCGCACCTACTTGGCATCGACGTGGGATTTGAAGGGCGCGCTGAAGCTAGCACCCCGCAGGTTACATCACGAGAGGGTTGTACTCGAGCACCTCGCGAAGCGCCCGAAGGATTACGCCGGCGCTCTGAGGAAGCTGCCGCTAGCTGTGAGAAGCTTGTTCGTTGAAGCCTATCAAGCTTACCTTTTCAATTTAGTTTTGAGCGGTAGGATGGAGGAAGGGCTTCCCCTCTCCAGCCCGGTACCGGGAGATCTTGTCGCCTTGCGGGCAAATGGGTTTCAGGTTATACGCTGCAGGGACGGCAACCTGGATAAAGTGCGGGAGCTAGTCGCGAAGGGAAAGGCAGAGGTGGTAGGCAATGTGTTTGGTTACGCTACAGTTCTCGCCGAGGGGGTTCCGGGGACCATCGAGCGTCAGGTTCTAGCGGAGGAGGGGGTTTCACTGGACCTTTTCCGAGTAAAAAGCATGCCTGAAGCTGCAACTAAGGGCACTGTGAGACCGCTAGCCCTAAATCCCGAGGGTTTAGACTGGTATTGTGGAAAAAACGATAATGCTTACATAAATTTCAGTTTCACTCTACGCAAGGGGATGTTCGCAACGGTTTTGCTGAGGGAGTTTGTGAAGCCTAAGGATCCAGCGTTGCAAGGTTTCTAGTCCTGGAATTCCTGCACCGCCCCGCTCGGTAGTCTCCTACATTTTTGCTGTTTCAAGACTTAGGAAAAGGTACCTAGCCCCCTCTTCCTCGTTAGTTACGCCGAGGAGCTGCGCACACAACGCTTTCGCTGCAGAGCGCAGCAGCTCCATCGCCTTAGGGGGCGGCATGTCGAGCTCGGCGCAGGCAACTCTCCAGCTTTTAGCTTGGAGAACTTTAGTGATGAGGAGGAGTTCTTGCTCTTCGCTGAGGAAGCTTTGATTGCTCATGAAGTAAGCTTTGGCGAGCTCCACCATGCAATCCATGCAGTTCTCAAGGGTCATGTCACCCCACGCGTAGGATACCAGCCTGCCCACCTGGAAGACCGTTAACGCAGGCTGCGCTGGATAACCGGGTGTCGACTTGAGTAGCGCTCTGACAACCTTTGGGCTCAGATCGTGGTAGGGTTCCGCTAGCGATGACAATATCCTCCGCTTGAACTCCAGCGCCACCACCTTCACGTATTTTTCCGCTCGCTCATTTAGAGGTTTGACCACGAGAGCGGAGTACTCGCCGCTCACCGGGTTGCGCTCCGGTGATAAGTGGACTGGAAGGTAGCCGTTCTTCAGCCAGAAGTTGAGCAGCTCTAAGGTTACGCCGAAACCAGCTCCCACCCAGTCGTAGCCTTCGGCTGCCGCCTCTTTCTCAACCTCTTTCAACGCTCGAGATCCCAAACCCATACCCCAGAGGTCCGGGTGCGTCGCTATTCTGACTATGCGGAGCCCCTTGAGGCTACCGAAATCGATCAATTTGTAGTGTTTGATTATCCTATCGGGGATTATATTGCCCATTATCCATGCACCTTTCGAGCACTGCTTTGCAAGCTCCTCGTCCAGCGGTCCTTCCTCCGCAAGCTCGATGGAAACCACGATCTTTCCGGTTTTCAGCTTGAGCGCTCGAGGTCTATGATGTGGTGCATCCATCATCATGCCCAGGTCGTTGGGGTTGTTACGGTAATGGGCCATAATGTAAATTCCAAAGAACTCCCGCAGTGATTTCTCATCTTTCAGAAAGAACTCCTCTAGGTTCGGTATCCAGTACTCCACCTCACCGGCTTTAATGCAGAAGAGGTCCTCATCACTTATTGTGGCTGGTTCTGCGTCGAGCAGAAGGGTGTCAAAAGCCCATTCCTCGACCGGATCCCCTTCTGCGTAACGCACAGGCTCCCCCATCTCGTACTCTACGACTTCCGCGCTCTTGAGCTGCCTTAGCCTACGCAGGAAGCGGACAGAGAAGCCTCGTCCAGCTCCCTCATAGCCGTGCACAGTCGAAGAGTACACGATCCGATCGTGGCGCCTGAGCAGAGCGAAGAGCATGGGAACTTGGAGCGAAGCCGCTTCATCTACAGCCACGATGTCCGCCCGCCGGGTAACAGCCTCAATTGGTTTTAGGTAGAAAACTTCCACCCCTTTGGCCCGTAAACCTACAACCATGTCTTGGCGTTCCTCAACCTCCAGCTTGTGACCCAGGTTTTCGAGGCCTAGCTTGGCAAACCTGAAGAGCTCCTGGACGTTGCTTTCGCTGGGTGCCGTGACGAGCACCCTGCATCGGCCCTTCGCCCTTCTCAACCTATGGGCTAAGGCTGCAATGCCTAGACCAACAACCGACGATTTCCCCCTACCCCTGTCCGCCGTGATCACTACAACACGCTTGCGGCCGGGCTCCGGCTTCTCGTACAGGCTTTCCAGCATCTTCAACACCCTGACTTGATCCTCGGTTACAGCCATCTCGTAAATCGCTGCTGGGAATTCTCTATCGGCAGGAATTTCAATTTCTTTCTTTTTATAGGCTGGTATCTTTTTTGGTAAGTTAAAATATTTAATAATACTTTTATTATCAACGTCGAAAACCATTATACCCTTGTGCGATAAAAGCTTAGCTACAAACCTCTGTTCGAAGAACCTCCTCAGCTTCTCCGGCCCGTGCTGGGGGGTGAGCAGCATGCTCTGGAACCTTGTAACAATTTTCTTCAACTTGTTGAAGGAGGGCATGATCAGTATGTATAGTCCCCCTCCCTCCACGACCCCTGCCAGGCGACCTATGTCGTTCGGCTCTAAGTTGTTCATTAAATCTATGACGGCTGCATCGAAAGTTCTGCCTAAGATCTTCTCACTTTCATGGTAAGGTATGTAAACAATATTTTTTGTGAGTTTTTCAGCCTTTTCGAACGCCTCCCTCCGAGCGCAGCCGTCCTCGTAGAAAGCATGATAGACGTAGAGTATGCCTTCCCTCCTAGGCTCCCTGATTGTTAGGAACAAGTTTAGCGCCTCCACGGCAGCTAGGACTAGGTTCCCTTCGTTATCTCCGGTTACAGCTAGCAGTACCCTATGATTTGATCGTTTCGCGTACTTGATGGCTGCAAGCAGCTCATCGACAGCTTCCTCGTTCAATATGAGCGTTTTCACAGCAACGCAGCGCCCAGAGTCGTAGAGAGGTATTTAAATCGCGCGACAAGCTCAAGTGGGTTTTGCAGCCGAAGCGTTTACTTTCTGTTGAACTGTGTCGAGGATAGCGCGCAAGCGTGGAGCGACGCTCAATGCCATGTCTAGTGCTAGCTGAATCTCGTCGAGAGTAAAGCTGCCGCGCCCACCTTTCTGCACAGCGCACACATGGTTCTCTTTGGTGAGCGCGAAAGTTATGCGAGCGTCCATCACCAGCTCTTCCTCGTAGCATGGATCCATAACGAGCGCATCCCCTATCTTAGCTATCGTCACGAACACGGGAACGTCAGCGATCGGTAAAGGAGTCTTCTCTTCGCTTTTGACGATTGTGCCGTCTGGAGCTGTAGAGAGCTTAGGGATCCTAGCGGAAAGGAGAGCGCCCATGGCCGCTAGCCCTGAAGCGTCTATGAAATTGCCGTCGTGGTCGATGGGGTACATATCGATGAAGACACGCCAAACTTGCTTGCCCGGTACGACAACGAGCTCCTCGAGCTTTAAAGCCGGAGCGCTGCGCAAACCCCTGTCGATTATCCGCGCCAGCTCAACGTCGTTCTCGTCTGGCGGACCTGGCTCGAAAATCGGAGAAGCTAGAGGTATCAACTCAGCGTGGACAACCTGCACGCCGGCGTTTGGAGCATCGGGGAACGGCTGGCCGAGGGAGGCTTTAACCCCAGCGATAACCTTCGTATGGCCGAGCGTGACTCTAGCTGAGCCGTCAGCGTTCCCTGCTACGCCTACCTCGATCTTCACCTCCCTGTACTCCTCGGGCTTCCGACCGTCGACCCGCTCACCCCGTTTTATCATCGACCTGATGGCTTCCCTGCGCGGAGCAGGGACCACCGTGTAGATTCTTTCGCTCACACTTCCTCACCCGGCTCAACCGGCGGAACCTTACTATACCTTTCCTTGAGAGCCCTCTTCTGCTCCTCGTAAAGCTTCAAGATGGCCTCGCGCGCCATCTGTAGCGCCTGCACTATTTCCTCTCTCGTAAACCTCCCGTCGGCTTGCATGAGTGTAACTTCACCCAATCTCGGCATCATGGCGATTGGCATATCGCCTTCCCCGTGCTGATCTTCGATACCGCTTAAGTCTATGGCTAGCTTACCCTCGATCTTCCCAATCGACACACCGGCCACTAGGTCTCGCATGGGTATACCGGCGTCGGCTAAGGCCACGGCTGCTGCGGTGATAGACGCAACTCTCGTTGAACCATCGGCTTCAATGACTTCAATGAAGACGTCCACCGAAGTTCTGGGGAACTCCTCGAGGAATATGGCCGGCTCGAGCGCCTCCCTTATCACCTTGGAGATTTCGACTTCCCTTCTCGTGGGAGCTGGGCTCTTCCGCTCTTCCGCGACCGAGAACGGTAACATTGAGTAACGGCACCTCAGCAGCATCCTATCCGGTAGCGCCTCGTGGCGCGGATGCACCTCTTTAGGCCCGTAGACAGCTACTATGATTTTATTTCTGCCTAGCTCGATGTACGCGCTGCCGTCCGCGTTCTTCAGCACCCCCGCTTCAATGCGGCACCTTCTTAGTTCGTTTAGCGCGCGCCCGTCGAGCCGCTTACCATCTTCTGTGAGAAGCTTAACAGCGGCTGCTTCTCCGGTCATGATGACCACCTCCTCTTGGCCGCTTCGACCAGCTTCTTAGCCTCCTCGAAAGGATCCTCTACGTACAGCTTCTCGCAGAGCCGTGTGACGACGTAAGCTGCTAAAGTTTCGTCGTCAGGCTTTTTGCCAATCACCACTACTCGGCCATTTCTCCCCACTATAAGCTCTACGCCGAGGGCTTCGCTCAGGTAGTTCGCCACCTGTCCTTTTCTACCTATGACGCGTGAGACGCGCGCAGGTGCAACCTCAACGAGCAGACCCTTAGTTATCCTGCCCAGCTTAGACTCTTTAACAGTAAGCAGCGGGTCGTGAGCGAAGTCGAAGGATAAAACTTTGGCCGCGATGAGATCTCCCACACGGAAGATTTCGGTCAGCTCCCTCTGCGCGGGCGCGGGTCGTGGAAAGACCTCGGAGACCTGGAGCAGAGCGGTGAATGGGGAGTTTATGTCCACAAGCCAGAAAGTGGGTCCGATATCGATAACCTTCCCTATCACGAGGTCGCCCTCGTTGGGTATGTAGGTCCTCTTAAGGGGGATCAGTCGCACCTGCCTGGATTTCTCGACAATAGCGACGCTAAGGACTTTAGCGTAGAACTTTTTGCCAACGACTACGCAGGGACCGTGAACTTCGTAAGAGCCTTCTGCAACCGGCTCGCCTGGCACGACCACCTGACCGCTTGACACGTACAGAGGCATAATCACCCACCTATGCTCAAGATTTTGACTTCGCCCTCTCCCTTTGTTAGGGCATTAACTTGCTGGATTAAGCTCTCGGTCATGCCAGCCGGGATCTCCAGCTCGGCTACCCAAGAGCCGTCGCTCCCGTACTCGCTCCTCACAACTCTTCCCATCTTGCTGAGCGCTCCGTACGCCTTACCTGCGTGCTGTGGCGGTATACGAATTCCTACGAGGGCTTTGGCCACTTTCATCGGGAGCACGCGGCTCAAAGCCTTTATGGCCTCTTGTACCTGGCTTTCCACCGGTCTGAAGGGATCTACGGGGAATCCCACTTCCTCAAGCGCCATCTCTATGCGCTTAGGGGGGTGGGGTGTGCCAGTGCGGGGATCCACGGCGTTGCGAGACAGGAACTCGATGATCTGTCTCTTCTTCATCTCAATCAACTCGCGCCTTTGCTCTGCGGTGAGTTGCAGCTCTCCCTGCCTGATTATCACCTCAGCAATCTTGAGCACGTCTTCCGTGCCAAAGAGTGCACGCAGGTCCTCCGGCGATGCTTTTAGACCCTTACGCGCGTCGTAGTACACGTGAGGGGATTCGACCACCTCGCGTATGTCCAACCGCTCTCCACCCTTCAACCGCCACGCTTTTTCCACATCCACTACCACCTCGAAGCGCTTCCCACCTTTTGACAAGCGAGCTACACCCAACTTTCTCGAGCTCATTGGGGTGCTGAATGCCCGTGTGCGCCTTAAAGCTTGTGGTTTGTCTCGTAAACAGAGCGGCGCCGTTATTGCCTCCCATTCATTTGCCAGCCTAGCCGTGTAAGCGTATTCTTTAACTTTTCTGGTTAAAAAATTTTACTTTCGCTCTACATTAAGCTGCGTTTTAAACCCTAGACCTGCCTTAAGCCCGTGGCTTGCGCTGGAAGCAGCGGGATAGTGTAAGCGGTGAGGGAGCCTATGCCCCGGGCTCCCGAGCTGGAGTGGCGTACTGCTGAGAGCGCGCGCTTCCAACAAAGCCCGTTCCTCTAGGGGAAAGCCGTTGGGCGGCGAGTATCTAGGGGCACCGGCGCGCGGGGCCGAAGAGGCGGTGAAGCGCCGCGAGGCGAGGAGCCCATGAACACCCAAACAGGGGTGCTTGGACGCCAGGATGAAGGGCGAGATGCGGGTGCGCGCGCTTTATTAAGGAGTTTCAACCTGATAAAGCTGCGATGATGATGGAGGTGAAATCGCGAAGGGTGGCGAACCGCAAGTCTCTGAGCGCTTTTACTCTATCCAGCCGCTCGTGCTAAGCTTTTCCGGTATGTAGTTTTCCGTCAGGAATTTGAAGCCGTAGCCGCTGAGGGCCTCGATCTCAACCTTCTCCTGCTTCTCCAAGAACAGCTCCAGCTGCCTGACCCATTCCTTCGATTGCTTGAACCAGGGGTAGTTCAAGAGTTCTTTAGCTCTTTTCAAATCGCGCTCCTTAGCCTTGATTATAAAGTTCCTCGGTATCTTGTAATCGTAAATGTCGGTCACAGTTAAACCTAGGAAGCGCGCTCCCGGAGTGGCCAACCTTTCGCTCTCGTAGCCGAGTGTGATCGAACCACTACGGTAGACGCTGTATATGTAGAAACCGTAGGGGTCGGCATCCGTTAGGACGTAGACAGGAAGCCCGTGCTCCTCCCACAGCCTTCTCACCATACGGCGCGTGCTCCGGTCTGGCTGCCCCTTGCCGGTGATCAGGAGACACCTGTTCTTTTCCCAGAACTTCTCCTTGTTCAAGCGGTTGAATATGGCGTCCTTCTCGATAACTAGAACGTACTCGGCGTCCAGGCTTATTATGTCGAGCGAATCGGGGTTGGGGGGTATTGAGTAAGCTCCATCGCCCATTCGGGAGCAGTCGATGGTGTCACCTCCTGACCGTATCACAACCCTTCCTACAATTTTGCCTTTCGTGTCGTGCAGGATCCCCATGTGCTCTCTGAGGAACCCTGTCACAACTTCGATATCCTGGATTACGCTATCGGATTCCTTCTGCGTATCCCATGTTTCCTCCCGCCGTAGCTTGCCGTACTCGTCGATGTACTCGATTGTATGCTTTCCAGCGTAGTACAAATCCCTTATCGTTGGATAATCCTCCTCCCTAATGGCCCGAGTGATCAGCGAGAGCATAAGGACTGTTTGCATGAACTTCCTGGCTTCGCCCATGTCTAGAAACTCCCGGCGTAGCTTTTTAGGGCCAAGCCTAAGCAAGCGCTCCTTGGAATCCCAAATCACGTTAGCGAGCGTCCTAGCCGGTATCTCCAGCGCCGGGCTTCTGCCTTTCACTATCTGATCGGCGAGTTTTCTGCCGAGCCCCTCTAGGGCGTTCAGGACCTCTTCCCTGCCTTTAGCGTGCGCGCCGACGCCCACCGTTCTCACCTACCGCGACCCTTGTGCGCACTAGTTCTAGAAGCTTGCTGTGCAGAACCTCTCTGTCCACCCCGGCAACGTAGCTCAGCGAGCTTGCAACTTCGCCCGCGTACTTGCTTACAGTTACTTCCCATCGCTTGGCCTCAAAGAGCCTCTCCAACCTTGAGAGGTGCGCTCTAAGCCTCCTAGCGCACTCCCGTATGCCGGCCTCTATCTCGCTCTCCACCTCAGGCACATCGGCTACCGCTTCTTTACCCACGCCTTTGAACGGCACTTTCGTCGAGCACACGTGAGTGACAATCGCCAGCGGCGCTGGGAACTCGACCCTATAAGTCTTCCAATCGATCCTTTGGAGGACTTTAGTTGAGACGTCTACGCCCTCATCGTAGAGGAGGGGTATGCGGTTCGCGAAGCGGTAAAGCAGCGGTTCTTCGAGGGAGGGTATAGAGCCTCCATAGGCCAAAGCTACTTCCACCACAAAAGGATGGCCAGCGTACGATGAGGGAGGTCTGGAAACAGCCGTTACGAACTCCGGGTTCAGCACTCCTTTAACTCCTCTTACCAGCAGCTCCTCCCCAAGTGGAGATAGGGTAGATGCCTTTGGCCTCCTCCAACCGTCGTATTCCTGCATCTTGGCGGCTAGAATCTCTATATCCTCCACCTTCAAATTTTTAATCTTTGTTTCACAATCGAAACCACTCCACTCACAGAACTTCCTAGCTGTAACTTCTCCCACGCCATCGAAGTTTTCTACTAGGAACTCTAACAGAGCCTTGTTCTTCCCAACCTCCTCGATCATTCTCTTCAGCATCTCGACATCAACACCGCGCGGGTGAGGTTTGCCGGTTAGAGGAGCTGGCGGGAGCTCGGTGGAGGTTCGCTCAAACTTCAGGTTTAGGTCTGGTGCGCTAACGACCAACGTTGCGTAGGGTGCGATTATCGCCGTGCGTCGAATATACTCCTCCACTCGCTTTCTAGCCTGGCTCCAGCTTCCCCTTATGACAAGCTCCACCCGTGTCCCGTGCCACTTGCTATCGTTCCTCATCACACTAAGACGCTTGACAACCGGCATGTTTTTCTCAACATTGATCATCAGCTCGTACTCGTAGATGAACTTCGATCGCCGCGTGGAAGTTCTCACCTTAACCGGCTGACCAGTAGTCAGCTGCGCGTAAAGCACAGCCATTTTGATACCGAGTCCGAAGATGCCCCTGCTCTGCCGCAAAACGTACTTTGAGCCATAGAACACCCTGCCGAAGACGTTGGGGACCTCTACGGGCGTTATCCCTACCCCATTGTCCTCCACGCATATGCGTACCCTACCCTCAACGTCTTCGCTGATCTCCAACTTTATTTCCGGCAGTATACCGTGCATCTCCGTAGCGTCCAGAGAGTTCTCCACGAGTTCTCTTATCGTCTGGTAAACAGCCCTCGCTGGGTTCGAGAACCCCGCTATCTCGCGGTTCCGGTAAAAGAACTCTGACGGACTCAGCTGCCTAAATCGCTCAGTCACGACGCCCCTTCAAGATAGCGCTTAAATTCGTTAGCGCGCCTCACTAAGCTACGAGCCTGGTCACATACTTTTTGTTTTTACGGGGCGGTAGGGCCAGTAACAGCAAAGAGAGCGCAGCCGCTGCCAGCCCCCCGTAGCCGCCTGCCCAGTAGCCTAGCGGGAGCAAAACCGCCGCGAGAGCCAGCCTGTTCATCTTCACGTATTACCCGGATATCACGGGGTTTATACCGGTATTGTTCGCAAACGCTTGAAGTCGCGCGCGAGAGTTTTAACCCCTACGATCTTCTCTATGTGAGCTATGCCCGCGAATTTGCCGCCGGACGCGCGCGCGAAGTGGCTGAAAGTCATGGAAGCGCGCACAAAGGAGGAGAAACTACAAGCTCTAATGGAGTTTCTATCAGCTGTACCGAAGCATAAAGGGACAGAAAAGCTGGTCATGCAGGTTCGGCGGCAGATCGCGAGGTTGAGGGAAGAGATCGAACAGGAAAAGGCAAAGAGGAGGGGTGGCGGGGGGCCATCGTTTTTCGTCGAGAAAGAGGGTGATGTGCAACTGGTTCTTCTGGGATTCCCCAACTCAGGCAAGTCCGCTCTTTTCGGAGCTCTAACAGGGCTTGAAGTCGCCAGCAGCGAAGCCCCCTTTGAGACAGAGAAACCGCAGCCAGGGATGATGGTGTGGGAAGGTCTAGAGGTGCAGGTCGTGGATACCCCTTCGTTGGTACCGTCGGAGGGTTCGCCCCGTAATAGCCAGATACTCGCTTTAGCGTTCAACGCCGACGCTCTTGCCCTCGTAGTCGATGCGACGCAGAACCCAACTGCCCAGTTGGCTTTCGTGGAGAGCCTCCTCCGTGCCCGCGGCGTGGCGCTTAGAGAGGAGAAGAAGCGCGTTGTGATCGAGAAGAGATCCAGCGGAGGCGTAAGCGTTGTGGGAGGGCGCTTAAAGCAAAGCGAAGTCGCTGCGCTGCTACGCGATTACGGCATCTACCACGCGCTAGTGTGGCTTACCGGAGAAGCCACGTTGGACGATGTTGAAGCGGCAGTACTCGAAATGACGGCTTACAAGCCAGCCGTGGTTATCGTGTCAAAATCCGAGATGGCCCCTGGGGCGCTAGCCGAAGTAATCAATGCGGCTCGAGGGTTGAAAGTTTTAGAGTTCGACTTAGAGCGTGCAGAGGCCTTGAGGAGTGAACTGGGAAGGTTTCTGCTCGAAAAGCTGAACCTTATCAGAGTATACACGAGGAACCCCAAGAGCGGCGAGATCGGAGCTAAACCACTCGTTATACGTAGGGGGGCTCGCGTCGAAGATGTAGCGCAAAGAATCCACAGCAGGCTTTACAAGGAGTTCAAGTACGCGCTCGTCTGGAACGAGCATAGGTTAAAGTTCAGCCCTGTGAAAGTCGGCAGAGAGTTCCTCCTAGACGATTTGGATGTGGTGGAGATCGTAGCGTAGCTCCGCGTTTCTCAGTGCGGTGCGCTAAACTTAAATGAGCTAACGCCGAGGACGCCGATTGTATGAGCGAGGGCTTCAAGGAGGTTTCTCTCCGCGTAGCTGAAGCCAAGCAGCGCGATGTGGGTAGGGGTATTGTTCGCATTGACAGAGGAACGATGGCCAAGCTAGGCCTCGAAGCCGGCGACGCTGTCGAAATAGTCGGAAGGAAAGCGACCGTAGCTATAGCTTGGCCCGCATACCCTGAGGATGAAGGTTTGGGTTTCATAAGGATGGACGGTGTCACGCGACACAATGCCGGCGTATCGATCGGGGATACCGTGGTTGTGAAGAAGATACAGCTTCAGCCTGCTCAGCGCGTGGTCCTCGCGCCATCTGGTGTAAGCGGGCTCTCGGTCTCTCCCGAGTTTGCGGAGTACGTGAAAGAAAGGCTTCTGCACAGGCCGGTCAGGCGGGGCGATGTCGTCGAGATACCGGTGTTCAACACGGCTCTCCGCTTCGTTGTTACCTCAACGGCTCCCGCTACGGCAGTGCAGGTGACGCCTGAAACCGAGATCGTTGTGAAAGGGGAAGCGGTCTCAGAGGCCGAGCTTTTCGTGCCGAGGGTAACGTACGAAGACATAGGAGACTTGGAAGATGTTAAACAGAAGGTTAGGGAGATGATCGAGCTACCTATGAGGTACCCCGAACTTTTCTCGCACCTCGGCATCGACCCGCCAAAGGGCGTCCTATTCTACGGTCCCCCTGGGACAGGTAAGACTCTGCTCGCCAGGGCGGTGGCTAACGAGACGGGCGCTTACTTCATTACGATCAACGGACCGGAGATCATGAGCAAGTTCTACGGGGAGAGCGAAGCCAGGTTGAGGGAGATCTTCAAGGAGGCAGAGGAGAACGCGCCGGCGATCATCTTCATCGACGAGATCGACGCGATAGCGCCGAAGAGGGAAGAGGTGACAGGCGAGGTAGAGCGCCGGGTTGTAGCGCAGCTCCTCGCGCTGATGGACGGGCTTAAGGGGAGAGGTCAAGTGATAGTCATCGGTGCCACGAACAGACCTAACGCCGTTGATCCCGCGTTGAGGAGGCCCGGCCGTTTCGACAGGGAAATAGCTTTCCCTGTGCCCGATAAGCGGGCTAGGAAGGAAATCCTTCAGGTGCACACGAGGAACATGCCGCTCGCCGACGACGTGAACCTCGACGAGCTTGCGGATGTAACGCACGGTTTCACAGGCGCGGACCTGGCCGCTCTGTGCAGGGAAGCGGCGATGCGCGCCTTGAGGAGGTTCCTCCCGAAGCTTGACTTAAGCAAATCCTCTGTGCCGCCGGAGGTCTTGAAGGAGCTTAAAGTTACACGCCAGGATTTCCTTGATGCTCTCAAGGACATACAACCCAGCGCGCTAAGGGAGGTATACGTGGAAGTTCCTGAAGTCCACTGGAGCGACATCGGCGGGCTCGAGGACGTGAAGCAGCAGCTCCGCGAAGCGGTTGAGTGGCCCTTAAAGCACCCGGAGTTCTTCAAGGAAATGGGTATCGACCCGCCGAAGGGGGTGCTCCTGTACGGGCCTCCCGGCTGCGGTAAAACCCTGCTGGCTAAGGCTGTAGCGACCGAGAGCGAAGCGAACTTCATAGCCGTGAAAGGGCCTGAAGTGCTCAGCAAGTGGGTTGGCGAGAGCGAGAGGGCGATAAGGGAGATCTTCAGCAAGGCTCGGCAAGCAGCCCCGTGCGTTGTTTTCTTCGACGAGATCGATTCGATAGTGCCTCGGCGGGGGTACAGGTATGATTCCGGTGTCACTGATAGGATCGTTAACCAGTTGCTTACTGAGATGGATGGTTTGGAGAAGTTGGAGGGTGTGGTGGTGATTGGTGCGACGAATCGTCCCGATATCTTGGATCCGGCTCTGCTGAGGCCTGGTCGTTTCGACCGTCTCGTGTACGTACCGCCGCCGGATAGGGCTGCGAGGCTCGAAATCTTAAAAGTGCACACGAGGCGCATGCCCCTAGCTGAAGACGTCGACCTCGAACGCATCGCCGAAACAACAGAAGGCTACACAGGCGCGGACTTGGCTGCTTTGTGCAGAGAGGCTGCAATACTGGCGCTAAGGGAAGCGGGGAAGCCCACTAAGGTTGAAATGAGACACTTCCTCAAGGCCATAGAAGTCGTCAAGCCTTCGGTGACAAAGGAGGATTTGGAACGTTACAAACGCATAGCCGAGGAGTTCAAGCGGATGCTAGCCTAGCCATACGCACTCGCGCGCAGCCTTTGAAAGCGTTTTTCTCGCTAGCGAATGCCGCATCGCTATTTATTTGAGAGAGTGTTCGTCTCCTCTAAACATGCCGTATTTCGCTGGTTTCCAGCTGAAGAGCGATTGGGGGTTAAGCAGCGAAGTTGAAGTGTCATCGCAATTACTGTTCAGGGAAGCAGCTGCTAAAGGGGCTTCTCTGCTCTTCACCCCCACGGTAGCTGCGAGAGATCCGCTGGAAAGCAGTGAGTACGCTTACACGCGCTTCAAGCTCGTAGCGGAAGGACCCGAGGGAGCGACCTTGCTCACTCGACCTCTTAGCGCGGACGTTAAGGAAGTTAAGGCTCTTCTTGAGCAGAAATACGGCGACTCTAAAACGGTCTTCTCGATTGCTGTCGCTAGCTTCGCTGAAGCGCAGCAGCTCCTGGAAGATGCTGGTCGAGAACCCGATGCGCTAGAGCTCGACGTGAACTTGACTTGCCTGCTTTCTGGCAAGGGCGTGGCCTACGCGATCGAGCTGGCAAAGGAGCTTTCAGCCACTTTGAAGGGCCGGCTCATACTAAAGCTTGGGACAGCGAGCGCTAATCTCGTCAACCTGGAGCGCCTTGCAGACGATTCGGGAGCAGCAGCGATAGTGTTCACGTCCAACGTAGTTTACAAGGTGGGGAGACACTTCTTTCGGCTCACGATCCCTTCGCCTCTCTCTGCCCCGTTGCTTGTTGGAATTGCGGAAAGCTTAGCGGAGCTTGACATCAGCGTGGCTTACGTTGTCCAAAGCGGGAGGGAAGAGCTTCTCGAGCTAGCACCTTTGAAGCTCTACGATGCAACCTACATCTTGCATTGGTTGCAATGGAAGGGAGGGAAAAAGGTCGGGCGCGTTTCCACAGTACCTTTAGCTTGGAAACCCATTAGCAGGAAGCTGAAAGTTTACTCGCGTAAGGGAGCGAATTTCTGCCCTTACGGGCTCATTAAGGGGGAAGGTTTCGTTGAGGGATGCAACTACTGTGGAGTCTGCTTCGAGTTGAACGAACCCGGCTTAATCGAACTCGCAGCTTTGCTCACGCCATAACTTACGCGCTCACATTCCGCCGGGCACCTCTCAGAGCGGCTCTCGCCGTCCCGGAGTTGAATTGAAAGCCTGAAGCGCGCGTGAGCGCGAAAGAAGTAAATACGTGGATTCGGTACAGCCCTCCGTGGTCGACTTCGCCGGGCACGTACGGAGGGTTATCCAAGAAGTTTTGGTCAAGAAGGATTTAGCCGCGCTGGTAGTAGCTGCGCAATCCAACGTTTTCTATCTCACCGGAAGCGATGCACCATCTACCGCGATACTTTTTTTGGATGGATCGGTAAAAACACTTTCCTCTAGACTTGAGTACACGCGAACCCTCGACGAATCGCGTTTGGGCGAGCACTTTGTCTACACGAAGAGCGAAGACACCAGTGAGTACGAAAACGTGATCAAGGGCGATTTGTACGAAGCAATTTCCGATCTCGTTAAAGAGATGCCCGGAAGTAAACTCGGCGCTGCCGGGTTCTCCACCGAAGCTCTTCGAAAGTTAGAGGAAAAACTGGGAAGTAGCTTGGTAGACGTATCAGGAGATTTCAAGCTTGTCAGACGGGTGAAAGAACCGTCGGAGCTCGCCGCTATGCGCCGAGCCGTGTCGGTAGCCGAGCGAGCGCTCAGCAAGGCGCTCGACAGTTTAGAAAGGGGAGTTACGGAGGCGGATCTCACAGCTGAGATTATTTCAGTAATTTTGCGAAGCGGAGCCGAGCTGGCATTCCATCCGATAGTGGCTTTCGGCGATCACGCTGCACACCCCCATGCTAAACCCGGTCTCCGCGAGCTTAGAGAAGGCGATTTAGTGAAGATCGACTTGGGAGCGCGTGTAGAGGGTTACTGCAGCGACCTGACGAGGACTGTGGTGTACGGTAGGGCGGATGAGAGAAAAAGGAGAGCGTTCGAGGCGGTTTTGAAGGCTCAGGAGGAGGCTCTAGCATTGCTGAAAGCTGATGTTGAAGCTCGCGAGGTTCACCTACGCGCTTACGAGGTCCTTAAGAAAGAAGGTTTCTCGAAGTACTTCAACCACGGCCTCGGGCACGGTGTGGGCATAGATGTTCACGAAGATCCGCTGCTTAACGCGGAATCCCAGGCAAAGCTCGTTGAGGGTGATGTAGTAACTGTGGAGCCAGGCGTTTACTTGCACCGTTGGGGTGGGATAAGAATCGAGGACATGGCTCTGGTTGCGGGCGAGCGAGCTGAGCTCCTAACCAGCTTCTCCAAGAGCTTCGAGCTGTAGCGCGCGTTGACCTCGATGAACCCTTTCAAGAAGGGGTTCCGGGCGCTGGGGGTCGCTGAGAGCTTCGTGCGCAGCTACCCTAAGTCCGTGCTCGCCGGTGTCGTTATGCGAAGGGACCTTATCGTAGACGGCGTAGCTATTGCTACAGCCACTGTTGGGGGGCTTGACGCGACGGAAGCCGTACTGGAGATTTTCAAAGTGCTCGGCAGGCGCGACATCAACTGTCTCATATTGGGAGGTGCTATCATCTCATGGTACAACGTGATCGATTTGGAGCGCGTTTACAGGGAGACAGGCGTGCCGCTGCTGAACGTGACGTACGAGGAGTCCCTCGGTATCGAGAACTTTATCAAAAAGTACTTTGGAGACGACGAGAAGAGACTGGAGCTGTACAGGAGGCTCGGCTCGCGCGAGCCTATATGGCTTAAAACCGGTGCTAAAGTTTTCGTTAGATACTACGGTATGGTCAAGCGCGAGGCGGAGGCTGTGCTCAACGCCTTCACCACGCACGGAGGGGTGCCGGAGCCAGTCAGAGTGGCAAACCTAGTCGCTAGAGCGGCGCTCCGAGCGCTGTTAACCTCTCGTGAACATACGGAGCAAAGGTGAAATACCGAGGAGCTGTTACGGTAGCGTGCCACTCAACCTACCGAGGACGATAGAGTTTGCTGAAGGACGCGTCAAACTCATAAACCAGCTTAAACTTCCACACACGCTAGAGTACATAGAAACCAGCGATTGGCGCAGGGTTGCCGAATCCATCAGGAAGATGGAGATTCGCGGCGCGCCCGCAATAGGTGTTGCAGCGGCGTTCGCACTAGCGCTCGCCGCGTACCATACGCGCGCCAATACCGTGGAAGAGGCGTTGAGAGAGCTAGAGCTGTGCGCTGACGAGCTCAGAAGGACTAGACCAACCGCTGTCAACCTGTTCTGGGCGATCGCTCGCATCATGGAGAGGGCTAAGGGTGCAAGCAGTGTGGAGGAGCTCAGGAACAAGGTTCTTGAAGCAGCACTGGAGTTGCAGCGGATCGACGAGGAAGCCAACAGGAAGATTGGGGAGTACGGCGAGAGCCTTATAGACGACGGCGATACCGTGATGACTATCTGCAACGCAGGCTCGCTGGCGACCAGCTACTACGGTACGGCGACCGCGCCTCTCTACGCGGCTTTCGAGAGGGGAAAGCGTTTCAGGGTTATAGCGCTCGAGACGCGCCCCTACCTCCAGGGTGCTCGGCTCACGGCCTGGGAGTTGCACCAGGCTGGGATACCTGTTAAGATCATTACTGATAACGCGATAGGTGTCGTAATGCAGAAGGAGCGGGTTGACCTAGTGATAACCGGCGCAGACCGCATAACAAGAAAGGGGTACGTGGCCAACAAAGTTGGGACATACCCATTGGCTCTAATGGCTAAGGAGCACGGAGTACCCTTCTACGTGGCTGCCCCCACTAGCACCTTCGATCTGGCGATAGAAAGCGGTGAGGAAATACCGATAGAGGTCAGAACGGGCTCAGAAGTGATAGAAATATACGGAGTGAGGATCGCTCCAGAGGGGGTCGATGCGCTCTACTACGCGTTCGACGTTACACCGCCAAAGCTCGTTAACGGGATAATAACTGAGAAGGGGATAGTGTATCCTCCTTACGAGAAGAGCATCAGCAAGCTCTTCGCCGTTCAACAATAACGCATTACGCCTGCGCGGCTGCCTATGCACAAGTCATAAGCGCGCATATCACCTAGGCGAACGTTCTGGGCTTCGGCGGCTAGGAACATTTTGCTGGCGCGCTTTGCCACGATGAACAACCTCTCGGTCTCGTAGCACCGGGAAAGAAGCTAGCCGGTCACACCGCCGCGATTCTCTCATCTTTCGATTTGGGCAAGTTCGGGTTCATCATCCCGGCTGCGTGTTTTTTATGCTCTTAAGAGATTAATTAATTTCACTTCAACCTCGCGCGCGCGTGCGCGCTTATTGCCTCCCATCCATTCGCCAGCCTAGCTGTGTGAGAATATTCTTTATCTTTTTCTTTAACTTTTAGGTTAAAAATTTTTACTTTCGGTCTACATTAAGCAGGCTTTTTAAACCCTCAAGCCGCTTTAAGCTCGTGAGCCGCGTGGAGAACGCGGTAAGAGCGCAAGCTGTGAGGGAGCCTGCGCCCCGGGCTCCAGAGCTCGAAATCCCCCGCCCGTTGGGCGCTGGGGTAGGGGCTGGTAGCCTAAACCTCGCTTTCGAACTGAACATCTGCCCAGAGTGCGGCTGGCGGCTTGTAGAGCACAACGGGCTTCTCGTCTGCGAAGGCTGCGGGCTCGTGCTAGCTCCAGTCTACGAGCCTCCAAAACCTGAACCCTTCGCTGGCAGCTTCAACGTTTTCAACGGCTCCAACGGTGCTCCCTACCCCTGCTTGTCAGGTTCGTGATGCCGGACGGCTCCGTGCGCAGCAACACGGCTGCGCCCGCAGTAATCGACCTCCGCAAGGGGGAATTGAGGATCCCGAGCTACGGCGTAGTGCAAAGGCTGCCCCACAGGCTCGTTGAAGCGTTGATCGAGGAGAACATGCTGGAGCCAAGACCGGAGTTCGTACTACAAGTGACGAGGAAGGGCTTCCTGCGCATCGTTGCCCACCGCTCTCTCCGCTCGGAGCTGGCGTTCCCGCTCAGGGTTGTGACAATTGACGAGAACAGTCTCTACGGGCACTCTGTCGCTCACTGGTACATTTCTGAAACTAGGGCGTCAATGGCGGGTTTCGAGAAGCTGAGACCGGCAAACCACGGTTTCAGGAGGAAGGTCGCCGCCCTACTGCAGAGCTTTGCCGACAAGCCGAGCGAAGAAACGAAAAAGCGGCTCGCGGAAATCCTCCCGCCGGAAGTGTTGAAGACACTGACGGCAGAGAGGGCGAGAGAGCTTGCCGACGCGACGAGGGAGAAAGAGAAGCGGCTGAACAACAGCTTCATCAGCAAGCTGGTGGCGAAGGTGCGCACGCTAGTCAGGGAGGCTGTGAGGAGAGGGATGAGCGCGTTAATTCTCGTAGAGCCGATTGACAGTAGTTCCTTGAGGGGGACGGAGCTTCAGGGGACGTTGCTGCGGGGTAGGAAGCTGCTGATGAACCTGGCGGTGTACGAGGGGGCGAAGATGGGGAAGGTTAGCGCTAGCGGGAAGGTCTGCCCCCGCTGCGGCACTAAAGGCACTGAGGTCGTGCACACGAAGCATAGCAGAATCTACGAGTGCCCAAAGTGCGGTTTGCGCTGGGATAGGGACAAAGGAGTTCACTACAACATGCTTTACAACTACTTCGCGCGGATGGTGAAGGAGGAGTGCGACGATGATAGCGTGCTTGCCGCACGGGTACTGGCGGCGCTGAGGGAGTGGCTGGAAAAGCATTCGAACATCCTAGCGTACTAGCGCGCCACCAACCAACCACACCCGTTCCTCTAGGGGAAAGCCGCTGGGCGGCGAGTACTCTAGGGGCACCAGCGCGCGGGACCGAAGAGGGGAAGATGAGGATGAGGCCGTTAGCGGCGGACGACCCCATGACGCTCTGGAGCGCCGCGGGCGGCGACGCAGCGGCGGCAATGAAGGGGAGCCTCTCCCTAGTCAACGCGGGAGAGGCGAGATGTGGGCGCGCGCGCTCACTTCAACCTCCGGCCACAGTAGGGGCATACAACGTGCACGTCGCCGAAGGGAAGAGGTCGTCCGCAGTAGGGGCATTTCTTTTTCTCGGTCACGGCCCTCGGGGTGCCCAGCACAGCTGGCGCCGGCTGCACCACTGATTCGGGTTTAGAAGGCTGCTGAGCGATCACCGTCTCTTGGGCTCTGGCGGCAGGGGTTAGCTCTGCCGCTGTCTCGGGAGGTTTAGCGCCTATCTCGTGGAGTACTAAAGTGACGTACGCTGCTAGTAAGCGTTTCGCTGCGTAGAGAGTTGCAATTGCTACAGAGGCGGATGCGGCTAGAGATGCGAATAATGCAGCAAACACTTGAAGCAGCACAACGTCGAGAGTGTTTCGGTTTCCACCTCCGAGTGCATAAACGCTATAGGCGAGTAACGCTGCAGCCATGCTGGAGGTTACAGCTAACGCGATGAGAGTGTACGTGTACGAACTTAAAGCTCTTCCCCCTATTTTGTTCAACCGTTCGAAGTGCGAGCTCATCACGCTCATCCTCAGAGCTTGGGCCCCCGCTCACTTCTCGCCTAGAGCTGGCTACAGGAGGAAATACTAATAAATGTTCCGCCCGCTGAGCAGCATACTTTCTACGCCGACCGCAAGATTTCCTACCGATGCAAGCTACTTCTGGCGCGGTACCACCGCTACCTTCTCGATTTTGACTCTTCCATCCTCTCTCACTACAGCCTCCACGTGTGGACTGACCTCCATTTGTCTTGCTTGTACATCCCTAGTCAAGTAGACTTTCCGTGCACGAGCCTCTGCGCCTAAGAGTTCGAGCAGCTCCTCGAGCACGTGGAACGCCTCTTTTGCCCTACCTCGCGCCCACAGCATCTCGTCCTGTGCCTCTGCTATCTCTCTCCTTACCTGCTGCAGGCTTCCCTTTACATCGTCGCTCAAGTCTTCCCGATGGAGCAGTTCCTCCAGAATACTTAGGGCGTTTCTCAAGTGGATAGACGACATGTCGCGTCCCTTATAGTAAGGGTGCCGGCGTATATTAGGGGGCTGACGGTCTATGGTGTAGTACTTCAGTATTCCACAGGAGCATGCTAAGCGTAATACTCAACTGCGCGCTTCCATTTTAGGATACGCTGAGATTATTTCAAAGTGGGAGATCGCGCTTCGAGCTTATGGGAAACACAGGTATTCGAGCATGCAATTCGGACGTGAAAGTTCGCCTCGAGTTCGTCGCTCGGGCTTGCAGAATCGCTTACAACCACGCGCTGGTGAAAACGGTCGTGCATTCGATGCTGGTGCGTAGCGCGCGGGTACGGGCGAGTTCTCAGTTAAAAGACTGCTCTAAAGGATTTGGCGAGATCGCTCAAACAGCTTGCGATAGCCTCCCTCCAGGGTTCTTTTACAACTTTTCTAGTAGAAAGTTCTAGAAGCTTCTCGTACCTGAATGTTAGGGGGGGATGGGGATCCCATCTGAGCCAAGCGGCCAGCCTCCCCCCTCCCCTGCTCTCTAGGTAGAAGTGCCTGAAACCGATCTTGCGTAGGGCGGAAGCCAGCTTCTCAGGTTTGCCTAAGAGCACAGCCGAATCTATATCTGCGCGCGCCTCTACAAACTTAGCCACAACGAAGAACGCCGTTAGAGAGAACCAAAGGTATAGGAAGCCTAGCGGCGTTGCGAAGAACGGCCAAAATCTCGTGATGACGTAGACGCGACTTAGGTACTCCACGCTGCTGAGCAGGAAGAAGCTAACCACGTCGTGACGCATTAGATGGCTGAACTCGTGACCAAGCACCGCTTCGATCTCCTCCTCATCCAGCCTAGAAAGCAGGCCTGTGGTCACAACGACGGATGAGAGGCTCCATCCCACACCAGAAGCGGCGGCATTCGGCACTACAACGTTGGAAAGGTACACGGGTGGGAGCCTTTTAGTTTTGAAGCGAGCAGCTACCCGCTCCACAATACCGTAAAGGTCCACCCTCCTGATCTCTGCCTCGTAATCTTCAGGCTGGAGACCGTACTCGGACATCATCGCTCTGACAAGCTCCTCGCTAGGCTCCTCCCCCCTCTCCAGGCTTGCCGCGTAAAGCCGTCTTTTAATTTCATAGCGTCTCGGCATAATAACCTTGTTCAATACCTCCTGGTATTTCTCCAGCGGCATGCGGAGGCCCACCAAGTACACGTAGCGATGGCTTCCATCAATCCGCCAATCTCCCATTAGCGAGGGCACCAGCTTGTAAGAGATCAGCATTAGAGGTATTTGCGAGAGAACCAGTGCGAAGGGGGCGTACTCTCGAAATGCCGCGTAAACTAGGTAGGAGATGATCATTGATATCGCGAATAGGAAGACAAGGTTGCTAAGGAGGAGAGCCTGAAGGGTACGCCTTGTTCTCGATTCAGTGCGAGGGGGGACTATTTGCCTCCCAGGGACAAAGACAAAATAGGCAACACCGACGCCTCCGGTTTCGGCGAAAAACCTCAAAGCACCTTCCAGGAATCCGACAACACGCTCCACAACGGAAGAGCTGGCGAAGGGGCGGAGAAGCTGCACCCTATATCTGACACTGGAGAATGAGTAGGCGATTAGAACCTCAAGCAGAGGTCCCGCATCGTCATCAATGTAGAATAGCAGACCGGGAAGACCCATGTAGTTGACATTGAGCGTACCCCCTAGGTACTTGCCGTACGTCTCGCGCATTACACTTACCAAGAACTCTTCGAAGCGTCTCCTTGCAGCCTCGTCACTCAGATCCACAAAGGGAATCTCCTTCTCCCAAACCGTTGACCCAGCCATCTGCGCACAGCGAGCTTTCGCCCTTAAAAAACTACTTCGCGGGTCTTTGCGCGCGCACCCACATTTCGCCCCTTCATGGCTCCGGAGTGCTCCCGAGCGGTTCATGAGAGTTCCGCTCGGGAGTGCTCATGGGTTTCGCGCCTCGCGGCGCGCGCGTGACAACTTTCAGAGGCGGCGCTAGCTCCGAGCGGAGGCTGCGGTGAGCTATAATGCGCACAAACCCGCGGCGCGTCGCCTGCAAAACGAAGTCCGGCCTTGGATTTAAGCTGTTCTCCTCGATCAACGCTTCGACGAGCCTGCGGGGCAGCCTTTGCACTACGCCGTAGCTGGGGATCCGCAGCTCTCCTTTACAAAGGTCAACCGCGTAGAAGATGGAGTGGTATCTTGGAGAACGAAGTGGGATAAGAAGAAAGAAGAATAAGAATAAAAGGAAAAATTATAAAATAATTATTGATTGCTTATTTTTTACTCTTCCAGAGCAACCTCTTCAACGTGCGAAGCGCGGCTCTTCCTGATCATAGCTGCCGCAAGGGTGCCGCCGCCCAAGGTTGCGCCGGCGAACGCCGTCTCGAGCGTCGTAACAGGGATTCCGCCGAACAGCGGGATCTCGAATAGCACATCCAGCTTGAGTTTGCGTATGCCGCTAGCGTCTATGTTTTCAACGCGCGAAGAGGTGACCCGCTTGTAAGTGCCTTGTACGACAAACTGGCCAGCGGGTATCTGCATAACCGGTGTCATGCCGCCGTCGCTTGTGAACGCTCTGTCGATCACAGCGTCGCCGTTCTTAACGATTATTTCCGCTCCGCTCAGCGGTTTGTCCCAAGCGTCTGTGACGAGCCAAGACACCCTGTAAACCTTGCACTTTACGATCAGGGTGTCGTCTGTTATCGTACCTAGATGAAGCGTAGCAACGTCAACTCCCTTGAAGCGGACGTTCACGGTGTAAGCACCGGGCTTGTAGAGCCTGAAGGTTGCCAAGCCCACCTCGTTGCTCAGCGCCGAAGCGCTGAGAGGTCCAGTGATGCTCACAGTGGCCCCGATGATGGGCTCTCCACCGTCGTCAGTGACCTTGAAGGTTATCGGCTTCCAATCTATTCGGAAGAAGTACGTGCCGGGCTCCGAGACCCCGAAAGCTTTCACTTGAACGTAGGCTTCATTCATGAAGACCCTCACATCCCTGTACTCGTCTCCCCACGCCAGCAATCCCTCCTGCGTGGCTCCCAGCTCGGTGCCCGACGGAGTCTTCATGCTGACGATCCTTCCGTAGCTCGGCGCCTGCACGACCAGGTAGGCGGCCATCGCGTCCTTGATGTCGCTCTCGCGAACCGTGAACTGCACGCCGGTTGGCTGCCACTCCCCGTTCTCCTTGATGAAGACGGTTGTGTACATCACGTTTACGCTGCTTTTCATGTTGTTCCTTATCTCAAACCACGTGCCGTAGACGATGTAGGCCTTGATGTACACCTTCAGGTTTATGTTGGGAATTAGGAAGGAGGCTGCTCTGATGGTCACTATCTCGTTCCTATAGTAGGCGAAGTCGACTAACTCGCCAGTAACCTCGACGTCGCCCCCGCTCCTCCCGCTTAGGGGAGCGATCGTGTATATTATCACGACCGACCCGATGCCCCTCCAATCCTTCATCTGTCCAACGCCGTAGCGTTTTGCGTTGCCTGGCGCGACGGTGTCCTCCTTGAATGGAGGCTCGAACACCAGGAATGAGGACGGGAGGATGTAGTCGTCACCCCGCCTCAGCTCAATAGCGTACGTGCCTAAATCCAGGTACTTGAAGTTAAGCTCGATGTGCTTGTAGTCGATCTTAACTGCCTCCGGGCTGGGTTCGCCGCTGCCCAAAATGCTTTCGCCGTTCGGACCTTTCAAGTCGCTTATAGCAAAGGGTGCATGGTTCTCGACGGTGAACCTAACGGTTAAGTCGTCCTTCGTGAAGGGTGGTGGAGGCTCTTCGATGGTGAAGTTAACGCTCCCCTCGCTCAGTCTCAGCCAGCTTGTCTTCACGTAGCAAACCGACACATCGACGTTAACCGTTACGTTGGAGTTCGCTCCGGCAAGCTTTATGGACCCGGTGTAAGATACGAGAGCCACTATTTTATTATCCAGCATCTCAGCTTTATCATACTTAACCGGCACAACGCCGTCGGGTAGGCCGTCGGGGAACGACGCTTTCAAGTAATATAGGTTGTAGCCCGGCGGGGCTGGCGGCGCGCTAACTTCAGCAACTTGGTTTTCACCCAACATTAAGGATGTTTTCATCGTGGTAGTTAAGATGAAGTCCAACCTGCCGTAAAACGTGGCTTCGGTTGGTTGCACGGCTGGTTGGGCGTTCAGCGAGGCTATTGCGAAAACAACTATAGCCAAACTTACTAGCAACGCAGCTTTTGTCCCTTTCACGAGGCTATGGTAGGATCGCTAGGTTTAGATGGGGACGCTTAGTTTCTTTTGATCAACTACCAGTAAGCTGGGTGTAATACGCTTGTAGCAGCCATGGTTGCGTGACGTAGCACGCGCGCGGGATAGTCGAAAAACGCTACGGCAACACAGCTGGAGGAGCTCTTTGTGGCTAAAACCCTCTAGGGAGAGGCACAAACCTTATAGCCGGCGTGGGCGGTCGGCGGCTGGGGTTGAGCGTATGAAGTATCGGCTTATGGATTTGCTCGCGTGCCCTTACGATAAGGCTTTCCCTCTGGAACTTCATGTTTTAGAGGTGAGGAAGTACCCGGAAAGAACGGTAACGTACAAGAGGAAACCGGCATGCGAACTTTATTGCGCTTTCAGGGGGAAGCGAGTGGAGGAGCTGCAAGGTGATCCGGGGTGCGACGAATGCATAAAGTACGAAGTGGCGGAAGGTGTGCTACGATGCCCGCAATGCGGCAGGTGGTATCCGATAATGGACGAGATACCGATAATGCTACCCGATGAAATGAGGAAGAAGGAGGAAGACCTGAACTTTCTGACCAGGTACAAGGATAAGCTTCCAAAGGAAGTGGTGGAAGAAGGCAAACCCTGGAATTTGAAGGAGGGTTGACGAGGCGCAGGCCCCCTAGCCTTTTTGGCAAACCAGCCGAAGGCTACGATAAGAAGCGGTTACATTGGGCTTAAAGTCAGGGATTTCTACGCGTGCGTGTAAATGAAGCGGAAGCTGCGCCTGTCTTCGAGTATTGCGAAGCCAAAGCGGTATAGTTGCGCGTGTTCGCCGGTTTTTAGCTCGGTTACACCCGGCTCGGCAACCCCCTTTACCTCAACAAGGGTGCCCTCCTTAACCATAAGTACAACCGCCGGCACAGCCTCTTCAGCTGGGGCCCACTGTATGATCGGCAGTTTTTTGGTTCTAGCGTAGTCCACATCGAGGTTCACGACTTCAGCTGTGGAGAGGTCGAGGAGTTTTATGTTGGCTAGCCCTAGGAGCCTGAGCTCCGAGCCCGCCGGCAGGTGGGCAACATCGTCCTGTGGAACGTAGACTTCGCAGTAGCCGGAGGGTGCGGCAAGCTTAAGCTCGCGCACGCCTCTTTCGGGGTAGCTTGGATGACGCGGTATCCTTGCAATCAACTCGCTTGAGCCTGTTCGGAGTTTGAGTTTGAGCGGATGGGGTACGAACATGTACCTGTTCGCTTTAGCTTCAAGGTATTTACGGTTCGTTGAGTATAGATTTTCTAAACTTATTCGAGCCGTCGAAGCCTTTATTCCAACATGCATCATAAGCTCCCTAATCGCTTCTGGTAGGATCCCCCTTCTCCTCAGGGCCCTAAGCGTCGCTAACCTGATGTCATCGTAACCAGTGTAGAGACCGGCTCTGATGCCTTCGCGTATTTTCGATTTACTGAGTATCGCGCCCTCAATGCCAAGTCTGCCGAAGTGTATCGCGGTAGGGTATGTCCAGCCGAAGTACTCGTAGATGTACTTCTGCTTCAGCGTGTTGATCTCGTGCTCGGCACCTCTCAGTATATGCGTTATGCCCATTAAGTGATCGTCGATAGCGCATGCGAAGTTGTACGTAGGCCACGCCACGTACTTGCTGCCGACGAGCGGGTGCGGGTGTTGTTCGGTATCTATCACCCTGAAAGCTATCCAATCTCTCACTGAAGGGTTGGGGTGTTTAATGTCAGTCTTCAACCTTAGTACCGCCTCCCCTTCCTCGAAGTCGCCGGCGAGCATGCGCTCCCACAGTTCCAACTGCTCCTCGGCAGAGCGCGAGGCGCAAGCGCACCTCGTGCCAGCAGCTCTGTTTCTACTGATCTCCTCCTTGCTGCACGTGCACACGTAAGCCCCTCCGAGCTCTATCAAGCGCTTCGCATACTCGTAGTAGATCTCCATGCGCAGCGACTGTATGTACTCCTCATTCCATTTTAGGCCGAGCCAACGCAAGTCGTCGCGAATCAGGTCGTAAGCCTCGAGCATCGGCGACTTCGTTTTCGGGTCGGTGTCCTCGAATCTGAGTATGAAGCGACCATCGTACATTCTGGCGTACTCGTAGCTGAGTATGGCTGGTCGCGCGCTACCTAGGTGCAGGACGAAGTCGGGGTTCGGCGCAAAACGCGTCACCACACGACCCTTCTCTGCATTGGGCAGTGGAGGAAGCTCGGTACGTTCAGCTTCCCCTCTTTTAGCTGGAAGCTCTCCACCCGCTAGGAGTTCGAAGCGCGCTTTCTGCTCTTCTGGGCTCAGCTTGTTGACCTCGTCCACAACCTGCTCGACAATCCTAAGCAGCTCCTTAGCGTGCGGTCGGAGCTCTGGTCTCGAGCCTAGCAGCTTAGAGAGAACAGGCTGCGGTAAAGCTTTCCCCCCATGCCTGGTAGCGTTATCAAGCGCGTATAGCAGTGCCAGATGCCGAATCTCCTCTTCGCCCACGAAGCTGTTTTTCCAGTGGAGGATTTATCGCTTGCGCGAGCACTGCGGAGCGAAGCTGTACCCGTGGGGCGCAAAAACGGTCTGCGGGCTTTGTGCGCAAGCGCTCCTCCGAAGTTTTTAACTGGAGGTCTGCTGGAGCTCTGTGGCATCGCTCGATGCAGCAGTGTTGAGAGCGCTCGTTTCTCTAGCGCTGCTGGGTTATGCGGCCTATTCCGATTTCAAGACGCGCGAGGTCGACGACTTGGTTTGGATAATCCTGTGCGCCACGTCAATGCCCTTCGTCCTGCTGCAGCTGGTTGAACTGGAGAGGAGAGCTTTAATCGCCTACGTTCTCTCCGCGTACTTGGCCTTCCTCCTCGGCTTCACGCTTTCAGCTTTCAAGCTGTGGGGGTGGGCCGATTTCCTGGCGCTAGCCTGCATAGGCTTGACGAATCCGCCCCCTTCTAGGGGAGGCTACCTATCGCTGCTACCCTCGATCTCAACCCTTGTGAACTCCCTTCTCGTTTCATGCGCGTATCCTCTCTTCTTGCTGGCTGAAAACTTGTACCTGATAGCTAAGGGGGAACGTGTGTTCGAAGGTGTGGAAGCAAGCCTTCCGATCAAGGTGATAGCTTTCTTCACGCTAAGAAACATCCCGGCTCAAGTGTACCTCCAGAGAAGGAACTTCTACTCGCTGGCTGAGCGCTTCGAAGGTGGAAAGCGGTACATCACCTTGAGAATAGGAGTCGAAGAAGAGGCGGAAACGAAGCCGCTCCCGAGCAGGGTGTGGGTGTCACCTTACATGCCGTTCGTGACTCTTCTTGCCATCGGATACGCTATACACTTGACGGCAGGCTGCTTGCTGGATCGTCTGCCCTTTGCACCCTTAGCACACTGATGCGAAGTAGCGCCAACAACAATTTATATACTATCCCCACTTTACTGAAACAGCAGGTGTTCGAGTATGAGGGTGGTGAACGAAAAGCTAGTACCGCTGCCGATCGTAGCTAAAATTCTCGAGGAAGAATCTAAAAAAAGAGAGCTTGATAGTATAGAAGTTATAACATTAGAATACGCAAAGAAATTCAGTAAATTCACGCCCGAAAATGCGGAGAAGCTTCTTCAGGAGCTGAAGGATATGGGTTTACCCTTGGAGGTGAGCGTCCAGCTAATCAACATCGCACCAGAATCCGAGGCAGAAGTGAGGACGATTCTGGCCCCCTTATCCAGAACGTTTAGCGCAGAAGATATTAAAAACATACTCGCTGTAGTTAAAAAGTATAGATAGGGGTAGAAATAGCATGAAGGTTATTGATAAAAAGCAAAAAGTTTACGAAGAGTATGCATATATTTTAGATTACCTTCCGTACGGTCTGAGCCACATCCGGAGGGAGGGGTCGAGGGGTCCTGTAGCCCAAGCCATCGGCGAACGGTACTTTATGCTGTTAGAGTTAGCGCTAATCCCGGGCTTTGAGTTGAAGACCGGCGATCGGATACCGCTGATAAGGGATTTAGAGAGCCAGCTCCTACGCGTTACGAGGCGTTTAACTTACGATGAGCTTACAGCAAACGCGAAAGCCGAGCTGCCGGAGATAGTTAGGCAGATCGTGCTTCAGCGCGAACGTGAGTTCGTGGAGTTCTTCAACAAGGCTGAGCCCCTAACGACGCGCATGCACTCACTCGAGCTTTTGCCAGGTATAGGAAAGAGGATCCTTTGGAAGATTTTAGAGGAGCGAAAGAAGAAACCTTTCGAATCATTTAAGGATATTTACGAAAGAATAAAGATAGATCCGGTAAAAATAATTTGTGAAAGAATAATAGAAGAGTTGAAAACAGAGCAAAGACACTATCTTTTTGTTAAACCTTTCTACAAGTTTAAATCGGAGGCCGAGGAGCACAGGTCGGGCCCCCTCTGAACTGATGCGCCCTGCATCGGTGTTGTGCGAAGCGTTATTATAACGCTTCAGCCCGGGAGAAGTCGTGCCAAATGCCGAAAAGGTCTTCGAGCTCGTGGCACGGGAGCCCACCGAAGAGATTCTGACGCCAGAGCTTCTTAGAAGCTATTTAGAGTCTGGGGTTGAATTGAGGCACTACATAGGTTTCGAGATATCAGGCTACGTACACTTGGGTACGGGCATAATCTGCATGCAAAAAGTGGCCGACTTCCAAAAAGCTGGGATCCGTACCACGATTTTTCTGGCTGATTACCACTCCTGGATCAACAAGAAGCTTGGTGGGGATCTCTCCACGATAAAGCGTGTAGCAGGTGGTTACTTCAAGGAGTCCCTTAAGCTCGCTCTTAAAATTGTGGGCGGGGATCCGGAGAAGACGAACTTTGTCATGGGGTCTGAACTTTACGAGAAGCTAGGGATTGAGTACTTAACGAACATCATCAGGGTCTCTATGGAAAGCACTCTTTCCAGAGTGAGGAGATCGGTAACGATAATGGGTAGGCGTATGGGGGAGTCGCTGAGCTTCGCCCAACTGCTCTATGTGCCGATGCAGGTAGCCGACATCTTCAGCTTGCAAGTAAACCTAGCTCATGGAGGAATGGATCAGCGTAAAGCCCATGTCATCGCGATAGAGTGCGGGGAGAAAGTTGGAGGTTACAAGCCTGTAGCTGTGCACCACCACTTGCTTACTGGTATGAACATTGACGAAAAAATGCGGGAGATGTTAACCAAAGCCAAGGCAGAGGGCTCGCGCGAAGCTTTCGAAGATGCAGTTCTTGATGCGAAGATGTCCAAATCTAAACCTCAGGGAGCTATATTCATCCACGACTCACCGGAAGAGATCGAATCGAAGGTCAAGGGAGCCCTTTGCCCCCCTAAAGCTACCGAATTTAACCCCGTTCTCGAGCTCGCCCGCTATGTTCTCTTCAGGGAACGCAGGGAACCTCTTGAAATCGTGAACAGGAAGACAGGGTCTAGGCGCACCTTCAGCGCGTACAGGGAGCTGGAAGATGCTTACGCGAAAGGAGAGGTTCACCCGTTGGATCTGAAGCTCACCGTCGCTGAAGAGCTGGCGAAGCTGCTCGAGCCTGCATACAAATACTTCAGGGAAGGCTCAGGACAAAAGTACCTCGAAGAACTAAGGGAGATAGCGATCACGCGCTGAACGCGGAAACCATTTTTGGCGCCTTCTTGCAAAAAGCTCGTGCTCTACAAGCGCGCGCCCACATCACACCCTTCATCCTAGCGTCCAAACACCCCCGTTAGGGGGTACTCATGGGCTTTGCGCCTTGCGGCGCTTCACGGCCTCTTCAGCCCCGAACGCTGGCGCCCTAAAAGGGTATCCTCCTTGCGGAGGGTGCCTCCCCTAGGGAATGGGTCGCTGCAATTAGCTGCTACCTCCAACTTCTCGCTGTTAATTAACGGTTACAAGAGCAACCACGCGGGTACTGCTTCAGCCAGCCGTCAAGGTCAACGCATGTTTCGTTGCCGCACTCCTTCCTAAAATGCTGCTCGCGCGCCTCTTCACAGCGTTCGATACCGCGCTGCTTCCGGCGCAAGCCACTTTTTTAAAAAAGTGAGTTGGGGTTTAAAACCACTTCTCAATGTAGACTGAAAGTGAGATTTTCTAACCTAAAAGTTAAAGAAAAAGATAAAGAATATGCTTACACGGCCAAGCGAACGAAAGAACGAAGAGCATTAAGTAACGTAACAGGAGGACAGTAGAACTTGCGTTAGCGCGCTATCCGTAACAGTTTTTAGGTAGATCTCAGCGCCGCGTGTGTGAGCGCGCGCGCTTTGCTCTACAAGGAGGATTGGAGTAAGGTGCGTGAGATCTTCACAGCTTGGTGGGAAAGTGAAATAAAGAGACCGCTTTTGCAGGTCGTTGCACCTAAAGGAGCATTTCACACCGCTTACGACGGTTGGGATTTCTGTCGTTACCCAGATCAACCGGAGCTAGTTGTCCATAATTTCGAACGGTGGTGCAGCCAAACGTACTTCGGGGGTCTCGCTTACCCTAACTTGTGGATCAACTTCGGGCCTGGGGTCCTCTCGGCGTTCCTCGGTTCAGATCCTTTGTTCACTGGGCAAACCATGTGGTTCGGAAACCAACGGGAAAAGGGGCCTTTAAGCCTTAAGGAGCTATCGGATATTGATCTAGACTTCAGCAACGTTTGGTGGCGTAGAGTCGAATCCGCTACAAGAGTTGCTGTCTCGCTTCACCGCGACAGGTTCGTTGTGGGCATGACCGATATAGGTGGGGTGCTGGACGTGATCGCGGCGCTATGCGGCACAGTTGAGATGTTGAAGAACATGCTGCGCAACCCCGACGGGTTGAAGTCGGCGATTTGGAACATCACCGAGTTATGGCATGAGTGTTACGACAGGCTTTACCGAATCATGGTTGAGGGCGGGCACGACGGTACCTCGGCGTGGATGGGCTTGTGGTCGCCGCGGAGGTGGTACCCGCTCCAGTGCGATATATCCTACATGATATCCCCGCAGAGGTTTGAAGAGTTTGTAGCCCCCCACTTGCACGAGCAGTGCGAGCGTCTCGACCACCCAGTTTATCACTGGGACGGTCCTGGTCAGATACCACACCTTACCCACCTTCTAAAGCTAGGTTTCGTCGCCATCCAGTGGGTTCCGGGAGCACACGAAGAGCTTTCTGGTCACGACTGCGGCTCGCCTAAGTGGTACGAGCTGTACAGGAAAGTATTGGAGACAGGTAAAGGTCTAGTTTTAGCGATGCCCTCCTGGCGCGTGGAGGGTTTCCTGAAAGCTTTCCCCAAGGCTAATGTAATAGTGCAAACGTGGGTTAGCTCGGTTGAGGAAGCTGAAAAGATGCTTAAGGCGCTACACTGGGACGAATTCTTCCTTAATGCCGTCGCTGCTGATTAGGAGAAGGTCGATGCCGTCTCCGCTCGTGGCATCCCTGCTGAACGCCGCTTTGACCGCCTTGAGGGCTAGGTTGCGAGCGTCCTCGAGCGAGAGGCCGCTCCTGTATTCGCTCTCTACGATGCTTATCGCGAGTTGGGCTCCTGTACCTACAGCGGCGTAATCATCTTCTATCGTGGCCCCGAGAGGATCTAGCACGTAGACGTGCGCTCCCTCGTCGTCGACGCCTCCTACGATCGCCTCCACAATATAAGGCGCGTATCTGCTGCTATTGTACAGAATCAGGGACAGGAGCTTAGCTATGTTGTATACTCTGGGCTTCATGCCGCTCTCTAGCTCGAATATTTTCATCTCAGCTTCAACGGTTCTAGCTAAGGTCTGCATGTCGGCAATGAAGCCGGCGCTTGCTATCCCAGCTCGGTCGAGCACTTTGAAAACCTTTTTTCCAGCCTTGCTCATTAGGGTGTAGCCGTAAGTCACTCTTTTATCAGCTGCTAAAACTACGCCATCGGACGCTCTAATTCCAAGCGCCGTTGCTCCAGGGTAATAGTACTCGGCCATATCCACCGCGGTCATCTCGTGGAGGGGCATAAAAAGGTTCGTCTCTGCGGCAAGCGCGCCTAAGCGAGCTTCGTGACTATTGTCCATTCGCATCTACGGCGTGCTTGCCGCAATTCTTAAAAAACCTTAAAGGAAAGCTTTCAAGGGCTTTGACCTCCAGTGAAGATCTGGCGGAGCTCGCTGAACTTGCTGGCGTGCTGCTTGCTGATGGCAACCTGGTGTTTTCAAGCAGCGGATGCAGAATTTGGCGCCTTCGCTTAAACGTGCCTTTCGACACATTCATCGTAGACTCCGAGTGGGGAGTAGACCTGGCAGCTAAACCCGAGATCGTAGGGGAGGATTTCCTGAGGTGCAATCTCGAGGCGGCAAAGGGTGTGGCAGCATTCCTCAAAGAAGAAGTTTTGGAAAAGGATTTACCTGTAGTGTTCCTGCATGTGCTAAGAGCGTCGAAGGGGTACATGCTGCACGAGGCTCTTCGCGCGCTGGGGGTCGAGCTGGTAGAGGCATGGATCAGGCCGCGTTACATCGTAAGCGGTTACGGGGATCACTCTACGGGTGGCGTGGAGGTTAGGGCAAAGGACTTTAGCGCCCTCGAGAGAGCTGCGGTTAGCGGGGAAGTGGCGCTAGTAGTGGCGGACACGGTAGCTTCCGGGAAAACACTCGCGAGATGCTTGTGTGAGGCGTTAAACGAGCTGAAAGCTCGGGGGTTGCATCTAGCGCAGCTGGTAGTTTACGGCTTTATCTCTCTAGAAGGTCTAGCTAGAATCAACCCGGTCGCAAAGAAAACGTGTGTAGTAGCTATCGAAGACTACACCGCTTTGGCTTCGAACGGTTACGACATGCCGCTGTACGGTGTCGATAGGGCTCTCTACGAGCGTACAGGAGAGCTCCGCAGTTTGGGAGGCATTACCGTACCCGAAGCCTTTGAGGGGTTAGTCATCGAGTATGCACCGGGCATGGATCAACCGGGGGATTGGAGTGAGCGGCAACACGTGCTCTTGAGCGAAAATGGCTTTGAAGCTGGGAACATCCGGCTTCACCTGGAGCGAAGCCTGGAAGCTCTTAGGAGTTTAAAAGAGCTCACGAGAAAAGCTCCCTGGTACAAGGTGTGGATGGAAAATATCTTTGCGGCGAGGGAAGCGGCCTTGCAAGCACGTTTAGCTACCTTCGGCGCTGTTGGCTTACCTTCCGTTAAAGGGCGGTAGCTGCTATAGGGGCTCTGTCCGCATGTGCGGAAAGTAAACGCGCCACGCGCGATAAATTTAAAACACTAGTCGGTCTGAAGCAGACAGCCGCGGTAGCTCAGCGGGAGAGCGTCCGGCTGAAGTTGGTGCTGCGAGCGCGCGCGGAAACCGGAAGGTCCCGGGTTCAAATCCCGGCCGCGGCACCATTCCCTAAAGCTTATCGCTTCCCCTTACCGGCCCGAATTTCCCACGTCCCCGCTTGTACGAGCTAAACATTTAAATAGGCGCGGAGAAAAAGCGCTCTAGCACCGAGCCGGCCATAGGATGGCCGGAAACGCCCGGTCTCGTCAGATCCCGGAAGCTAAGCGGCCATCCGCCGAGGGGAGTACTGGGGTCTGCGGCCCCGGGAAACCCCGGTGCCGGCTACGGTGCTCTAAATCTTAGAATTGCTCCTTTCAAAAGCGCTATCCTTAAAAGGTAGGTTGTTTCTAACTTTTGGAACTGTAGAGACAGGTGCGAAGAGGAATGTCTGCCAAAACATGCGATAAATGCCCCTACTACCTCAGGAGAAGCGGTTACTGCGCCCTTTTAGGGGTAAAGGTGAAGGATCCACTAAAACCTCCTTGCTCTGCAGATTCTGGAAATAGCAAGGGGGCGGAACCCGCCGCCTCAGTGGTGCCCATGCAAGGCTCGGCAACTGTTGTCAGCGACGCGGTCGCGGTAGCCCCTACAGCTCCTCCTACTCCATCTCAGATTGCGGCTGCTCAACAGGTCCAACAGCAATCTCTTGCTCAAATCGAAACATCAGCGGTTGCTCAGGTGCCTGCTGGTTACGATATTGAACCTCATGAGCAATTTCTAGAACCGGGAAGCTTCGATTATGCGAGCACCGGAATCCCCGAGCTCGATAGGGCTTTGGGCGGGGGTTTCATTCGAGGAAAAACATACCTGGTAGCTGGCGAGACCGGAGCCGGTAAGACTATATTTTCTCTCCAGTTTCTGCTGACCGGCGCGCTCTACTACAACGAGCCCGGTGTCTATATCGCCATTGATGAGCCCACGGATCAGTTGCTCAAGGGTCTCAAAAGGTTTGGTTGGGACGTTGCAGAGCTGGTAAAGAGCAGGATGCTGACCTTCCTAGATATGAGGACTCATTTCAGCAAGATCTATTTGCGCGAAGAACGGAAGAAGATCGAACCACGCTTCATAATAGAGTCTGTTCTCAACGCCGTTAAGAAAGCGAAAGCGAAGCGCCTAGTCATAGACCCGATAGCCCCCCTAATATACGGGGGGTCGTCGGAAGACGTACTTTACGTCAGAGAGTTCCTGCGTGAGATGGTGTTCGCCATAGAGAGAGTGGGAACGATAACCACGGTCATGACGAGCGAGGTGCCCACTGGGAGCAAGATGCTCAGTAGGTTTGGAGTTGAGGAATTCTTGGCATCCGGAATAATCGTGTTGGGATTGGAGGAGGTAGGGGGGAGTGTCGTGAGGGTAATGTACCTGAGGAAAGCGCGTTGGGCCCCTGCGAAGCCTGTAAAGTTCATCTTCGATATTGAACCAGGTAGGGGTATAGTCGTCAAAGGTCTATACAGCTTACAGGAAGTTCCTAGCCCTTAACGAGCGGCACGCTACACAAGAAAAAACCTTGAAAGCGGTTATACAGCTCTGGCTCGGCGCTTGCCTGCTTGCTCGATCGCTTTTACGATCGAATGCAGTTTCGAGCGCAAGTCCCCGCCTTCCTCGATAACTGTTCCTGTAACCACGATGTCGGTTCCCGCTTCGACGGCAGCTCTGGCCAGCTCCGGCGTTCTTATGCCGCCACCTGTAACAATGGGTATTTCGACGTTTTCGTCTACCGCTCGTATTACGTGGGGGGGTATTGGCTCGCCGCCTGAACCGCCTTCCAGGTAGAGGAATCTGAAGCCCATGTACTGGGCTGCGAGGGCAAATGCGATGGCTATTTCGGGGCGGTCGAAGGGTATCAACCTGGCCTGAGTGACAAAGCCGACAGTACCTCCCGTGCCCATCACCAGGTACGCTAAAGGTATGGCCTCCAAACCATACCTTTTGACCACAGGTGCACCCTGAGCTTGCCCCAGTACGATGAAGTACGGGTTTGTAGAGTTTAACACGGAAAGGAACCAAACAGCGTCGGCGTACCTGCTCAAGTTGGTTGGAGACCCAGGGAACAAAATGACTGGTAAGCTGCTCGCCTCCTTCACTGCCTTGACGATCTCATCGACCATGTATTCTGACACGCCCACGCTGCCGCCCACCATTATCGCTGCAGTGCCCGCCTCTTCTGCGATTTTAGCGATCTCTTTTGCCTCGCGCCCGCTCATGCGAGCCGGGTCTATGAGAGCCATGTGAGCAGCTCCGCGCTCCTCTAGCACATCCTTTATGTAGTTCTCGACTTTACCCATGGGTTACACCTTTGCCGCTTGAGTCTCGTAAGCGTCTAGGAACTTAGCGTAATAGTCAACCGGGTGGTAGTACTCTCGGTACTCGAAATCCGCAGAGAGCCCGCACGATGCGCATACCACGTGGACTACGTCCCCACTTTTATCGACAGTCACGCTCACGCTTACCGCTCCGCATTTGGGGCACTGGAAGACCTTCGGCAGCGTCCGTTTAGGTCTCACTCTGATTCTCCGTTTACTCTTCCTCCTTCCCATAGCACTCGTTTGCTGCGTTCTCTCAGGCTGCTTAAATACATGCTGCTTAAATACATGCGCGCGCCAGCGCGAGGTTCGCGTCTCTCTTGCTGCCGTAGGCTACGGCGTTTTGCCTCTTCGCCGCCGCCCTCAAGCGCGGCGTCCTGTTTGGAGGTCTCAACTTTGGTGTTTCCAGCACCTTCGTCTACGCTCAATCGAAGACTGTGTTCACGACAGCTAGCCCGTAGTCATTGTTTACATCCACGTAGCAGAGCAGCGCTTCTCTGGGATCCGGCACCTTCGGCTCTGAGCGCTCCCCCTCAACACGAGCTGCACCTTGAGAAAGTTTGGCTCGTCTTCTCGCCACTGAATTCGTACCATCTTCGACCCCTCATCGAACGCCTTCCGGTAGTAGGACGCACCAGCTCCCTCGCGCGCTTGAGCGCCGACTCCTAGCCTTCTTCGGCGTTCAACCACTTAGACCAGAAGTAGAGCGCGGCGACAGCGCGGTAAACCCTCAACAGCTCATTAAGCCGTTGGAAAAACTCTGGGCGGCAGCTTCTCAACGCGGTACAGCGGCGTCAAGAATCGGAAGCTCTCCACGAGATCTCCCTGAGACCCCTTTACCGCGCTCCCACCAGCACGGGCCACGAGCTTCCAGGTGAAGCTGAGGTTTAAAAAGCTAGTGAAAATAAGGCTGAAAGTAAATTTTTATAACAAGAAAGTTAAAAGAAAAGATAAAGAATACACTCTAAAAGCTATGCCAGAGAAAGAATGAAGGGCGTTAAAGAGCGCGCACCTTAAATAACCTTTAAGCTGCTGGCAGCTAAAACGCCGTCTCGGCTCAACCACCCCTCTACTTCACAGTCCACCCCCTTCAACTGCTCTTCGCAGAAGGAGAGAATCTGCGGGAGTACGCCTAGAGATGCATACTCCCTGATTTCGTCCCAGTTAGCACCTAGGAGCTCTTGTATGTGGGGATCGTAGCTGGTTAACAACCTAGCTCGAGCTGTTCCATCGTCAAGGTTGATTATAGCACCGAGCAAAGGTTCACCGTTCTCGAGCAGGCGAAGGCTGAAAGCAGCAGTCAGCACTGTGGCTCGGCAACGCACGTAACCCCCTCCCGCTAAAGTGTCAGAGGGGGTTGATGGCTCTTCCCAACCGATTTTTCTCACGCTGTAGTATGGGTTTAAGCGCAAGCCACGTTTAGAAGTATACACCCCCATGATCTCGAGTAGCGTGCCAGGCTTCACTGTTCTCATCTCTGCTACCAGGTCGTTGTCGAAGGTCAGTATGCTAGTGCTCGAAGAGGTGCCGCTGACAACTATTGTCGAGCTGGGTCCGCGCTTGGATGGTAACGCGGCCACTAACCGCCCCCTAACGCCTATCGTTTTCTCGCCGGAGCTTTCAACTTCCTCTACTTGAACAACCTCGAAGTAGCTCTCTTTTATGGTCTCGGAGCCTAGCGCGAATACCCTAGAAAGACTAGTCAGCTTGTAGCGTTGGAACCCGCTTGGCAACCTCCTCGGGTCTTGCACGAAGATCACGTCGCCTCTCTGGAGTGCCGGAACGTTATGCCCCGCCTGTACCAGAACGCAAGCAGGCCCCTTTCTGGTCATCCCGTACACGCAATAACCCTTGCTTCCTTCCACGATCTCGTGAACCACCACGATTATCGCTTCAACGTTACACCGCTCCGCCAGTTCCTCCAGGTCAGTTGCATCGCAGCTTTCCAGCCTCTCCACTTCGGCTTCCTCGCTAAGCACCAATTCGCTTCTTCCCCTATACTCCCTTACCGAAGCGTTTTTAATCAAGACACAATCGCCCGGTTTTAATTTCGAAGAAGCTATCGTTTCCGCTACGCTGTTCCACGCTACCGCGTTTATGCAGCCACTCTCGTCGGCGAGGACCATTCTTTGGAGCTTCTTACCGTTGCTCAGCTGTAGCGGTGGAGGTAACCTAACTATTCTTGCGGATATCTTGATCCTTTTGAGCCCAGCTATTAAATCCTTTATTAAAAGTTTAGAAAACTTAGAGTTTGCATTATACTCAATGGAAGGGAGGGCAACCCCCAGTTCCTTCGCCACCAGAAGTGCAGCCGCTTCTTCATCTATCAACCCTTCCAGCTCCGCTATCCGTTCCTTTATCATCTCTTCTACCTTGCTGCGGGTTAAGCCCTTCTTAGCGGCCAGGATGTGGTCGACTATTTTATCGACTGCTGAGGGATTCTGGTTCGTGGGAGTGCCGCCATCGAGCATTGAGTCCAAACTTACTCTCGTGGAACCGTTTAAGTATAGCGTTTCGTGAGACGCATAAACTCAAAGCTGTCCTCGCTAGGTCTGCATCCTCTGCTTTGGTCCAAATTAGTAGTTCAAACAAAGCTTTATATGAGTGAGGTCTCGAGACCTACGGGAGCCAGATGAGCGGCGTAGAGATAGGGGAGATACATCTCCCACTCTCTGAGGCGTTCTACATTTCAGTGCAAAACGTAAGGCGGCGGTTCGCGAGAGTTGCTATAACCACTGCATCAGTTACGTTGGGGATCGCGTTCTTCGTGTCGCTTATGATGATGGCGTCGTTCCAGGCCCAAGCCGGCGGGACTGGCGTGCAACCCTACATGTACTGGCTGCTTTTCATCTCTTTGCTCGTATGCGGCGTCGGGATAACGAATAGCATGCTCATAGCGGTTGCTGAGCGCTACAAGGAGATTGGCACGTATAAGTGTCTGGGGGCGCTGGACAGGCACATACTGGAGATGTTCCTAATAGAGGCCATGCTGGTCGGAGGGATAGGGGGTGTAGCCGGCTACGTCATAGGGTTGATAGCTGCGATCGTCTACGCCGTGGCTAACCCGGCCGTCGGCTTACAGAATGCTTTAGCAGCGCTTGTAAGACCTAACGCGGCCGTACCCTTTGCCGGGGCTCTCCCCGTGGCCCTAGGACTTCTCGTTTTGGGAGCCGGTATAGCCATACTGTTGAGCCTTATAGCCACTATTTACCCAGCCTACTACGCCGCGCGCTTGAACCCCGCTGAAGCGTTGAGGTATGAGATATGAGGAGGGTGCAAAAGATATATTCCCCTGCTGTGCTGCGATGGTGAGGAGGGATGGCGCTTAGGTATGAATACACGGTCGAAACGGAAGACCTCGCGAAGTACTACAAGATGGGCGTCTACATCGTGAAAGCTCTAGATGGAGTTAACTTGAAGATTAGAAGGGGGGAGTACGTTTCGATAATGGGACCTTCAGGCGCTGGTAAGACAACGCTTTTCAACATGATCGGTGGGTTGGATAGGCCGACGCGTGGTAAGGTCTACATCGATGAGGTGGATATCAGCAAGCTGGACGCCTACGAGTTGGCGTGGTTGAGGGCTAGGAAGATAGGGTACATTTTCCAAACCTTTAACCTCATACCCGTCCTGACAGCTATGGAGAACGTGATGCTACCCATGATATTCGCTGGCGTGAGGAGAGAGGAAAGGATTAGGAAAGCGAGAGAGCTGCTCGAGAGGGTTGGTTTGGGAGAGCGTTTGTATCACAGGCCGACGGAGCTTAGCGGTGGGCAGCAGCAGAGGGTTGCGATCGCGAGAGCCCTGGCAAACGACCCAGCAATCATACTGGCCGACGAGCCCACCGGAAACCTCGACCTGCAAACAGGTCTCGAAATCATCAACTTGTTGAGACAGCTCAACAAGGAGCGGGGTGTCACGATAGTCACAGCCACGCACGATCTAAAAATGATAGACGTGAGCGACAGGATCATATACCTGAGAGACGGTAAAGTCGAGCGAATCGAGACGAGAGCGGAGATCGCAGTTGAGGCGGAGGAGTTCTAGGTAAGCATTCCCTTGAAAATCAAGGGATAAAATTTGTTTTTAAACTCTTCCCAGGATATTTTGATTACAGGGACATCGCTTTTTGAAAGCTCAAAAGCCCTTAGGTGAATGCACTCATCTTTCACGCGTCTAGAGTAGACATCGAAGTAGAAGCTAGCGCAGCTGCAGAACCTTCCCGGCAGCAGCAAGTACATCCTATCGTACTTCGCACCGTATGAGACCACTAGATCAACTTTTGCATCCTCTACTAGGATCTTTAGCAGGCGCTTTTCGCTGAGCAGTTTCAGCGCGTGACTGCTCATCGTAAATCCCTTCTCGCTAGCTTTCACCTTTATACATACCGGCGTACGCGCGGCCAGGGCCGATGACTTTTACGAAAATTAGCTGCACAACTCTCGCATTTTTCTCGAGAATTAAGCCGTGCTTGTTGTAAACCACAAGCAAAGCCCTGCTGCGCCCTTCATAGCCGGGATCCCAGACAGCCGTCTCCACAGTAGCCCCGCTCCGTATCAAACTGGAGCGGGGTTTAGCTATAGCCGCGATATCGAGAGGCAATCTCAAGTACTCGTTGAAAACCAGAAGGTAGGAACCTTTCTCCAATTTCACGGTCTCGTTTTCGTCGAAGGGTAGAGGGCTGCTTTCGGCTATACGCCGCTTGCTGTTGTTAAAATCTACGTACCCTCCGCTTACGAATTTCCTAACCTCTCTCAACGTTAAATCGAACCCTGCCGGTTGAAGCTGGAGATCGAGGTCTATCCACTCGGATATGATAGGAGGTTCTCTTTCGACGATTAGCTTACGCAGCTCGGAACCACCCAATATCATCGTGTTAGCATCGGCGAGCCCCGTAATGTTGGTTGCGCTGATTAGCGCGCGCGGATCAAGGAACAAGTCGCTGCCTATCGCGCGGGAAGAGCACAACTTCCCTGATGTTTTGCGCGCCGACAATCACCATCACAAGCCTGTCGAGACCGAGGCCGAAGCCTCCGTGCGGGGGCATACCGTACCTGAACGCCTGCAGGTAGAACGAAAAACTTTCCGCGTTTAACCCCTTCAGCTTGATATTTTCAACCAGCTTATCGTACCTATGCTCTCTCTGTCCTCCCGACGCTAGCTCTAGCCCCCTGTAGTCGAGGTCGAACGATTCGCTGAGCGAATCGCGTCTCATTATGTAGAACGGTTTAGCCTCCCACGGGTACTCGACTATGAAGTAAGCGTCGTACCCCTCCTCCCTCATGGCCTCGCCAAGCACCTTCTCTTCGTCGCTACCGAAGTCCTGGCCCCACCTCACATTAAACCCTCGGTTCTTCAGAATTTCGAGCGCTTCGCTGTAGCTCAACCTTTTGAACGGAGAGCGAGGAGCTTTCAGATCTACGCCCAGCTCCTTCAGTTCAGCATGCGCGGATCCGCCGACCCTCTCGAAGACGTGAAGCAAGAGCCCCTCGAGCACTTTCATAACGTCTTCTGGGCTGCTTATGAAGGCCATCTCGGCGTCGACACCCCAGCTCTCGTTGAGGTGTCTGCTGGTGCTGAAAGGCTCTGCCCTAAAGTAGGGAGTGATCTCGTATACTTTTGACACGCCGCACATGAGCATTTGCTTGTAGAGCTGGGGGCTTTGGGCTAGGTAAGCCTCTCTACCGAAGTAGTCGATGCGGAACAGGGTAGCGCCCCCCTCCGCACCGGCTCCGCATATTTTAGGGGTGTGAACCTCCAGGAAACCCTGCGCTTCGAAGTACTCGCGAACCGCTTTTAACACGAGTGCTCTTATTCTGAACAGGGCACGCTGTTGGGGCATTCGGAGCGCTACGTACCTGTGATCTAGGATAGTTTCCGGGAGAGCGGGAGTCCTCCCTGTAGGATCGAGGGGCATGAAATCGACAGGTTCGGCCACTAACGCAATTTCACGCGCCCTTACCTCAACCCCCCTTTTGCTGATCTGCATTGCTGGCATCGAGCCCTTCACGGACACAGCGGTTCCAACTTTCGCGTGGGCTGCCAATTCCCACGCGCTCTGATTCTCGTTACGCTTGACGACCACAGTATACAGAGAGAGCGCGCTCCCATCTATCACCTCTAAAAACGCTACACCGCCAACAACCCTTACAGCATTGACCCAACCGTTAATCACAACTTCTTTCTCCTCCACCACTGTCACCCTTGCCTACTTCTCGCCTACGCGCGAGCGTGAAGTAAAACCTTTCGCGCGCACGCGCTATTGTAAGCAAGTTTTTAAACGACCCAGCTAGAGCTTGGCGGTGCCGCAGATGGCATCGACTCTAAGCTTGCTCAGAAGCTCTTTGAACAAGCAGGTGTTAGTCAAACTTAAAGGAGGTAGGGAGCTCCGTGGCATCCTGAAGAGCTTTGACCAGCACCTCAACCTGCTCCTCGAAGAGGTCGAGGAGGTTAAGGAAGGCCGTTCGCGCAAGCTCGGCACTGTACTCATCAGGGGGGATAACGTAATCCTAATAAGCCCTGCAGCCTAGCCGCGGCGAGGCGGTGTCACGTGGTAAAGGGAACCACGTCTCAAGGGAAGCGTGGTAGGAGGAAGACGCACATTAGGTGCCGCAGGTGCGGAAGGCACAGTTACAACATCAGAAAGCACTACTGCGCTGCCTGCGGTTTCGGGCGCTCGAGCCGGCTGCGAAAGTATTCGTGGCAAAACAAGAAAATCAATAGGGTCAGGATAGTGTAAACATGAGGGTTCAGGTTCGAGCCGAGGTTCGTCCTACAGAAAACTCTGAAAAAGTCAAGAGAGCTGTCAGAAACCTTTTCGATCTGGAGCTGAAGGAGGAGAAGGTGGGCTACATCCTGCAGATAATCGGTGAAGGCGATGAGAGAAGCCTCGTGAAGTTTAGGCGGCTGTTATTCGAGCAGAGGATACTCGATGCGGCTCGCCAGTTCATGCTGAGAGGTCTCTCGCGGAACGGCTTCACGTTCTACTTAAATAAGCAAGCGGCGTTCATGGGTAAAGTAAGCTTTTGCACTTTCGAGCTAGGCGAAAGCCCCCTAGGACCCATAACGGTGGAGGTTCAATGCAGCGATCCACAATCAGCGATCCTCTGGTTAGCTCCGAGAACTGTTCAGGGCGTGCCGGTCGAAGAAGTGTCCACACCTCCTGATCCCTAAGCACGCGCACCCGCATCTCGCCCTTCATCCTAGCGTCCGAGCGCCCCTGTTTGGGGCGTTCATGGGCTCTGCGCCTTACGGCGCTTCACCGCGTCTTCGGTCCCGCGCGCCGGTCCCTAGAGGCTCGAATTGCGCTACTAGCCAGCTCTCCCCCCATCTTTTGAGCTCCACTTTGAGCATATCCTTCGCCGCGTAACTCCTCCGGAAAACTGTGCGCGCCTCTTCCAGCAGGGGGCTTACGCTCCTGTACCTTCCGCTGAAGTGGGTGAGCACGAGGAGCTTCGCACAAGCCTGTGAAGCAGCTTTTGCTGCGCCGCTCGCTGTGGAATGGAAGCTGAGTTTAGCCTCCTCCTCAAGATCGGAGGAAAATGTTGCTTCGTGAATCAGTAGGTCTGCACCTTTGGCAGCTTGAATTAGATCGTCGCACGGTCTGGTATCGCCGCTGTAGACGACTTTCAACCCTCTCCTCGACGGGCCGACCACCTCCCGAGGTTCTACAACTCTCCCATCAGGTAGGGTCACGGGCTCGCCGAGTAAGAGCTTGCGTCTTAGAGGACCTGGCGGTATCCCAAGTTCCTTCGCCTTAACTTCGTCGAACTTACCTGGGTAATCGTCCTCCACAACGATATAGGCGTAAGCTTCGACCCCGTGGTCTACATGCACGGCGTAAACGCGGTATCCCGGACGTGTCATAACCAATCCTGGAGCTACGCTCTCGGCTGTAACCGTGTACGCCAGCTCCCTTCGAGCCAGCGCGGCGTTAAGGTACTCATCGATTCCGGAGGGACCAAACACACGGAGCGGCTCCCTCCTACCCCACACTTCCAAAGACTCAAGGAGCCCTGGAAGACCGTAGAGGTGGTCTCCATGCATGTGGGTTACGAGGATCGCGGCCAGCTTATTGACCTTGAGCCCCGCTGTTAATACACGGTACTGCGTACCCTCACCGCAATCAAGGAGTAAGGATTCGCCTTTCACGCTCAAAAGTACACTCGGGAGCCACCTATCTTCTGTAGGTGTCGACGAACCCGTTCCCAAGAACACTATCTGCACACCACCCCCCTCTTTCCTTTACCCTTGTAACGAATGCTCTTGTAAGCCCTCCATGTACGCGAAGGAGGAACAATTTTTCGTCCAACATCGGTCTATCGGCGCTCAATGGCACGATATACGTTATGCGACCCCCCTCTTTCAAGATTTTGAAGCCCTCATCTAGCAGGCATTCGTACGCGCAGCGCCCGCCAGCGCTATGCAACCGAGCGCTTCTCCCGTAAGGGGGGTTCGTTGCGATTTTATCGAATGCTTTATACCTGAACGGTGGCAGGCAAGCATCCCCAACAACAACGTGTCCACGTGCATCGCAAGAGAAGAAGACGAGGTTTCTCCTAGCGCCTGCCGCCGCTTTCAGGTCCACATCCAGGCCAACCGCCTCTAGCCCGCTCAGGCAGGCCTCCACGATGATACTGCCTGAGCCGCAGAAGGGATCGAGGAGCACTCCACCGCGGCCTGAGAGGTTCACGAGGAGCTTTGCGTCTTCGGGCGTAAGCGATGCTGGATGCTTAAAAACTTTGTAGCGCTTAGAGCGGAACCTGAATCGATCCCCCCGCGGTCTAAGAAGTAGAACCCCTATGACAGCCGCTCTTTCGGATACGATGAGTCGAACTCGAACTTCCGGCCTCTCAAGGTTCACACGCGCCTCTTTACAGCGTTCGAGTATCCCATCCGCCACTGCCGCTGCAAGCGTTACCGAGCTTGCTGGAGGGTAGCCCCCCAGCTTCCTAACAGTGACCGCGAAATCTCGGTTAGCCAGCTCGAACCACTCGGCCTTTGTAGCTAGTTCCTTGTAGAAGCCGGGATAAGTCGGTGGGTTAGAGCACCACGCTTTAACAGAAAGAACTTCTTGTACGAGAACGCACTCAAACAACTCGGCTAGAATGGTTTCGAGCAAGCCTCTTTGAACTTCCACCGTTCCGATCCTATCGTCCAAACGCTCTACAGGGCGCTCCAGCGCGGTCTCCACCTCTCGGAGACCTAATGAAGGTTGGACGCCGGAAACCACCACACAAAGACGAAGGGTCTCCGACATCAGGCTTCGCGCGCTCGACTGTACCCTAGGAGTGAGAACACTGCTACCACCGCTGCTAAGGTTAAGATCGCCAGCGCAACCCACAGCAAGAGCGTCAACACGCTTCCGGCGCCCACTAGCAGCCTCGCGTACTCGAGCAGCACCTGCCTTAACACAACGAGCAGCACAGTAGCAACCGCCTCGCGCGTTCCAAGCTGCCTGCCACCCAGCGCTGCCTCTACGGCTTGGGCTAAGAGCGGAAGGAGCGCAGCTACAAAAAATAAATCCAGTACGAGCACTTGCTCACCCAAGCTCGTTAGAAGGAAGTAACCTAGTACTTCCACACCTTTCACGCCGCTCAAAGAACTGATGCCGCCGAGGCCTGAGGCCAAGGCTAGGAACGCTATCAATGCTGAAGCTACTAGCGCCGTCAGCAGAATTGGAGACGACCTGTAAGTTTTCGCGACGTATTCATCGATAGAGAAACCCTTGATGAGCATTGCAAGACCAAGAGCCGCTCCAAGCAAAGGCCAGACGTAGCCAGGCACGAGTATGGATAGTACCACATACATCGTGATGAGCCCCCCGGGGATCCCCATTGCGTATTTCTTGTACTTCTCCTCCTCGAAAAGTCTCCTGGCGTAACGGAGGAAAAGGATGAAGGACTCCTCCACACCTCTCGACTGCTGAACCACGACCCTATGAACTGAGAGCACAGGTAATTTCGACTGAATTAGCGGAAGCACCATTTCGTCCGTTGGGCCGTCAGAGACCAGTACGGCTGCATCGAACCTCTTAACGGATAGAATCGCATCGAGCTCCTCGGAGATTCTCATATCAGCTTTAACCCCCTCGTCTTTGTGCCCAGCCACTAGCGCCACTTCAACATCACTCATTCCTCCCTGTTCTCTGAGTTGGTGGTAGAGTTTCAGAGCGGCGAAGATCGCGTTAACGTCGGAATCGTCGGGGCGCTTAGCGGCGAACTCCACCGCGGCCCGCTTTACAGCTTCCTCTCCAACGATAGGGGTTTGTACACCAGCAACCTCGCCAACGTCGTTGTCCCGATCCACGCAAAGCACTATGACCGATGTTGGTCTCGCTTGCGACATCCAGCTTCCGCAGCACTTTAAGGTATTTAAAGCGCTCGCGCCCTCCCTCAGGAAGCCCAGCGCGCACTCGAGCGCCCTGGAAGTTTTCGATCCTACAGAGAGCAGCGCTGGCGCATGCGAAGTCTCAGTTGGTTCCGCACGCTAAGATTAACCCCCTCTCAGATGCTCCGGTAGCTCGAAATCCTCGCCGGCCCGATACAATTTTTGAAGATCGGCGTAAACGCTTTCCAGGCCTTGGTGCATTTTGCAGGACGCAAAGTAGATGGAGAATGCCTCCAAGAAGCTCTGTACAGATTCGAGAAGGCCTTTCAGCATCATCCTTTCCTCGCCTGCGAGCTCCTTTTCAAGATCTCCGAGCAAAGTCGAGGGATCCCTCACCCAATCAACCATCTTCTCACGCTCATCTTCGTTCAAGAGATCCACTTTGTTGAAAATGTTGAACTGAGGCATCTTGAAGCGGTAATACACGGAGGACGCTAGGAAGATTTGAGAAATGAAAGCGGATGGAGATTTGGAAAGCGCGGCATCGACGATAAAGGCGATGCCGGCGCGCTCACTGGCTAGCTCCTTGATCACTTCGGCACCAGTTTTTCTGAAAGCGAAGATTTCCATCTGGCCCGGCGTATCGAAGATGACATAACCTTCACTCGCGCTTTCCTCGACTTCCTCCCTGATGCTTCCAACGAAGTTTAACATTAAATCAACGGAGGCTATTATCGCACCGTTTGGTCCCAGCTTATACTCGTCCATGACCTCCCTTGCGGTAACGTACGCTCTCACGTCCACGTCAGGTGTGTAGGGCGTGTATTCAGCTGCCGGATCCAAGTTCACTGTTAAGTAGGGGATTTCGTAGCTGTCGAGCCACTCCGCAAACGCGGCGACAAAGCTGGACTTTCCGGATCCAGCGGGACCCACTACGAAGAGAGTAAAAATGCTCATACTAGTTCTCGAGCCCGACGCCCCCTCGCGGGCTTAACCCGCTCTTCAGTCTGTTTTTCGTAGGCGGCTTCGAGTTCATCGCGAGTGAACATCCGGCCGCACCCTCTGCACACATGCATTTTGAGGTCCCTGTTGTACACAAGCTCGCCACCGCACTCAGGACATCGGCGCGGCATTTCGACTGCCTGCTCCCGAGCGGTTTTAAAAGCGTTATCGGTGCACCACGCATGCTCGAGCGCGTGAGTACAACATTTTTCGCGCGCTAAGCGCGATCATAAAAACGTGAGATTTAAAACGGAGAGAGTTACGCAACGTCTTTGACCGGTGAAGAAGGTCTGGAGCTCCGAGCGCGTGCGCGCTATGGCGAGAACGCGTATAGTTTTGTACCCAACCAGAGCGCGTATGCGGATTCGGTCTTAACCCTCGCACGAAGGGTTCCTCGGCCCTCTTAGAGAAAAGAATAATACGCGAAGCTTTAGCTGTCGTTTAGGGCGGTTGCGTGCCTCGGATCTCGCTGAGGCTTACCAGAGAGCAGTATGAAGCATTGAAGGAACTAGTTGAGGAAGGAGTATACTCATCGATTTCTGACGCTCTGCGAGAAGCCATTGTGAAGCTGTTGAAGGAGCAGCGCGTGCGCGTCGCTTGGCAGTCCAGTAGGTCGCGATTGCGCGCAACTAGCAGCGAGCTCTAAACGTAGAAGGGCGGGGCCCCCTCTCTCCTGCCCTTTGTCTCTTCCTCTAACGCTTCGGCCATTTCGCGTTCCCTCCTTTTAGCTTCCTCGATTAGAGCGTCTAGGTTTCGCGTATCTACTTGCATTTCCAGAATCCGGCAGAGCGCTTGAACGAGGTGCTTAGCTGCTACGGGATCGAGTTCTGGTTGAGACACGAAGCCCATCAGTACGTAGGCTTTCATGCCGCGTAAGTAGGCGAGCGCGGGCACCAAACCACAAGCGCCGGTTATCACGCCACCTGGGGACGGCTTGAAGCCCAGCTTAAGCAGCTCTTCCCGCGTCTCCACGCTCGATGCGGCGAAGTAAACCCCTTCTTCTTCCCCCATCGTGGTGCCGCACACGCCTACAACTTCGATCCCTCCGATCGACTGGAAATAGTCCAGAACGTGTTCGGCAACCTCGAACTGCATCCATGCAACCGGCTGCGCCGGTGCAGTTAGGAAGATTGCATCACGCTTTTTACCTTGAAAAAGGTAGAAGTCGTAGGTGGGCACCCTGAGGATGGCTTCGCTGTCGACGAAAACCGCTACGTTGGAGTGCACCATCAAACCGTCGATTTGTGCTTCAGCTACCTTTCGCAAGTGAAGCTCCCGCACTATGTAATCCACCGCCAGCTTCCCGGCGAGCCCTATACCGGGTAGGCCCTGCACGAGCACTCCGTCGCGCAACCTAACTCTTTCCAGCTCTCTCAACCTAATCATACAGTGCTATAGAACATTACACTCGGCGGATATTTAAGCTACTCGTGCGAACGTCTCACGCTACCGTTTAATACCATTGAAAGTGTTCGAAGAGCGTGATGCGTGAGCCCCTGGTCGTGGGAGTCGATGTAGGCACCGGCGGGTGTAAAACTGTCGCTTACAACATCGGGGGGGAGCCAGTAGCTGCTGCTTACAGGGAATACCGAGTGCTACATCCCCGAGTTGGATGGGCTGAGCAGAATCCAGAAGATTGGTGGCGAGCGGCTGCTGAAACTCTCCGAGAAGTCGTCTCAAAGGTCGATCCAGAAAACATCGTGTCTGTAGGAGTCACGTCGCAGCGCGAGGCGTTTGCGCCTCTCAGCCGCGAGGGGGAGTTGCTAGCGAACGCCATCATCTGGCTCGACTCTCGCGCTGTAAAGCAGGAAACCTGGGTTAAGGATCGCGTGGGTGCAGCGCGCGTTCTTGAGCTGACTGGACTGCCCGTAGATCAGATGTTCTCAGCAATTAAGCTGCTGTGGTTCAAGGAGGAAATGCCATCCGTTTTCGAGCGGATTAGCAAGGTGCTTTTCGCGAAAGACTATGTAGCGTACAAGCTGACAGGCGCTGTGTGCACGGACTACAGCATGGCGTCGCGGACGATGCTTCTCGATATCCGTAAGCTCGAGTGGTCGCAGGAGCTGTGCGACGAGCTCGGAATCCCCACCGATATACTGCCCCCCCTGAAGGGCTCGTGGGAGGTGGTCGGCGAAGTCACGGGCGAGGCTAGCGCGGCAACGGGTCTCAGGAAGGGTACACCGGTGGTTGCGGGCGGCGGCGACAGACCTTGCGAAGCCTTGGGAGCGGGCGTTATAGATGAGGGAGAGGTCAACGCTGGCACGGGCACAGGCACCTGCTTTGAAGCCCCTCTCTCCCAGCCGCGTCCAGACCCTAAGGGACGCGTGGACGCGTGCGTGCATGTGGTTCCCGGGCGGTGGGAGTATGAAATGGTGGTGAACGCGACCGGCGAGTCTCTGCGGTGGTTCCGCGATAACCTAGGATATTGGGAGGTTGAGGAAGCGAGGAGGAGGGGCGTGTCACCGTATGACGTGATGGTTGAGGAGGCGAGCGCCGTCCCTCCTGGTAGCGAGGGCATCGTGTACTTCCCTTACCTTTGGGGGGTCAAGGCTCCCTTCTTCAACCCACGCGCTAAGGGAGCTTTCATTGGAGTTACTCACGCGCACACGCGCGCACACTTGATCAGGGCGGTTCTCGAAGGAGTCGCTTTTCACTACAGGGGGGCTCTCGAGCTGCTGGCTGAGCTGGGCGTCGTCGTTAAACACCTTTCAATAACAGGTGGCGAGGCACGCAGCGACGTATGGAATAAAATAAAGGCCGCTGTCGCAGGTGTGCCGCTTCACGTACCGAAAGTAATCGATGCAGCTAGCTTGGGTGCAGCGATCTTAGCGGCAGTAGGCGCGAGACAACACAGAGACGTTAGGGTGGCAGCCGAGAGCATGGTACGCTTCGAAAGGGTTATTGACCCAGATCCCTACTTAGCCAAGACTTACAAGAAACTGTATGAAAGGTACTGCACCGTGTACCGGGAGCTCGAGAAGGTATTTGACCTCATGTAGCGCTATAGAACGACTAAAAGCTGGCGAACACGCTAAACACTGCGGCTGCAAAATTGCTCGAAGACGCATGAAGACATCCCCGCAAAACTTTTAACCGGAAGGTAGGGAGAAAAAGTCCTAGCCCGGTGGTGTAGCGGCAAGCATAGCGCGGTGTTCCGCGCGCTGAAGCGGGGCTTTGGCCCCCGAGGCCGGGGTTCGAATCCCCGCCGGGCTACCACTCTTCTTCGTTTCTAGCACTTTGCGCGGGTAGCGAGGTTCGCGCGGAAGGTTTAACTGCTCGAGCCGCCTCATTTACACGTGGGTAAAGGGGTTCGCGAGGCCCGCTGGTACGAAAAGCTGGATGGCAAGGTTCGCTGCACCCTCTGCCCTTGGCGCTGCGTCCTCGAGCCTGGGCGAGTGGGGTTGTGCGGGGTGAGGGCGAACGAAGGGGGTAAGCTTGTGACCTTAGTGTACGGGCTTTTATCTTCTATAGCCATCGACCCCATCGAGAAGAAGCCGCTCTACCACTTCTACCCCGGGGCGCCCATATTGAGCATCAGCACGGTCGGCTGCAACTTCCGGTGCCCTTGGTGCCAGAACTGGCACATTTCGCGTGCGAAACCTAACGAGGAGCTGCTGGACTACGTTGAACCCGAGAGGGTCGTGGAGCTTATGAAGCGTTACGAGGTGCCTTTTCTCGCCTTTACGTACAACGAGCCTATAATATGGTACGAGTACGTCGAGGATACAGCTAAGCTCGTGAAGGCTTCAGGCGGCTTCAATGTTCTGGTGACGAACGGGCACATAAACCCTGAACCACTGGAGGAGCTCGCGAAGTACATCGACGCCGCGAACGTAGACGTGAAGGCCTTCGACCCTACTACTTACCTGAAGGTGATAGGGGGTAAGCTGGACGCTGTGCTCGAGACCACAAAGCTAATGAAGGAAAAGGGTGTGCACGTCGAAACTACCTACCTGGTTGTGCCCGGCATCAACGATAGCGAGGAGGAGTTCCGGAGGATGGTTCGCTGGCACCTGGAAGAACTCGGTCCTGACGTGCCACTTCACATAAGCAGGTTTTTCCCCGCTTACAAGTTCTCGGATAAACTCCCTACGCCTGTCGAAAAGCTTGTGAAACTGTGGGAGCTGGCCAGAGGAGAGGGGCTCCACTATGTCTACGTGGGCAACGTGCCAGGTCACAGCGGGGAGTTTACGTACTGCCCTAAGTGCGGCAATCCCGTTATAAAAAGGATGGGATTCGAGATCTATGAGTGGAATTTGACGGATGATAACCGTTGCAAGTTCTGTGGTGAACCGCTCAAAATAGTAGGGAAAAGGTGGCGCTCGCGAAGCCGCTGGAGTTTCCTCTGATCCATCCGATACCCTTCACACGCGTCTTCCGCGTCTACCGCCCGGCTTTCTGATGCTGTCGGTCGGAAGCGGCGTCACGTCTTCAACGCGATCCACTATCAGCCCCGCTCTCACGAGTGCACGTATAGCTGGTCCAGCACCTGGACCGGGGGTCTTCGGTCCGTAGCCGCCAGGGGCTTTCACTTTCACATGAACTACGCGTATACCCTTCTCTAGAGCTATCTTAGCTGCTCGCGCTGCAGCTTGCATTGCTGCCCAAGGGCTCGGTTTATCCCTATCCGCTTTAGCTATCATACCTCCCGAAACTCTCGCTATGGTTTCTGCGCCGCTTAGATCGGTTATGTGGATTATAGTGTTGTTGTAGCTGGCGTATATCCAGGCTATCCCCACATCGCTCCTTCTAGCACCGGATTGTGTCTCCGGCTGAGTCTCTTGCGCTCTCTCTTCGCCAGAGGTCTCTTCTGACATCGCGACCACCCTCCTTTCACCTTTTTAAACTCCGCGCCGCCCGCAACCGCAGTGCTGTGATGGTTTTGCGCTACGCGCTGACAGTCTCTTGCGTGCGGACGTAAGGGGAAAGAGGGTAAAAACCTACTAGCGGCTCTTCATCACGAGAAACTAGGTAGCCTGGGCTTCGAACCCGCCTGGAGCCTATCGCTACGTGGCCGTGGACTATTAGCTGGCGTGCTTGGAAGAGCGATTTGGCCAATCCCTTCTTGTAGACTATTGTTTGCAGTCTCCTCTCCAAAATGTCCTCTACGCTCAACCTCAGCACATCGCTTAGAGTCGCTTCAGTGCTGTGCAGCAAACCCATGCTGTAAAGGTGGTTGATTAGCGGGCGAGCACGCGCCTCGCGTACCTCCTCGGGGAGAGCCAGCAGAGCTCTTGCCCTAGCTCTCATCCTTCTGAGCAGGCTCTTTGCAATCCACAGCTCCCTCTTGTTGCGTAATCCATACTTGCCAAGCAGCTCTAACTCCTGCTGAAGCACGTCCTTACGCCAAGGGTGAGTGGGACCTTCCCACTTCTTCCGCGGCTTCTTAGGATCGCCCATCGCAGCTACCGCCGACCTAAGCTCTTTTAATTCTTTTGCGCCGTATGCTTGGCCCCACGCGGTCGAAGTGCCAACCGCGTAAAGCCTGGAAGTGCGCTTTCTTCAGCCTAGCCCTGTGGCCCTTTAGATCTCTTTACGCCGACGGTAAGACCGGTTCGACCGGTAGTTCGAGTTCTTTGCCCTCTAACCTTGAGACCCAGCATGTGCCTTATCCCTCTCCATGATTTGATTTCTTTCATCAGATCTATGTCGCTCTTTACCGTCAACACCAGCTCTGCACCGACTATGTGGCGGTCTACACCACTAGCGGGGTCCCGACGCCTGTTGTATAGCCAAGATGGTAGCCCCAGCTTGTGTAGCTCTCGCACAGCCTCATCCACCTTCAAGATCTCCTCCTCGGTGAGGGAGCCTAGTTTCCTTCTGGTGTCGATGCCCAGTTTACGGCAGAGGGCATAGGCTGTATTGACTCCAATACCCTTGATAAGCGCTAGCGCGTACACGATGTTCTTGTCCCCCGGCAGATCCTTGTCTGCTATCCTTACTATGTACTTGAACTCCTGCTCGGACATCGCGTCGCGAGCACTTGCATGGTTTATCAATGTTGCGCGCGACTGCGCTTGTAGCGTCCAAGCGTGCGGCGCGCTTAAATAGCGTCTACATTAACCCGTCACTGTGGCTGTCGGTAGCATATCACCAGCAAACGAACGCCAGAAACAGCTGTTGGCAGCGCTCGAAAGCCCCGACGTAGACGTGGTAGGCGCTTTCGGACCGAGCGGAACAGGGAAGAGTTTTCTGACTTGCCTTTACGGTGTAAAGGCTGTGAACGAGGGCAGGTACTCGCGCTTTGTGGTGGTTCGGCCTTTGGTTGACGTAAGCTCGGGTAAAAGGTACACGGCCGTTGAGCTCGGCGACCTCTTCTTCAACATTGCCTCATCTTACCTGTACGATCTGACCGCCGGCGTGCTCGGCGAGGAGTCCGTAAGGAAGCTGCTGGACGAAGGTAGAATCGTGCTGGCCGACCCCAGCTTCCTCTTCGGTAGGACTTTCGATAAATCCTTAGTTCTGCTCGACGACGCGCAACACGTGCCACCCGAGGTAGTCCACGAAGCTCTCTTGCGCATCGGCAACGCCTCGAAGCTCGTCATAGCTGGAGACCCTGTGTTCCAGGCCGAAAGCGCCAATAACGGTGCTGCGCTGGCCAGGGAGATCCTGCTGGGTCAGGAGCGCACGTTTGTGGTCGACTTCGGCATCCGCGACATAGTGAGACCGGGTGCCAAGAGAGCGTTCAAACTGGCGCTTGAAGCCAAGATTAGGTCGCGGAACCTGAGCGATGAGGAGAAAAAGTTGTCAAGCTTGATACACGCGCACGCGCCCGATGCTCACATAGTTACGGTCGTGGATCTCAGGCCGTTCAAGGAGAAGCATGGTGTGAAAACGGCTCCCGATGCGATCGCGATCTCGAAAGAGAACTACTTGGGCCGCTTGATAGGCAAGGGCGGCGAGCGGATAAACAAGATCGAGGAAGAGAGCGGGCTTTCCGTAAGGGGGGTTGAGCTCACCTTGGATCTCAAGCAGCTAATCGTGGCGATCCACCCGGTCGGGTGGATCAGAAAGTATGTAAACGACGCAGACGTGGTCGGCGTTAACCTGGAAGTAGAGGTCGACTCCGAGAATTTTGGCGCGTTTGTCGGCCAAAAGGGAGTCTTCGTAAGGTTCCTTGACGATGTGTTGCGCAACTTACTGGGTATTGGGTTGCGTGCAAAGAGCGTAGAGACCAAAGGTAAGGAGGAGAAAGGAAGGGAGGGCAAACGAAAAGCAAGGAAGTAGGGTTATGATGTTTTCAAGGGTCATTGTCGCCGAGAAGCCAGGCGTAGCGAGAGCTTTCGCCCTTTACCTTTCCGATGGGAAGTACGAGACGCGGGAAATAGCTGGAGTTCCCGTTTACGTGTTCAAGCAAGGAACGGGTTTTCAGGCATCGATAGGGGTTCGTGGACACCTGATGGATTTCGATTTCCCCTCCGAGTACAACAACTGGCGGCGTGTCGACCCCCTTAGGCTCTTCGAGCTTAAGCCGGTGAGGGTTATTAGAGAGGGTATGACGAAGTACGTGAAAGCTCTACAATTACTAGCTCGCTCCACGGACACGGTGATCTTAGCTTTAGACGCTGACGTCGAAGGGGAAGCTATAGCCTACGAGGTTATGGACATAATGAAGCGAGCTAACCCGGGTTTGAAGTTTTACCGCGCTTGGTTCTCCGCCGTCACGAGGGATGACGTGCTAAGCGCGCTCCGCAACTTGCGCTCTCCAGACGCGAGGCTTGCGAACAAAGCTTTCGCCCGGATGGAGCTGGACTTGACGATCGGTGCAGCTTTCACACGCACGCTGACGCTGCTCGTCGAAAAGCGTGACGGAGGGTTGCCGAAGGGCAAGTTCCTTAGCTACGGTCCCTGTCAAACACCGGTTCTCTACCTAGTGGTAAAGCGCGCTATAGAAAGGGAAACGTTCCAGAAGAAGAAGTTCTTTCAAGTAGCAGCGATCGTCAAAATTGGAGAGCATAAACTAAGAATGAAACACGAAGCCAAATTCGAAAAGAAAGAGGATGCTGAAAAGCTAGCACGGGAGCTTCTCGAGCATCGTATAGGCGAGGTAGATAGCGCATCGTACGTGAAGAGAAGTGTTGAGCCGCCCGAGCCTCTAGCCACGGTGGAGATGGAGAGGAGAGCCAGTAGGTTCCTCAACATAAGGTCTAAGCGTGCTATGGATATCGCGGAGAACCTGTATCAAGAGGGGCTCATATCGTATCCTAGAACCGATACGACGATTTACCCGCCGACACTCAATTTACGCGCTATCGCCTCGAAGTTCGCCGTACACGAAGAACTAGGCGAGTATGTGCGCAGCGTTATACTGGCGGGAGCTGAGTTACGGGTAAGGCAGGGGAGAGAAGACGATGGTGCGCATCCTCCGATCTATCCGCTCAAGTGCGTTAGCCGCGAGGCGGTGGTGGAGCGTTTCGGAGTGGACGGCTGGAAACTTTACGATCTAGTGGTTCGCCATTTCCTCGCGACTTTAAGTCCTCCCTTGATAGTAGAAGAGCAAAGCGTGGTAGTCGAGATAGCTCGCGCAAAGCTAAAGGCAGAGGGGTTACAGGTTTTAGACCCCGGCTACACTGTCGTGTACCCGTTTGAGAGGCCTAGGGAAGCACCATTGCCCCGTGTGAAGCGGGGAGAGCGAGCCGAGCTGCTGGAGGCGAAGGTCGTTGAAGTCGAAACGCGACCACCACCCTACCTCAGCGAAGCCGAACTTCTGAGGCTGATGCGCAGGTACGGGATCGGCACGGATGCCACTATGCAGGATCACATACACACGAACGTTGAGCGAAGGTACTTTGAGATCGTGCAGAAACGTTGCATTCCGACGCCTTTAGGGCGTGCGATAATAATGGCATTGAGCGAGGTTGTTCCCGAGACAGTTTCACCTGAGGTTAGGGGGAGGATGGAATCGCTACTGAAAACTATTGCAGATGGTTCGAGGAAACCAGAAGAGGTAGTCGTTAGTATTAAAAAAGAATTCAACAATTATCTTATCAGGCTTAAGGAGGCCGAGGAGAAAATAGCCCCCCTCCTCCTGCAGGCTGTCAAAACGGTATACTCGCCAACGCCGAAAAGTAGAGCAGCCGCTGGAAGAAGCTCCAAATCTAGTAGCTCTTCAAGGTCTGGAAAGTATAGGCGAGTCCGCGGGTCTGGAGAGGCGTTGCGCTGAAGCGGTACGCGCTACTTCGCGTCGATCTCGCTCGCGCGGCGCAGGATATCAACTACTCTCCCTACCGTAACGTTGGCCAGCGTTGAGGCTTCAACCACATCCTTTCCGTATGCAATGTGGGCGAGCGCCTGGCGTTCGCCTGCGGTGGTGTAAAGCTCCCGAGCTAGCGCTAAGCGAGCTAGCTTTGGTGCGTTATCGAACAAAAGCTCCTTTGGCACGGGATTGTTAAACTGCTCTTTCACCTCGAACTCGAGAACTGTTACCGGGTCGTCGGGCCCTATAGAGGGATAGATGCGCTTCAGCGCGCTTTTCAGCTCCTCGACACCATTAAAACCATCTTTACTCGCGCACTTCTCATCAAGCTGCGAGAAATGCGTTACCCTCACGTTCTTTATCTCCGCCTCGCCGTAAATGAGCCCGCTGCTTTCTATCAGAACTATTCTTCTAGTCGGCTTTACGATCCCCCACCGAACCGTAACCGTTTTCGCCTTCCTTAAGATCATCGGAATGAAGCTCTTTTTGAAAGTTATAGTAGCGCCTAGCGCGCGCGCTCTTGACGGGTAACGCGAGCGTCGACCGCCGCTTACCCTCCTCGAGTGCATTCCCTCCATTAACCCGCTTCCGCGTGTCCACGGGTTCTTTTAAAGCTGTCCCTAAAGCGACCGTAAGCGGATCGAGCTAGCAGAAAACATTATTCTCCCCGCAAAACCTTTAAGCCCTACAGCCCCCAAGCGGATGGGGCCGTGGCCTAGCAAGGTATGGCGGCGGGCTCCAGTTCGCGTACACGCGGGAAACCCGCAGGTCCCGGGTTCGAGTCCCGGCGGCCCCACCACTCCATGTCTTCTGTTTGTGCGTTCCTCCTCTGCGCGCTTAGATTGCGAAACCCATCAGCAACCCATTGAAAGAGAGCATGAAGCGCTCAAGCTCGGCAAGCTCTTCTTTTGTCAATAGAGGGATTTCGCCACTCTGCTGGAGTCCACTCATTGTGTTTAGAGAGTTCAAATGGGTAGGCGCCTTCCTGAGCTGCTCGGCTAGCTGAATCAACGCTTTCAAGCTGTATCCTTCGGTTGCTTCCGCCAACTCTGCCAGCTGACTGTCCTCTAGTGCGCCACCTAACAGGGCTTCGAGAACCCTTGCGCGAGCTTTCTTATCCGGTGGAGGGACGTAAACGGCTTTGCGCAGGTTGATCCTCTTTAGCTTCTCGGCGACCACTATAGGTCTGCTGGTTTCCAGCACAACGCACCTAGCGCCTCTCTTAAGCGCGCTGAACACCTGTTCTTCAAGATCCGGAATATGCTCAGCGCTCTCTATGTGGACTACCTTGCCTCGGAAGTCTCCATCGTACGCTACCTCAAAACCGCTGGCGGCGCAAGCTTCAGCAATTAACATCGTTTTCCCACACCCCTTGGGGCCGAACACCAGCACAACTTTCTCGCCCTGCTTCAACAGCCGGAGAAGGGCTAACCACGCGCGGTCTAAGTGTTCAAGCAGCAATGGAGGCTTAGGCAGCTGCTGTCGTGGCCGCTGTAAGGTGGGCTTTCGGGAAACCACCGTGAACAGAGCCGTTGCTAACGGCATGGCGACAGTTGAAATATCTAGGTTGAGACCCAGTTTAGTGGCTACAGCGTAGTGAGCGAAAAGGATGGCGGCCGCTGGAGCTAGAGCAGCTATCTTCTTTCCGCCATCGATATCGCTGAGCTTAGCGGCAGCCGCCCCGCTCACCGCGAAAACAAGCGTCTGGAAAAGCAATTGCGGAGGGCCTAGAAAGTTGGCGTAGAACCAGTTGCTTACAGATTCTAGCGAGGAACCATCCGCGGCAGCTGAGCCCACAGCTACCACGAGGCCACCGCAGCCAAGAGTGCCGGGCGGGAGCGCCGCTGCTAGCTTTACGTTCGCCGCTAGGGCGTAAAAGGCCATTAGGGCAGCAGCCAGGCTAGAGGTCGAGTACTGCAGCGAGAATATCAGCGCTGCTAGGGACACGTAGTTCACCAAACTTAAGTGTACCGTCGAGAGGGCGATTGCCCAGAGAGCGGATTGAGGCCAAAAGCGGATGGAGAAGGCCGCTGCCGGTAGGATCAACAGCGCTAAAACGAACCAAATTCCGCCGCTGAGCGCTAGCGAAAACGCTAAGTACGCAAGGAGAGCCGCGGGGCCCAATCCTGGATGCGCAAACGAAAGAGCGGCTGCGGTTGCAAGCGCGTAGGTAGCGTGATCGCCAAAAGGGTTCTGACCCCAAAACTTCAGTAGCAAAGCCACGGCGGCAATAGACCCCAAGCTTGCAAGCCTCTCGACTGCGGCTTTCTTAGCTCCCTGGAGCACGATTACGCTAATCCTCGATCGAGAATTTCAGCGCGAGCACCTATTCCGCATCGTAATACACCGCTACAAGCGTTAGCTCTACAGGAGGCTTACCGCCGGCTCGGCGCGCGCTCAAGCTTAAATACGCCGGAAGCGGGGGCGCTACGGGTGTTAGGCGCATGGGGAGAACGAAGGTTGTAGGCTCCGCTGGACGCTTCGGAGCCCGTTACGGCTCTACACTGCGGCACAAGGTGGCGGCGATAGAGGCCAGGATGAAAGCACCGCATCGCTGTCCCCGCTGCTTTACAAGAGGTAGTGTAAAGCGAGTGAGCGTGGGCATTTGGGCTTGCAAGAAGTGTGGTTACACGTTTGCTGGGGGGGCGTGGATCCCGCGTACCGAGCTCGGTAAGACTTTCACGCCAGAGGAGCTTAAGGGCATAAAGCAGATGAAAAGAGTGTGAAAAGGTTAAAATATATCGTTACAACTACTCGGAGATCGAATCCCCGCACGCGATCGCTAGCCAAGGAGCTCGCCCGATCGCTTCCCCTTGCTCTCAAGGTCAATCGAGGGAAGGCCCGCTTAACAGAGGTCATCGAGTACGCTAGAAGCTTGGGAGCGACCAACGTTATAGTCGTTGGTCGAGGCTTGCAAGGAAACCCTGGGCGCATCGGCATCATTAACTTAAGCTCAGGCTACCGCACGCATCCTTCTCTGATCTTGAAGCTCAGAGGCGTGCGCTTGGCTAGGGAGCTCGGTGTCAAACCACATCCGCCAACTGGGATAGCGGTCGCCGCAGTGGACCAGCCCTCCTCGTTAGAGCTGGGACACGAGCTAGCGGCGGCGCTCAACTTACCCCTCTTAGAGGGACTTGAATCGGTAGGGAGTGCGTACGAGTCGGTGATACTAGTAGAGACTCTTGCCTCCGGGCTTCAGGTAGTAAGGTTTGTGAGCTCAGAAGGTGCACCCAGAGGTCCGCGTCTCCTCGTAGAAAGATACCTTACGGTGGTGGATAGTGTTGTTCGAGGCACAGATAACAGCGAGAACTCCATCGCCCTCGGAAGCTAGAGCCATTTACGAAGCGTTAAAGGTCGAAGCGTCAAGCCAACCAACAGTACACGTCAAGGTCGAAGTGTTCTGGGAGGGTTGTGAAGTGCATTTAAGACTCATTTCATCCAAAAGAGCAGCTTTTAGGGCGGCTTTAAACAGTTTCTTCAGGCTCTTAAGCGCGCTGGAGATTGTCAGCACAGCCTTAGGCAGCTCATAGCGCGCCGCGTAAAAGTTTAAACGCGCGCTTGGCACAGCCCGGCGTGGCCGAAGTCTCTGAGACGTTGAGAGCGGAAGTCAAGCGTTACCAGGATCTAGTAGAAAAGTTAAGGCTTGTAGCTACCAACAGGCAGCAGCTCCAGCTTCAGCTCGCCGAAGTGAACGAGGCGCTGAAAGAGCTCGGCAGCGTGGACGACAGCGCGCCAGTTTACAAGGTAGCCGGGTCCATCATCGTTGCAAAAAAGAAAAACGACGTTTTAAATGAATTAAACTCATTAAAAGAAAGTTTAGAAATACGTATAAAAACGCTTGAAAAGCAGGAAGAGCTTTTGAAGAAGCAACTTGAAGAATTGGAAAAGAAATTGGCGAGGAAGCTTGGCGGAGGCTCGCAAACGGGAGCGGGTTGACCTGCTAGATAGGAGTGAGCTGGAGTCGATTTCGGGCTTACTAGCGGAGAAAGTCCTGGAGAGGCTCGAGAAAGCTTTTGGCGGCAGTCTTGAGGAGGTCAGCGTCAGTGTGCGCTTTGACGAGGAGTGGCCCTATACTGTTGAAGTAGAGGCATCGGTTAGAACTAAGTACCCCTTTAAGGAGATTGATGCAGTTGTGCAGAAGGCGTTGGATGAGGCTATCAGCGAGGTTGAAGAAGTTTGGAAGTCCCGCGATCGGCGCTTGGTATAAATAGCGCTTAAAGAGCGCACTCCGCTGTGCGCTCTCTCAGGCTGGCGCTCGCTGCCGCTCGAGCCTTATGGTTACCTAGAGCGGAGACGAAGCAATGGATCCGCGCTGCTAAGACCCTGTTATCTTTCGCCTCGAGCGTTGAGGGAGAGCTGCTAATCGTTTCACACGCTAATGCCGACCCCGATGCGATCGCATCGGCCTTATTGCTCGCATCGATCCTAGAGCGGTTAGGGCTCGATAGAATAAACTATGCTTTCCCTGAAGGAATAAGCAAGGTATCAAGCAGAGTGTTAAAAGGTTTGAACATAGAGGTTAAGTACTTCAGAGAGCCTCCGAGGAAAGCCTTCCGCTCCGTAGCCGTTGTCGATGCGGCGAACAGCATACAGTTAGGAGATTTCCGCAAGGTCGTAGAGCGCGCCGAATCGTTGCTGCTCGTTGATCACCACGCGCCTCTTGGGGATCTAGCGCGGCGTTCAAAGTATCTGATGCTATCCAACGAGCCGGCCGCGGCGCTCGTAGTTTACGGTGCAGCGAAAGCCTTGAGGATGCGCGTTTCCGGCAGGCTAGCTACCCTAGCTTTGACCGGCTTGCTCTTCGACAGTAGGCGATTCATCCACGTAACACCGTACGCTTTGCGCGCGGCGGCACAGCTCATCGAAAACGGGGCGGATTACCAGCTAGCGCTTTCTCTTCTCGAGGCAGAGGAGGACTTCTCAGAGCGTGTAGCTAAACTTAAAGGGGCGGCGAGGTGCCACACTCTCAGGTTCGGCGACTACTTGGTGGCGATTACTGAAATCGGGTCGTTCGAGGCCTCTGTCGCGAGGGCTTTAGTGTCGCTGGGTGCGGACGCGGCTTTAGTGGCTTCCGAAAAACCGGGTGAGTGCCGGCTGAGTATACGGCTTTCGAGGGGCTTCCATCTTCGCACTGGGTTGAGCGCGGGAAGGGATCTCGCTGCAGCTTTAGCTAAAAGCCTCAGCGGTGAGGGGGGTGGGCACGACTTGGCGGGAACGTTCAAAGGGAACTGCACCACAAGCGAGGCTTTGCGTAAGATTTTGCAGGTGCTTTCAGACGCTCTGGGAGCGAGGGCTAGGCCTTTATGAGCTCGGGGGAAACTGGTTTCTGCGAGCTATCAGTCAAGAAGATCGTAGTCACAACGGTTCCAGGTCTTGAGGATCTGCTCGAGGAAGAGATCAGCAAGTTCCTGCCAGGAGTTGGAGTTATCAGGAAAGGACGAGTGATTTACGAGAGTTTCAGCTCCTTGGGGGCGGAGGATCTATTTCGCCTGGTAGCTGGCTTAACGCTGGGGGAAAAGGTGTACGCTATCCTGAGCGAAGCTCCCGCGCGGAGTCTAGACGATGTGAGAGATGCGGCGCTTTCCGCGCTCGGCGAGATCAAGCTCCTACTTGGGCCTGAAACCTGCTTTGCAGTTGATGCCGAGAGGGAAGGCGAGCACCCCTTCTCGTCGGTAGATATAGCGAGAGTCGTGGGTTCGGTTGTGCAAACCATCGAGCCGCCTCCACCCGTATCGCTAGACGATCCCGACGTGGTGTTGCACGCCGAGCTCGTCGGAGATGAGTTCCGGCTGGCGATCGATCTAACACCTTTCCTAAACTTGCGCGATAGGGGTTACAGAGTCTACATCCACCCATCATCGCTAAATCCCGTGGTCGCGAGAGCGCTTTGCAAGCTTGCCGGCGTTGAGGAAGGCTGCACCTTTGTCGACCCAATGTGCGGTAGCGGGACGATAGTGATCGAGGGTCTCCTGGAGGCGCCTGGCGCGCAGGGTTTTGGGTTCGACGTGAAGCTTGAGCACGTGGTAGGCGCACGCGCGAACGCCAAAGCCGCGGGCGTGGATGCCAGCTTCGGCGTAGCCGATGTGCGCACACTGCCAAGTATGCTGCGGGGAGGTGTCGACGCGATCGTAACGAACCCCCCGTACGGCATTCGTGAGAGAGCGGCGGGAGGGTTGAGGAAAGTTTACGAATCTCTCCTCCGCGGTGCGCACTCAGTTCTTGAGGAGGGGGGTCGCTTAGTCCTGATAAGTCCCCTCAAGCGCTTCGTAGAGCGCGCGGCTTCGAGCCTAAAGTGGTTGCCAAGCTCGGTGAGGAAGTTGGATATGGGCGGGTTAACGACCTTCGTTTACGTGTTCGTAAAAAGTGGACAGCACTCAGAGAGTTGAGTCCACCTGCGCCGAGCGCGGAGCAAGCTGACGCGCAGCGAGCTACAGGCGCGAAACTTAAAAATCGACCGGAGAGCGGCGTCCGATGCCCAGACCCTCGCTAAGATCCAGGACAACGAAGAGACGGCTTGTTCGCACCCCCGGCGGTAGGTTAGTGGTGCACGTAATCGATAAGAAGCGCGATTATCCGAAGTGCGCGATTTGCAAGCGCCCCTTACACGGCTTCCCGCGGATGACCGCTAGGGAGGAGAGAAAGGGGCATAGGCCACCCACCAGGATCTACGGCGGGTACGTGTGCAGTGAGTGCTTGAAAAGGGGGTTGAAAGCCGCCGTTGACTCCGTGTATGGAGCATAAACGCCTGCTGGGTGCTTGAAGGATGCCCCGACGCTTGGTCGTAGCTGTAAGCGGCAAGCCGGGAACAGGCAAGACAACCTACGCCAAGTACATAGCATCGGTTTTTGGCTTGCGCTACATATCCAGCGGCGAGCTCTTCAGGAGGATAGCCGAGGAGAGAGGTGTGAGCTTGCTAGAGCTCCACGAGCTAGCCGAGAAGGATGAAAGCGTGGACTTGGAGGTCGACAAGAGGGCTCTCGAAGAAGCTTCTCGCGGCGGAGTTGTCGTGGAGGGTCACTTGGCCGCGTGGGTCCTCAAGGACGTGGCTGATTTGAAGATAGTGTTCACGGCCCCGCTCGAAGTGAGAGCGGCGAGAGTTGCCAAGAGGGATCGGCGAAGCATCGACGAAGCCGTGTCGGAGGTGTTGGCTAGGGAAGAGAGCAACAGGCGGAGGGCTCTGAAGTACTACGGGCTGAACATCGAGGATCTCTCTATAAGCAGCCTAGTGCTGGATACCTCGCTCCTCGACGTGGAAGGTGTCAAGAGAACGGTGGAGACCTTCATCAGAGAGTACCTACGCCTCCATCCAGAAAAGGGTTAGGCGCCTGCGCCTCGAAGGCAGGTGTGCCAGCGCGGCACGGGCTCGTTTTTCAGATAGGGGGCACACGCGGGTGTCCACGCTAGCGCGGAAGCCTTAAAAAAGGTAGAGGCGCGCCGGTCTGGTGGAGAGGTAATGGTCCGCTTCAAGCAGGTAGAGGAAATAGAAAAAATAATGAGGAACGTTGAGCAAGTGAGGAACATAGGTACGCTGGCGCACGTCGACCACGGAAAGACGACGACGTCCGACTCTCTGCTAATGGCCGCGGGGCTTCTGAGCCCTAAGGTCGCTGGGAAGGCGCTGGCGCTCGACTACGTGGAGATCGAGCAGCTGAGGCAGATGACTGTGAAGGCAGCGAACATCTCGCTCTACCACGAGTGGAGGGGCAAGCCCTACGTGATCAACCTCGTGGATACACCCGGCCACGTCGACTTCACGGGGCACGTGACACGGAGCCTGAGGATGATGGATGGCGGATTGGTGGTGGTCGATGCGGTGGAGGGCGTTATGACGCAAACGGAGACCGTGGTGCGCCAGGCGCTAAACGAGTACGTGAAGCCTCTACTCTTCATAAATAAAGTCGACCGCCTAATCAGGGAGCTTAGGCTAAGCCCCCGCGAGGTTCAGCAACGCTTTGTCGAGATCGTTAGGGACTTCAACACCTTGGTGGAACTATACGCCGACCCCGAGTTCAAAGATAAGTGGAAAGTGGACTTTAAGAAAGGTCAGGTCGCTTTTGGAAGCGCGCTTCACAAGTGGGGTCTCACCATACCGATCGCTACCGAAAAGGGCGTGAAGTTCGACTATATTGTGGACGCTTACGAGAAGGGGTATCATGAGGAGCTATCCAAAGATTTCCCCTTGCACATCGCGCTGCTCGACATGATCGTCGAGCACATACCCAACCCGAGAGAGGCTCAAAAATACAGGATTCCCAAGCTGTGGAAGGGCGATCTGAACAGCGAGCTAGGCAAAGCTATGTTGGAGTGCGATCCTAACGGGCCGCTAGTCATTGGGATCAGCAAGGTGGTGGCGGACCCTCACGCCGGGTTCGTCGCTACTGGTAGAGTGTTCAGCGGTACAGTGCGCCCAGGCGAGGACGTGTGGTTGATCAACGCGCGCTCGGAAGGGAAGATACTTCAGGTAAGCCTCTACATGGGCCCCTACAGGGAGAAAGTCGACGAGGTCAGCGCGGGCAACATCGCAGCCGTGCTAGGCCTTGAAAAAGCTAGAGCGGGAGAGACCGCGGTGGATGCTAAGTACAAGGAAGCGGCGGTACCCTTCGAGCGGATGAGCTACATCAGCGAGCCCGTGGTTACCATAGCCGTCGAGCCGAAGAGGAGCAGCGACCTCCCTAAGCTAATCGACTCCCTGAGGAAGCTCGCGGTCGAAGATCCAACGCTCAAGGTCTACATAAACGAAGAAACCGGCGAGTACCTGGTCAGCGGCATGGGTACGCTGCACCTGGAGATCGTCCTTTGGGATCTCAAGCAGAGAACAGGGCTAGATATTGTGACGTCTCAACCCATCGTCAGGTTCAGGGAGACGGTCCGGAAGCGCGGGAACGTGTTCGAGGGTAAATCTCCCAACAAGCACAACAGGCTTTACATCTACGTGGAGCCCCTTAACGAGGAGACTTTGAAACTGCTTCAGGAGGGTAAGGTTTACGCAGACCAAGAGTGGAGGGAGAGAGCTAAGCTGCTGAGGGAGTATGCCGGCTGGGATACCGACGAGGCGAGAGGGATTTGGGACATTGACGAGAACTTCAACATCTTCGTGAACAGGACGACGGGCGTCCAGTACCTGCGCGAAGTGGCGGACACTATCGTTCAAGGTTTCAGATGGGCGACAGAGGCTGGACCGCTGGCCCAAGAACCGATAAGAGGCGTCAAAGTGGTTCTAGTCGACGCGCAACTGCACGAGGATCCCGCTCACAGGGGACCGGCGCAGATAATGCCGGCAACTAAGAACGCCATCTTCGCCAGCTTTATGGATGCATCGCCCACGCTTCTAGAACCTCTGTTGAAGATCGAGGTGAGGGTACCGCAGGAGTGGGTCAGCGGTGCGCTAAACGTCCTCAACAGGCATCGGTGCAAGGTAGTAAGCCTAGAGCAGCGGGGTATGCTGATGAGAATAATCGGCGAGATACCGGTAAGCGAAACCTTCAACCTAGCCGACGAGATGCGAGAAGCAACTCAGGGTAGAGCGTTCTGGGCGACGGAGTTCGCGCGATGGGCGCCAGTACCCCAGTCGGTTCTAGCGGATCTCGCTATAGAAATCAGAAAGCGCAAAGGGCTACCACCGAAGCTACCGACTGTCGAAGACTTCGTGACTCTGTAGCACTAGAAAAAGCGCGGTTTGGCGGGCCCGCCGGGATTCGAACCCGGGATCTCCGGCTCCGAAGGCTTGCGCCCCTCTAGGGTCGGCGCCTTTCCGTGCTAGGCCACGGGCCCAAAGGAGCGAGCAACCTTCTTTATTAAGTGTAGCGGTATCGGCAGCTCTGCACGCTATTAGCGAGCGCGCGCTTTAATTCCCCGTTCTACAAGCGGTAGAGCGCGCAGTGATAGCCGATGAATGACGAGGGGCCTAGCGAGTATGCTAGGAAGCTGGCATTGACGCTGCTACTAGAGGGGCTTCGAGCGGTTGACCCGCGGAGGCTCCTGACGAGCAGGATCAGGTTGCTCGGGACCACGCTCTGGGTAGACGGGTACGAAGTAGATGTGGGAAACGGAGTGTTTGTGGTGGCCATAGGCAAAGCGGCTGGGACGATGGCGGAGACCGTAGAGGGGTTACTGGGACCTTATATCAGGGCTGGCGTAGCGACGATCCCGCGTGGCGCGCCGACCCCTTCCCTCAGCAAGATTACAGCTGTGTCGGCAGGGCATCCCTTCCCAGATGAAGGTAGCTTGGAAGCGGGTAGGCTCGCCCTGCGCATAGCCGAGGCGGCCAGCCGCACGGGTTGTCCTCTGCTCGTGCTGATCTCGGGAGGCGGCTCCGCGCTCGCGGAGGCTCCAGTTCCGGGCGTGTCACTGGAGGACCTTCGCGTAGTAACCGACCAGCTGCTCAAGAGCGGTGCGACCATTGGAGAGATTAACACTGTGAGGAAGCATCTATCTCTGCTGAAGGGGGGTCGCTTAGCCGCAACTGCCTATCCATCACCAGTCCTCGCGCTGGTTCTCTCCGACGTCGTGGGCGACAAGTTGGATGTTATCGCTTCAGGTCCAACCGTACCAGACCCCTCTACGTACGAGGAAGCCGTGGAAGTTCTGCAACGCTATGGTCTGGCAGATAGCATTCCGCGGAGCGTGCTCGAAACAATAGAAAGAGGAGTAAAGGGGGAAGTGGCGGAAACGCCCAAGCCGGGCGACTCCGTGCTCAGCAACACACGCACCGTCCTTCTAGGTAGCAACCTTACAGCCCTCAAGGCGATGGAAGTTTACGCGAGAAATCTAGGTCTCAACTCTATAGTGCTGACTAGCATGCTGCAGGGAGAAGCTAGGGAGGCTGCAAAGTTCCTAGCAGCTGTTGCTCTGGAGGTGAAGCGCAGCTCGACCCCTCTAGCACCCCCAGCGGCGGTGATATGCGGGGGCGAGACAACCGTGAAAGTGCGTGGGCGCGGACGAGGTGGTAGGAACCAGGAGTTCGCACTTTCCGCCGCACTGCTGATCGAGGGCGAAAACGGAGTTGCAATTGCGGCAATGGGCAGCGATGGTGTTGACGGGCCAACAGACGCTGCGGGCGCCATCGTCGACGGTTTTACAGTCAAGAAGTCGCGGCAGTTAGGATTGGATCCCCCAAAATTCCTTCATGAAAATAATAGTTACGAATTCTTCAATCTAGTAGGGGGACATATAAAAACTGGACCTACAGGAACAAACGTAAATGATTTCTACATAGCTATTATTATTGGTGAAGAGTTTGAAAGCAGCTACTAGAAACAAAAAGAAAATATATTTAAAATACAGTTAGAATCTGCTTCTCCTATAGCGCGGTGGACCTCTACTTTCGAAACGTCTTTCGGAAACGTTAACAGTTTCGTCTACTTCGCTTATATCTTCTTCAGCTTCTTCAATGCTTCCAAACCTACCTAAACCTAAGCGCATTGAACCCCTATAGAGCGATACAAAACCATTCTGGAGCTTTATCGTAGAACCAACCAAATCCTTTACCTTATCGATATCGTCATCCCACAACGACATAAGAATTGTTCCCGTTTCATCACCTACTAATGCTTCTGCTACTCTATGCTGGTTCCCATCCTTTCTGGATAATACGGTTTTCTCCTCATTTAACTTCAAGACCTTTACAGTAATCGTAAACCATCTCGAATTTGGTTTCAAATCACGAACCTTCAATTCCACTTGTTCTTTCTTTTCCAATACTTTTCTCTCGCGCTTTTCGCGCAGGGGGTTGCGCCTGACCACCTTAATAAGCTTTTTCTTATCAATATTCCAAACCTAAAAATTTTGTTATATTATATTTTGAGATTTCTATTAGCTCGGAACATTCGAGACCCCTTTCTTTCGCTACAAGGCTTACGGTTTCTGGAATCATCCAGGGGCTCAGCCGCAGCCCTCGGTACTCGTAGGGGCCGTCGCTCTCGAAGGTCAACGCTCTAAGCGGCGCCTTCTTAGCGATTTCCAAGTGTTTGGGGCTAATTCTAGCTGTGGGATTAATCGAGATTAGGTATCCTCTTGCTGCGATCTCGTTCAGAACATCTAGTGGACCATTGTACCAGTGAAAAAGAGCCCGACGAATGCCCTTCCCTGAAACTTCCTCAAGGGCTTGGCGCCACGCTTTAGCTGCGTGCACGTTCACCGCTAAATCGTAGTCTCTGGCCAAGTCGAGTAGAAGCCTGAATAACACCAGCTGCTTTTCGAACGTTTGCGGGACGAAGGCTAGATCCAAGCCCACCTCTCCCAGGCAGAGTACTTCGCCTAGGCGGACAAGCTCCTCAAGCCTTCGCGCAAGCGAGCCCGGGTCACTGTCGCCTACAGCCCAGGGATGGATTCCCACGCAAGGCGCTAAGAAAGCGAAGCGGTGCGCGAGTTCGATAGTTCTTTCGGACGAAGCGATATCGTCGGATACCGCGACCACGATATCGAAAGCCTTCCTAAAGCTTTCAAGCTCAGCCTCACCGTACTCGTGCGCGTGACAGTGAGCGTCCGAGAGGGGTCTCACGGGATCACCTGTGTGATGCGAGCGAGCCTCCAAGCTGCCGACTCGCTGAGACCGCTTTCGCCGAGTATCGTGTAACGGTCCCTAACCCGGTGCGCTGTTACGAGCGCCTTGATGATCGCCTCGGGCGGGACACCCAGTTCCTCGCAGTTTGTAGGCGCCCCCACGATCTGCAGCAGCCGCTGCACACGCTTCCAGTTAAGCCCGTGGAGGTAAGCCATCATGATCGTGCCCACGCCAACCTGCTCCCCGTGGAGGCTCGTCTTATCGGGGTATACCAGGTCGAGCGCGTGGCTGAAGTTGTGCTCGCTGCCCGAGCACGGTCTCGAACTACCGGCGATCGCCATAGCGACGCCACAGCTTATCGCTGCTTCCACGAGGACGCTAACACCCTCAGGCTCGTGCTTTGCTATCGCCTCAGCGTGCTCAGCCACCATCGCCGCGCTCATCTTAGCTAGCGCCAGGCTGTAATCTCCAACGTACTCGCCTTTTATCTTCTTGGCTAGGATGGCGTCTCTAACGCTCGTGAACTTACCCACTATATCTCCAAAGCCGCTGGCGAGGAGCCGGTGCGGTGCTTGGGCTATCACGTCGATATCAGCCACCACCGCGAGCGGGGGCTTTGTGAACTTGCTGACTGGGTACCCGTTCACGTCCTTCAGCGAGACCGCTGGGCTCGCTATTCCATCGTGAGACACAGCTGTAGGCACGCTCACAAACCGCAAGCCAGACTGGTAAGCGGCGTATTTGGCCACATCTATCACCCTTCCACCTCCGACAGCCACTACGAGCTGCGCACCAACTTCCCTGACGAAGGCTATCACCTCGTTCACGGTTCCCGCGTCTGACGCCCCGACCGTGCAGGTGTTGACTTCGAAACCGTAGCTTGATAGGGCGTTCGCAACACGCTTACCAATAGTGGATCCAACGGTAGGGCCTGTCAGTAAAGCCAGAACGCGGTAGCCAAACGACTCCAGCAATTCTGGAAGCTTTGCAAGCGCTCCGCTTCCCGTTATGACCTTGGTTGGCAAATCTATCTCGTGTACCCATTTAACATCGGGCGATCCAGCGCAAACCATTCACGTGAGATGAGCATGCAGCGTATAAAAGCTTGAGTGCAGAGAACGAGTTCTGCATCGAACGCGTGGCTGGCACACTGCGCGTAAAGTTGAAGAACGCTGTTTTCCAATAGGCGCGGTGATGAGTGCTCCCGGCAGAGAGCGATGATTTGAACTTACCCGGCTGATCTCGTTTACTTTTCGCCTGTCGACGATTCAAAACCGAACACTGCAAAGCTTTAAAAGCCAACCAAGCAAAACAGAAAGAGTTTAGCGCGCGCTAATTCCGCGCTGGGCCCGCCGGCCGCTCGCGTTATAACGTGATTAACTCGACTTCCAGCTTCTCCGTGTCAAGTATTGCCGCGCTTTTCTTACCGCTCAGGTATCCGCACACCTCGCCAGGGTTCACGATCAGAGTCTTTCCCACTTTTCTCACATCGATCTCGTGTGTGTGTCCGTAAACTATCACGTCGAACTCGCCGCTCTTGGCCAGCGTCGTGGCAAAGTTTTTGGTTTCTTCGATGCCGCTCACACCGTGTACGACGAGCACGCGGAGCCCCTCGACGACTGCTGCAAGAGGTTGCTGCACGAGAGTCGCACCGTACTCTCGTGCCACACGGGACAGCAGCAGCAGCTCGCCGTCGTTGTTGCCGAAAACCCCCCTAAACTCGAATCCTTTCGATAGGATCCTGCGGAGGGTAAAAGGCGCGACGATGTCCCCCGCATGCAGCAGCGACTTAACGCCCATCTTTTGCAACCGCTCGAGAACCGCGTCTACGGCCGCAAGGTTATCATGGGTGTCAGAAATTACCCCTATCCTACCCACACGGTCCCAACAGCACGGGGGTTATTTTCCTTTACGCGAGCGCTCCAGATCGCGCGCTTGAATTAAGGAAAGAGAAGTTCCTCGATCTGCTTTAGGAGGTAGTCAATGTTCAAGCCGTGGAGCGCGGAGATGAATACAATGTTTCGGCTCTCCTCCTTCAAGATTTTCACGAGCTCGGATGCCTGCTCGGGCTTCGTTATATCGACTTTGTTCGCTGCTACTACCAGAGGAGCCTCTCCGAGAAGTTCCTTGACCCCCTTGTACACATCAAGCTGGTAATCTAAAGGGAAGCCGCTGGTAGACGTGGGATCGAAGATGAAGACCGTAACCCCCTTCAAGTGTCTGAGCGCGGCGATCGCCCTTCTCTCTACTAGCCCCTTCTCGGACAGCGGCCTGTCGAGCAAGCCTGGAGTATCTATGGCCTGCACTACCCGGCCGGCGAGCTCCAGGTGCCCCACAACAACGTTTGTTGTGGTGAATGGATAGGGCTTAACCTCTGGCCTTGCTCTTGAGATCGCCCTCAGCAAGGAGGATTTACCGACGTTGGGAGCCCCCGCTATCACAATAGAGGGCGTGTATGGATCGATGCTGGGCAGCTTGGCGATCTCAGCCTGCCAAGCTCTAACCGATTTAAGGCAGTCATCCAGCTCCTCCAAGATGGAGCGCAGCCTTCCCATGAAAGCTCTGCGAGCTTTAGCGGCGCTTTTCGCATCGCTGCTTCCAGCTATAGCGGAAAGGCTCTCGCGCGCTATTCTCTTCACGATCTTCGAGACAGAGTAAAGCCTCGATAGGCACAGTTTATACTCGTCCTCTTCCACCACAGTGCTAACAAGCTCGCGGTAGAAAGGGTGAAGAGAGTCTAAGAAAGGCATTGAAAGGGCTACTCTTTTCAGCTTCAAACTTACGTAATCGGCCGCCGCCTTTACCCTCGACGCTTCAAGTCTTTTCGCAGTCTTCAGCTTGCTGCGGGAGCTTTTGGCACCAGCCCTAGCCGCTCTACGCAAAGCAGCGTTATACAGCTCGACCCACCCAGAAGGCACCGGTTCCATCGCTTCCGGTTAACGCTCGTCGCCGCATGAAAATAAACCTTAATTTTTGCAGAGATATCGTAGGAGCCACTCGCCCCCTGTCCACGTTCATGCTGCACATAAAGGTCCGTTGTAAACACAGGCTCGCAGAAAGACAATACCTCCCCGTAAAACCTGGCGCGCGCCGCGTGCGTAAAAGCTATAACCCCTACGTCGCAGTTCTCATGCCCCGGTAGTGTAGGGGTTAACACGCCGGCCTGCGCGCGGTTAACGGAGCCAGCGCGGCCAATGGAGCCGGTGAACCCGGGTTCAAATCCCGGCCGGGGCCCCACTTTGCGCGCGCACCCACATCTCGCCCTTCATCCTGGTGTCCGAGCGCCCCCTATAGGGGTACTCATGGGCTTTGCGCCTTGCGGTGCTTCACCGCCTCTTCAGCGCTACGCGCGCTTAATGCAGACCGGTAGTAAAATTTTAAACTAGAAAGTTAAAGAAAAAAATAAAGAACACTCTTACATAGTTAGGCTAGAGAAATGGTGGAAGACAATAAAGAACTTAGAGAGAAGACAGAAGAACTCACACGTGCCTCCCTCCTAGCGAACAGCGCACGCGGAGTTTACGCGGGGGAAAGTTTCGGTGGATGCCTTGGAGAGGCTGTGCTCTTCGGGTGTTCAATGCCTACCAGGTTATGGGGAAGGTTCGCGTTAGCTCTGCTGTAAGGCGTGAGCTTGTAGCGAATCAAGAAATCGTTTTTACTGGGTCTATGTCCGGTGCCTACCGGGTATGCCGCCTAGCGTAGTTTACGCGGGGGTGCCGGTTCCGGTTAGGCCGGAGCGTTTGGGGGTTGTGGTGGGAAAGGATGGTAGAAACCTAGAAGCCTTGGAGAGAGCTTTCAATGTTAAGATTAAAGTCGACTCGCAAACGTCTACCGCCTATATCGTTCCAGCTGAGGGGGCTACGCCGTACGAAGTCATGAGGGCGAAGCAGGCTGTGGAAGCGATCTCTCTAGGTTTTAGCCTCGAAGAATCGCTTTTACTCAGCAACGAAGACTACTGCTTCGAGGTTGTAGACCTTTCCGAGATAGCTAGGAACGCCGAAGATATGAAACGCATAAAGGCCAGGATCATAGGCGAGGATGGCAGAGCTAAGAAGAGCATTGAGCAAATGGCTGATGTTAAGATTGTTGTCGGAGACAAGGTCGTCGGCGTGCTCGGCGAGTGCGAGAACGTCAACGTTGCTAGGAGAGCGCTTTTGATGCTTGCTGAGGGGCGCACACACGGTAGCGTATACGGTTTCCTACGCTCAGCTGCGCGCGATTTAAAGCGGAAAAAGTTGCAGCTGTGGAAAGAGCGCGAGGAGAGCTAAGCGCACGCCCTACCCACCACAAAAACCTTTTATTCGGAGACGCCCGGAAAGCCCCGGGCGGGGGTGCCCGAGCCAGGTTAAAGGGGGCGGGTCGGCTAAGGCCGAGCCTGAACTCAAGGTGGTCGGGATATCCGCTGGCGTAGGCCTGCCCGGGTTCGAATCCCGGCCCCCGCACCACCAGCCTTTTATTGCGGTGAGCTCGCGCTTAAAAGCCCTGTTGCTGTTTTCTATCGGCGGTTTTCTTACAGCGCTAGCTGTTGTCGTGCGGCTCCTCCTTCAGCAGAGCTCTCGGTACGTCGAAGTACAGCAGCGCTGCCACCCCGCCCCCTCTCTTCAGTAGCTCCGCCCCTTCTAGGCTGGGGGGTACTACCAGGATCTCCCTGGCGGTTTCGGATGCGCTCTCTAACAACCTCAATATCGCGGCTCGGTTGTCGCTCAGTAGCGCTTCATCCAGCACTAACAATGTTTCAACGGCTCGCACCAGAAGCGCGCGGGAAACCTCCTCGACACCTAAAGCCACTTTGTCAGGGTCCTCGCCCAGTCTTCTCACAAGCTCCTCTAAGGCTAGCTTTGAAGCCGTTAACACGCTCTCCTTGAGCAGCTCCCTTAGATCTCCTCTACGCATCAGCTCGTGGAGGCCGGCAAGCCCTCCTTCCGATACCTCAACAAAGCGTACTGGCACGTTGAAAAGCTCGAAGAGTTCCTGGATAGCATCGTACACAATGCGCGGGGCCACGAGCAAGAGGTCGTCAACGTGCCGGCTCTTCAGCCCGGCCACCAGCTGGGGAAGGATACTTTCCAGGGTCTCGCGCACCTGTGCCTTCAAGCTGCCCTCTTTGCGCGGTCTCGGCAAGGGAATTACGGCCAGAACCTCCAACCCTTGAGGTCTCAATAGCGCGGCAGCTACTTCGTCCAGATCAACGCTTACAACTCCTTTAACTCTGACTTGCCCCGACGCTATCTGGAGTATTCTCTCGTGGTGCTTAAGCAGTGAAGACTTGGCAATTTCGACTTCGTCGCCAGGTCTCAAGCCTATCGTGTGGTGCGAACCTTTCGCCTCGAGCCACTCGGGTGCTTCGATGATTATTCCCAGGACTCTCAGCGTGTCGGTAAAGCGCTGAAATTCAACTTTCTTAACCTTTACACTCAGCTTTACCCGTACCCTGTCGCCTCTCTCAGTACCGGCTCCCCGATCCACCTTCAGCTGCCTGAATGTCCAAGCGGTTACCAAGTCGCCTTCGTCGATTAGAAGTGAAGCGAAGTAAAGATCCTCTGGAGTCTCGAGCTGGAGCTTTAGCCTCTTAAGTCTCCGGTCCTCCTCCAGAACCCTCAAGGTTGCTGGCCCCTTGCTGCCCGGTTACGGGGCGCTCAAACAGCGTGGTCACTAGATTCACGCGCGACACCTCGCTCACGTAGCGCTCGATGTCCCTGGCGAACGCTTCGAGCGCTGCCAGGTTTTCGCTGGAATAGAGAAGCTGGAAGGGTGCTCTCAGCGTAACGGTATCGCCTTCGACTGTAACCTCGATATCCCTGAGGCTCGCCCACCTCTCCAGAAACTCCTTCACTTTTTCAGGTACATCTCTAACCACTTTAACCACTTTGGCTTTGTACACCACTTCCCGCCCGGCCAGCGGATGGTTAAAGTCCACAATCACTCTACCGCTACCCACGCTCACCACCACGCCCCGTTCACCCTTAACCTCGACCTCTAAGCCTACCCGGGGTATTACACCCCGTGAAGACAGCTCTCTAGCCGGAAGCACGCGCACCTTGCTCGGGTCCCTCTTGCCGAAGGCCTTTTCCGGCGGGAGAACGACCTCGATCTCCTCGCCTTCGCGCGCGCTAGATAACGCTTCCTCTAACCCCGGCGGCAGATCCCCTGAGCCTATCACCGCTAACCTGGGACCGTACCTAACCTCTTCGCTGTAGATACCGGTTTCTTTCGCTACAGCCTCGGACGTTGTCTCAACGACTTTGCCGCTCTCCTTATCTATCAAAGTGTAGTCTACCAGCACGACATCGCCCTGTTTCAATGCGTTAGTTCCTTCAGTCATCAACGCGAGCTTCATTGGCGCTCCTTTTAAGCTTGGCGTGCGCGCCACGTCGTTATCCCGCCCTTGGCTCAGTGCTAGTATGTTTTCCGCTTCTTTCTGCGCGCGACGACACCGCCGGGCGTCGGCGTAAAGCTTAACACTTAACCTGTTCCTGTACCATCCCGCCAGCCCTCTTTAAGAGCGTGCGGAGCTGTTACGCGGAGCTCGAAGCCGATCGCGCCCTTTCACGGCTTCGGGCGCTTTCTCGCGATGGGGCTTTCCGCTTGGAGGGCTCCTGGGCTCCACCCTGGCAGCACCCCACGTGCAACAACTTTATTTTCGGCCCTGTGGGGGCGAGGTGTGAGCGAGCGCTATGACGTCGTAGTAGTTGGGGGTGGCGTTGCCGGTCTCTTCGCTGCCCACCTTGTCTCCAAAGCCGGCTTTTCCGTGGCGTTGGTAGAGGTGAAGGCCGAGGAAGACATTGGCGAGAAAGTCTGCGGGGATGCTATCGGTGAGCATCACTTCAAGGAGGTCGGTCTCGAGCCGCCGCGCATCGGGGTGGATGCGACCGGCATTATCGATGGTGTGCGCGTTTTCTCACCCAGCAAGAAGCACTACGTCACAGCCTGGGGGAAGGGCTACGCGCTCGATAGAAAGGCTTTCGGTAGACGCTTACTGAAGATGGCGCTGGACTCAGGGGCCACGCTTTTCGCTAGGCATGCCGCGCTAAAGCCCGTAGTCGAGGGTGGGTGGGTTAAGGGCATCGTGGCTTCAACGCCCCACGGCTCGAGAGAATTTAAGGCGGCTCTGGTCGTAGACGCCACGGGCGCTGCGGCGGCCGTTCGGACGAAGCTGCCACCCGAGTGGTGGGTGTCGTACAAAGCTCCGCCAGAAGACTTTAACGCGGCGTATAGGGTTATAGCGGTGACGGAAGAGGAGCAGGATCCGCGGTTCGCCGATATTTTCTTGGACGTTAACGTGGCGCCAGGCGGTTACTGGTGGTGGTTCCCCAAGGGGAAGAACGCTGTCAACGTCGGGTTGGGCGTCAAAGCGGGTCCAGGCGCCCCCAACCCGAAAGCGATGTTCGAGAAGTTCATTATGCCGAGACTCGCGGAGGCGGGGGCGAAGATCGTGCACGCTGGGGGCGGGCTCGTGCCTACACGCCGCCCAGCGCCCTGCGCGGCTTGGAACGGTTTTGTGGCGGTGGGGGATGCCGCGTACACAGCGAATCCTCTTCACGGCGGCGGTATCGGACCTGCACTCGTCAGCAGCTACCACGCTTCCCGCCAGATAACTGCCGCGCTCCAAGAGGGGGAGCCCACGCTTGAGAGGCTGTGGCCCTACCACAAAGCCTACATAAACGCCTACGGTGCGAAGCAAGCGGCTTTAGACGTCGCGCGAATCTACCTTCAAGGGCTTTCAAACGACGACATCGAGCTGATAATAGAGAGCCGCATAGTCGCAGACGAGGAGCTTTCGGCCATAGGCTACAGGGGCATACTCCTTTCCAGCATACTGGCGAAAGCGGCGGCGGTCGTGAAAATGCTGAAGAGACCCAGCCTGATAGCTGAGCTTTCCCGCTTGAAGGGCTACATGGATACGGCCGCCAGCTACTACGCGTCCTTCCCAAGCGCTCCACAAGGTTTCGAGCAATGGTTGAAAGATGTAGAAAGCTTCTACGCTAAAATTAAAAACGCTTTTTGGAGACAAAAGTAAATGCCGGGTGCTATAGACGATGCTTATACTAGAAATGTTGCAAGAGTACTGCGGAGCTTGAGTCAGGAGCACAGAATAAAAATACTCTCTTTTCTTTCGGAAAAGGGTTTAGCAACGTTTTCAGAAATAATGAATGAGTTAAATCTCAGTAGCGGAAAACTGAACTTCCACTTGAAAAAGCTGAGAGACGCTGGCTTGGTCACCGTAGGCGAGGGAGGGGCATACGAGCTGACAGAGCTGGGCAAGTGGGTGCTCGCTAGGTTGCGTGAACTGGAAAGGTTAGGTGAAGAGCGCCGCCCCCTCGTTGACTTCAGAGGCTTACCTCAGAACGTGGCTCTCAGCGAGCTTGCGAAGGAGCTCGCATGCTCGTCGAGCGTGCACGATGCCGAGATGCTGATTGGCGAGCTGTACCGAAAGCTCTCGAGAATCGCGCCTTTCGTGAGCAAAGAGTGCTTGTTGCTGATAGCCCAGATCGAGCTTTGCGATAGAGAGCCCAGTTTCGTTTGCTTACCAGCCGATAAGGCGTCCATTGTTTTCAAATCCTTTACTAGCGATCTATACGCTGGCGAGCGCGACCAGCTGTGCCGGGATCTGGCCAACCTTCACGCGGCGAAAATCCTGTCGCCGCTTTTTCAGGAGCTCCAGCTGAAGGGACTTGTCTACCTCAAAGACCCCGTTTATTCACTATCGAAAGCGCAGGTTATCGCTGTAGGTGTGCCGAAGGGAGTGCGTTTAACTGAGGTCGTTGGGCGCCTGACCGCCGCGGCTCTGGAGCTTGTGGTGGTGCCGGAGGAGGGCGCGCAACTGGAGGATCTCGAGCTTCTCGATAGGCTGGTGGAACCGGGCAGGGTTACTGTGGTGCTTGAATCGGAGGGTGCGAGCCATCTCCGCCTTCGCAGAATCGGTATCGTAGCGCACGGGGAGAAAGCGTGGCGCGATGGCGGTGCCTTGCTTGAAACAGTGAATTCGCCAACAGCCGTCTTGTTCAGCAGGGGCTCTAGGGTGCCGAGCCTGTCCCTAGCTGAAGTTCCTGTGCCGGAGCCCGGCGAAGCGTTCATCGTGACGTTGCGCCTAGCATCCCCGCTGCCCGTCCTCTACGCGGAGATGAGGCGGGGCAAGGTTGATGTTTACCATTTCCTAGATCAGATCGCGCGAGAAGCGGAGAGTGTGGGAGAGAAGTTAACTGCGCCTCAAGCCCGTAGAGCGTTGAAGGGATACGCCAGCTCCGTGGAACTCCTCAAACCTCAGCTAGCGATCGCGGGTTTCGAAGCCGCGCTGAGGCTCCACCATCCCGCCCTGGAAGCTCCTCGCGCGGCGGAGTTATCGAAGAGGTTTTGGAGCACGTTGATCGGAGAATTTGATGGCGTCGATGTGACAGCCGCGATGGCGGATGAGCGACTCTACGCTTTTTCGAGATTCAAGCTCTTCAATCCGTTGGGCTCGTACGCGCTTTCCATCGCAAGGCCGCTCGAAGAGCTCGCTATGCTGGAGGGTACCGTCCAAGGTCTGCTTGGAGGTGGCTCGTGTCTTGCTCTGAAGGTAAAAGGGTACCTTTCCTCAGAGCAAATGGCTGAGACCCTCAAAGTGGCCGAGCTCAGCGGAGTGAAGCGAGTCAGCTTTCACCTGGAGTTCACTAGCTGCGAATCGTGCCTTTCCACGAGCGTAGGTTGGAAAGGGGTTTGCGACCTGTGCCTTTCAGGCAACGTCGTTCAACTGGCGAGACCTCTCGACGTGTATAAACCGGTCGATGCAATACCCCCGGAAGTCTTGGAGGAGTACAGCCGGCGGGTTGCGACAGTGGCTGGCGTGCAAGCACACTAAGTGCTTAGGGCCCGAGAACAGCCTGAATCCGCATGAGTTCCACGCCTGTGGTTTCGAACCCTACGAGTGCACCTTTACTGTTCGCCACTAGCCCGCTTCTAACGAAAATGTTTCCTTTATTCACGGTCCCTATCCCGCCTTTACGCGTTTTTAGCACGCTGACAACGAAGTCCACCTCCTCGTCGGCGACTATGGGGCTGAGAAGAACACCTCTGTTCGTCGCCACCCCTAAGGCACCTACGAGGTTTGAACCGCCCAGCTTCGACTGAACAACCTCTACGTCAAGCGTATCGGATACCGCTTGCACGGCTTCTTTTGGCAACAAAGGGCTAACCAGAGCCCCTTTATCGTTTGCGAGTATCAAGTTGCCCAGGGCGTTCTCTTTAACCTCCTCCAGAACCCTTACGACAACCTTATCTCCCAACGCCTCTCTTAAACGGGCAACCTCCTCTTCCCTAACCGCGTTGCCCACAAGTATCCCCCTGCTGTTCATCACGCAGAAGACGCCCAGCAGCGAACTCGACCCGATGGAAGCTCGAAAAACTTCCACGCCGAGGTTGCGCTTTAGCGCTTGCTCGAGCTTCTCCGGTGCATCCACGGGTACGAGAGCGAAGTCCTCGCTAGCAGCTACGTAGACACCTAGGTTCGGGTTTCCGAAAGCGTAAACGACCTCTACGCTCAACCCTCCCCCTTCACCTCCTCTCTCTCAACAGCTGGTTCGACTTGAGCCACCTTCATTTCTTCTTCCTCGGATACGTTAACCTTCACTTTCACTCTACGCGGCGGTTTGCCGATGCCCCTAGCCCAAAGCACTTCGTTAAGCGCTGGGGAAATTTTCACGACGTCCGCTTTCACGTGCCGCAATACGAATTCCTTCACTAGCCTCACGGCAACCTTTGCCCGCTTCGTTGCAGGTGCCCTATACGCGTCCCTCAAGGATATCGTGTAAACCCGCTCATTCCCGCTCACGAGGATCACCTCACAGCTGCATCCTGCTCCTACGCCAGTTTCTCCTGATCTTCCTGGCGACCCGCCTCCTAGTCTTCACTATAACCCAAAGAGGTACTTGGAAGTTCGATTTAAGAGCGCTAGCCAACCTAAGCTTTTTAGCGAGTGGTTTATTGCGCGCCATCAGCCATCGCCCCTAGCGCGCTCGCGCACTTCTCCGTTTATAAGCCTTATGCGCCGAAGCGCGCGGAGGAGGGTGCGCACCACCCCACTTGTGCAAGGCGTTTTAACGGCATTCTGAGCTAGCTTCAGCGCACTTTCGTGAAGCGGAGCTTTATCTCCCTCTGCCGGTCTAGCAGCTGCATCAGTATCTCTTTAAGAACTTCATCCGTTATCGGCGCCTGGAGCCTGCCAGAGTACACGAGCTGAATAAGCTGGTTCTCCAAGTACTCCACGAGCTCAGGTCTAACCATCCTAAGGTTCGCGAGGCGGGCTCTAGCTTCGGGTGTCAAGATTTTTCTGAGAATTTCCTGCTTCTGCCTTCTGATCTCTTCAAGCTTCTCCTCCTCCGCTTGCGCGGCCTCCAATTGACGCTGGTACTCCAACAGTTTCCTCCTCTTTATCTCCTCCAACTCCTCGTCGTCGTAGTATTCGGCCATACTAAGCTCCGCGATGTAGGGTTTAAACGTCGGCATAAGTACTTTGCGCAAGCTTTCAGCGCGCGAAGCGCGCCCCCACCCCGCTACGCCAGAGGGCGCGTTTTGAAAGGTTTCAGACCCGCTAAAGGTACTTAGCCAGCTCCGGGCGTTCGGCCGCCATCTGCTTTAGTATATTTGTAGCCAGCTTTTCTAGCAACGCCCGACCTTTAGGCGTCAATACCCTGCCCTTTCTCTCAACCTTGGTCACGAGACCAGCCGCCTCCAATTGCTGCAACGCTTTCCTTATAGCGGACGCGCCGGCTTTCCTAAAATGCTCTCTGCGATGGCCCAGGTCCTTGCGCCCTCCGTAAGCGGTTCTCAAGCGCTCCACGCCGACAGGACCGTGTATGTAGAGCTTCCTAAGGAGCGAAGCGCAACGCTTGTACCACCAATCCGGGTCGTCTGGAACCCTTTCTTTGTGGCTTCCGGTCTTCGAGTAGAGGGCCCATTCCGGCGGTTTAACTTCACTGACGTTGTCCTTCAGGTACCGGGCTAGCTCCTCTATGAAGACACGCTGAGGCACGTATCTCACATCCACCATACAGCGCGCCCCTAGCGAGCAGCTTAAAAACCTTAGCGCGCGTAGCGAAGGCAGATAGATTTTGCGGGTGGTTCGATGTACGAGAACCTCGTAGATGCCTTGCGCCGTGGGCTCGGCTGGCTGCTGGAGGGCAGTTTCTCGGCTCTGGGGGCTACGTTGCTCGTATACGCGCTCTTCGCTGCTTTAAGGGGGGTAGGGTATCTGGCTACGAACAGGAATAAAGTGCGGAAGGCTGAAGCTGAGATCCGGAGCTGGGAGGAGCGAAGGCGTAAGGCCGTAGAAGCGCGCGATACGAAGCTCTACGAAAGGGTCCTTAGAGAGAAGAGCAGAGTGGACAGGCTGAAGAGAGATCTTGAAGCGGAGCGGTTAAAGGCTTCTATCGCCACCTTCGCAGCTTGGCTAGTATGCTTCAAAGTGCTGTGGGATGCTGTGGGGGGCTTACCGGTAATCGAGGTTCCACTACCGTGGGGTTACGCGAAGATGCCTTTCGCGGCCTGGTTCCTGATTAACAGCTTCTGGGCGGGAGCGCTGCTGGACAGAGCAGCATCAGCTGCAAAGCATCTCCTAGCGCGCGCGCCACCTGTTACCCCGCCCTGAGTGCAGGGTTACTGTTTTCTTCTTTTTCGTTGACGGGTATGACCTTGCTCGCTGTCGGTATGAAGCTGCGCACTTTGACTCGCGCTGGCACCTTACCTCCGCCCCGCGCTAGGATGTTCATGGCTGCGTTCAAGTCCGCGTGCATCGTGTGCCCGAAGGGGCACCATACTAAGCCCCTCGGTCCCCGTTGAACTTCGCAGCCGTGGCGGGCACACGTCTTCGACGTGTTATCCTCGGGTATTTCGAAGGCTGCGATCCCGTGGTTCTCCAGCGTTGTCGCCAATCTTAACTTCAGCTTCCGGTAGCTCCACATGTTGCTGTTCCCTTTACCGGTCTTATTATTCGCTAAGCCACGCAAACCGCCGATGAACACGGCGCTCACTTTGAGCTCCAAGCACATCCTAGCTAGGTGCGCTGCGCTGTTGGCGAAGATTTGCTCCCTCCGCCTCCTCCTCTTCTCGTAGAAGCGCCTACGCTCTTCCTTCAACACGCTCCTGTCTGTTTCCTCAAGCTTGGAATCGGTCAGCATCCTATCGATCTCGGCGATCTTCTTCTCGAAGTAGAAGTAGTCGCTCTTCAAAGGTCCACCCCTGTAAAGCAAAGCCGCGCCTTCGCCGCTCTCGTTCAACGGCTCCGTAACGAAGGCGACTAAGCGCTCCCTACCCAAGTCGATGCCAGCCTTCAAGCCGTGGTTGAGCTTCCGCTCCAACACTACCTCCACGCTAATTCGGGCGTACCAGCGCTTCTTTACGGGGTCGTAAGCGATGATTAGCCGCTCCAGCTTCGCACCAGGCTTAGTGAGCCATCGCGGCTTACCCGTGAAGGGTATGCTCACGTTCCAGTAGCCGAGGTGTAGCACCCTCCTCTCCAAGTCGACGCGGTAGTTGTCGAACCTTACAACGATAATTGGTACGCGCTGACCATCCTTATCTTTCCTGTAGCCCGGCGGTCGCACTTTCTGCCAAGGCTCCAGCCTCCCTTCCTTAGCCGCTTTCAGCAACCCCACAAAGCTCTTCCACTGCTCGCCGATCAAGCGGCAGGCTTCGTGGAAGTTCGCGCTGCCCAGAAGCTTGTAAATGCTATAGTGCTCCGCTTTACGCCGCGCCCAAGCGCTCATCCAGCTGTAGTCGATCTTCCTTGTCTCGAAGAACAGGTGCCTGCGGCGGTAGTTCTCCATGTTGATCAAGCGCGCGGTGGCGTCGCCCATGCGCCGCAGGAAATCATCGAGCTCCGGCGTCGTGAGCAAGCGCAAGTTGTCCACCCTTACCACGCATACCGCTTGGGCTCCACTCCCCCTCCGCAGCAGGGGTCACCGCAAAGCTCCAGCTGGAGCCGAGCCCAAGCGTTCAAAGGAACCAAGCCTTCCACTAAAACTCGACTGCACACCGCGCTCCCCAAAACGCGGCCCACGCATTTCCAAGCGAAACCGAGGTTTAAAAAGATGATGTAGAGAAGACTGAAAGTAAAATTTCATTACCAAAAAGTTAAAGAAAAAGATAGAGAATATAGCGCACGCTTAAGCATCTCCTAAAAAGCCGCAAGCTATAGCTAGCAGCGCCGCGCAGTTGGTTCGGAGCAATCCTAGAGCTGGACAGCAACGTTTCGTTTCCGACACTGACAGGAGACACCTGCCACTCTATGGGGATGTTGGTTAAAGCTTCGTGGACGTGTTGCCTTCGAAGAGCTTGAGGCTAACCCGGCTGCGCAAGTTTTATAAACGGTTGTGGAGGGCTTTCCACGCGCAGGTGAGATCATGAGCTCAGCTAGTGCTAGGAAGCCGCACCTTAACCTGGTGGTGATAGGGCACATCGACCACGGTAAATCGACCCTAATGGGACGTTTCCTCTACGAGATCAGGGCTATAGACGAGCGCATAATCAAAGAATACGAGGAGGAAGCCAAGAAGATAGGTAAAGAAAGCTTCAAGTACGCGTGGGTGCTCGACCGCTTGAAGGAGGAGCGTGAAAGGGGTATCACAATCGACCTCGGCTTCTACAAGTTCGAGACGCAGAAGTACTTCTTCACGCTGATCGACGCTCCCGGCCACAGGGATTTCGTTAAGAACATGGTGACCGGCGCCAGCCAGGCCGACTGCGCTCTGCTGGTCGTGAGCGCGAAGGAGGGCGAGTACGAGGCGGGGATGAGCCCCGGCGGCCAGACGAGGGAGCACGCCTTCCTCGCGAAGACGATGGGTGTAGACCAGATAATGGTCGCGATCAACAAGATGGACACCGTGAACTACAGCCAGCAGAGGTACGAGGAGGTGAAGAACGGTGTCGCCAGGCTGCTCAGGATGGTCGGCTACAACATTAACAAGGTCCAGTTCATCCCCGTCTCCGCGTGGGAGGGTGTGAACATCACTAAGGTGGACAAGGACAAGACGCCCTGGTACAATGGACCGAGCCTCCTAGAGGCTTTCGACATGTTCGAAGAGCCGCCGAGGCCCATCGACAAGCCGCTCAGGATACCCATACAGGACGTCTACTCGATCAAGGGTGTAGGCACGGTCCCTGTAGGCAGAGTGGAGACGGGCGTCCTGAAGGTCAACGACGTAGTCGTGTTCATGCCGCCCAACGTGAAAGGCGAGGTCAAGTCCATCGAAACCCACCACACTAGGATCGACCAGGCGATACCTGGCGACAACATCGGCTTCAACGTTAAGGGCGTTGAGAGAACGCAGATCAGGCGCGGCGACGTGGCCGGCCACCCGACCAACCCGCCCACTGTGGCTGAGGAGTTCGTGGGGAGGATCTTCGTGCTCTTCCACCCGACCGCAATAGCGGTCGGCTATACACCAGTGCTCCACGTACACACCGCAACGGTTCCCGTAAGGTTCGCCGCCATTGAAAAGAAGATAGACCCGAGGACCGGCGCTGCAGTCGAAGAGAACCCACCATTCATAAAGCAGGGAGACGCCGCCATCGTTAGGCTGAAACCCTTAAAGCCTGTTGTCGTGGAGAAGTACGCGGAGCTCCCGCAGCTCGGTCGATTCGCCGTCAGGGACTCCGGTAGAACTATCGCCGCTGGTGTAGTGGTGGACGTAGTTCCGGCCAAAGCTTAACGCGGAGGTTAGATGAAAAATGCCGCGCATAGTACGTATAAAACTTTCTGGAACTTCCGTCGAAGATCTGAACACGGTATGCGAGGAGATAAAGTCGATAGCTAAGCGCACCGGAGTGAAGATGCGCGGACCCATTCCGCTACCCACTCAAAGAATGGCGGTAACCGTTCGCAAAGCTCCCAGCGGACAAGGCTACCATACGTTCGACCACTGGGAAATGCGCGTTCACAAGCGCATCGTGGATATGGAAGCCGACGAGCGAGCGATGCGCCAGCTGATGCGCATACGGGTTCCAAAAAGCGTTAGGGTGGAAATAGAAATTAAATAAATCTTTTATATAATTTAATGTTTTTATCCTAGTTATTTTTAGTTAAGTAAACATAGGCGAAACACGTAACTGGTTGTTGCCAGGTCAACGCGCGCGTGGGAGCCGAAAGCGTTTTAGCGTAGAGTGCAACATGCCCGTTGAGCTGGGCCGGGGTGGCCGAGCGGACTAAGGCGGCGGACACCTGCAAAGCCGCATTTGAGATCCGCTGCCCCTTTGAGGGCGCCCGGGTTCGAATCCCGGCCCCGGCGCCACTATCGAGGAAGGTTTTCGAGGAGCATTTCGAGAGCGTTTCTCGCGTTAGTGGACGCTGTTCAACGTTAAGCGCCAGCTCCCGGCACGATTCCCAAGCTCCGCATAACAAGGTTCAACCCTTCCCTAGTTATTTTACCGCCCGGGCCTACGACCTGCTCGTATGGAGGGTAGATGAGGAAGCCCTTGTAGTAACCGCTTGGATTAGCGTAATAGAATACGTGAAGCACCAGTATGAGGAGGTTCAACTGGTCTGAAGTGAGCGTTCTTTCCAATCTCTCGGCTTCCTCTTCGCTGATGTCGACTCTTTTCAGTAGAGACTCTAGGATTCCTTTAGGGTCATCGTCCATAACCGATAGCACGTCGGATAGGCTCAAACCCGCATCTTTGAGGAAGTCCTCAAGGGCCTCCTTTAGGGTTATTACCCTCCTCACGCGGCGAAAACGCGTTATGCTCTTAAATAGCCTTCGCGGCTGCGCGAGCCGCTCATATGGATACGCGAGCCCTACCACGAACAATTGTATCGAATCGCGCATCGCGCACTCTACCAGCCAGTTTCAGTGCTGTAGATCAGAAAAGTTGTACTCAACAAGACGACGTTCCGCGATCTCAGCGGCTGACCGCCTAATTTAGTGGGGATTGTGCTATGAGCGCGCGCTCTCTGAGGCTTCGTCTTTTTAAACTGTGTACACGTTAAAGCTATAAAGTTAGGCTTATAGCCATTGCTGGGAGGAGCCTTTGAGCGCTGTTTGCCCCTACTTATACAGGGATAGGGAGGGGAGGTTTAGGTGCGAAGCGTCAGGGAACGTTGTCGACCCGGGGTTGATGCCGTGCCTGGCGAACTATAGGGAATGCCCTTTCTTCGCAGCGGCCACGGCTAAACCCGCCCACCCTCCGGCAATCGAGGCAGAAACTGAAGCGGTTGCAACGGTCGCCGAAGAGGCTCCCTTAGAGGAGGTTCGCGCACCGGTCGAAAAAGGCATCGAGGAGGTGGAGGAAGAGGTGACCCGAAAGATCAAAATGGCCGAGGAGATGGCCATGAACCTGAACGAGAAATGGAAGGAGTACGAGGAGACCGCCCGGCAGCTCATGAAGTTGTGGGAAGAAACGTCCATGAACGGTCGCCACGCGCTCGAGGCTGTAAGCAGCGTGATAGACCTGTACGAGAAGATACTAGAGAACCTCGATACCCTTTTGAAGAGCGGGCGGATCTCGGAAAGATCTTACGATGAGTTGAAAAAAGAAACGCAATCAAATCTAGAGAAATATAAAAATATCAAAAATGATTTAGAAAGTGCTCTTAAAAATGCCGAAAGGTTGGTCGTTCCGCACATTCAGCGGGTAAAAGTGGCGGAAGCTCGGCCGGAGCTGGGCAAGCTTAGGTTGGCGTTGATGAAGCTGGAACAGATGTTCAAGGAGGGGAAGGTGAGCCAGGAGACCTACGAGCGCATGAGGAAAGAGCTGGAGGCTAGGATACGCTGGCTAGAGCAGCTGGCGGGTGAGGCGGCATGAGCGAAGAACCACTGCTTCCTTCGGAGGCGGAAACTCGGGACAGTCTATCCAGCGAGCTGGATAGACTGGACAGCGCGTGGAAGGATTACGTGGAACGCGTGCGGGCTTTGGCGGACGAGTGGGAGAAGCTGAAAATCAAATATTTAGAGAAAATCTCGAGGACGGAAAGTTTGCTCAAGGCTACAAATGCAGATTTAGAAAAGATAAATATAGAACTAACTCTCGGTTTAGCGAGCGAGGACGAGAAGCGAGATGAAAAGAGTAGGTTAGAGGAAAGGAAGGCAAAGCTGGAGGCCCGCTTAAGAGCTCTTCAGGAAATAGTTGAAACGATAGAAGATAGACTTCTCGAACACCTTTCGCGAATAAGAGAAACCTAATGAGCCACGCTCAGCGTGAACGTGCAGCTTCCAGGATCTCCTTCGCCGCAGCGCCTGGATCGGAAGCCGCGTAGATAGACCTGCCTACAACCAATACATCGGCACCAGCCTCCGCCAGGCTTCTGGCCGTTGCCGGAGTGATACCCCCCGCAACCGCCACTTCGGCCCCAACCCTCCTCTTCAACGCTTTTACCGCGGTTGCAACAGCTTCTCGATCGATTTTACCGCTTCTTTGAACGTCGATAGGGATATGGTAGCATACAGCGTCAACCCCCAACTCTACAAGCTCGACAGCCCGCTCGATCGGGTTGGCTACGCGCATGAGGTCGGCGACCACCTTCCCGCCCAACCTGTGGGCTGCCTCGACCGCAGCCACGATAGTCTCTTCGCTCGCAAAAGCGAGCACCGTCATGTACGCAGCTCCGCTTGATATCGCCAGCTCGGCCTCCAACCCCCCGACATCGGCTGTTTTCGTATCGGCTACCACAGGGATGTCGCGGAAGAGATTTGAAAGCCTTCTAACCGCCTCCATACCCACTGCTTTGATCAGCGGGGTTCCCGCCTCCAGCAGCAAAGAGGTGTGATCGCACACCTCCGCTACTCTAGACGCTACGCGCAGAGCTCTTTCGAGATCCACGAGGTCAAGCGCTACTTGTAGCCGCACCATGTTCGATCAGGTTGAACTCCATCAGCAACTTAAACTCATCTAGCGACAGCTTTTCGCCCTGCTTGTACTTCTCCAAAGCCTTCAACGCGATCTCGTACAGCTCCGAACGTCTCCTGCTCAGCGTCCTAGAGAGCTCGGCTGCTTTCAGCATAAGAGCTGTTCTTTCTATTTCTTCTCTCAACTGTTTGATTTCGTTTATCTTCTCGATGTATTTAACGTGGTATTCATCAGCCTTCCTCCTCAAGGCTTCCTTCTTCTCAATCAATTCGCTCAGCTTAGACCGCAGGTTGTTCGCTTTATCTTTCAGATCTTTGAATTGGGTTTTTATTTCTAGATACTGGTTTGATAATTTTTTGATGGAATCGGTCAACTCTTTATGAATTTTTCGTTTTTCATTTAGTAACTGCCTTAAGTTCCTAACCTGATTTAAACACTCAGTGTACCTTTCGGCCGCCCTTAGGAGGGATTCAGCATCGCGTATTCTCTCCACGAAGTTCTTTTCCTCTTCGGGGTTCATAGTTCTAGTCTGGTACTCCCATTCTAAGTGCTCCAATCTCTCCTTCAATTCGTAAACGTTTACTTTTCTTTTTCCGATTATTTCTTGAAGATTTTTAATTTCATTAAGCAAGTTTTTTATTTCATCGCTCAAAGCTTTCAGATCTTCTCTTATGCGATTCCTTTCCTCTTTGAGCTTTTGAACTTCATTGTAAAGCTCTTCTTTTTGTTTCTTCAATTTCATGTATTCCTCTTTCACGCTATTGTAGTCTGTTAAGAGCTGTCTTATTTGATTTGAAATTTCTTTTACTTCTAGATTTAACGAATCTCTATTATTCTTTAATTCTAGAGCTTCCTTTTCCGATGCTTTCAAACGCTCCTTTAATTCTTCGAGCCTGGCTTTCAGAAGCTCGGGGTCCTCCCCCAGCATCTCAACACCGTTCCGCCGGGCTTCGGCGATGCCTGCATTTGCTGGGCGTTATAAATGTTGTGCACCTCTCACCTCCTCCGCGAAGAGACCTTAACAGGGCATCCACGCATGTACTGCTCAGCTTAGCAGAAAACAGCGCCGCGCGGCGTCAGCTTCACGCCGAGGGCCGTAGAACCTCAGGCTAGCTTGCAAGCCCTTACGCGAGCTTGAGGGAAGACCATCCCCCCGCAAAACCTTTAAGCCCCTTTTTCTCCACTCGCAGGGCCCGTGGCCTAGCTGGTGAGGAGCGTATTTACCGCGCTCACAGGCGCCCGGCTGATAGCTCTGTGAGCGGTGTCGGAAACCGGGAGGTCCCGGGTTCGAATCCCGGCGGGCCCACCATGCAGCGAGGTTTCCAAGCCTCTAGGTCCCTTTTCGATGTTAGCGGGTTAGGGTCTCTCTGAGCCGTTTCAGGAGCTGTTCCCCAGAGCCTGAGGGGACGCGCACAGCTGCAGCCCTGGACAACCCCCCACCCCCTCCTCCGAGGTCGGCTGCTATCGGTGCAAGCTCCACTACGGCGTTAAACTCTGCATCCGGCGGGACTCTGCAAGTTGCAACAACCTCGCGCTCGTTGGGCGAAAACACTACGATAGCGATTTTGCCTCTTTCTCTGGCGAGACGCGAAGCGATGTGCCCGGCAAGACCGCCCAGCTTTATGTCTCGCGCGTCCACGAGCAAACCTCTTTCCCCTTCAAATACTATCCTCTGCTTTATCTCGGCGAGCTTCAGGGCTAGCGCTTTCTCGAATTCTTCAGCTTTAATTGCGACCTCGTCGTTAATGAACTTTCTTTCTTCAACCCACATCCTGACAAGCTGGGCTTTGAACTCTTCTTTCGAGGAGGGAGCGCTAAGCGCCGCCACGAGCCTATCCGCCAGAAACATCAACTCCCTATCCCCCACCGCGACGTTGTCGGCTATCTCGCCCAGTCTCGCCAGCTTCGCGTAAAAGCTTGGGTCGTCTGTTAAGGGGGCGAAGACCTCCCTAGCGATCGAGGAAGCGCACCCGCTGCTCGTGTAGAGGAGCGAGACGCCGAGCTCCGCTAGATCCAGCGAAACCCTGGCGGTCTGTATGTGGTGATCTATCCAGAGGATCTTAACTCCCTTCGCGACCAGATCCTCGAGGCTCCGCGAGACGGAGGGCCACACAGCTTCGTCGACGCCCACGTCGGTAATCACGACCAGCCTCGGAGGTGCGCTCAGCAGCCTCAATAGGGTTCTGTGGAGGACGTATGGCTGGGCGATGAGCAGCTTCGGGTAGATCCCTTTGCTTTTGCGGAATGCGGCTATAATCACTGCTGCGGACGCCAAACCATCCAAGTCACCGTGAGCCACTACGGCAGCCACATGCCCGAGCGCGCCAATCGGGCTATTTAAGAGCACGCCGGCGCGCAACTCTTAAGCGCGAGCTTCCCGCTGCGGTTGCATGGCTGAACGGTTGCGCGTCGTCGTAGCGCGATTGCTGAGGGAAGGGCGCGCAAGCCTGGAGGATCTCGCCAGCGAGATCAAGGCATCGCCGGAGCTCGTGGCGAGAATGCTCGAAGGCTTTCCAGTGAAGATAGAAAGCGGGAGCGTCCTTGTCGAAAGCAAGGCCAACTTACTGCTCGAGGCGTGGAGAAGGGGCTTCGACCCGGTCGAGCTTTCCCTTAAAGCTGGCTGGAGGGACTTCGAGCAGCTCTGCGCGGAGGTGTTTGAAAGGTGCGGTTACAGGGCGCTTCTCAACGTTCGTGTGAAGTCTCGAGGAAGGTTCTTCGAGCTAGACGTCGTAGCCATAAGCAGGCCATGGGTCCTAGCAGTCGATTGCAAGAGGTGGCGCCGCTTGAGGAGCAGCCACTTGAAAAGCGCCGCCTCGATGCAGAGGGAACGCTGCAGCGCGCTCGCCAGCGCCCTCTCTTCAGCACAAAACCTGCGTGCGGAAGTTGGAGGGTGGAGCGAAGCTAAAGTAGTTCCCCTTGTAGTGAACCTATACGAAGGGGTCGTCAAAGTCCACGACGGTGTAGCGATCGTACCATTGAACAAGCTGGTAGCGTTCCTCAACGAGTTCGAGTCCTACACGGACGACCTGCTCGTGCTCCCGGTAAAGCTAGCAGAAAAGCTTGTGTAAACGCGCTATACGACCATCGTAACCATCGCAGCAAGCTTAGGCCAGCGCTCAAGCGCTTCCCTGGCAACGGGCCCGTGAATCTCAGTTCCTTTAGGGTCGCCCTCCGGTGTAATGAGGACTATGGCGTTGTCTTCGAACGCTATCCAGGTGCCATCCGGCCTCCTGTAAGGTCTCCTCTGCCTAATGACGATGCCGTGCATTATTTGCTTCCTCAGCTCGGGCTTACCCTCGCGCACCGAAACGACGACGACGTCTCCCACAGCTGCTCCGGGGATCCTCCTCCACGTCGTCTTCAGGTTGAGCACGCCGACGACTTTCGCCAGCCTAGCTCCGGAGTTATCCGACACTCTAACCAAGCTCTCCATGAATACTCCGGGCGTCCTGTGGAGGCGGTACGATACGCCCGATACCTTCGCGCCACGCTTAGCCAAGAAGGCTCACCCCTGCGTGCGCACCTCTCACCCTTTTTAAGCCTTACCCGACTTTACCCAAAACAACAAAAGACACCGATTTCGCTAAGGGTCTCGTCTCGCCTATTATCACCTTATCGCCGGGGCGTATCTCGATGCAAGGAGGCACCCGGACGTGCTTCTTCTTTCTGCGCCTCTCGTACCTCATGTACTTAGGCACGAAGTGCAAGTACTCGTGCACGACTACGGCTGTTTTGTCCATCCTAACTTTTTCGACGGTTACTTCCATGATAGCCCCTCTCACCGGCAACGTGCCATGCCATGGGCAAAGCGGGTCATCGCATGTCCTCTCGGGGGGTTTAATCCCCGGTATCCCTATATCCCTATGCCGCTTCTCGCTCATAGCCGACGGATGCCGCTCGTAACGCGTGCTTTTTATGCTTACCGCCTAGCTGCTTCCCCTGCGCGCGCGGAGGCTCTCGCGCTCACCACGTCCGGATTCTTTTCTTCAACCGTTCCTCCGGTCTCCCCACGAGCTCTCTCCCGTCGACTAGGACCAGAGTGCCGTCCGGAAGGTGCAGTAGCAACTTCACGTCGCTCTTTAGAACCTTCTTCCTCTCCCCTTCATCTGTGAGCAGAACCACAGTTCTCATCGTTTCATCCAGTATCGTCCCTTCGATCCCCACTTGGCACGCGTTTCGGCTCTCGGCAACCTTAGCTCGAAGCCCGATGATCTCGTGCTGCAGTATGTTGCGGGCGTTGCGCCTCATTGCCCAGCTTCTCGCAGCTTCTCTTCCCTCTCGACCGTGAGTATGCGCGCAATAGCTCTCCTAATTTCCCTTATTCTAGCCGGGTTCTCGAGTGTACCCCTAGCCGCTTGCGCTTTTAACCGGGCCAGCTCGGCTCTGAGCTCCTCGAGCCTGCGGCCCCGCTCTTCCCTGCTCATCCTTCTTATCTCGTCCGTTCTGAGGATGGGCATAGCAGCCCGCGGGCGGTAGAAGCGTTAATATTTTTTGCCGTGGAGCGGCGGTCTCTCCCGCTTGGCTGACAGCGAAAGCCCCCTAAGCTGAGAGTTAATTCCTGCAGAAGGTTTAATCACGGTTTTGAGAGGCGCACACTACTCGACGGGTTCGAATCTCACGCTGCAAGAATCCTAACGCGTACTCCGTAGATGCCGGGTTTTAAGAGGGCGTGAACCACAGCCTCATCGACGAGCTCACTAGGTTTTCCAGACTTGTAGATGAGCCCTGCCGAGTACTTCTCGAACCGAGACCTCTGCGAAGAAAGCTTCCCGCTGATGACTATCTCAACACCCTTTGCGCCGGCTTCCATAACCCTCCTTATCGCGACAAAGGCCGCCCTCCTGAACTTCACACCTCTCGCCATCGCTCTCGCTATACCGTAGGCGATCACCTTAGCGTTGAGATCCGGATTGTTAACCTCGATCACGTCGATCTGCGGGCGCTCCACCCCAAATTTCTTCTCCAGTAGCTCTTGCAACTCCTTCACGTTGGCCCCTCTCCTCCCTATAACCATCGCTGGGCGCTCTGCCAGTATGACGACGCGCGTACCGATGGGCGTGCGGAACAGCTGTACATCGATGTAGCCCGCATGCACCAGCCTTCTAGCCAAAAAGGCGTTCAGCTCCATGTACTGTACTCCCTTCTGAAGGAAAGATTTGGCTACCGTTACCATGCCACCACCGCGCTCCCAGGCATTCTACCACCGATCACGGGCGACCCCCGCTCCACAGTATTTAAAATTTCACGCGCGTTCCTCCAAGCCCAGCTCTACGTGAACAAGCTGTTCGAACCATGGAGAAGCCCTGCCGAAGGCTCTCGGAATGTACGATTTGATCTTCATGCCTTTATGAGCTGCAGCGTGTACAACCCAAAGTCTAGAAACGTCCAAGCCCTTGTACTCGGCATTAGCCTCGGCGTTGAGCAGAACCTTCAACACGGCTTTCGCGGCTTTCACGGGGTACCTACCCGCCCCCATCCCGCGCTTATGCCCAACCTTCCCGTTGTGAACTCTGTAGGGGATAGGTTTCCTTTTGGCGATCACGTCCTCTAGCAGCTTTTTAGCCTCCTCAAGCTTCAACCCTCTGATGGCGTTCAACAGCTCCACGGTGTCCTTATACGATACCCTGAGATCACGCCCAGCCGCTATCGCCGTTCTCGCCGGGTCAAGCTGCACAGAGAATTTCCAGCGCACTGCGCTACCTCGCAGTTGCCATTTTAAATTTTACCTTAGCTGGTATCGCATCCCCGCTTCCTCTCGCCCTCCCTCAACGCACTAACGGCTCCTCTCTGCTTTTAGGCTCAGGCGATTTCCGCTCTTCGGGTGAGTGACGTACAGCCCCGGCAAAAACTTTAACCCCTTGCCTTTCGACTCCCAGACGGCGCCCCGGTAGCTCAGCCCGGTGGAGCGCCGGCCACGCGCGAACGCGCCGGAATTGTAGGCGGCGCCTCAGCAGCCAGGGCAGCCGGAGAGGGGATAAACCCACGGAGGACCCGGGTTCGAAGCCCGGCCGGGGCTCCACCTCAACCCATTAAGAACACAATATTATTATATGCGGCGAGAAGCTTTACGCGAGTTCTTGCAATGATGATTGACCTGCCGCCGGAGAGGTGGCGAGATCGAATCTAAAGCTGAGCAGCGTTCTACGCGATGGAATTTACACTATGATGATTCGGTAGGACTTTATAAGGCTCTATATATTTGATAAGAAAAGCCTCTTATGCGCTACGCCGTAGGCCTCCGGAGAATGCGGGGAGCTACGGTCAGTGTGAAAGGCTTGAAAAAACGCTTTGGCGCTATCAAAGCGTTAGATGGAGTCACGTTCGACGTGGAGAGCGGCGAGTATTTTGTGGTGCTGGGTCCTGTGGGCTCGGGCAGGAGCACGCTGCTCAGGTGCATAGCTGGGTTGGAGCGCCCCGACAGCGGCGACATCCTGTTCGATGGGGAGAGTGTCCTGGAGTTGCCGCCCGAGAAGAGGATGGTGGGCTACATGCCCCCCGGTTACGCGCTTTTCCCGCACATGACCGTCTGGGAGAACGTTGCTTACGGCTTATGGATAAAAGGCTTCTCCCGCAGGGAGGTGGAGGAGCGCGTGGAGGAGGCGTTAAAGCTCGTCGGGCTCCTCCACAGAGCTGAAAGCTACCCTTACCAGCTTTCGGGCGGCCAGCGCCAGCGCGTCGCGCTGGCTAGAGCCTTAGCTTCAGGCGCGCGCGTGCTGCTACTCGACGAGCCGCTAACAGCTTTGGACGCGGTGCTGACCTTAGAGGTTAGGCGGGAGGTTAGGAGGTTGGCTAAGAGTTTGGGTTTGACTGTTGTTCACGTTACGCACAATCAGGAGGAGGCGATGGCTATCGCGGATCGCGTCGCGGTGATGAGGAGGGGGCGTGTTGAGCAAGTAGGACCACCAGAGGAGGTGTACTTCAACTCGGCCACACCTTTCGAAGCCCGTTTCATCGCTGACGCTAACTTACTGCCCGGTCGGTTGGTGAACGTGATGGACGGCTACGGCTTAGCCGAAGTTGAAGGCTTAGGGCCGGTTAAAGTCTCTCATAGGGGGCTCACGGCGGGTTCTACGGTCTTAGTAGCTGTAAGGCCGGATAGCATCAGAGTAGGTAGCGGCAGGTACCGGGGGAGAGTGCTCGACCTTTCTCATTTAGGGCACACGCTCAGACTATGGGTTGAAGTGAATGGTGTAAAGCTGCGTGTGGATACAGAACCGGTTTTGGGTTTGAAACCGGGTAGTGATGTCGACATTGAGCTTGACGAGCCACTGCCAGCTTTCGAGTACACAGGTGGGGAGGTGGAAATCCTTGAGTGAGAAGGCTCTAGTGATAACCGGTTTGACCAAACGCTATCCAGGAGTTGTAGCCCTCGACTCGGTTTCGCTCGAGGTGGATAGGGGCGAGTACTTCGCTGTGATCGGGCCGAGCGGCTCGGGTAAAAGTACTCTTCTCAAGTGCATAGCTGGGTTGGAGCGCCCCGACAGCGGCAGCGTGCATATCTTCGGCAGGAGGGTGGACGGGCTCCCGCCAGAGGAGCGTGGCGTGGGCTTGATCTTCCAGGAGATCTACCTGTTCCCCCACATGAGCGCGCGCGGCAACGTCGTCTACGCAGCCTTAGCGAGGGGTGTCGCGCGAGCCGAGGATGTGGCGCGAGAGGCGTTATCGGCACTGAGCGTCGAGGTACGGATGGGGAGCTTGCCTCGCGAGTTGAGCTTGGGCGAGCAGCAGAAAGTTTCCCTGGCGAGGGCACTAGCGTCGGGCGCCAGGCTACTGCTGATGGACGAGCCCTACGGTTCCATGGACCCGAGGACAGCCGCTCAGCTGAGGTACGAGGTTAGGAGGTTGGCTAAGAGTTTGGGTTTGACTGTTGTTCACGTTACGCACAATCAGGAGGAGGCGATGGCTATCGCGGATCGCGTCGCGGTGATGAGGAGGGGGCGTGTTGAGCAAGTAGGATCACCTCTCGAGCTGTACTTGAGACCAAAGAGCATCTTCGTTGCGCGCTTCGTTGGAGGGGAAAACAACTTTTTGGAAGGGGAGGCTGTAGGGTGCACGGGCGCGTACACGGAGCTGGACATTGGGATGTGCGTCGTGAGGGCTTTCGGCGAGGTGAAGTCGGGGCGAGCGGTCATCGCCGTGAGACCCGAAAAGCTGAGGTTTTCCAACGAGGGTTTTCTCGAAGGCCGCGTGGAAGCTAGGGAGTTCCTAGGCAAAGTTTACAAGTACTCAGTGAGGTTGAAGGACGGGAGGACCGTGATAGTCAAATCGCGAGTAAAGGTAGAGCCGGGAGCGAGCGTCAAGCTGAGCTTCGACCCTTACGACGCCGTGGTTTTCCCCTATCCCCCAGAGGGGCTCGAAGAGGCGGTCAGGTATGAGTGAGGGGCTTTTGGGCTGGTTCACCGGGCAGAGGAGGGAAAAGAGCTTGAAACTCATCGAGCAGCATATGGTCGAAGTCTTGCGTTGCGTGAGCTCCCTCCACGAGCTGCTGCGGGAGTGGGCTGGAGGTAGGGTAGACCTACTACCGGCGTTCAACGCGGTTAGGGTCCACGAGAGATCCGCCGACGATACCAGGAGGGAGACAGCCAGGTTGCTCGCCGGAGGCAGCGAGGTGGACGCTGTGGAGAGGACGTTCCTGCTCCGCCTGATGGGTAGGGTGGACAGGATAGCCGATTGGGCCCTCGAAGCTGCGCGCATCCTAGCTGTGCTGAACGGCCACGAGATCCCGTACAGCGTGAGAGAAGTTTTCCTGAAGTTCGGACCGAGGTTGGAGACGATAGCGGAAGCCACGTCCAAGGCCATCAGGCTGCTCCGCCAAAACCCGCTCGAAGCGCTTAACGCGGCAGACGATGTTGAAAGGCTGGAAGAGGAGATCGACAGCCTTTACGCTGAGAGCAGAGGGCGCCTGCTCGAGTTAGCTGCCGATCTCTCAGCACCCGTCGTCGTCCTGCTGTTCGACGCCTTGAACGCGCTCGAGAACGCGGCGGACGCCTGCGAGGATTCTTGCGATGTCGTAAGAGAGGTTGTGGTGAGACTGGCATGATGCGTCGCGGCTATCTAATGCTGCTAACGGGCTTGATAGCAGGTCTCCTAGCAGCGGGGCTCCTCTCGAGGGTCTACGGTTCCACGGGGGGCGCTGGGTCGATAGGCAGGCCTGAACGCTTGGACCTCGTGTTCCTGCTTACCAGCGAGAAGGAAGGCTGGATCAACGCGGTCAAGCCGCTCTTCGAGGATTACTTCTACCGCAAGTACGGCGTGCGCCTCAACCTCGTCCTCCACGTGACCGGCTCGCACGATACCGTGAACCTTATGCTGGGCGGGAGCATAAAGCCGGACGTCTGGAGCCCCGCCTCCAGCATCTGGATACCGTACTTCGATAAGAAGTGGAGGGAGCTGCATGGCAACACTTCGATCGTCGGCGACTGGTACCCCCTCGCCCTGAGCCCGGTGGTCCTGGTCGGCTGGAGTGACATCATCGAGAAGTACAACGTTAGGGGTTTCAGCGACCTCTACACGCTCGCCCGCTCCGGCGTAGATTTCAGGTACGGGCACCCCGACCCTCTGCTATCCAACGGCGGGGTAATGGCGCTGATAATGGAGTTCTGCGAAGCTGCGAACAAGACGCCGGATCAGCTGACGATCGACGACGTGAGGAACCCGAGAGTGCTGGAAGCCGTCAAAGCGTTAGAGTCCAAGGCTGTATACTACGGGAAGTCCACCGGCTTCTTCGGAGCCTGGGCTGTGGACGCGGGCCCCCAAGCGATCACGTTCTTTGCCGTGTACGAGAACGTAGTGTTGAGCTACGCGGCCAAAGCCGAGGCGAAGTGGGGGGTAAAACTGAAGGCTGTCTACCCGCGGCTCGGTGTGCTGTACACCGACCACCCTCTCGTGATGATTGAAGCGAATTGGGTTGACGATTGGAAGAGGCTAGCCGCACGCGAGCTACTCCTATTCCTCCTGCGCCCGGACGTGCAGGAGCTCGCCCAGCAGTACGGTTTCCGGCCTGTAAACCCTCTAGTGCCGCTGGATACCAACGTTTTCAACGAAAATAACGGTGTCTTAACCGAGATAAAATCGAGAGCGCTCAAGCCGCCCAGCGGCGATGTCCTCGAGGCTCTGTTGGAAACTTGGGTGGAAGTCAGAAACCCGGGCGTGTAGCGGGTGGAGCTGGTGGGTCGGAGATTTGCGCTGCGAGGCTGGAGAGCACTGCGGATAGCGTACCTCGCGGCTGTTCTAGCAGCAGTCGCGATCTTCGTGCTAGCCCCCCCGCTGTACGTGGTGGTGTACGTGGTGGCTCACGCGGGGACTGTCCTAGACGAGGCATTCCGGCACTACCTGACAGGCTCCGCCTACTGGCAGATGATGGTGAAAGCTCTCGGGCTTTCGCTGAGGTTGGCGCTCGCGACGCTAGCCGTGGACTTGGTCGTGGGCTTGCCTCTGAGCTACCTTATCGCGAGGCGTAAGCTGAGAGGGTACACCGCTATCGAGAACCTCGTCGTTCTCTCGCTCGTCCTACCGACCTCCGCTTTCGGGTTCGCCGCTTTGATGGCGTGGAGCAGCCCTGCAGGCCTGTCAACGCTTTTCGGCTACCAAGCGGCGCTGATACCACAGGATGCTGTTGTACCGGTAATCGAAGTGCCAGCGCTGCTCCTCATGGTGCACGTAGCCTTAACGCTGCCTTACCTCGTGAGACCTCTGACGGCGACTATCGAAACTCTAGGGGAAGCTTACGAGCTCGTATCCAGGTCTCTCGGAGCTTCGATCCTGACAACTTTCAGGAGGATAGTGCTCCCGCTAGTCGCTCCGAGCCTAATAACAGGCTCTGTCCTAGCGCTCACGCGGTCGCTGGGCGAGACTGGCGCTACTCTGATAGTAGCAGGTGTTAACTTCCCGGCGAGTGTAGCGATCGTCAGGTTGGTGGGAGCGCTCAAGCTTGGTTTAGCCAGCTTGCTGGCCAGCATGCTTGTAGCCTCGACGCTTTCGCTCGTGATGCCGGTGGAGCTCCTTTCCAAGAGGTTTTCTGTCAGAGTGGAAGTGAAGGATACGCGCTTGGAAAGGGTGCTTCTCAAGGTTGAGCGAAAGCTATCTTCGAGCGCGTTCCTAGCCAAGCTCTTTAAAGCCGCGCTGGTTACCTTCCTGATATTTCTTTTGATAACCCCGATAGCGACCGTCGTCAAGATGCTCGCGGAGTACTGGCTCCGCGACCCCTACACAGGTAAGGCGGAGGGCGGCGCGGTGTACCAGGTATTCGGTCCAGCCGGCTACTGGCCCCGCATCGTCAGGGCTGCCGCCAACTCCTTCCTCGTGGCTTCGCTAGCCACTCTCGTCGCTGTTTACACGTCGATCCTCCTCTTCGCGGCGGTCAGGCGCACAAAACTTCTACCGGTGGTCAGGGCGCTTCTCCGAGTTCCGCTGATAGTGCCGACCAGCGCCACAGGGCTTTCGGCGCTGCTGCTTTACGGTGAAAGCGGGTTGAACCTAGTTCAACCGAGCATTTGGCTAACTCTGCTCGTGCACATTTCCTTCGCAACCCCCGTAGTTTTCGAGACGCTGATCTCCACGTACGAGAGCCTAGAGGTAGACCCGCTTGAGGAGGTGGCGAGAACGCTGGGCGCAACACCCTACGACGCGCTCGAGACGGTTACCTTACCCGTCATGAAGCGCGGTATCACCGCAGGCGCTGTACTCGCGTTCCTCGGCTCTTTAGGCGAAACAGGCGCTACAATGATGGTCATGGGTAAAGACGAAATGCTCACAGTACTGATCGTGAACATGGCCGAGGCTATGGCCATCCCCGCCGCGCTCTTCACGTCCGCCCTCCTCCTGCTATACGCGCTGGCCGCCCTCTTCCTGCTCCGCAGGTTTGTGCGGTAGAGAAAACTCCAGCGCCGCGTTTGCGGCTTCTACCTGCTTGTGAACGGAGGTACTGCGCGAAAAGCCTTTATCAAGCCGAAAGGAGACTCCCGTGGGCCGGTAGCTCAGCCTGGAAGAGCGACGGGCGCGGCACAGCCGCGGTCGAAGCTTTTAACCGGCTGGTGAAGAAACCCGGAGGACCCGGGTTCGAATCCCGGCCGGCCCGCCACCACCGCAAGCGTGCTGTCACCCTGCTAACGGAGCTACGTTACTCGCTCGGCTTTTACGCGCGAAATGTATTAACAGAAGCTGTTTGAGGGGGTGCGGCTAGGTTATGAGAATCTGGCCCCAATGCATACCCTGCATATACAGTGCCCGTGCTAGAGAGGTTTTAACTTCCGGTATTCCGGACTGTGAGAAGGTGTACGCGCTCACAGCCCTCGCCGCTGAACTGTCGCGCGCGAACCCGTTCTCCTCAACCATAAGGTTGGCAACAGAAACTTACAGGCTGGTGAAACAGGTAACACGTAACCGAGATCCGTACTACGAGTTCAAGCGCGAGAGCAACAAGCTCGTCGCGGAGAGACTCCTGTCACTCCTTAAGGATAAGGTTGAACGGTTTGCCGGTTACGAGCTGTTCCGAGAGCTCCTAGTAGCATCGATAGCCGCGAACTCCCTCGACCCGGGAGTCCCTGGCTACGAGAAACTCGACGTGAACCTGAATGTTAAACTGGGCAGGGACGAGAGCCGTGAAGCCTACGAACTGCTGAAAGGGGCCGGTTGGGTCGTCTACGCGTTGGACAACGCGGGGGAAGCGCTGGTGGACCTTGAGGTTGTGAAACTCCTTCGCAACATGGGTGTCGAAGTGTGGATTTTGGCGAAGAGCCAGCCTTATCAGAACGATGCGACCCTTGAGGAAGCGGTGGAGCTCGGCTTCGCCGAGTACGCTCGCGTGATCGGAACGGGTAGCGACGCGGCGGGACCGCTGCCCGGCGAACTGTCGAGCGAAGCTTTGGATGCCATTTCGACAGCTGACGTGATAATCGCGAAGGGCATGGCGGCGTTCGAATCGTTCGAAGAATGGGCCCCACCCAAGCCTGTTGTGCACGTTCTGCGCGCTAAGTGCGTCCCTGTAGCCGCTGCCGTAGGGGTAAGCGTAGGCGAGGGCGCGATAGCCCTCCGCAAACCCGCGTTCGCGCGCAACGCAAGCTTTTAAACTTGCATCGGAAGTATCGTTGAACCGAGCGTGCCTACCTTGGTGGGAGCGAGAAGCTTCAAGCTTGTGGCAGCGCTCTGCCTCATCCTTGCGTTTACGGTTGCGGCGAGCGCGAACCCCCAGAGAGCGCTCGTTATCGAGTACGGTGAAGCCCTATGCCCTGATTGTGTTAAACAGAAGCAAATCCTTGAAAGCTTGAACCGCTCCAGCGGCGTACCCTACCTCTACGTGGAGTTAATGGGGAACGAGACCAACGTCAAAGAGTTCGATAGAATCTACGAACTGGCGGTGGGCGGAGAGCTTCGCGCTACACCTCTCCTCGTGCTGGTCGTTGAAGGCAGAGCTAAAGCTGTCGCCGTAGGGCCGCTCGACGAGAGCGAGCTGCTGAACCTCATTGAGCGCGCCCAGAAAGCGCCGGGCTTTCTCGTAGCGGTCGGCGGGGATACCAGAGAGCTAGCGGATAACAGTAGAATCGAGGAGGTTCAGAAGATCATCGATGCGAGGCTCTCCGGGAGCCCCTACGCGGCCGCTAGCCCCGAGGAGGATGCCAGTAGGGTACTCCCCCTCCTCCTCACGCTGGCGGCAGCCGATAGCGTCAACCCGTGCACTTTCGCCGTGTACACAGCCCTGCTCTTGGTCGTGCTTACGCTGCGGGGAAGGAAGGGAGCCGCTCTTTCCGCTCTCTCCTTCGCGGCGGCGGTCTACGCCTGCTACTACGCGCTCGGCTTAGGCTTAGTCGCCGTATCCTCCCTGCTGCCCCACGTGTTCGTGAAAGCGGTGGCGGCTGTCGGCATCGCGGTTGGCCTGTACTCGATCGCGGCGAACCTGGGGGGCAGGTTCAAATCGCCGGTGCCCGAGCCGCTCAAGCGCGTAACAGAAGCCGCCTTGATGAAGGTGGCGGGACCGGCAGGGGCCGCCGCTCTTGGAGCGCTCTGCAGCTTCACGCTCCTACCCTGCTCGAGCGGCCCCTACGTCGTTTTCGCTGCCGTGCTCTCTAGGGTTTCACAGCCTGCCTTAAGGTACCTTCTGCTCGGCCTTTACAACGCGGTTTTCGTGTTGCCTCTGCTCGCGATCGCGGTAGCCGTATCGGCGCTGAACGTAGCCGCAAAGCGCGTAAAAGGGTGGCGCAGCGAGGAAGTGCTAGCCCGCATGGAGCTCGCCGGGAGCGCTCTGCTGATCGCAGTCTGCGTATACCTGCTCCTAGCTTACTAGCGCGCCCAACCTCGGTTTTTAGAGCTGGTTTTAAACGACAGCTGAATAAGGCCCAGCGGGGTCAACCGGTTATGCTTTCCGGTAGCGAGATCATGCAGCTGATAGCGAAGGGGAAGCTGAGGATCGACCCATTCGCGCCGGAGCTTGTGAGAGAGAACGGAGTCGACCTGAGGATCGGAGAGGAGGTTGCAGTCCTGCTCAACAACCCTGTTCCGCTGGATCCCGAGCGCTTAGCCGATGTGGACCTCGAAGAGTACTACAAGGTAACGAAGCTGGACTCGAGCTTTGTACTGCAACCTTACATGAAGGTTCTCGTTTCGACTCTAGAGTACGTGAAGATGCCGGAGGACGTAGCGGGCTTGATCGAGTTGCGGAGCACGTTCGCGCGGCTCGGGCTCTCTATACCTCCAACCGTGGTCGATGCGGGTTTCGAGGGGCAGATAACGCTCGAGGTTCACGGCGGGGCCTTCCCAGTCGTGCTCAAGAAAGGTGTAAGGTTCGCGCATGTGGTCTTCTTCCGCGTGGAAGGCGAGCCGGTACCCTATAGGGGGAGGTACCAGGGGCAGCGCGGGGTCACGCTGCCGCGCTAGCGCGCTACAGCAGGAAACCGAGAGCCTCGTCGACCACCTTGGGATCCAGCTTCTCGTACCTTTCTGTCGATCCGACGTCGTACCAGAAAGCGTCGCTCAGGAAGCCTTCGACCCGATACCCGCTCCGTATGAGCTCTGGGATGAAATCCCTCATCAGGTCGACCTCGCTCCGAGCTTTCGCCAAGCGCTCGAGGTGTTTGAGCGCATCGACCCTAACAGCGAACACTCCTATGACGACGGGCTTCCCGAGCGGGGGCTTCTCCTCCAGCTCGACGATTCTGGTGCCTTCGAGCTTGGCTACGCCGACGCTAACGATGTAGTTCGCCGACAGAGCGATCGTCGCCGCCGCCCCGGTCTCCCAATGACGCTTGAGCATGCTGGTTAAGTCGAGGTTGGTCAGGATGTCGCCGTAGTACACGAGAACGTCGTCGTAGCTGTCGAACACCCCGTTGCGCAGCGCGTTGAAGAGAGCGCCACCGTTGCCCCTGTAGCTTGGGTCGTCGTGCACGTACTGGAGCTTAACGCCGAATCGCCCGCCATCGTCGAAGTAGTTCATTACCTGTTCGGCCTTGTAGTTCACGAGCAAGGCTATTTCGGTTATCCGATGGTACCGCAGCAAACGTATAACGTACTCGAGCAGAGGCTTTTGGCGCGAACCAACGGGAATCATCGTTTTTTGAAAATAGTAGGTCAGGGGCCTTAACCTCGAACCTGTGCCCCCACAAAGTATAGCACCCTTAACCTTTCTCTGCATCAGAGCTTCCGACACAAGCACGTCAATAACTTTTACGCTGTTTGCTGGAGCGCGCGCAGCGCGCTAGCGCTACCCAGAAACAGCCTTCACCATATTTTCCGAGAGGGTGATATCCCCAGCGGCCGGGAACAGAGCAGGCGAGGAGCCCACTAACGTGTGAGCCGTGTCAACTGCGCGCCGCGCGCGCTCAACTGCCGGCAGCGAGCTGAGCTCCCGCGCGGTCCTCGACTGGCTGTTTTCCGCCTTGTTCCTAAGAGTAGGGGCAATCGGCTAATATAGGTGCGCTGGCTGCGGAACACGTGCGGATTCTAATAACTGGAGGTGCAGGCTTTATCGGGAGCCGGCTCGCGGCGAAGCTCGCTGAGGAAGGGGAAGAGGTGATCGTTCTGGACAACTTCTCGACGGGGAGGGAGACGAACTTGAGAGAGCTAGGCAGTCGAGTTCAAGTGATTAGGGGCGATGTGCGCAACCTCGACGATGTCGAGAAAGCTGTTCGAGGGGTAGAGGGTATTGCACACTTAGCTGCACTGATCGACGTTGCCGAGTCTGTGGAGAAGCCGCGGCTATACTTCGACGTTAACGTTTACGGGACGCTCAGCCTCCTCGAAGCCGCCAGGAGGGTAAAGGTGTTCGTTTTCGCGTCGAGCGCGGCTGTTTACGGCGACCCCTTAAAGCTGCCTATTACCGAGGACCACCCCCTCCGGCCGCTGTCCCCCTACGGGGCGACGAAGGTGGCGGGGGAGGCGCTCGTCCACGCTTACGCGGCTATGCGCGGTTTCCGCCCCGTTATCCTCCGCCTCTTCAACGTTTACGGTCCCAAGCAGAGCAGAGCGTACGCCGGCGTCGTGACGGAGTTTGTGCGAAGGGTGCTGAGGGGCGAGCCGCCGGTGATATACGGCGACGGTACTCAGAGCAGGGATTTCGTGTACGTCGATGACGTCGTCGAATACTTCGCTAGAGCGTTGCGCATGGAGAGCGTCATCGGCGTCTACAACATCGGCAGCGGAAAAGCCGTGAGCGTGCTGGAGCTTGCAGAGCTGGTGGCTCGAGCGCTGGGGAAGCCCGAGCTGAAGCCGGTCCACGCCCCGCCACGCCCTGGCGACATCAAGCACTCAGTGGCCGATATCTCGAGGGCTGTGAGGGATTTCGGCTACAGCCCGAGAACGCGGCTAGAAGAGGGGTTGAAGACGACCGCGGAGGCTCTCGCGAAAGAGTTCGCTAACACCGCTAGACCTCCCGAGTTTTAGCGTGAAGCGAGTACTATCGTGTGCTCGAGAGGCGAGATACGAAGCGAAAAAGTTTTCTTAGAGCGGTCGCTCGTCCCTCGGTGCACGCGTTGAAAGCGGTAATCCTCGCCGCCGGCTTGGGAACCCGGCTCCTCCCTTACAGCAAGGAGATGCCGAAGGAGATGCTCCCCATATTCTTCGCCGAGGGAGGTAGGGTGGTTTTGAAACCCATACTCCAGGCGGTATTTGAGCAGCTGTACGAAGCCGGCGTGCGCGACTTCTGCTTTGTTGTCGGCAGGGGTAAGCGGGCGGTCGAGGACCACTTCACCCCAGACTGGAGCTACGTAGAGCTGCTGGAAAGCAGGGGTAAGAGCGAAGAGGCGAAAATGCTGAGCGGCTTCTACGAGATGATCCAGAACTCGAACATTGTCTGGGTCAACCAGCCAGTCCCGAGGGGGACCGGCGACGCCGTGGCGCAGGCGAGGCATTTCGCCAGCGACGGCTACTTCTTCGTGGCGGCTGGGGACAACATATTCCTCGGAGAGAACGTCGCGCGGAAGCTGCTGGAGCTACACAAGGAGCTCGGAGGCGCTGTGATGGCCGGTAAGAAGGTGGAAGATCCGAGGAAGTACGGCGTCTTAGTCGGGCGCGCTGTATCGGATCGGGTAATCAAGCTTGAGAGAATACTCGAGAAACCGCGCGAGCCTCCAAGCAACCTAGCCAACACATCCCTCTACCTGTTACCCCCCTCGATTTTCGATGCGCTGGATGAGTGCAAGCCGAGCCCTAGGGGGGAGATAGAGCTGACAGATGCGATCCAGAAAATAGTGGAGTGGGGCGAGGAAGTCTACGCCTACGATGTCGGCGGCGCGTACTGGGTTGACGTGGGGACTCCCGAGACCTACCTGGACGCTATGCTGCTCTCCCTAAAGGTGTGCAACAATCCAGGAATCATAGAGAAAGCTAGCAAAGTGCTTAATCTGTAGCGCGCGCTAGACCGTTAGGGAGGGGCGAAGGCTGGGTTGGCGTCTGTAGGCACTTCAGTTACCTTATCGGCTTTCTCCGAGATGAACTTGGGTATGCGGAACATGAGCCTGTGCGCGTCTTCGTTGTAAAACGCGAGCTCCCCTTTCAGGGAGGCGAGCCGCTCTCTTATTTCCTCGCTGCTTACAGACAGGGGGTCTCTGCCCAGGCTCCCTAGAACAAAGCCCCAGAAGCTGATGAAGCTGATTACGGGCGCAGTGTACGAGCGGGCTAGCGGGAAAGCGGAAGCCACAGCGTTCCTGATTTTAGCAAAGGTTTCGAGCGAGAAGCGGAGCGATGTAGCCTGGGTCACCGCCACGCCACCTCCGCGCAGTTTCCTCCTCAGGAGCCCGTAGAACTCCTTAGTGTACAGCAGCACAGAAGGCGTACCGGGGATCGGGTCGGTAAGGTCTAGGATCGCAACGTCGAACGTTTCGTTGGTTTCTTCGATGTACTTGCGGCCGTCGCCTATCACGAGCTCGAACCGTGGGTCGTCGAAAGCCCCCTGGTTCCACTCCGGCATGTATCTTTTGCAAAGCTCCACGAGCTCCCGGTCGATATCCACCATCACCACGCGCTCAACGCTAGGGTAACGGAGCACCTCTCTCGCAGTAGCGCCCTCCCCCCCGCCCACTATCAGCACGCGCCGCGGCTCCGGGTGCGTCATCATCGCCGGGTGCACCAGCGCCTCGTGGTAGATCCGCTCGTCGTACTCGCTGCTTTGCAGCTTGCCATCGAGAAACAAGCACTTACCGAACGAGTACGTTTCCACGATGTCCACCTGCTGATACTCCGTTCGGCCAGAGTGTATCACCCTTTTAACGCCGTGCATGTGCCCCTCGTGCGGAAGCGCCATCCACTCGATTATGAACCTCCAGGTCGGTTCGACCACGCGAGCTTTTTGCGTCGCAGCGGATAAACCTTGCTAGCAAGCGCAAAAGCGGTATCAGTAGTCAAAGCGCGCGCCACGTCGTTACCCCGCCCTTTGTGCGGGGCTATCGGGTTCCGCTTTGCTTTCTCGCTTCTTCCCGCGCTCGATGACTCCGTCTGGCGTTGGCGTGAATGATAGTGTTTTGACGCGCTCCGGCACCCTTCCTCCGCCTCTTTTTAGGATGTTCATCGCCGCGTTCAAGTCCGCGTGCATTACGTGGCCGTAGGGGCAAAGCACCAAACCGCGCGGCTTCCTTTTCACTTCACAGCCGTGGCGGGCGCAAACCTTCGAAGTGTTTTCCTCTGGCACTAGGTAAACCGCTATGCCGAGGTTCTCGGCGGCGCGGGCGATGGCTTTCGCGATCTCCCAGTACGGCCACGCGTTGTTATTTTCTGTGGGCTTATCGTGATTTATGTTTCTTGGATAACCAACGTAAACGTCAGTGACGCCCAGAGCGTGCAAGGTCTCCGCGAGGTGCGCCGCCATGTTCTTAATGAGCTCTTGCTTCCTCATCCTGAACCGTCGGAACCACCATTTCCTCTTCTCCAACCACACGCTTGTATCGAAGTCGGCGAATCTGCCGGCCTTATCGAGCTCCGATACCTGTACCTTCAAGTAGTAATACTCGCTCTTCAAAACGCTCCCCCTGTAGAGCAGCCCAACGCCGTTTTCCGCGACGGCGGCGACCAGCTGCTCCTGACCCAAGTCGATCCCGCACTTTACTGGCTCCCGCTTCTCGCGCTTCAGCTTCACCTCGCTCGCGATGTGAGCGTACCACGCTCCCTTCACCTCATCGTATGTGATCACGAGGCGCCCCTGCTGCATCCTCTCTCTCCACCAACGCAGCTCCCCCTGGAAGGAGATTTTCACGTTGGAGTACCTCAGCCTGATTGCCTTCTCATCCTCCAGTAAGCGGTAGTTGTCGTGCATGACGGCAACGATCAACCGCTTAAGGCGCTTCGGCGGCTTCAGATCAAGCCACGCCGGCAGCTCTCCACGCTCCTTCAGCTCCAACAGCTCTTTGAAACTGCGCCAGCTCTCCGCTACGAGGCGGAGCGCTTCAGCAAAGTTCTTCGAACCGAGAACCTCCTTGAAGCCGGCGTAGCTCTGATCCCAGTACGCGTGCTTTATTCCTGTGTCAATCATCCCAGTCCGCTCGTACAGCTGCTTGCGCCGCTTATGCTCTTTGTTCACTAGCTTTTGAGTCGCCTTAGCGATGCGCAGTAGAAGCTCCTCCTGCTCCAGCGTAGGTAAGAGCTTTACTGTGTCAGCCCTCCACACTACAGCCTCCGTGAAGTTCGGGTTCTCAGTCCAAACGTTTAGCGGAGTTATCTCTTTTTCTCCTTTCTTTTTATTTTCAACAACTTTCTGTTCTTTCTCTTCCTCTGTTCGGTTCGCCCTGAGGCTTCGGTCTACGGGCCCAAGGTCACTGCACAGCACCGAGCTTTCCACCGAGCGGCCCACGAGCTTCCAAGCGAAGCAGAGGTTTAAAAAGCTTGCTGAAAGTAGACCGAAAGTAAAAAATTTAAACCAAAAAGTTAAAGAAAAAGATAAATAATACTCTTATATGGCTAGGCCTGGCGAAATGAGTAGAAGGCGATAGAGAACGTAGAAGGAGGACAGTAGAACTAGCGCAAGGTATATAATGCGCGCACGGAGCTGTAAGAACCGATGCTCGAGCGTTTTAACCTATTGGCTTCGACGTACAGGAGGAGAGAAAACGATCTGATAAGCGAACTTTGGTACTTTCTTAGGCACGCGCTAGTAGTCAAACAGCGGCGGGAGGTTGAAAGCCCTACGCCAGGATTCCTCCACGCGCCTCTGGCTCGGGGGCTCAACCCCCAGCTTCTCAGCGGCTTCCGCCACCATCCGGTAGACGACTTCAAACGGCCTTAGAGGCAGCTCGAGCGGCGTGTGAACACCAGCTTCAACCAAGAGCTCAGCGAGCTCCAAATCCGCGATGCGGCACATGTCGGCGATCCTGACGAGCTTCAGGAGATCGCCTTCCCCCACGCCGGCTTCTCTAGCCAGCTTCCTTCGCTCGCGAGCCGTCAAAGCCAGCTCCGCAAGCTCCCACAGGCTGCGCACGCCCAGCTTCGCGAGAGCGTCGACTACGCGAGCGTCAACGAACCTGAGCCGCTCGATAAACAGCGAGCTAGGCACTGTAGGCAACCCGGGGCAGCCGCCTCCCTTTTAGATTTCTCTAGCTCGCGCGCTGCCACGAAGGGCGAAAAGCTTATCTGGCAAGGGGGTCGCGCGCTCCGATCAACGGATGAGGAGGGGGTTCATCGTAGGGGTGCTAGCTGCTATTGTTGTAGCGGGCGTGCTTGCAGCCTACTTCCTGGTCTACCTCCCAAGCACACGCCGCACGGCGGTGAAAACGCTAGTTTACGCGTACAACGATAAGATCACTGGCATCGACCCCTCGATCGAGGACGATACGGGTCTCGTCGTCATAGGCTCAGTTTACGAGACGCTGCTCAGGTACGACCCGGTCAGGAACGTGACGGTCCCCGTGCTCGCGGAGAGCTGGGAGAGCAGCGAGAACGGCACCGTATGGGTTTTCAGGCTGCGCAGAGGCGTGGTGTTCCACGATGGGACGCCCTTCAACGCGACCGCCGTAAAGCTGTCGATCGAGCGGGCCCGCGACGTTTACCGCGAAACCGGTAGGGGGGCCGGCTATATCTGGGATGCTGTCGAGGAGGTTGAAGTCGTTGACGATTACACGGTGCGGATCAAGCTCTCCTACCCGCAGAGGCTCGACCTTATGGCTGCCGCCAGCTACGCGGCGTACATATTCAGCCCCTCAGCGCTGGCGAAGGCCGGCGCGAGCAGCCCACTTGATCCCAAGCTGGAGGAATGGTTTAACGGCGGCAACGACGCGGGCAGCGGCCCCTACTATATAGAGTACTACAGCCCGGAGAGCGAAGTGAGGTTGAGGAAGTTCGAGAAGTGGTGGGGCTGGAACCTTGCGAACAACCCGGACGCCCCGGACGTTGTAGTGATAAAGGTTCGGCCCGACCCGCTCGACCAGTACAACGGGCTTCTCGCTGGCGAGATCGACATCGCATCCAGCGTCCCGCGGGCGAACGTCCGCGACCTCGCAGCTAGGGGCTTCAAGGTGATCAACTTGACGACGTTCCACAACTACATCCTGCTGCTGAACGTGAGGCGCTATCCCACGAGCGTGAAGGAGTTCAGGCTAGCGCTTCTCCACGCCATCCCGTGGGACGAGGTAGTCAGCGTGGCTTTGAGAGGTTTCGGCAGGCTCGGTAGCGGGATCCTCCCCTACGGCTTCCCGGGTCACGTAGAGGGTCTCAGGTACACGTACAACCCGACCTTGGTCAGGGAGTACTTGGAGAAGTCGGGCGTCGGGTCTGGAGCCGTCGTGGAGTTCGCGTACCAATCAGATTACGAGGAAAACGAGGCGTTCGCTCAGCTGCTTAAGTCGCGCCTTGCCGAGTTCAACATCACGGTGGTGTTGAAGCCCATGGCTTGGACGGCTGTAAAGGACGCTGGTAAAGAGGTGTGGACCGACCCGGATAAGGCGCCCCACCTCATAATCAGCGACTGGTGGCCCACAATGCCGTCGCCGTACGACTACCTTTACAGCCTGCTTCACAGCGAATCCCAGGAGTGGAATTGGGCCGGCTACAACAACACGGAGTTCGACGAGCTGATAGATTCCGCCTACGAGCTGGAAGGGGCCAACTACTCTGAAGCGTTACAGCTATACGCAGATGCCCAGAGGATAGTGCACGAGGAGGGGGTTGCCGTGAACCTTTGGGACGAGGTGCGGCCTTTCGTGGTCAGCGAGAGGGTGGAAGTGCCGGACGGCGCGCTGAACCCGCTGTACATGTACGTTATACGGTTCGAGTACGTCAAGGTGAGAGAGTAGCGCGATGCCTCTGAGCCTAAACTACCTGGTGAAGCGGCTTCTCTGGAGCGTATCAGTTCTCGTCGGCGTCGTTGTCTTCTCGTACCTCGTGATCATTCTTTCGCCGGGCGATCCGGCCGTCAAGTGGGCCGGCAACCCGCGGGGTCCGGGGGCTACGAAAGCTGTTGAAGAGGCTAGGAGGGAGCTGGGGCTCGACCTACCCCTCTACCTTCAAGTGCTCAATTTCCTGAGAATGGTTTTCACCGGCGACTTGGGGCTTTCGATAGCTTACAGGCAGCCTGTATTCGCCGTGCTGTCCCGCAATCTCACCGCGACGCTCGAGCTTCTGGCATTCGCCTACCTGATCGGCGCCCCGCTGGGCTCGCTGCTTGGAGTGCTCGCAGCGCTGCGTCGGGGCGCCCGCCTTGATGGCTTCCTGCAGACCCTCGGCTTAGCTCTCGCGAGCACACCGACCTTCTGGCTGGGAATGGCGATCTTCGCAGCGCTGCTCCCCTCGGGCTTCGCACCCTACGGCCGAGTGAGCACGGGGCTCGCTCTAGCGACGGGCTTCCAGGCGGTCACCGGCTTCTATCTGATAGACGCGATCCTCCAGCTCAACCCCTCTGTTTTCCTTGACGTTCTCGCCCGCTTGATACCGCCAGCGCTAGCAGTGGCTGCTTACCCCCTCGGCGTATGCTTGAGGATATCGAGGGCGCTGGTCGCGGATGCGCTGCTCGAAGAGTACGTGAGAGCGGCGGTGGCCTGGGGGGTTAAAAGGCGCGCAGTCGTGTGGAGCTACGCGTTTAGAGCCGCGCTCCCGGGTCTCGTGCAGGTTGCAGGTATCGCCTTCGCTTACAGCCTGGTCGACGCGATGGTGGTTGAGTACGTGTTCGGGCGGGAAGGGCTCGGGCGCCTCCTCTTCGACGCGATTACGCTTAGCGACTTCAAGCTGGCAATAGGCCTTCTCGTGCTGGTGGCAACCTTTTACCTAGTCGTTAACACGCTAGCGGATATAGCGCAAGCCCTCATAGACCCCAGGGTGAAGCTATGAACGCTCTGGAGAAACGGATCAACAGCGCGGCGGGTCTTCTCGAGCTGGCCAAGAGGGCTTGGAGGAGGAGCGCGAGGCTCCAAGCGGGAGCGCTGCTGGTGGGGTTCATGGCCGCTATCGCGGTGCTGGGCCCCTACTTGGCGCCCTACCCGAGCGACGGTATGGGGGTCGTGCCCCTAAACGCGGCGGATAGGGCTGGTAAGCCGCCGTGCCCCGAATTCCCCTTCGGTACCGACAGCTTGGGGAGAGACGTCCTCTCCAGGGTGCTCATGGGCGCGAGGCTGGCGTTGGCGCAGATATTGTTGGTAGTCTCCCTCAGCTTGGCGCTAGGGCTTCTCGTAGGCGTTTACGCGGCCTACTACAGGGGTCCCGTGGAGGCAGTGCTGAACTACGCCTCGGAAGTTTTCCTAGCGATCCCGGCTATCGTGATCGCGTTGGCGCTCCGGCTGGTGTTGGGGCAAGGTCTGCACGTCGTTGTAGCCAGCTTGGTGCTCTCGTGGTGGCCCTGGTACGCGAGGACCTCCTACGTTTACGCTAGGGCTGTAGCGGAGATGGAGTACGTGCTGCTAGCCCGCCTGGCAGGAGTGCCCGACAGGGTCGTGGTTTTCAGGCACGTGGTCAGAAACGTCCTACCGCTGGTGCTTGTACAAGCCATTACCGACCTTGGGAGCGTGCTGCTGGAGGCTTCGGCCATAAACTTCCTAGGGCTGGGGCTTCCCCCTGACGCGCCGGATTGGGGCATCATAGTCCAGAACGGCTTCAAGTACATAGCGTCGATGCCGTGGATCAGCATGTTCCCGGGTCTCTTCATACTCGTGACGGCTCTCGGCTTCAGCCTGGTAGGAGACAGCTTGAGAGAGGAGGTAGACCCTAAGATGCGGAGGAGGTGGAAGCTATGGTTCTAGCGGTCGAGCGCGCGCCCGCGCGGGTTTTCCCGCGCTTTTCTGCCCCCTCTGGCCCGCCCGTCATCGGTCCGGCGGGCCCACGGGGGTGCAACCCCTCACAGCCCGAGGCCCAGCGCTGGGCCCCTAGGCTCAGCCCCCAGCCTCATCCTCGCGTCCGCTGGGTGCGCCCGGCGCGCGCACGGGCAGCGAGGCGGCAACCGTTAGGCGCCTCCCCGCTAACTCGCGCCCGACCCGAAGGCTTCCAGGTGGTACGCTGTTGATTAACAGTTTTCGGCGCAGCTCTTCCGGCAGCTCGATCCTTTGCAGCGGGTGCTTCGGCAGCGGTAGGTTCAGCGCTTTGAGCCAGTGGTAGAAGGGCACGAAGTCCCTGTCATCGTAGAAGCCGCACCTTGTGCAATAGGCGATTCTTGTGCGTTTTGTGTGCGCTATTTTGAGCTTCAAGCCGCAATAGGGACACATTGTTGAAGGGTAGCACTCGAAGTCGATGTAGATACCGAACCATTTAGCAAAATTCTCTGAAACTTTTCTAACAGAAAGCAATGTCCTCTGTAAATAAGATCCTTTGATTGACTCTGGATCTGGTATGTCGAAGTTCATTATAACGCTCCTTCCGTTCGCTCTCTTGAACGCTTTCTTGAATATTCGAGCGGCGGCGGACTTCACCCAGCCTTTCGCTCTGAACCTCTCCGATAAGCGTGCGAGCGCGTAGTTCACGTTCGGCTTGCGACCGTTTGCGGCAGCCCGCTTCCTCTGCGCAGCCTCCATCAAGCGCCTACCCCTGTTCGGCGGCTTCAGCTTCGGCGTCTCCAAAACCTTCGTCTCACTCCCGTCGGAAACAGCGTAAACGGCGACGATCCCGTAATCCGAGTTCGCGTCCACGTAGCAGAGTAATGCACCCTTTGGATCCGGCATCACCGGTTTCGGGCGCTCAACCCTCAACACGATCTGCACCTTAAGGTACTCCGGCCTATCCTCGCGCCACTGTACGCGCACCGTGCGCGTAACCTTCAGCGGTGCAACCTCCCGCTCCTTCTCTTGAATCCACTTCAACACTCTCTCCGGCAGGGGGAGCTCCATCCTCTCACCGTTGCCGAGCCTCACGACCAGCTTGCTGCCTTCGATGTAGGCACCACAGTTGTAGTGAAGAGCATCGGTGCGAGGCAGCTTCAGCACCATTTTCCTCGGCCTCTTCATTTTCCTGACCTCGCTGAACTGGTAGACTTGCGACCTCTCATCGAAAGCCTTCCTGTAGTAGCTCGGCAGCTGGCGTGCTCGCTCGAGCGCCAGTTCAACGCTCTCATTGATGTTCAACCGCCTCGACCAGAAGTAGAGCGCGCCTACCGCCCTGTACGTTTTGAAGAGTTCTACAAGCCGCTGGAAAGCGCCGGCTGGAAGCTCTTCAACACGGTACAGTAAGGTCAAGACCCGGAAGCCCTCAACACCCTCCTTCTTCCTGTTCCTACCCCCCACAAGGTCCGCCCCTCGCCCGGGGCGGGGGATTTCGAGCTCGGGAGCTCGGGGCTCAAGCCCCCTTACAGCGTTCTCTCCCGCCGCGTTGTTTACGCGGCTCACAGCTTGAAAGGCGAGGCAGGGGTTTATAAACCCTGCCCAAAGTAGACTGAAAGTAAAATTTTTTAACCAGAAAGTTAAAGAAAAAGATAGAGAATACTCTAGCACACTGCGGAGAACGCTCCGGCGGAGCTGCGCGCGATGCCTTCCGCAGGAGGGGCGCGCGCTCAGGTTAGACCTGGACGAGATCGAGGGAGAATTGAAGAGGAGTCTCATAGTTTGGAAGATGAGGGGGACTTCGCACAGCATGAGACGACACGTTTTTGAGATCACCGATAAGGGCATAATCGTATATCCCAACAAACTGCTTAAATGGCGTGGGCGCAGTTACGAGGAGGGAGAAGTATGAGCGCGCTAGCGGTCGAGGCTAAGCGGTTGAGCGTAGGTTACGAAGAGCTCGACGAGGTTCTGTGGGCGGTGAGAAGAGCGACTCTAGGGGTTCGCGCGGGCGAGGCTTTCTGCCTAGTTGGCGAGAGCGGCTCGGGCAAGTCCACTGTGGCCAGCGCGATAGTCGGGATTCTCCCGCCCCATGCGGTGACTGACGGAGAGCTTCGCGTTGACGGGAAGCTCGTCGTGAAGGGTAACGAGCGGAGTTACGAAGGGGTTCGAGGGCGTGTTGTGACCTACGTGCCCCAGAGCCCTGGCGCTAGCCTCAACCCCTACCTGGAGATAGGGGATCAGTTCTACCACGTTTTGAATAGCCTCTACGGTCTCAACCGCCGAGAAGCGCTGGAGAAGGCGCGCGCGTACCTCGGGATGGCAGGCCTCGACCCAGAGGCTGTGCTGGACCGCTACCCGCACGAGCTGAGCGGAGGGATGCAGCAGAGGGCGGCGATCGCGCTCGCTCTCTCCACGGGCGCTAAGATCCTGGTGGCCGACGAGCCGACATCGTCTCTCGACGCCCACTTGAGGTTGCAGATCGTGGAGCTGCTGAGGAGGTTGCGCGCCGAGGCCGGCCTAACCTTGATCTTCATAACTCACGATATGCTGCTGGCCGGTGCTTTGAGCGAAAGGATAGCCATAATGTACGCGGGCTCCCTAGTGGAGCAGGGCCCCACCGGAGAGGTGCTGAGGAAGCCGCTTCACCCCTACACGTCCATGCTCATAGAGAGCGTTCCGGTGTTGGGGGCTAAGCGCCCCTTGAAGCCGTACGCCGGCGAACCACCGAACCCAGGGGAGCTCGGTGGAGGTTGCCCCTTTTACGATCGATGCCCAAGCAGGCTTCAGGTTTGCGCGTCGGAACCCCCTGTAATGAAAGAGGTAGGTGATTCACACTATGTCGCATGCTGGCTCTACTGATTGGGCGATAGAGCTGAGGAACGTTAGCGCAGGCTACACTGTAGCCGAGGGGTTCAAGGCGATCAGGAAAAGGTACGTGGAAGTGCTGCACGATGTGAGCTTCAGGGTTGGTAGAGGCGAGCGGGTGGCGGTCATCGGCGAGAGCGGTTCGGGGAAAACGACTCTGCTGAGAGTGATGCTGGGCCTGCTTCAACCGCTAAAAGGCGACGTGATGGTACTCGGCCAGAGAATATACGCTATGCCGAGTAGGGAACGGTGGAAGATTACCAGCAGGATAGGATACGTCCCCCAAGATCCGTTCAGATCGCTTAACCCAAGGCTGAGGGTGGCCGACATAGTCGCCGAACCCCTCACCCGGCTGGGCTTGTCGGAGAGCGAGAAGCTGCAGCGGTTGCGGGCAGCTCTCAGGATGGTTCAGCTTCACGAAAGCGTCCTGGAGCACTACCCATCAAGGCTCAGCGGTGGGATGATGCAGCGCGTGCTCATCGCGAGAGCCGTGGTTCACGAGCCGGAGATCCTTCTGCTCGACGAGCCGACCTCTGCGCTGGACGTGTCCACGCAGGCCCAGGTGGTGAACCTACTAAACAGCATCCAGGAAAGGTTGGGATGCACAATGGTCACCGTCACCCACGATCTACCACTGGCTCAGTACCTAGCCGATCGCGCGGTCATACTCTACAAGGGGGTAGTGGTCGAGGAGGGGGCGCTCGACGAGATCGTGCGGAACCCCAAGAGCGAGCACGCCAAGCTGCTGATCGCCAGTTACGCTCTCGGCGCGAGCGGGGTCGTCTCACCCCTTTCCTCGAGCGCGGCGAAGTGACTCCTCGAGTGCGGCGGAGATGAGCTGCTCCCTCGCTGCTCTTCCAGCATGCTTCTCGGCGCGGAGCCGTTTGTACGTATTACCTAGGGCATTCGCTGCGGAAATCGGCGGTGATAAGCTCTGCGGCCTAGTGTTTCGCACCAAAGGTCCCAGCGCAACTCTTCTATCGTTAACGCTATGGTGAGCAAGGACGTAGCGTTCATTAACGAAAGGTCGAACGTAGCTGTCTGCACCCTTTGGACGAAGAAAGAGGTCGTAGTCGGCAAGCTCGATGAACTGGGGGTTCTGGGGAAGGTGCACGCCGTCGGCACGCTCTACACAGTCTACGGGATCAACTACCTCCTCCACACGCTAGCCCAGAGGCCGCAGATCGATACACTGATAGTGTACGGTGCGGACCTCTCCGGCAGCGGGGGGGCTTTGGTCGAGCTTTTCTCTAAAACCCGCGTGCCCCCCGAGCTTTTGTGGCCCCTAGGGGAGTTGGAACCTCTGCTAAAGGGGGTCAAGGTGGTGGATCTGCGGAGCTTTTTCGCGCGCGGCGACTGGCGCGCGCTCGCAGAGGTTATCGAAGCTTCGTACGACCCCTCTCCGCCCAAAAGGGGGGCTTTAAGCTTGGAGCTGCGGGAGCCCCGCGCCGACAGCTGGCCTGTACCAGTTAGCGGCCAAGCGATCCAGGAGACCTCCCTCTTTAGAGCGTGGGTCAAGGCCGTCTACTCTGTCATGATGTTCGGCGCTGTGAAGGAAAGCGAGTACGGGGAGAGGCAGAAGCAGTTACTGAACCTCGTGGTGGCGTTGAACATGCACGGCAGCGAGTACCGTCTAGAGCGCGAGCTCTTGAGCCGCTTCAGAGGGGAAGAGTTCGAGGCGCACTTCCGCTCTCTCCTTAACCCAGAGAAGCCGGTAGGCGTTTCGTACACGTACGGTGAGCGTTTGCGCGCCCACCCGCTAGCTGGGGACCAGCTCGCGTGGGTTAAGGAACGCCTACGGGAAGCGCCGAACACGAGAAGGGCTATCGCAGTGCTCTGGGACCATGGAAGGGATCTTCGGAGCAGCGATCCCCCCTGCATTTTCGCTGTCCAGGGCGACGTGACAGGTGCCTTTTACAACCACACAGCCTTCATAAGGAGCAACGACGTTTACGCGGCGTGGCCGCTTAACGCGTACGGGCAGGTTAAGCTAGCAGAGCACATCGCAGCCGAACTGGGGGTGAAGGTGGGGGTCGTCACGCTGATCAGCAGTTCAGCGCACGTGTACGAGCACGATTGGCAGCGGGCCTGGGAGCTCGTGCACGAGCACTACGAAGCGTTGAAGGAGTTCGTACCCGACCCGCGAGGGAACGTGCTCATCGAGATCGAGGGTGGAAATCCGCGCGTGGAGCTAAGGGCTCCAGACGGGCGTCCCGCCGCCCGTTTCGCTGTCGCTTACAGGGATTTAAAACCGCTCGCCTCCTTTCTCGCTCCGGATCACGCGTTCTACGTGGGTTGGGAGGTGAGAAGGGCGCTGGAGCGAGCTAGACGCGGGGAGCCGTACGTTCAAGATTCCGAGTGGTAGCCGTCAAGCTTCTCGCTCCCGCTCGAAGGTCTGAGCGGGTATCCGCAGTACGGGCAGTAGAGGGCGTCGCGGGGCACTTCAGCGTAGCAGTACGGGCATCGCGGGCCTCTCCTCCTCAGCGCTACGATCACGAGAAGCGAGAAGCCCACAGCTGCAGCGAGGGCGATCGCCGCCAGAGCTACCGCGATGCGCGGCACCGTAGGTGCGCTTTGAACCTCGAAGCCCCACTCGCGGAAGCGGGGTGTTAGATCCTCTCCGGCTGCCGCGCTCATCGCTTCAACCAGCTCCTGGTTCGATCCCACTCCTCCTCTATTCCTCACCACTTCGGCCAGCCTCCTTATGTAGTCGAGGCCGCCACGCTCCTTCGCGATGGACGCTACGATGTAGTAGGAGGCCGCGTAGTAGTACCCTTCGTTACCCGACGGCGACCACTCCTGCACGAAACCCGGTTTCACGAGACCACTGCTGAAAATCCCTGTCGAGTTTTCGAGCGATTCTCTCACGTCGCTGACATCGATGCCCAGCTCTCCGCACACTTCGATGGAAACGTACTGCGCCACCCCCTCGTGGAACCACCTCAACTCGCTGTTCGCGGGCACGCCCAAAGCCCCCAAAGCTTTGTGCACGAGCTCGTGGACTACCGTTGTCTCGAGGTAACCTTCTTTGAACCGTACGAGCGCCAGGTTGAGGTGGATGGGGCCTTCCCCACCGGCGTTGATATCTTCCCCCATCACGTAACCGAGAGCGCTCAAGTCCATGCGGGAGGGGAGGAAGAGCTCGAAATCTACGGATGAGGGCGAGTAGCCGAAAAGCTCCCGGATTCGGGGTAGGGCTCTCCCGACCACGCTGGCTATTGTGCTGGCTAGCCCCCTGTAGTAGGGGGCTGCTTTCACCCTAACGGACGCGCTGCCAGCGCTTTCCGCGATTGTCGTCTCTTCGGGGGGGTTCTGGGGCCTGAAGTCAACCGTCAAGCGCGCCCCCTCCGGGCTCAGAGAGGCTACGCTGACCTTCAGCGTGCCGTTCTCCAGGCTGTACGCTACTGGCGCGCCGCTTAGCGATACGTCGAGTATTTTCCCCAAACCCTCGATCGCGACGAGAACCGTTACTGTTGTGTTCGGTGGCGCGCCGAGAAGAGGGGTCATAAACCAGCCCCTATCGCTGGCGTAGAGCGAGGCGAAGGGGAATTTGAAGGATATGTTCATCCCGAAAATCCCCGACGCGTCTGTGAAGTACTCGAAAGTGGCGTTGTAGTAGAAGTAGGCGCTCGTGTTCGCGACCCGCTCGCTTACAACGTAACCTTTCCATACGGTTACGTTCCACCTCTCAAAGCGCGGCACGTACGTGTAGAAAGTGCCGCTGGTGTTCGAGAAGTAGACCATAACGACTGTCGCGTTACCGTCGGCAGCCACTTTGACTAAGTAAGTCAAAGAGGACGGCGAAGCCGCAGCGCTGTGGCTGGCTAGCGCTAGAAGCAGTAGCGCTAAACTAGCGGCCAGCGCGGTTTTGCAACCCATAGGCTCTACGCTGCGGGCGCGCTTTTAACGGTTCCGCGCGCCACGTCACATTTTTAGCGCGCGCTGAGTTTGAAGAGCTTAAAAATATCTTAGGCTCCAAAATTGATGAAGAGAAATTCGGGGCTGCTTTAGATATGGTTTCTGGGAGGAGTGTCGAAGATGAGGGTTATTAAGAATATATGCGTAGCGCACGCTTTTAGACAGGTTTTGCGCGAGCTACCGGGCGGAAGAGGCTGTTCAGAGAGGCTCCGAGCCTCGGCGTGAAAATCTCCAGCCTACTGAACCACCACTTGTCGCTCGGCGTACGAAACCTTCGCGGGGAGAGAGGGAGATTTAATTCTCGTGAAACGCCAGGGCTGATCGATGGGTTACAGCGTGGTGCGCGCGAGCTACAGCGTGGTGGATATCGACCGAGCGGTGCTGGTTTCCGACGTGCACTGCAACCCGGGGAACTGCAGGGCGAAGGAAGTTGCCAAGCTAGCTGCAAGTGAGGGGGCTTCGCTCGTCGTACTGGGGGACCTCTTCGACGACTTCCATTGGAGGGTGAGCGAGAGCGAGCTCGAAAGGGCGCTGCGCGCCGTGTTCAGGGGGGTCGCGGGGCTTGAAGTCCACTACGTGACCAGCGGCTCGAGCCACGACCCTATCCTGGAGCGGGATGCGCACTTCAAGCTGGAGGGTTTGGCAGTGCACGTGTATCCGAGAGCCCTGGTGGCGCGTATTGGCCCGCTGCGTGCATTCCTGACTCACGGAGATATGGCGCTCCGAAACGGGGCTCACGCTTTCCTGGTTAACGCGATCGCGTTGACCTTTGGCGAGAGGCTATACCTCGAAAAAGCTCTGAAAAGGAAGCTGCATCTACCCGACAGCTGGTGGTTGATCATGGGCCACACCCACATACCCGGGATCGACCACGAAGCACGTGTGGCTAACACGGGTAGTTGGAAAGCGGCGTGGTGGGCCGGTCTCCCTTACTGGAGACCCCCCTCAAACACCTACATCCTCGCAGAGGGGAGAGACCCCGAATTGCTTTCAACCAGGGCGCGCGCGGCGTGATAGGTGCGAACCCCTAGTGCGCAAGCTTTAGCGCGCGCCACCTGTTACCCCGCGCTTGGTGCAGGGTTACTGTTTTTATCTTTTCTCGTTGACTGGTATGACCCTGCACGCTGTCGGTATGAAGCTGCGCACTTTGACTCGCGCTGGCACCCTACCTCCGCCTCGCGCTAGGATGTTCATCGCCGCGTTAACGTCCGCGTGCATCGTGTGCCCGTAAGGGCACCACACTAACCCTCTGGGCTTCCTAACTACCTCGCACCCGTGCCTCGCGCACGTCTTCGATGTGTTGTCCTCGGGTATTTCGAAGGCTGCGATCCCGTGGTTCTCGAAGGTGGTTGCTAGCCGCATCTTCAGCTTCCGGTAGCTCCACATATTTGAATTCCCTTTACTGGGCTTTTCTTGAGCGAGGCCGCGCAAGCCGCCGATGAACACGGCGCTCACGCCGAGCTCCAAGCACATCCTAGCTAGGTGCGCCGCGCTGTTGGTGAACACCTGGTCCCTCCGCCTTTTCCTCTTCTCGTAGAGCCGCCTACGCTCTTCCTTCAACACGCTCCTGCCCATTTCTTCGAGCTTGGGATCGGACAGCATTTTATCGATCTCAGCGATCTTCTTCTCGAAGTAAAAGTAGTCTGCCTTCAAAGGTCCGCCGCGGTAAAGCAAAGCAACGCCCTCGCCGCTTTCATTCAACGGCTCCGTAACGAACGCGATCAAGCGCTCCCTACCCAGATCGATGCCAGCCTTCAAGCCGTTATCGAGCTTCCGCTCCAGCATAACCTCCACGCTTACGCGAGCGTACCAGCGCTTCTTTGTAGGATCGTAAGTGATGATTAGTCGCTCCAGCTTCGCGCCAGGCTTTGTCAACCAGCGGGGCTTCCCCTTGAAGGGTACGCTCACGTTCCAGTAGCCCAAGTGCAGCACCCTCCTCTCCAAGTCGATGCGGTAGTTGTCGAACCTCACCACGACGATCGGTATGCGCTGCCCATCCTTCTTCCTGTAGCCCGGTGGGCGCACTTTCTGCCAAGGCTCCAGCCTCCCTTCCTTAGCCGCTTTCAGCAAACCGACAAAGCTCTTCCACTGATCGCTGATCAAACGGCAAGCTTCGTGGAAGTTCGCGCTACCAAGCAGCTTGTAGATCTCGAAGTACTCTGTAAAGCGGCGACTCCAAGCGCTCTTCCAGCTGCAATCGATTTTCCCTGTATCGAAAAACGGTTTCCTCCGCCTAAAATTCTCCATGTTGATCAACTTCGCGGTAGCGTCGCCGACACGCCACAGGAAATCTTCCAGCTCCGGCGTCGTGAGTAATCGCAAGGTGTCCGTCCTTACCACGCGCACCGCTTGGGCTCCACTCCCCCCGCTGGTGCGGGGGTCACCACAAAGCTCCAGCTGGAGCCGAGCCCAAGCGTTCAAAGGAACCAAACCGTTCTCGGCGCTTTTCTTCTTTTTATTCTTTGTTTTACTCCTTTCCTTTTTACTTTCAGTTATATTCTCTTCGGCTTTCGTCTTTACTCGCTCCCTCCCTGAACGCTTCGCTCTAGGGCTCCGGCCCGCCGCCCTAGAGCCGCTTTGCGGGACTTTCTTGCTTTCTACCTCCTCCATACCCCTCCCCTTTCGGGGCGCCCGGGCCATCCGCGCGCGCTAGCGTCGACTCTTACCACGTTTTCCCCGCGGCTCACAAGCTTAAGGCGGGTTAGGGGTTTAAAAACCCTGCTCAATGTAGACCGAAAGTAAAAATTTTAAACATAAAAGTTAAAGAAAAAGATATAGTATACGCAACAACACTATAGAGAATATTCTGAAGGAGTTAGGCAGGCGAAAGGTTTCAGCAGCGCGCAGCCGCCTTTCAGCGCGCAGACAAAACGGTTTTGTCCCCGAGCGCCGAAAAAAATCATTGATTGAGAAAGTATCGGGTTTAGGGGTCTAGCGCGTACGGCACAGGGTGGTAGTAGGGTAGGAGGCTGTCGGGCGGCTCGCTAGCGCGAGGCGCGCGTAGAGCAGCGTGGCTTCGCCGACCTTGTAGTCCACGAGCACGTCTAGGTGGATGGTCACCGGTATTTCGCGACCGCCGAGCTCGGCGACGCCTTCCGCCACGTACTCTGGAGCTTGGATATCGTCTTTCAAATGGTAGACGGCGGCGTTGCGGACGCCGGCTTCGCGCAGCAGCTCCCTGATGGCTTCCGGAACCCACTCGTGCAAGACCCTCGCGTGCAAGTCTTTTCCGGCAGCAGCCCCAGCGCGCGCTCCAGCTCGCTCACGCGCCACCACCCCGCAGCTTTTCCGAGATGAAGCGTATGTTCTCGTGCAAACGGCTAGGCGAGCGACCGGCGAGCTTCGCCAACCCGTAGATCGAGAAGGATGCGGAGGCAAGGTAGATGGCGGCTAGCGCTACGAGGTAGGGGTCTCTACCGCCCGCGTACGGCTTCACCTTCATCGGGATCGCGAGCGCCTCGCGCTTTACGCTCTCGCTGATTCCGAGCTTCGCCGCGTAGGCTTCCAGAGCTTCCTCCACCGTGGGGCGGACGAGCGGGGCGTAGGCGAGCATTGTTTTCAGGGCGCGCGGGTAGTCCGCTTTTACACCGCACTTCGCGCGCGCGCAAGCTTTAAAGGGCGCGCGCCGAGGCGCCTGGCGTGGCTGAAGAAGAGAGAGCGAAGGATGTAGCACGGATTCAGGAGGAGTTGAAGGAGGTAGAGCTTTTGGTCCCCTTGGAGATGTACTTGGCCGCTGGCGTGAGAATAGGAACCCGTATGAAGAGCGCGTTTATGAAGCGTTTCATCTACGGCGTCCGACCCGATGGCCTGCACCTCCTCGACGTGCAGGAGACGGACCGGCGGTTGAGGATTGCAGCCCGGTTTATCGCCCGTTACGAGCCTTCGCGAGTTGTGGTGGTGTCAGCGAGGCAGTACGGTTTCCGACCAGTGCAGAGGTTCTGCGCTTTCACCGGCTGCGTGCCGGTTGTAGGCCGCTTCCCGCCTGGAGCTTTGACGAACCCGAAGCTTCCCAACTACATAGAAGCTGACCTGCTGATCGCCACCGACCCGAGGGTTGACACCCAGGCTATCAGCGAGGCTGCCCGGGTGGGCATCCCGGTTGTCGCTTTCTGCGACACCGACAGCCCGATAGAGTTCATCGACCTAGTGATACCGGCCAACAACAGAGGAAGGAAGGCGCTCGCCCTGCTCTACTGGCTGCTGGCTCGGCAGGTCCTCAGGGAGCGCGGCGAGCTACCGCCCACCGGCGAGCTGCCAGTCCCACCCGAGGACTTCGAGGCTAAGGTGCTGCTAACCGGCGAAATAATATAGAGGGTAGGGAGAGCTGATGAGAGTCCGGCGCCCTACCGTCGCAGGCCTCTTCTACGAAGCTTCGAAGGAGCGCCTCCTAGAGCAGCTGGAGGAAGCCTTCGCGAAAGGTCCTGGCGAGAAGCCGCCAGCATCCAGCTACACCGGAAGGGTGCTCGGGATAGTGGCTCCGCACGCCGGCTACGTGTACTCCGGGTACGTTGCCGCCTACGGCTACGCCGAACTCGCGCGCGGCGGCACGCCTGAGACCGTCGTGCTCATGGGGCCCAACCACCACGGCATCGGAATGCCGGTTGCCGCGTCCGAGGCGGACGCGTGGGAAACCCCCCTCGGGACGGTCGAAGTCGATAAGGACTTGGCCCGCAGGCTGGCAGAGTGGAGCGAAGTCATAGTCTTCGACGATACCGCCCACAGGTACGAGCACTCCCTTGAGGTCCAGGTACCCTTCCTCCAGTACGTATTCGGTTCGAGTTTCAAGATAGTCCCCATCACGATGTACCTCCAGAACCTCGAGGTCTCGCGGAGGATCGGGAGGGCTATCTCCCGGGCGATCGCCGAGCTGGGCGTGAAGACGTACGTTGTGGCCAGCAGCGACTTCACACACTACGAAGAGGCGAGGAAGGCCGCTGAGAAGGATCACGCCGCCATCGACGCGGTACTCAGGCTCGACGACAGAGGACTCTACGATGTGATAGTGGAGAAGGACGTCACCGCCTGCGGTTACGGAGCGATCATGGCTCTCATAGCCGCGGCCAGGCAGTTAGAACCCTGCACGGCAAGACTCCTCAAGTACGCCAACTCCGGCGACGTTACCGGAGACTACTCCTCAGTGGTCGGGTACGCGAGCATAGTATTCGAACGAGCGAGCACCTGAACCCGCTGCGCACCCCGCTGAAGCTGTACCGCGCTGGAGTTCGCGTCTCCGAGACTTCGCGTGAACCAATTCTTAAATAAGGTAAGGGTTAACCAATGATGCCATGGTACGGGAAACGTTTAGCTGTGAGAGATGGGTGGAGGGTGGAAACCGGGTTCCGTACGCCATCTTTGAGAGCCCTCTGCTTCGCAAAGGTAAGTGCAAAACTAAATTTTGACCTTGCAGGGGTTGCCGCGTGAGCCGGGGTTTCAAGCACGTATCGAGGAAGGACGATCACCTACTTTACGCGCCCCTTCCCGGTTCGCAGTTCGCTAGGAAGACAGCGTGGTTCGAGTACGTCGAGCTCGTTCACGCGGCGGTTCCCGAGATCGATTTCTCGGAGGTAACGCTCTCAACCGAGTTTCTAGGGTTCAAGCTTAAGGCTCCTTTGCTTATCGCCGGCATGACCGGCGGCACCCCGCTCGCCAGGAAGCTGAACGCAGTATTCGCTAGGGCTGCGGAGGAGCTCGGACTAGCTCTGGGGGTTGGGAGCCAGAGGGTGGCGCTGGAGGTACCGGAGCTTCGCGACACCTTCAGCGTTGTGCGGGAGGTCGCCGTGAGCGTGCCGGTTATAGCGAACATAGGGGCTAGCCAGCTCGTTGAGGGGTTCAGCGCAGACGCCGTGGAGAGCTTGGTGGAGATGATCGAAGCGGACGCCTTGGCCGTGCATTTAAACCCCCTGCAAGAAGTTCTCCAACCCGAAGGCGAAGCGAAGTACGCAGGCCTTCTCGAGCGCTTGGAGGAGCTCGTAGAGCTCTCGCCTGTACCCGTGATTGTGAAGGAGACAGGCGCCGGTGTTAGCCGCGAAGCGGCTGCCAAGCTCGCTTCAGCTGGAGTGCGAGGCATCGACGTCGGAGGGGCGGGTGGAACTTCTTTTGCTAGGATAGAGGGGCTCCGCTCTCTCTCGATGGGCAACGAGCTGCTCTACCAGCTAGCCGAGGACTTCTCCGAGTGGGGTATACCGACAGCCGCTAGCATACTCGAAGTGAAGAGCGCAGCGGCGGGCTTGCTCGTGGTGGCTACGGGCGGCTTGAGGAGCGGCGTTGACGCGGCTAAAGCCTTGAGGCTTGGTGCCGACCTATGCGGGTTCGCCCACCCCGTTCTCCGCGCAGCCCTTGAGGGGGGTTACGAGGGTGCGGTGCGCTACCTTAGGAGGGTAACTGAAGGGCTCAAGAGGGCCCTGTTCCTTACAGGCTCTAGAAACCTAGCGGAACTCAGGCGGGCTCCAGCGGTACTGAAGGGCGAGCTACGCGAGTGGGTTGAGCTTCGGAAATTAGCGATCCCTTAGCTTAGCCGGACCGAGAGCGCCTCGGTTCGATGACCTCTTTCGGCGCGGCTTCGAAAGATTCCAGGTACTTCCTCAAGGCTTTCGGGATCTCGACGTAGCCGTCGGGTCTCTGGTAGTTCTCCAGTATTGCTGTTATGGTCCTCGAGGTCGCGAGCGCCGTCGAGTTCAGCGTGTGGACATAGCCCTCCGCGGGCGCTCCCCTAGCTCGAGCGAACCTTATGTTGAGCCGGTAGGACTGGTAGTCGGTAGTGTTGCTGCAGGAGACCATCTCCCTGTACTTGCCCTGCGCCGGCATCCAAGCCTCCAAATCGTACTTCTTGGCCGCCACCACGCCGAGGTCCCCAGAGCAGACGTTGACGACCCTGTAGGGGATGCCGAGGCCTTGAAACAGCTCTTCGGCGTTGCGGATCAGCCTTTCGTGCCAATCCCAGGACTCCTCCGGCAGGCTGTACACGAACTGCTCAACTTTCGTAAACTGGTGCACCCTGAAGATACCCTTCGTGTCCTTGCCGTGGGCTCCAGCCTCCTTCCGGAAACAGGGGCTCAAACCGGCGTAGAGCAGCGGCAGCTCGTCCTTGGGTATCGTTTCGTCCATGTGGAGGGCCGCGAGCGGGTGCTCGGCCGTGGCGATCAAATACAGGTCCTCCCCCTCGACCTTGTACACCATGTCCTCGAAATCCGCGAAGCTGATGACGCCCTCCAGGGGCCTCCTCCGCAGCATGTAAGGTGGAACGACCAGCTTGAAACCCTTGCGCGCGAGGTTGTCGAGAGCGTACGCGACAAGCGCCAGCTCCAGCCACACCAGGTCGTCGAACATGTAGTAGAAGCGGGCGCCGGCCACCTTTCCGGCTCTGAGCGTGTCCACCCAGCCGGCGCTCTCGCTCAAATCGGCGTGACCCGCGGGCTTCCAATCGGTAACTTCGTACTCCACGCTGAACCCCTTGGTCTGCTGGATGAACTGCTCCACGAACCCCTTCCAAACCTTCGGTTTCCCCCAGAACCTCACCGGAACGTTGTCTTCCTCGCTGCCGCCCACCGGCACGCTCTCGTGGACGACGTTCGGGATCGACAGCAGAACCTTCTCCCTCTCGGCTTCGATTTCGCTCAAGCGCTTCTCTGCCTCCGCGAGAGCGCGGTCTAGGCGCCGAGCCTCCTCGACCAGCGAGGCCCTCTCCTCCGGCTTTGCCTTAGCGATCTTTGAGGCCAGAACGTTCCTCTCGTGCCTCATCTTGTCTATCTCGGCCTTGAGCCGCCTCCATTCAGAGTCGAGGGCCAGCGCCTTATCAACCAGCGAAATGTCGCTGCCTCTAACCTTCTGAGACCACTTCAGCTTCTCCGGATCGCTTCTAAGGTAGTAGAGGATGCTCCACATCCTACCAACCCCCCTCTAGAGCACTCTTATTTTTAGTGCGCGTCTCTGCGAGCCGGTGATTGCTACAGTGGCGGCGGGGTTTTTGCACCGCTCCGCAACCACTTTTCGAAAGCAGGCGGAGGGGGGTTCTGCCGGTACAGCTCTCGCCGCCTAGCTTCTAGCAGCTTCTCCTCAACGCCCGCGAGCTCGGTGTAGGTGAGCACCGATTCAGCGCCCTTCTCCGCCAGGCGGGCGCGCCACTCGCTGTCCCGCAAGGTGTGGTGGCTCACGACAAGTCTCGCAACCTTAGCTAAGAACACCAGGTTTCTCAAACCTCTCTCGACGCTTTCAGGGTCGACTTTCACGCCCTCCAGGTAGAGGGGTGGGCCTCCAACGATCAGGAGCGTGGGGGTGAGCGCAGCGAGCTCCTCTGCCGCTTGGTCGTCCACAGGCCCTTGCACGTCCGGTGCGTACACCACCCTGGTCCTCCCGTACCTCACCATGAAGGCCAGCACGGAACCCATTGGGCCTGCGGAGCCGTGAGGGTAGGGGCCCAGCACTTCGACTGCTGTTTTGCCGAGCGCGAAGCGCTCCCCGTCGGCTTCGACGGCGCGGCTACCCAGCTCCCCGAGATCCCTCAGGAACGCTGCAGCCCTCCTTCGCTGGTTGAAGCTGACTGTCGAGTCGGGTTTCTTAACTAAGACAAGCTTCCCCCCGTACGTCTTCTCGAAAACCTCGCGCGAGCTCCACTCGTAGAAGCTCGTGAAGCTCGGTGTGTAGTGGTCGAGGTGGTAGTGGCTCACCGTCACGACATCGCAGCGCTCGGCAAACCTCGTGATCCGCTCCCGCGCCTCCCTCGCCGCCTGGAGCTCCAGCGGGTGAGGGGGTAGGCCGAAGCGGCGGGGCGCCAGCGAGACACCCGCGTCGAGGAGTATCGCCGCGTCGGGCGTCACCACACCTAACGCCATGGATCGCACACCCATGCTCTCGTCTGCCAGCGGGTACAGCTCGATCTTGCCCAGTACGAACGCGTTCACCGCACGCTGTAAGCGCCGCTCGGTTTAAAAACTGATTTTAAGCGGCGCCGCTTCAGCAGAGCTTAGAGATGACGCGCGTAAGCCGCAAGAGAGAATAAAAGCGCTGGCGTGCACTCTCACGCCCGGTGGCGTCATCGAGCGTAGACCGCGAGGAGACGGGGGGAAGCCGGATAGCCCAGCGCAGAAGGCGGGGTAGCGGCGCGCCGCTCGCTAGGGAGATAAACGTCGCTACCAAGCCCGTTAAGCGCGGGGATTTGGGCGTCGCGGTGGCCTACCCCTCCATCTACGAGGCCGCTGTGAAGAGCCTCTCCATCCAGATGCTGTACTTCTACCTCAATTCCCTTGAGGGGGTTTATGCGGAGCGTTTCGTCCTGCGGAAATTGACCGGGAACGAGCCCCCCGCCCGTAGCCTGGAGGGCGGGAGACCGCTAAGGGACTTCTGGCTTATTCTTTTCTCCATCCACTACGAGCCGGATTACGTAAACCTCGTCAGGCTGATCTCTGCTGGCGGCGTGAGCCCGCTGGCTAGAGAGCGCGAGCAGGTGGTTGTCGTCGGCGGCCCACCCGTGATCGCGAACCCGGAACCGCTGAGCGAGATAGCGGACGTCCTGGTAGTAGGGGAGATCGAGAGCACCGTGCCGAAGCTCGTGGAGGAAGCGGTGGCCCACGCAGGCGATAAGCGGTCGCTGCTCGACGAGCTGAGAGCCGAGGAGGGCTTCTACGTGCCCTCGAGGGGCGACGAGAGAGTGTACTACAGCTACCCTTCGAGCCTCCCCCTCGAGTTCCACCCTGCAGCACAGGTCCAGCCCGAGGACGGCGAGTGGAGGAGGACTACGATGATCGAGCTTTCGCGCGGTTGCACGCGCGGATGCAGGTTCTGCATGGAGGGTCACATATTCCTCCCCAAGAGGGACAGACCGCTGGAGGATATACTCGTGCTGGCCGAGCGCGGGTCCCGCGCGAACTCGAGCATGCACTTGACGTTGATCTCGCTCTCGCTCCTGGATCACCCGCGCGCCGACGAGTTGCTGGAGAATCTAGCGGAATCCGGCTACGAGTTTTCCATACCTTCGTTGCGCTTGGAAGCGCTCACGGACGAGAGGCTCGAGCTGCTGGCGAGGAGCGGGCAGCGCACGCTCGTGCTCGCTCCAGAAACGGCCAGCGTGCAGCTCGCTAAAGCCATAGGGAAGCCGCTGCTCAAGGAGCGTCTCCTGGAAGTCGCGGCGAAGGCTCGCAAGATCGGCTTCAAAGCCCTCAAGCTCTACTTCATGGTGGGCTTGCCCGGCGAGAACGAAGTTCACGTTAAGAGCGTTGCCGAGCTTGTCAGGGAGGTCGCCGAGGTATCTGGCTTCAAGGGATCTAGGGAGCTCAAGCTGAGCGTGAGCGTTTTCGTGCCGAAACCCCAAACCCCGATGCAGTGGTTCGGCATGGACGAGCCCAAGAGTGTCGCTAGGAAGCTCCGGCTTCTAAAGCGCGAGCTTGGAGGGTTAGCCGAGGTGAGACCCTACAAGCCGGCGTGGGCGAGCGTCCAGTGCGTTCTCTCGAGAGGGGGGAGGGAGATGACGAAGCTGCTTCTCGAATGGGCTGCCGCGGGAGGCGGGCTCGGCGGGTGGCGGCGGGCGGTCAAAAGCGCCCGCTTGGACATCGGAAAGTACACTGCCCCCCTGGAGCCAGGAGGCGAGCACCCGTGGAGCAAAGTTATACTCCCAGCAAGGGATCGGTTGGCAAGGGAGTACGCCCTCTGTTTGATGCAGCTAGGCTCACATTGATGGGATACCCTTAAATGCGCGGAGGGGCCCGAGCTCCCCGTGAGTATCGATCGTCGAGAGCTCTTGGCGTTAGCGACGCTGATCGCCCTGGCCGGCGTGCAAGGGGCTCTAGCTCAGGCGGTCAGCATAATCGGGCTTGTAACCGATTCCGGCGGTGCGCCTTTGGGCGGTGTGACGGTGGAGGTGTACAGGAGCGGCTCGTTCGTCGGCTCCACAACCACGCTGGCGAACGGGTACTTCTCCATCCCGCTGCCGGGCACGGGAACCTACGATATCGTCACGTACAAGCGTGGTTACGAGAAAAAGTCCCTCAGGCTAGACATACTGTCCAGCGGTACGGTGAACCTGGGTCGGCTGAGCTTAGGCTACGCGTTGAGCATTGTAGCTGACGCCACATACGTTGTCGCGGGTCAGGGCGAGCTGGTTCAGCTCCCGCTCACGATAGCGAACACGGGCGCGTTCCTGGAGGAAATCAACGTGAGCGTGGTAGCGCCCACGGGGTGGGCAGCCGATCTGGTAAGCGAGTGGGGGTTCGTGGTTAAGAGCGTGATGCTGCCTCCGGGCGCTTCCAGGAGTTTCGTTTTGAGGGTACGCGTGCCCGGCTACGCTCTCGGCCCAGCGCAGTTGGAGCTCCGCTTCGCCTACGCCAACGTGAGCCAGCTCCTAACGGTCACCGTAGAGGCTGCCGCCAAGGACTGGGGGCTCGTCCAGCTCCTGTACCCTGAGGTCACATCGTTTGCCGGAGATACGCTACGTGTACCGGTGAGGGTTCGCAACACACTCAGCGAACCCTGCACGATAAACGTCTCAGTGACAGCGCCGCAGGGGTGGCTCGCGTTCCTGACCGTGAACGGGACGCAGACGACCTCGCTGAGGTTGGACCCCGGCTCCACAGCTTCAGCGCTCTTGGTCGTGGGGGTGCCTGACGGCGCTCAGCCTGGGAAGTACACGGTTTCCCTAAGGGCCGACGCTTTCGACGTATCCTCCCGCTCGGGTTTGGCTGTGAACGTCGTCCCCGGCTACGACCGCCTCGCTCTGGACACGCCCACCCCTGTTGTGAGCACATACCCGGGAGCTCCGGTCTCGCTCTCGGTCACAGTGTTTAACGACGGCACTAGGTCCGCGTTCGCTTCGTTCGAGGTGGCGGGCCTCCCACCCGGTTTCAGCTGGGCTGTGAAGGACGAGCAGGGCAACGTGGTGACGGCGGTTCGCGTTCCACCCCGTAGCTCCCAAAGGGTGGTTCTCTACATAGACGTCCCCAGCACGTCGACTCCAACGGCTTTCAACTTCACGCTCGCAGCCAGGGGCGCCACCAGCAGAGCGAGTCTAGAGCTGGGCTTAATCGTTATGGGAAAGCCCTCCTTAAAGCTCGCGACGCAGAACTGGGAAGTAGAGGCGAGCGCCGGCTCCTCGGCCGTGTTCCAGCTAGCGGTAACGAACGACGGCCAAATACCTCTGGAGGAGCTGCAGGTTAGCGTGAGCGGCGCGCTCCCCCCGGGCATTCTCGTCCGAGTGGATCCACCGCGGGTAGCGAACGTGCCGCCGGGCGGCGACGTTTCGTTCACCCTAACCATCGTCGTGGACAACAGCGTACCTCCAGGGAGGTACTTCATCCCCGTGGTCGTGTCCGGAACCGGGGTGAAGGTGGAGCGGGTTCTCGCTCTGAACGTGAGGACGGGAGGAGGGCTTTTCTTCACATTGATCGCCGCGCTCGCGATCTCGACGATCGCCATCGCTCTCGCCGCTAGGCGGCTCCGGCACAGGGGGAGCGGAGCTTGACGGACCTCCTCGGGATAACCACGATGCTACTCGCTGGCCTACTCACGTCGCTCTCGCCCTGCCTCTTCCCCGTCCTCCCCGCGTACCTCGTGTACGCGGCCAAGAGGAGCGGAGGAGCGCTAAAGGTGACGGTGGTTTTCACCGCGGCGATGGCCTTGAGCTTAGCGGCCTACGCCTTGACCGCGTCTACAGCTGGCTACGCGCTGGTATCGCAGTTGAAGCTCTCGCCCTCCGACGCAGCGCTACTGCTTTCGACACTCCTCCTAGCCATCGCTCTGGCCCAGCTGACGCCCGCCAAGGAGCTGGGCTCGCTGGCTCTTAAGGCTTCACCGAAGGTAGAGAAGCTGGATGCGGCAGGCGCTGCCGCCCTAGGCGCGCTCTTCGCTCTGTTGGCAGCACCCTGCGCCTCAGCCCCCCTCTTGGCGCTCGCAGCGAAAGCTGCCTTGGATCCGAGCTCGGCGCTCCCCAGCATTGCCGCTTTCTCAGCGGGAGCAGCGCTCCCCTTCTTGATCGTGGGCGCTACGGCACACAGCGTTGGCCAGAGGATCCACAGAAGCGTCAGCAGGAGCTTCATCGTCAAGAGGAGCGGCGAGCTCACAGCGCTTCTCTTTGCGGTCTACGGTGCTGCGGGCCTTTGGGCGACGGGAGACCCCCTACTCTACATCGAGCGCTCGCTACCCACCCTCCGAGCTGCCGCACCCTGGTTGTGGGGGATCGTGCTCCCGGCCGCGGGAGCTCTCGTGCTGTGGGGGTCTTCTGGCGTTAACGCGCGCTTATCGCTTCTCGCGCTGTTAGCGATCCTCGCAGGGCTCTCGGATTCAGCTTCCGCCGTTCTCGGAACAGCTTCCGCTCCGCCCCCGCTCGGTTTACACTACGCGATTTTAGCCGTGCACGCGTTGGCAGTAGCTGCATGGACCCTAGCCTACGCTAAGGGGAGGGGGCGCGTTACCAAGTGGTTGTCCATCGCTCTTTTTGCGAGCTTAACCAGCTGCGTCCCCCGCTGCGCGCCAGCTCTCCCCGCGGGTTCCGCCCCCCCTCTGGTCCCAGCGACCTTCAGCGTCCCGCTCGAGTACGCGCTTTACATCGTGTCCTTCGGGCTCCTCCCAGCGCCTATCGCCTTGGCTCTTGATGCGACGAGCTTAAGGCGGTACCAGAGTGCAGCGGGTTGAGCCCTCTGGAGCTTGAAGGTGCACCACGGTGCGCGCTTCACCGCAAGCTTTGCATCACAAGTAGCCTGTCTCCCTCATCAGTTTTTCCACAGCTCCGACGAGCGGGCTGCTCGGATCCAAAGAGTACCTCCTCGGCCTGCCTTCAACGACCTTTACAACTCCGATCCTCGCTAAGCGATCCAGGAGAGGTCCTGCATCGTAAACAGCAGCGCGGTTCTCTATCGCGTACTTAGTTAGGGGTTCCCGAGCCGTTAATAGCACGCGCAATACCCTCAACGTTTTCCTCGAGCCCCTGAAGAGCTCCTCGAGCGGGTGCCTATTCATCGCGCTACGCGAACCACGACTCCAGCGTCGACTGCTTGAACAGCGACTCGTAGGCTTTCTCGAGCCTCTCGAGAGCGGTTCCAACGCGCTCCCGGGAGAACTGGTGCTCGTCGCATAGGAACTCGATAACTCTGTCCCTATCCGGCCGCCTCCACTCCAGCCTGTAGCCGCTCGTGACCTCCGGCTCGAGGAACAGCTTCGCAATATCCTCCGGTTTGACGGGGAAGCTCCACTCCACCGCCCGGGCTAGAGCCTCGAGGTTTGGAAGCTCCTTGATGAGCTTCAAAGCCTTCTTCGGCCCAACACCCTTCACCCCGCCCGGGTTGTAATCGGTGCCTAGCAGCAAGCCTATGTAGACCAGCTGCTGCCTCGTGATCCCGTAGTACTTCAGAAGCTTGTCGAGCTCGATGAGCTCGGGCTTCACCTCCACGTACTCCTCGCGCCGGGGAAGCTTCCGTCTCCCGGTTATCGTGAGGTTACGCACCAGCCGCGGGGCTCCGTAGAGCAGCGAGTCGTAGTCTTGGCTGGCCGCAGCCCACGCGTCCCCCCTTGCGACCATGTAAGCCGCCTGAGCCTCGCCCTCGGCTGGCGCCTGAACCCAAGGCACGCCGATCGCGTCTAAGAGCTTCTTCGCGTCGTCGACCATCGACGTGCTGAGGCGCGAAGCCTGCTGCGCGTACAGCCTAGCCTCCTCCAGCTCCCCCCTCTCCAGCGCCTCCACGTACTTCCGCTCGGCCTCCTCCCGAACCTTCATCCTCCTCTCGAGCTCGGCGGCTTTGAGCTCCGGGGGCTTACCGTCGAACACGTATACAGGCTTGATGCCCTTCTCAAGGAGGTTGATCGTCCTGTAGAAGAGGCCGTTCAAGTGGCTGGTAACCCTACCCATCGCGTCCATCAGCGGCGTCCCATCGGGCTGGCGTATGGTGGCTAGGAACTGGTACAGGGCGTTGTACGCGTCAAGCGCGACGACCTTACCGGACAGGTTCTCCAGCTCCAGCTCCACCCTTACGGGGGCAACCAGCTCCTTGAGCTGAACGCCCACAGAGCACCCTCCCTCAAGTTGGAGATACCCCTTCTTTAAGGCTTCGCGAAAAACAGAGTGAAATTTTTACCGGTATTTCGCTACCCTTGCTGCTCGAGCTTCTTCGGGACCAGCTGGACGATCCTACGGCTGCCCTCGATCCGCAGGTACCCTCTGAGCTCTAGAGTCATCAGGAGCTTGGTGAACTCGCCCTTCGTGACCTCTCCCCCCATGCTCTCCACGATCTTCTTCACGCTCTCGTACAGCTCCTTCTCGGTCGTCGTGCCTTTGCGCAGCAGCTCCGCCAGAATCACGTGCGGGGTCAGCGTCATAGCTTCACACGTAGAAGCTTATCGGGGACACCCTCCCCTGCAGCATCCTCTTCGACTTCTCGGCCCACGACTCGTAGAACTTGAGCATCTCCGGCGTTAAGCTCGGCCTCACCTTCCTCAAGGCTTCCTCGAAGTGGCGCATGTGAACCTTATCGGCGCTCACGTTTTCCCGCATGGCCAGCATTCCAGCCTCCCTGACCAGCAGAGCCAGGTCGGAGCCGGCGTAGCCTTCTGTTGTTTCGGCGATGCGTTCGAGGTCGACGTCTTCAGCTAGGGGCATCCGCCTCGTGTGCACTTTTAAGATTTCGAGCCTCGCAGCCCTATCCGGCGGCGGTACGTACACGAGACGGTCGAAACGACCAGGCCTCAGCAGAGCCGGATCCAAGATATCGGGACGATTCGTCGCACCAATCACCACCACACCCTCCAACTTCTCCAAACCATCCATCTCAGTAAGCAACTGGCTGACAACCCGCTCGGTGACGCCGGAGTCGGAGTAGCCGAGACCCCTCATCGGCGCGAGCGAGTCGAGCTCGTCGATGAATATGACCGCCGGCGCCGCCTGCCGAGCCTTCCTGAAGATCTCCCTTATCGCCCTCTCGCTCTCGCCAACCCACTTGCTGAACACCTCCGGGCCCTTTATGCTCAAGAAGTTCGCTTCGCTCTCGGTCGCTACAGCCCTCGCCAGCAGGGTTTTACCGCAGCCGGGAGGCCCGTACAGGAGCACCCCCTTCGGCGGGTCGATGCCGAGCCTCTTGAACGTATCGGGGTACTTAAGGGGCCACTCAACCGCTTCGCGGAGCTGCTGCTTCACGTCCTCGAGCCCGCCGATGTCGCTCCAGTGCACGTTCGGGACCTCTATCTCTATCTCCCTCAGCGCGCTGGGCGTGATCTCCCTGAAAGCGTCGAGGAAGTCCTGCATCGTAACCTTCAGCTCCTCCAGGACCTCGGTGGGAAGCTCCCCCTTCTCCAGGTCGAGCTTCGGGAGGAACCTCCTCAAGGCGCGCATCGCTGCCTCCCTGCACAGAGCAGCCAGGTCCGCGCCCGTGTAGCCGTGCGTCATCTCAGCCAGCTTCTTCAAATCCACGTCGTCGGCGAGCGGCATGTTCCTCGTGTGCACCTGAAGGATCTCCAGCCTACCCCGCTTATCGGGCACTGGTATCTCGATCTCCCTATCGAAACGCCCAGGCCTCCTCAACGCGGGGTCGATCGCGTTCGGCCTGTTCGTCGCGGCGATCACGATGACGTCGCCCCTAGCCTCCAAACCGTCCATCAGCGCGAGGAGCTGCGCGACAACCCGCTTCTCCACCTCGCCCGTCACCTCCTCCCTCTTCGGCGCTATCGCGTCGATCTCGTCGATGAAGATGATCGCCGGCGCGTGCTCCTTGGCTTCCTCGAAGATCTCGCGCAGCCGCTGCTCGCTCTCCCCGTAGAACTTGCTCATGATCTCCGGCCCGTTAATCGCGATGAAGTATGCTTCAGTCTCGTTCGCCACCGCCTTCGCCAGCAGGGTTTTACCGCAGCCGGGAGGCCCGTACAGGAGCACCCCCTTCGGCGGGTCGATACCCAGCCTCTTGAACAGCTGCGGGTACTTCATCGGCAGCTCGACCAGCTCCCTGATCTTCTGCTTCGCCTCCTCCAGATCCCCGATGTCGTCGTAAGTGACCTTCGGTATCCTCCCAACCTCCACGGGCTTCTCTAGGATCACAACCCTGGAGTTCTCCGACACGACGACAGGCCCGGACGGCTTGGCGGCGACCACTGTGAACGGTATCATCTGGCCCAGCACCGGCACCTGCACCACGTCGCCCTCCATGATCGGCCTGTCGAGCAGCCTCTTCTTCACGTACATGACGAAGTTATCGTCCACCGTCAAGCTCATCGAGGTGGGAGCCAGCTTCACCATCTCCGCCGCCTTCACCTCAGCTTTCCTCACCTTCACCTTCTCGCCTATGCTCACCCCCGCGTTCTTCCTCGTCCACCCGTCCATCCTGATGAGCCCAGTGCCGCGATCCTCGCTGTAACCTGGCCAGACGATCGCTACCGTCTTCCTCCTGCCCTCGATCTCCACCGCGTCCCCAGCCGTCAAGCCGAGCTGCTCCATCGCCTCCTCGTCGATCCTCACCCTACCCCTACCGGCCTCGTTGTGCCTCAGCTCTCCAACCTTCAGCTCCAGCTCGTTAACGCGCTCTCTCACACCGAACACCATCACACCCAGAAGGAATGGGGCCTTTAAAGGGTTTCACTTTCAATCCGACGGCTAGAAGACCCCGGGTATCCTCCTTTCCTCGCCGCCTTGTGCGGCTAGGAGCGGGTTTAGCCTGCCTTCTTTCGCTAGCTTCGCGAAGTACTCTTTGAACTGGGATGTGTGGTTTATGTCGAGCTCGAGCAGCTGCTTCAAGAGATCCCAAGCCTTCC
>Ga0078972_1000542_pt1 | contig 156150 bp, 145 predicted proteins | sample YelNatPaOPGAMG01_FD_67568 | JGI IMG/M metagenome (GOLD analysis project Ga0078972, IMG submission 67568) | Hot spring thermophilic microbial communities from Obsidian Pool, Yellowstone National Park, USA - OP-RAMG-01 (SPADES assembly) (version 2) | ecosystem: Environmental > Aquatic > Thermal...
CCCGCGTGGGCGCGTGGATTGAAACAAATATCCTTCGCCGAAATTAGAACCCGACGATTGGTCGCGCCCCGCGTGGGCGCGTGGATTGAAACCTCCGCCGGCGATCACAATTCCATTGCCGCAATATGTCGCGCCCCGCGTGGGCGCGTGGATTGAAACAGTGAAAACGTAGCCATCGGGATAGCATATCTTGGTCGCGCCCCGCGTGGGCGCGTGGATTGAAACTGTTATCTCGGTATAGCCATAAAAAGAATAATGGTGTCGCGCCCCGCGTGGGCGCGTGGATTGAAACTTTTTATTTGCGAACTTAGTTCGGAAACATCTCTGTCGCGCCCCGCGTGGGCGCGTGGATTGAAACGGTAAATGAAAAGGTGCTGTCCAGTTTGGCATAAGTCGCGCCCCGCGTGGGCGCGTGGATTGAAACTTATCGCTTCCGCGGTGCGGGCCTTTGTGTAAATGTCGCGCCCCGCGTGGGCGCGTGGATTGAAACTTGATTAACTAGGCTAAACAAATCGGGGTGATAAATGTCGCGCCCCGCGTGGGCGCGTGGATTGAAACACCGATAATCGCGCCCGCGTGTATGACTGCATGCGCGTCGCGCCCCGCGTGGGCGCGTGGATTGAAACACGGAGGTTCCATTGGCTCTGCCAGCGGAGCTCCGGTCGCGCCCCGCGTGGGCGCGTGGATTGAAACACGTTTTGCCCGATTTTTGCATAATCGCCAATATAGTCGCGCCCCGCGTGGGCGCGTGGATTGAAACCACCTCTGGTCTACCGCCGACCGGCCAGGACGTGAGTCGCGCCCCGCGTGGGCGCGTGGATTGAAACTGTTGGGCTTGTGCCCGCGGATCCCGTCGTCATTGGTCGCGCCCCGCGTGGGCGCGTGGATTGAAACCTAGAGCAGGCGGATATTCGGTAACATTGCCTATGTCGCGCCCCGCGTGGGCGCGTGGATTGACAAGCTATGTTACTCGGCTTTTCCTTGATGAAATATTTATTCGGAAACAGTCGATGGTACGCCAACGCGGTTAAAACCATGCAGAAAGGTCAATCCGGTATAGGGGGATTTCCTATGGGCGCGGGTCGTGCGGGCCATATCTGGAGTTCTGGAATTTCATCTGGTTTTGGTTTTTCCGGTGGGGGAGGGTCTTCCGGCGGCGGCGGGGCGTCGGGAAGCTGGTAGCGTCGATTCTGTGGAAGATGGGGATTTTCGGCTTATCTGTTGGAATGAAAAAGGCGATGCGGGCATCTTGCCCGCGTCGCCTTTTTTCTTAAGATGAGATTAGAAGTTTGTCATCTTTTTCAGCGCTTCAATCCGGTCATCCAGCGGGGGATGGCTCATAAACAGCAGCTTGAGCCCATGACCGGGTTTGCCGTTGATGCCGAAAGCGGCCATTTGGTCGGGCAAAGGTTCGGCGATGCTTTTTTTGAGTTTTTCCAATGCCGCGATCATGTTTTGCACGCCGGCCAGTTTCGCGCCGCCGGCGTCGGCACGGTATTCTCTTTTTCTGCTGAACCACATCACGATGATGCTCGCCAAAACGCCGAAGAAAATCTGCGCGATCAGCGACGTGAGAAAAAATCCGATGCCGTAACCTTCTTCTTCATTTTTCAGAATCACCCTGTCCACGAAATATCCGACGACGCGGGACAGGAAGATGACAAAAGTATTGACGACGCCTTGAATCAGCGTCAGCGTCACCATGTCGCCGTTGGAGACGTGGCTGATTTCGTGGCCGAGCACCGCTTCAATCTCGTCTTTGTTCATGGTGTTGAGCAAGCCGGTGCTGACGGCGACCAGCGCATTGTTTTTATTCATGCCGGTGGCAAAGGCATTGGGTGAGGGGGAATCGAAAATGGCGACTTCCGGCATGCCGATGCCGGCCATTTGCGCCTGTTTCTTGACCGTTTCCACCAGCCAGATTTCCGCCGGGCTGCGGGGATTGGTGATCACTTCCGCGCCCATCAGTCTCTTGGCTGTCCATTTGGACATAACCAGCGAAATCAGAGAGCCGCCGAATCCGATGACTGCGGCAAAGACGAGCAAATTGGCCATGTTCAGGCCGTTTTGATCGAGAATACGGTCAACGCCCAGAAGGCGCACGACCAAACTCAAAACCACCAAAACGGCGATATTTGTTGCCAAAAATAATAAAATCCTTTTCATTTGAAAACCTCCAGAGTTATGCTTTGTTTCCATGAAATGACTTTTTTATTTTAATGTCTAGCGCGGCGATGTCAAGCCTCGCCGATCGTAAAAAAATCCGTTCAATCTTGTATTTGAACGATTCGGTGCCCCGAGGCTTGAACATCTTTTTTTAAGGAAAGAATTTCGGTTTTTTCCGCTATTTCGCGCCGCATTGGCAGCTGCCGTTGACCCATTGGCAACCTAACATACAGCATTTGGCTTGCTCCGGAGGCATGCATTGGCCGTTGCACTCCACGCCGCCGCACCAGCTTCCGTTGAGATAACACATGCCGCTTTGGCAGCATCGGGCTTCGCTGAAAGACAGGCACTGGCCGTTGCATTCCGCGCCGCATTCTCCGTTGGAGAGCGTGCAGGCGCCCATGTCTTCACATTTTCCGGCGTAAAGACCTGTTGCTGAAAACGCCGCGAGAGCGAGCGCAAATCCGATCATGAAAATTTTTTTCATACGATTCTCCTGTTGATAACGCATTGTGGCGGCTACTATAGGGGGGATGGCCGTTTATGTCAAGCTGTTCCTGGCGGCGGGATTCTATGGGTTGTGCTTGAAAGCCTTTCATTTATGTGGTAGTTGACTTTGCCTGATTTTGGTATTAAGCATGCACGAGATACGGGATTGATTTTATTGCGGTTAAGCCGCTATTTTTATTTGGATGAGAGGAAACGAAAAAATGGATTACAAAAACACATTGAATCTTCCCCGGACGGATTTTCCGATGAAGGCGAATCTCGCCCAACGGGAGCCGGAGATGCTCAAAAGATGGGAAGAAATGGGTATTTATAAAAAGATCAGGCAAACCGCCAAAGGAAGAAAGCCGTATATTTTGCATGACGGCCCTCCCTACGCCAACGGCAACATCCACTTGGGCACGGCGCTCAATAAAATCATCAAGGACATCGTGATCAAGTCCAAAAATATGACCGGTTATGACGGCGTTTATGTTCCGGGATGGGACTGCCACGGCTTGCCCATCGAACTGCAGGTGGACAAGGAGCTTGGCGCCAAGAAGGCGAAAATGACACAGGTGGAAAAAAGACGTGCCTGCCGGGTTTACGCGGAAAAGTATGTCGGCATTCAACGCGAGCAATTTAAAAGGCTGGGGGTTTTCGGCGAATGGGAGAATCCCTATTTAACCATGTCCTATGAGTATGAGGCGGCCACCGTCGCCGAGTTCGGCAAGCTCTATTTGAAGGGAAGCGTTTACAAGGGGAAAAAACCTGTTTATTGGTGCGCCTCCTGCAAAACGGCGCTGGCGGAGGCCGAAGTGGAATACGCGGATCATTCCACGCCTTCCATTTACGTGAAATTTAAATTTGTGTCCGATATCGCGCAGGTTTTGCCGAAACTGGCGGGTCAGATTGTTTCGATGGTCATTTGGACCACCACGCCCTGGACGATTCCCGCCAATCTGGCCATCGCGGTCAAGGACGATTTCATTTATGCCGCGGTGAAAATCAATGAAGAGGTTTTGATTGTCGCCAAAGAAATGCTGGATTATTGTTTGGAGGCGTTCGGCCATCGCGGCAAACCCTATGAAATTCTCGATGAATTTAAGGGCGAAGTGCTGGAAGGGCAGAAATGCATGCACCCGCTGATCAACCGGCACAGCGTTTTGATTCTGGCGCCGTTTGTCACGCTCGATGCCGGAACCGGCGCCGTGCATATCGCGCCGGGTCACGGGCAGGAGGACTACGAAATCGGCCTGCAGTATGGCTTGGATAATTACGCGCCGGTGGACGAGGCGGGAAAATTTACCGAGGATGTCGAATATTTCGCCGGGCAGTTTGTTTTCGACGCCAATGACAACGTCATCAAAAAGCTCGATGAAGTGGGCGCGCTGCTGGGACACGTGCCGATGCAGCATTCCTACCCGCATTGCTGGCGCTGCAAGCAGCCGATTATTTTCCGTTCGACGGAACAGTGGTTCATTTCGATGGAGAAAAACGATTTGCGCAAAAAGGCGCTGGCGTGCATCAATGAGGTGACGTGGATCCCCTCGTGGGGGCGGGACCGGATTTACGGCATGGTGGAAAACCGTCCCGACTGGTGCATTTCCCGCCAGCGGCTCTGGGGCGTTCCCATTACCGTGTTTTACTGCGCCAAATGCAAAAATGAAGTGCTGACCCAGGAAATCCTCGATCACGTCGTCGGCTTGGTGGAAAAGGGTGGCGCTGATGTTTGGTTCGAGAAGGAACCGAAAGACCTGTTACCCAAAAACACGACCTGTCCGCACTGCCGCTCGACGGAATTTACCAAGGAATTGAATATCCTGGACGTGTGGTTTGACTCGGGCGTGAGCCACGCGGCGGTTCTGGAGAAGAGACCGGACTTGACCTCGCCCTGCGACCTTTATCTGGAAGGGTCCGACCAGCACCGCGGATGGTTCCATTCGTCGCTTCTGGAATCCGTGGGGACGCGAGGGCGCGCTCCGTATAAAAGCGTTCTGACGCATGGCTTTGTCGTGGACGGCGAGGGCAAAAAAATGTCCAAGTCGCTGGGCAACGTCATCAGCGCGGAAGAGGCGATCGCCCAATACGGGGCGGAAATTCTGCGGCTTTGGGTGGCGGCGGAAGACTACACCGATGATATCCGAATTTCCGATGAAATTCTCAAGCGCCTGACGGAAGCGTACCGGCGCATCCGCAATACCAGCCGTTTCATTCTGGGCAATCTTTACGACTTTGACGTGGATCGGGACAGCGTTCCCTATGCGCAGATGACCGAGATGGATCGGTGGGCGCTGCATCGCCTGCAGGAGGTCATAAAAAGGGTCACCCAAGCTTACGAGCGTTATCAATTCCATGTGGTGTTTTACACGTTGTATAATTTCTGCACGGTGGATTTGAGCGCTCTTTATCTCGATGTTTCGAAAGACCGGCTCTATACCAATCGGGCTGCGTCCACCGTGCGCCGCTCCGGACAGACGGCCATGTTCAGGATTCTGGACGCGATGACCAGACTGCTGGCGCCGATTCTGACCTTCACCGCCGAAGAAGTGTGGCTTTCCATGCCGTCGTGGCAGGGGAAAGAGGAAAGCGTTCATCTGGCGCAATTCCCGAAGTTCGATGAGCAATATTTCGATGCCCGGTTGGGGGAGCGCTGGAACACCATGATTGAAATCAAAAGCGAAATCGCCAAGGCCATCGAACAGGCGCGCAAGGAAAAAGTGATCGGTCATTCGCTGGACGCGCGGGTCGCCGTCGCCGCGCCGCAGGCGTTGCGCGATTTGCTGGCGGCGCATCTGGAAGACATGCGGGCCCTGCTGATTGTTTCTCAACTGCAGATGGCCGGGGAAGCGGAAATCCCGAAGCCCTACGCCAGTGAAACCATCCAGGGGCTGATCGTCGGCGTGGAGAAGGCCCGCGGCCGGAAATGCGAGCGCTGCTGGATCTATGAAGAATCCGTCGGAAAGGACAAGGCGCATCCGACGATTTGCGAGCGCTGCCTGCAGAACCTGTAAGCGGGCGACGCATCATGTCGAAAAACAGCCGGTGTTTCGGCCATGACGGTGAGGATCGTTTGAGAAAAAATATTTTGATATTGGTCATTGGCGCCGCGGTAGTCGTTGCTGTGGATCAGATAACGAAATGGGCCGTCGTGTCGAGATTTACACTCCACGAATCGTATCCGGTCATCCAAGGTTTTTTCAATCTTGTTTATGTGATGAATCCGGGCGCGGCTTTCGGCTTTTTGGCCAAGGCGTCGGAGAGTTTCCGTTCCTTGTTCTTTATCGGAATGACCCTCTTCGTGATGTTGCTGATTATTTACTATGTGATAAAAAGCAAGGAGGATCGCTCGCTGAATGTGATCTGTATGACGCTGATCTTTTCCGGAGCCGCCGGCAATCTTTTGGACCGCGTGCGCTTCGGCGCGGTTGTGGATTTCCTGGATTTCTACATCCATACTTGGCATTGGCCGGCTTTCAATGTCGCCGATTCCGCCATCACCGTGGGCGCTGTTTTGATGATTTGGGGGATGATGGTCCGCAGAGGAAAAGAAACGCAAAGTTGAGTTCCCCCCGTCCTTTTTTTTGGTTCAAGGGTAAAGCAAAGCGATGAAGCTTTATTTGATGATCAAAACCTTTTTGGCGCGCCATCTGACTCCCACGAGAATCTTCGTGTTGAGTTTCGCCGCGGCGATTTTTCTGGGGGCCGTTCTCTTACGGCTGCCTTATGCCGCCGCGCAGAATCATCTGCGTTTTATTGATGCGCTTTTCACGTCGACATCCGCGGTTTGCGTCACCGGTTTGACCGTGCTGAATATTGGAAAAGACTTGTCCTTCTTCGGCCAAGTCGTGACGATGTTTCTCTTTCAGGTGGGCGGTTTGGGCATCATCACCTTTTCCATTGTTTTATTTGCCTTGATGGGACGCGGCATTCCCTTGAAAGGACGGGAGATCACGCAATCGGTGTTTATGTATTCCCCCAGAAAAGACTTTAATTTGATCCTCAAGAGGGTGCTTCTTTACACGTTCGTCATCGAAAGCGCCGGCGCGCTGATTTTGTTTTTCCGCTTTGCGCTGGAATTTTCGCCGGGGTGGGCCCTGTATCATGCCGTCTATCACGCCGTTTCCGCGTTCAACAACTGCGGGTATTCCCTCTTTTCCGACAACCTGATGCGATATCAGGGAGACGTCGCGGTGAATTTGACCATCGCTTTGTTGATTATTTTGGGAGGCATCGGTTTTCTTGTCCAGCAGGAAGTTGTCGCTTGGCTGCGCGACCGCAAAAGCAAGCTGTCGCTCCATACCAAAATCGTTTTAATTACGACAGCCGCGTTGGTTCTCGGCGGGACGATTTTATTATATCTGTTGGAGACGGACAATGTTTTGCAGGGCGCTTCCTTCAAGACGGCGCTGCTGGCTTCGTTTTTTCAGTCTGTAACGGCGCGGACGGCCGGATTCAATACGGTGGACATCGGAATGCTGACCAATTCCTCCATTCTGATCTTACTGATCTTGATGTTTATCGGCGCTTCGCCGGGTTCTACGGGCGGCGGTGTTAAAACCACGAGCTTTGCTCTGCTTGTGCTGTTGGTCGCCAACCGCGTTCGGGGGAATGAAAACGTCAATATTGCCAACAGAACCATTCCCAAGGAACTGGTGGAACGCACGATTTCCATTATTTTTTCCGCCGCCATCCTGATTGGCATTATAACGGCCGTGCTTTTGTTTTTCAGCGATTCCAGCGGATCGCCGCAGGCTCTGCGCCATGAATTTATCGAATATGTGTTTGAGACGTTTTCCGCTTTCGGTACGGTGGGACTCTCGATGGGCGCGACGCAAAAACTCAATGACGTTCAGAAATATGCCGTCATTTTAATGATGTTTATCGGGCGCGTCGGACCGCTGACGATGGCGTTTGCGTGGTATTCGTCAAGAAAAAGAAAATTAACTTATGCCGAAGAATCCGTTATGGTCGGTTGACCGGAAGGAGGAGTCAATGAAAAAAGCGGTTGTAATTGGTCTGGGCATTTTCGGTTATCATATCGCCCGGACGCTTTTTGAGAACGGCTTTGAAGTGGTGGCGATTGATAAGAATAAAGAAATTATTCAAAAGATCCGCGACTACTGCACGAAAGCGGTTTTGGCCGACGGCACGGATCGGGAAGTCATGAATGAAATCGGCATTGGTGAGGACGACATCGCGATTATCTCTTTCGGAGAAGACTTGGCTGCCGCGACCATCATCACGCTGCATTTGAAACAGATGAAGGTCAAGAATATCATTGTGAAAGCGCCCAATGAGGAGCATAAAATGATTCTCGAAAAGGTTGGCGCCACCGATGTCATCATCCCCGAAATGGATGTTGCAAAGAAGCTGGCCAGAAGCCTCATTTCCCCCAACGTGATGGATTACATCCCCCTTTCGGATGATTACATGATCTTTGAAATGGCTCCACCCAACAGTTTTTTGGGGAAAACACTCGCCGAGCTGCAGTTGAGAAACAAATATAACATTGAAGTCATCGCCGTTCGGGATGTCATTTCCGACAAAGTGCACATGGTGCCGCACGCCGGTTTTGTCGTGAAGGACGGCGAAGTGCTGGTGGTGATCGGCAAGGAGGGCGACATCAATAAAATCAGGTGATCGTAAATCCCGGCGGATAAAATCCTTATCAAGCGGCTTTGTGGATATCAATGGGCGGGTTTCCTTTACCGAAGGCTTTGCCTCCATTGCGGGACCAGCAGGCCCCGAAAGGATCGTTTTGGAAAATTTTCACGGTTTTTGTTCCTTGATCCGGTCGAGTTCTTCCTTGTATTTTTCCGCTTGGGCTTTGAACTTTTCCAGCTCTTCGCGGGTTTGCTGAAGTTTTTCTTCTTGACGCCTGCGTTCTTCCCTGTTTTTTTCCTGCATTTCATCAATGCCCACGTAAACGGCCAAGGCGCCGCCCAAAAGCAGGAAAACAGGAAGGAATCCTTTCAAGATGGTCATGAAATCCGACCAGAAGAAGATCAGGCTGACCAATCCGAAAATCGCGGAAATTATTCCTCCGAAAAGCAGGGACATAATGATACCTCCCGGGAAAGAATTTCTAAATTTGTTTGATTATTTAGCATAAATATCCCCCGGCGACAATACCGAAATAAACGACCGATGAGTTGAAAATATTTCTTGATTTAAAGCTGTTGATAAATTACATTTACAAAATCATAAATTTATGGAGAAAAAATGTTGGAGCCGAATTTTGCCAAAGGGGACGGATTGGTTCCCGCGATTGTCCAAGATGCTGAAACAAAAGAAGTTCTGATGATGGCTTACATGAACCGGGAATCCTGGGAGGCCACGCTCAAGACCGGGAAGGCCACCTATTGGAGCAGATCGCGGCGGAAACTGTGGCTGAAGGGTGAATCTTCGGGGAATGTCCAGATCGTCAAGGCGGTTTTTATCGACTGCGATGAGGATACCATTTTGCTGCAGGTGAAGCAGATCGGGGAAGCCGCCTGTCATACCGGGTACCGCTCTTGTTTTTATCGGAAACTGGAGGGGAAGGATTTTGTGATTGTCGGTGAAAAGATTTTTGATCCAAAGGATGTTTATAAATGAAAGTTCTGAAATTGGGAATTCCCAAAGGAAGTTTGGAAACCAATACAATTGATTTGTTCAAGAAAGCCGGCTGGCGGATTACCGCCGATGCTCGAAGTTATTTCCCGGACATTGATGATCCGGAAATTTCATGCCGGTTGGTGCGCGCGCAGGAGATGTCGCGTTATGTCGAAGATGGAACCCTCGATCTGGGGCTCACCGGGATCGATTGGATTCTGGAGAATGAATCCGACGTGGTGGTCGTCCAGGATTTGATTTATTCGAAGGTTTCCACGCAACAGGCGCGGTGGGTGCTGGTGGTCAAAGAGAATTCGCCGTACAAATCCATTCACGACATGGAGGGCAAAAAGATCTCGACCGAACTGGTGAACTTCACGAAAAAATATTTTGCCGAGCGAAAAATCAACGTGCATGTCGAATTTTCCTGGGGCGCGACGGAAGCCAAGGTGGTTGAAGGCTTGGTGGACGCGGTTGTGGAGGTTACGGAAACCGGTTCAACGATAAAGGCCAACAAGTTGAGAATCATTCATGAGTTGATGAAAACCAATACGCAGCTCATTGCCAGCCATGCCGCTTGGGAAAATCCCTGGAAACGGAAGAAAATCCGGCAAATCAGCACCATGCTGACCGGTTCTCTGCAGGCGATGGGCAAGGTCGGCCTGAAGCTCAACGTTTCCAAAGAAAACTTGGACGGCGTGATGAAGCTGCTTCCTTCGCTGAAAGCGCCGACGATTTCAAGCTTGTCGTCGGATCAATGGTTCGCCGTGGAATCCATCGTGGACGCCAGAATCATCCGGGATTTGATTCCTCAGCTTTTGGAAGCGGGAGCCCAGGGAATCATTGAGTATCCTCTCAACAAGGTTATTTAAAGGAATCTTTCATGTCCAGGAAAGGAAAAATCATCCGCGAAACGACAGAGACGAAAATCCGACTGGAAATTGATTTGGATAAGGCGGACGGCGGCAGAATCGACACGACCATTCCTTTTTTCAATCACATGCTGGAATTGTTCGCCCGCCACGCGCTGCTCAAACTGGCGGTGAAAGGCGAAGGGGATACGCACATTGACGATCATCATTTGGTGGAGGATTTGGGCATCTGCTTGGGCAAAGCCGTCGCGCAGGCGCTGGGCAAGAAAGCAGGCATCAATCGTTACGGTTCCGCCTGCGTGCCGATGGACGAGACGCTGTGCCGCGTGGATCTGGATATTTCCGGAAGGCCCTATCTCATTTACAATGTCAAGAATGACCGTCGGAAAATCGGCGGGTTTGACCCGACGCTGGTGAAGGAATTTTTCAAAGCCTTCACCGATCAGAGCGGCATCACTCTGCATATCAATCTCATTTATGGAAACAACAGCCACCATATCGTTGAGGCGATATTCAAGGCCTTTGCCCGCGCTTTTCGGGAAGCGGTCAGTTTCAACCGGCGGGTCGAAGGCGTTCTTTCCACGAAAGGGAAACTATAAATTCAAGCGAGGTGTCGTCTTGTTGAATTTTGCGTTGAAAAAAATGTTTTTTTTAACCGCCCTGCTCTCGATTGCGCTGGGAATCTTTTGTCCGGAAGCGCGGGCGGCCGAAGAAGATCAAGGCGCGAACCCGGCGAGCATAGCCGTCATGGCTTTCCAATCCTTGGGTACGCCCGACGGGCAGACCGGCGTGGCGGTTTGTCCTCTTTGCGATGTGCCGGTTTCCGTCGGTCCGGTGACGCGGGGGGCGGAAGAGATCGTTCAGGAAATTTTTATCCAGAAACTGAAATCCGTACAAAAGGTGGAAATCATTCCGGTGGAAAAAACGGCAAGCGTGTACAAAAGAATCGCTTCCGAATCTTTTAAGGAACCCCTGCGGCGCACTTTGCAAAAAGTCGGCCGGGAATTAAAGGCGGATTATATAGCCGCCGGTTATGTCTACCGTTTTTCCGAAAGAGTGGGGTATGAGTTTTCCTCGGAGCGTCCGGCATCGGTGGCTTACGAAATTCATCTGCTTGATTCGCAAAGCGGAAACATCATTTGGCGGGGATTTTTTGACAAAACCCAAAAATCTTTGATGGAAGATGTTTTGCAGATATCCTCGTTTGTCAAAGGCGGAGGAAAGTGGCTGACAGCGCGCCAACTGGCTGAGCAGGGCATGGATGAGATTTTCAAAACGATTCCGAACTTCTAGTGCGGTATCCGTTGTGTCGGTGGCCATTAAATAAATCCTGTCATTTGCGTGTTTGACGTAAAGAGAATCGTCTTTGAAGTTGAGTTGTTTTGAGTTGAAAAAATTCATCAAGCTGAAGAAAGAAATCAAGAGAAGACGCCATGATCATTATTCCGGCCATTGATATTAAAGAAGGAAAATGCGTCCGTTTGGCCCAAGGGGATTTTGACCGCGTGACGACCTATGCCGACAATCCCGTCGAAACGGCTTTTGCTTGGGCGCAAAAGGGCGCTGAGCTTATTCACATCGTGGATCTTGACGGATCCTTGGCGGGTTCTCCGCGCAATTCGAAAATCATCATTGATGTGGCGCGCAAGCTGGAAATTCCGGTGCAGGTCGGCGGCGGCATAAGGGACATGGAAACGATTGAGTATTATTTGAGCAACGGCGTGTCGAGTGTCATTTTGGGCACGACGGCTCTGTATCATGAATCGATCGTCGAGGAAGCGTGTGAGAATTTTCCGGGGCGGATCATTTTGGGCATCGATGCGCTCGACGGCAAAGTGGCCAGCCACGGTTGGACGCAAAAATCCAAGCAAAACGCCGTTGACTTGGCAAAACGCTACGAGACCTATGCCGTGAAAGCGATTGTTTACACGGATATCCGGCGTGACGGCATGGGAACGGGAATCAATATCGACGCCACCAGAGAGATGGCGAAAGCCGTGAAAATTCCGGTGATTGCTTCCGGCGGCGTGTCTTGCCTCAAAGACATCGAAGATTTGCTGTCGGTGACCGATTGTGAAATCTACGGCGTGATTATTGGACGGGCTCTTTACACGGGGGCCGTTGCCCTTGAGGAGGCCATTCGAATAACCAAAAAAAATTAATGGAGGTCGAAAATGGCGGACTGCGTGTTTTGCAAGATTGTGAAGGGTGAAATTCCCTGCACCAAAGTCTACGAAGATGAAAACGTGCTGGCCTTTGATGACATCCACCCCATGGCGCCGGTTCACGTCGTCATCATTCCCAAACGTCATATTGCCACCCTGCTGGATGTTGATGTCCAAAGCGGCGGCCTGATGGTTCCGCTGATCAAAGCCGCTCAAATCGTGGCCCGGAAAAAAGGGGTTGCCGAAAAGGGTTTTCGGACCGTCATCAACTGCAACGCGGAAGGCGGCCAGGTTGTTTTTCACCTGCACATGCATCTGCTGGGCGGAAGACAGCTGGAAGATCAACTGGGATAAAACCATAACATTCAAGGAGAACCCCCATGGATATGAACACGAAACTTCAGGAAGAAATGGTCGCCGCGGCCAAGTCCAAGGATAAACTCAGACTGTCCGTGATCCGGCTGATGAAAACGGCTTTGCATAACAAAGAAATCAGTCTGATGCGGCCGCTGCAGGAGGCGGAAGTTCTGCAGGTGATTTCTTCCATGATCAAACAGCGCCGGGATTCCATTGAACAGTTTGCCAAGGGCGGCAGAACGGATCTGGTGGAGAAAGAAGAGGCGGAAATGAAAATCCTTCAGGAGTTTATGCCGGCGCAGATGTCCGAAGAAGAAATTGATCAATTGATCAGAAAAACCATCGAGGAAGCGGGGGCCGTTTCCGTCAAGGACATGGGGAAGGTGATGAAAATTCTAATGCCCAAAATTGCTGGCCAGGCCGACGGCAAGGCGGTTGGCGAAAAAGTAAAAGCCTTTTTGTCTCGTTGATCTTTTGTCGAGAAAGTTTTTTGAATAAAGTTTTTAGGCAAACGCGTGCGCTTTGACAACAGCAAAATTGAAGAAATCAAAAACCGAATCGATATCGTGGAGTTTATTTCCGACTATCTTACCCTGAAAAAAGCAGGCAGAAACTTTGTCGGCCTATGCCCGTTTCATCAGGAAAAAACGCCTTCCTTCACCGTGAACAGGGAAAAGCAGATTTTCTATTGCTTCGGTTGCGGAGAAGGGGGAAACGTGATTACTTTCTTGATGAAAATCGCGGACAAGTCTTTTCCGGAGGCCATCAAAGACCTTGCCGAGAAGGCGGGGGTTGTTTTGCCGGTCGGCACCTCGGCGGAGGCCCGCAAAAAGAATTCGCTTCGGGAAAGCATCATCAGTCTGAATCACAAGGCGGCGCAATATTTTTCCCGGAATCTCCATTCTGCGGAAGGATCCGCCGCCCGCCGATATCTCAGGGAAAGAGGCCTCTCCGACGAAACCGTCAAAACCTTTCATTTGGGATATGCATTGGACCGCTGGCGCGCCTTGGCGGATTTTTTGAATCAAAGCGGTGCGTCGCTGAAACTGGCCGAGCAGGCAGGGTTGGTCGTTGCCGACAAAGGCGGGAGCTTTTATGACAGATTCAGGAACCGCTTGATTTTCCCCATTCAAAACATTTCTGGAGACGTTATTGCTTTTGGGGGCAGAATTCTGGGCGAAGGGGAACCGAAATATTTGAATTCTCCGGAATCCCCCGTATACACGAAAGGGAAAAATTTATACGGTTTGAGCCAGACCCGCGAAGAAATTCGTTCCCGAAACTTTGCCGTCATCGTGGAAGGTTACTTTGATTTGATTGCTCTGTGGAATGCGGGGATCGGCAATGTCGTGGCCACGCTCGGTACAGCGCTGACCAAGGAGCATTTGGATCTTCTCCGCCGGTATACCAAGGAAGTGGTCGCGCTTTTCGATCCGGATGAGGCGGGGAGAAAAGCGCTTGATCGCAGCTTGGAATTATTTTTGAATTCAGAAATGCGCGCCAAGGCGCTGGTGTTGCCCGGCAGGGACGATCCCGATGAATATGTGCGGAAAAACGGCCGGGAAAAACTCGGAAAACTGATCAGGGAAAGCCCCTCTCTGGTTGACTATTACATTGACAACGTATTGGGCAGCGGGAAAACATTCGAGGATAAAAGAGACATGATCCGCAGCGCGGCGGAGTTTGCCTCCAAGATCCTTGACCGAAAGGAGAGGGATTTATTTGTGAAACGCGTCGCCGAAAAGACCGGTGTGGCGCAGGAGCTTTTCTTGCAGGATGCGGCGCGGCCTTTGGGGGGGAAAAAAAGCGGCGGCGGAGACGTGCTGAATGTCAATCGGGATCTAGTGGAAGTGCATCTGATCCAGATGATGTTGGAATATCCGCAGAAAATCTTGCAAGCGGAGGCGTCGGGCGTCACGGATTATTTTTTACATCCGAGGTTGCAAAATCTTGCAAAAAGAATCATAGAAGAATACAAACTTTTGGGATTGGTCGACGTGGGGGTCATTTTGGCTTCCGAAAGCGACGCCGTATTGCGAAAAAAAATATTTCAACTGATGATGGAGGCGGTGCCCGCGGATGAAAAAGTCGCGGCGAAGGTTTTTGCCGACAACATTCGGCAGATCAAAAAAAGGTGGTTCAAGGAACAGCACCGCCAGATAAAATTAAAATTGAACCAGGCGCAGGAGAGCGGGAATGAAGAAATGATGAGAAGGCTTTTAGCCGAGAAGGAAAATATCCTGGCGAAGGAAAAGGAATTAGGATAATCAAAAATTTAAACGAAAACTCACAAAGGAGAGGCCAGATGGCTAAAGAAGTAAAGTCCGATGAAGTCAATAAACTGATTATGCTCGGAGAAGAAAAGGGCTTTTTAACCTACAATGACATTGACGACGCCCTGCTCACCGATGAAACCACGACGGAACAGCTCGAGGATATCATCATGCTGTTCGGCGAAAAGAACATTGACATTATCGACACGGAACAAGGGGAAAAGCTGACGGTGAAAAAATCGGACAAAGATGTCGGTGATGCCGCGCTGAAGGAAGCTTTGGCCCTTGCTCCGACGGGTGAGCGGGCGGGAGACCCCGTGAAGATGTATCTGCACGACATGGGGTCCGTTTCGCTTTTGAGCCGCGAAGGAGAAGTGGAAATCGCTAAGAAAATCGAAGAAGGCGCCCGTGAAACGATGTCGGCGATCTTCCGTTTGTCGATCTCGGTTGAGGAGGTTTTGAGGATCGGAGAGCGGCTGGCTTCCGGCGAATTGAAAGTCAGGAACATCGTGGACAGCGTGGAGGATGAGGAAGGGTTTATGGATGAGGACGAGCAGAAAGAAAGAATTCTGAAGCTCATCGCCAGAATCCGGGATTTCCACGCCGAGAATGAGAAATTGAGGAAGAAGCTCAAAAACAAATCCCTCTCGGCCAAGAAAAAGGAGCAGATCAGCGCCGATCTGGAGAAAAACACGCAGCGCATCATCACGCTTTGTCGAAAAATCAGATTCAGCAAAAAACAGATCGGCCAGTTTATCGCGCGTCTGCGTTCGTACGCCGATGAAGTCGTTAAGGCCGAGAAGGTCATCGCTCAATATAAAAAGCAGACCGGTTTGACGGTAACCCAGCTGGAAAAAGTTTGGTCGAAAATGAAGAAATCGGAAAAAGAAGAAAAACGTTTAGCCAGGGAATTGCGGGTTCCCGTTGATGTGCTCAGGCGGAGCAAAACCGATATCCATGAAGCGCAGAAGAAAATCAAGCAGGCGGTCAAAGAAGCGGGCATTCCTGCCGTCGTGCTGAAAGAAACGGTCAAGACCATCGAGGAGGGCAGAAGAAAGGCCGAAAAGGCCCAGAAAAAGCTGGTGGAAGCCAATTTGAGACTGGTTGTCAGCATCGCCAAGAAATACACCAACCGCGGTCTGCAGTTTCTGGATTTGATTCAGGAGGGCAACATCGGCCTGATGAAAGCCGTGGACAAGTTTGAGTATCAGCGCGGATATAAATTCTCCACTTACGCGACCTGGTGGATCCGGCAGGCCATCACGCGCGCCATCGCCGATCAGGCGCGCACCATCAGAATACCCGTCCATATGATTGAGACGATTAACAAGTTGATCCGCACGTCGCGCTATCTGGTGCAGGAGTTGGGAAGGGAACCCACACCCGAGGAAATCGCCGAGAAGATGGAGTATCCGCTGGAAAAAGTGAGAAAGGTTTTGAAGATCGCCAAAGAGCCCATTTCTCTGGAGACGCCGATCGGGGAAGAGGAAGACAGCCATCTGGGTGACTTCATCGAGGATAAGAGAATCATATCCCCTTCGGAAGCGACCATTAATATTGATCTGGCGGAACAAATGAGGAAAATTTTGACCACGTTGACGCCGCGTGAAGAAAAAGTGTTAAGAATGCGTTTCGGCATAACGGATCGGTCCAACATCATCGAAGAAGATGAAGCGGGTCGGCTGGAGGCGGAACCCCTAGCGGAGGATATCGCGGAAGACGGCGATGAACAAACCGGCGAAGGCAACCCGTAAACAGGAAGTTTGCCGTTGTTCTACAAATGGGGTTGACAATGGGGTGGATTGCATATATCAGGAAACACGAGAACTCGGAGGGGCCCATAGCTCAACTGGTAGAGCCACCGGCTCATAACCGGTAGGTCCCTGGTTCGACTCCAGGTGGGCCCACCAGGCTGGAATTTTTAGGATATTGCGATGAAAAACAGATTTTACAGAGCCATCCAAAAGAGTTCCGAGACCGGTGTTTCATGTGCCATGATGATGGCGGAAACGTTCAGCATCCATGGCACACACCAGCTAGCTGAAAAGCGGTTTGCCTCAAAAATGCACCTTTCCAAGGTGCATTTTTTTATTCATAAAAAAAGGAGAGAGGAAATTGAAAGAAAAACTTTTGCTTTTGATACAACTTCAGGAATGCGATCTGGAATTAATGAAATTGTCCGCTAAAAAGAAAATCCTTCCCGAACAGATACAGGCTTTGGAAAAGGATTTTCACGCCTACCAAGAAACCAAGGAAAACAACAAGAGAAAATACGATGAGTTGAAAGCAAAGCACTCGGAAGGGGAAAAGAAAATCAAAAGAATTCAAGAGAGCATCGGCAAAACCAAGGAAAGAATGCTGGAGGTGAAAAACAACAAAGAATACCAAGCGCTGCTCAAGGAAATCGAGATTGCCGAGCATTCCAAGGGCGAAGTCGAGTCGGAAATTATTGTCATCCTGGAAGAATTGGATAAGCTCGCTGGGCTGGTCAAGGAAGATGAAGAAAAGCTCGGCTTGGCGCGCGCGAAATATGAAAAAGAACGAAAAGACATGGAAGATGCGTTAAATTCCATCGATGCGGAAGTGCTGAAGCTGGAGCAGAAAAAAGCGGAAATTCAAAATAACTTGCCCGGCGACCTCTTGTCCCGATACGAGAAAATCAAAAAAAGAGGCAACGGCATTGCGATCACTTCTGTTTGGAAAGCCGTCTGCAACGGATGTCATATGAACATTCCTCCCCAATTATACAACGAACTGCAGCGCACCGACGAATTGTTGAGCTGCCCCAACTGCAACAGAATCATTTACTTTCGGGAAATGGAAAAAACCGCGTAAATTTATGCAAGACGGGATCTGCAGATTGTTTACCGACGGCGCCTGCCGGGGAAATCCCGGCGTGGGCGGCGCCGGCGCCGTCATTTTCGATGACCGCGGGCAGGTGATCTGGCAGGGAAACGAGTATCTTGAGCACTGCACCAATAACATCGCCGAATACAAGGCGCTGATTCTGGGCCTGAAAGCGGCGCGCGAGCACGGTTGCCGAAACCTGGAAATCTACATGGATTCCGAATTGCTGGCCAAGCAAATCAACGGCGCCTACAAAGTCAAAAATGAAAATCTGAAGGCAATGATGAAAGAAGTGCGCGCGTTGCTGTCTGGTTTTGATTCCGCTTGCGTCAAGCACGTTCCGCGTTCACAAAACGCGCACGCGGATCGACTGGCGAATCTGGCGATAGACGGGAAAGTCATTTGAGACGCCGATAAAAAACTACGGTTTTTTCGCCTCGGCCAAAGCTTTTTGAACGGTCAGGGCGTGATTTTCCGTCTCTTCTTTGATCGTGTTGAGCATCATGACCACCCCGGCGTCGCCGGAAGTGAAATAATCGTAAAATTTATGTTCAAGGATGGATTGCTCGAGGCTGAGACTGAAAGCGAGCGCGTTGATCAAGGTCAATTCGCCCCTTTGAGCCTTTTGTTGCTTTGCCTTTAAATCTTGGATGACGGCTTGGACGGTATAGGTTTTGGTCATTTTTTCATGGAACTGTACCTTGTCCTGTTCGGCGAAAGCCGTCAGCTTGTGGATGGCGGAGGCGTGTTTTTCTTCCTCTTCGCTTAAGGAGGTCCACAAGCTTTCATAACCGGGAAATATTTTCGCGAACAACCGATACAAGACGGCGATTTCCTGTTCAAGCTGTTCCAATAATTCGAGCAATTTTTTTTGGTAATCTTTCAGCATCGCCGTTTACGGTTGTTTGATGACGACCAAATTGTCCCGATGAATGACTTCGTCGTAGTCTTTATATCCCAAGACTTGGCGGATTTGACTGGTTTTGAGTCCCTTGATTTTTTTGATGTCTTCGGAGCCGTAATTCGCCAGACCCTTGGCCAGCAAGGTTCCGTCGCGGTTTACGCAACTGACCGGGTCGCCCGGACTGAAATTTCCTTCCACGTCCGTTACGCCGGAAGGAAGCAGGCTCTTTCCTTTCTCCAGCAGCGCCTTTTCAGCGCCCTCGTCAATCACCAGGCGTCCTTTGGATTTCAGGGTGAACGCGATCCAGTATTTTTTGCTGTTGAGTTTCTCGGGCCGGGGCAGAAAAAGCGTGCCGATTTCTTTTCCCGCCATGATGTCCGTCAGGACATCCTTTCTTTTGCCCGGCGCGATAATGCAAGGAATGCCGATGGCGGTTACTTTTTTGGCGGCCATGATCTTGCTTTTCATCCCGCCTGTGCCGGATGAAGAGGTTTCCTCCGTGGCCATCGCTTCAATGTCCGGCGTGATTTTTTTGACCAGCGGGATGAGCCGGGCTTTTTTGGACGCGGCCGGATTTTTGTCAAAAAGGCCGTCCGTGCTTGTGAGAATGACGACAAGATCGGCATCGATAATATTGGCGATCATGGCGGCCAGATGATCATTGTCGCCGAATTTGATTTCATCCACGGCGACGGTATCGTTTTCATTGATGATGGGGATTGCTTTCCATTCCATCAGCGTGGAAAGCGTGTTGCGGATGTTGAGGAATCTCCGGCGGTCGGTCAGATCGGAAAGGGTCAGCAGAATCTGGGCGACGTAGAGGCCGTTTTTTTCGAACGCCTTGGAGTACACGCGCATGAGGCGTCCCTGTCCCACCGCCGCGGCCGCTTGTTTTTCGGGAATGCTTTTGAGCTTATCGGTCAATTTCAGCCGGTGTTTTCCCGAAACAATGGCGCCGGAGGTAACCAGCACAACGGTGTAGCCGCTTTTCACTAAAGCGGCCATCTGCTCCACGAGGGATGTGATGACGTCTAAATCCAGCCCGTCATTTCCCGTCAGGACGGCCGAACCCACCTTGACGAGGATTTTTTTTGCCCCTCCGATGATGTTTTGGCGAAGATGTTCCATGTCCAGCCTCGTGAGGTTGATTCAATGCGCGAATGATTCTGATCAGGATATTTTCCAATCCTTCGCCGGTCACCGCCGAGAAGGTGCTCAATATTATGCCTTTTTTTTTGAATCGCGCAACTTCTTTTTTCGCCCGTTCCCTGACGTGAGGCAGATCTATTTTGTTGAGAGCGACGATTTGCGGTTTGGCAAGCATGCGCGGGTCGTAGAGCTCCAACTCCCGGTTGATGGCTGTATAATGGTTCCAAGCGTCCGCCTCCGGAGCCTCGGAAATATCCAGGATATGCAGAAGCACGGCGGTCCGTTCGACGTGTTTGAGGAATTTTATGCCCATGCCCGATCCTTCATGAGCGCCGGGTATCAGGCCGGGGATGTCGGCGATGACAAAACTTCCACTGTCTTTGTACTTGACGACGCCCAGATGAGGCGTCAGCGTCGTGAAGGGATAATCGGCGATTTTCGGTCTTGCCGCGGAGACGCGGGAAATGAAGGTGGACTTTCCGGCATTCGGGAACCCGATGATGCCGACATCGGCGAGCAATTTGAGTTCCAGTTTCAAGGTGCACGCTTCGCCTTCCATGCCTTCCTGGGCGAAACGGGGGGTCTGATGGGTCGCGGTCGCAAAATGCGCGTTGCCCTTGCCGCCGATGCCGCCGCGCGCGGCGACGTAGGTTTGTCCGGGTTGGTTGAGATCGGCGAGAATTTCTCCCGTTTCGAAGTTTTTGACAATCGTCCCCACCGGAACGGGAACAATCAGATCTTCCGCGCTTTTGCCGGTGCGGTTGTTTCCCGAACCGTGCCCGCCGTTTTTGGCGACTTGATGCTGGTTGTATTTCAAATCCAAGAGGGTGTGGTGGCTTTCCGTCGCGCGCAGAATCACATCGCCGCCTTTGCCGCCGTCTCCCCCGTCCGGACCGCCTTTCGGCACGTACTTTTCCCGGCGGAAACTGACGCAACCGCGGCCCCCGTGTCCCGCCTTGACATAAATTTTTGCTTCATCGACGAATTTCATAAATTCCGCCGGAAATAAAAAAGGCGCTTCCGTTCAGCGCCTTTTTTATTTTTCCTGTTTCACCGTGTCTATGCGGCATAGACGCTGACTTTTTTCCTTTTTTTGTCCAGCCGTTCATACTTGACCACGCCGTTGATGAGGGAATAGAGGGTGAAGTCTTTTCCCATGCCGACGTTGTTGCCGGGGTGAATTTTCGTTCCCACCTGCCTGACGATGATGGAACCGGCGTTAATCTTTTGACCCCCGAAAACCTTTATGCCGCGCCGCTGCGCGTTACTGTCTCGACCGTTTCGAGAACTTCCCTGACCTTTCTTGTGAGCCATGACTTCCTCCGCCTACGCCGAAATTTTTGTGATTTTCATGCTGGTCAGCTTTTGCCGATGACCGGTTTTTTTGTGATAGCCTTTCCGGCGTTTCATTTTATAAATGATCACTTTCGGACCTTTCTTTTCGCCGACGATTTGGCCGACGACTTTCGCGCCTTCGACAAAGGGCGTGCCGACCTTGACGGTCTTTTCATCGGAAACCATCAAAACGTCGAAAACGATTTCGTCGCCCGCGTTCCCTTTTATTTTTTCCACGGCCAGAACGTCGCCTTCGCTGACCTTGTATTGTTTTGCTCCTGTTTTGATTACTGCGTACATAACTTATCCTTGCCTGTTTAATTAAGAGTTGGCTATATAGATAAAATGTTTGCTTTTGTCAATAAAAAATAAATCCTTATGGGAAAAAAGGCCGACCGTACGTGGAAAACATGCAAATCGTTGATATCTATGAGGTAAATCTTTCGTTCGCCCGCTGCGGGACCCAGTTCGACCCGTTGAAATAAGTTGAAATATCTTGAATGATTTGTAATATATTTCGTCCGGGAATAGAACAAAGTACTTTTTTATCACCATTTGCGAGGGGCGTCATGAAGGAAAAAGATTCCGTGGTGCTGATCAGCGGCTGTTCGACGGGGATAGGCCGGGCGCTGGCTCAAGAATTCGCAATCCGAAATTGGCAGGTTTTCGCGACGGCCCGCAAGCCGGAGACCTTGATGGAGTTCAACTCGCCCAACGTGCATTCGACCGCGTTGGATGTTACCGATGAGCGATCCATTCGGCAATGCGTGGATGAGGTTATCTCGAAAGCCGGCCGGATTGACATGCTGGTCAATAACGCGGGCCTTTTACTGATCGGCCCTCTGGCGGAGCTGAAAGCGGAGGAATTGCGTCTTCAATTCGAAACCAACGTGATCGGATGGGCCGCGTTGACCCGCGCCGTCGTGCCTTTTATGATCAAGCAAAAATCGGGGAAGATCGTAAATATCAGCAGCATTTCCGGTGTTTTGCCGACGCCTTTCGCCGGAGCCTATTGTTCCACGAAGGCCGCGGTAACGGCTTTTTCCGATTCTTTGCGCATGGAATTGGCCCCTTTCGGCATTCAGGTCATCACCGTCCAGCCGGGCGGCATCAAAACCAATCTATCGGATAATGCCGATCACGACTTGGAGAGATTTAAAAACACCCCGTACGGACCGATTTATGATTTTATTGTGGCCAGAGCGCACGCGTCGCAGCAGAAAGCGACTCCGGCTGAAGAATTTGCCAGAAAGTTGGCGGATAAACTCGAAAAAGAAAACGCTCCGAATTTTATCCGTCTGGGAAAGGATTCCACGCTGCTTCCGTTGGTGGCCAAACTGCCGCGCGGTTTTGTCGATGCCCTGCTGAGCAGAAAATTCGGTCTCAACGTTTTGGCCGATCTTCAAAAGCGCAAAACGTGAAAAAAAAAGTTTCCGTAAAATGATTTTTTAATCGCCGACAAAGAATTGATCAGGACAAAAAGACGGGAGAGAGCGGGGCATGTCCTGTTTGATCGGCCGTGAGGAAAAATGAAATATGGAATTATCGCCAACCCTGTTTCCGGCAAACAGTCGTTGGATGTCAAGCGGCGGAAATTGGCGGAAGCCGCCGACGTTTTGAAAGACGTCGAGATTGCCGGTTTGGACACGACCTCCCCGGAGGAGTTGAGCCGATGCGCTTATGAGCTTGCCCAAAAGGCGGCGGTGTTGATTGTCGCCGGCGGAGACGGAACGTTTGCTCTGGTCATGAACAGCGTGCCCAAGGACGTCCCGCTGGGTTATTTGCCTTTCGGTTCCGGGGATGTCTTGCGACACACCTTCGGTCTTCCGCGCGACGTTCAAACCTGCGCGCGGTTGATTCAAAACGGAAAAGAACATCTCTTGGATGTCATCAGCTGTGACGGCAAGACCAAAGCGCTGTTTGCCAGCATCGGCATTGAGGGGAGCATTCTGCTTGAGCGAGACCGTCATCTGCAAAACGGCGTGCGGGGTTTTACCGCCTACGGTTTGGCGACGCTGAAAATTCTTTTCGACGGTTACATCAACGCGGACTTGCGGGTGGCGATCGACCAGCAAGAAATGATCGCCCCCGGCGCCCTGACCGCCGTCGTCACCAAGGTGCCTTATTACGGATATGCCTTTAAGGTGGTACCGCAGGCCCGGGTGGACGATGGTTATCTGCATCTGCTGGTGCTGCGCTCAGGGCCCTTCGGGACGCTTTATGCTTTGGCCACCTCGCTGGCGGGTGGAAACAAATCGGGCGATTATTACCGAGCCAAGGAAATCGCCATCACCACCTCCACCGAGCAGCGGCTCCAGCGAAACGGAGATCCGGAAAAGGAGAAACGCACCCATTTTTCCTTCACCGTCCTTCCCCGTGAGTTGAAATTGATTTTTTAAACCGCAATAGAAAAAGGGTAGAAAAAGGGGACGGTTCTATTTTTTTATGCGGGAGGGGCGCATTCTACTTGCAATCGATGCACGCAAACGATTTTACGAAAGGATACTTTTTGTTTTGACGACCAGGAGGTTTTGCGATTCCTGCGCATCGAATTGGAGAACATGCTTAAGCAAATCGGCGGGACGCGCTGTTCCTGACTGAGAATGCAATGTTTGGAAAAAAATCTTTTTGTTTTTTCTGTCCACCACAATGTCTTGGACAAAAGGGCGGATATCCTTTCCCATCGTTTTGCCCTTGCTCGTTTTCTGAATTTCAAATGATGAGGCGGTCAGGAATTTTTTTACGCGTGCTTCAATCTCGCTGATTTTTTCGTCATCGGTGTTTTCGGGAAGGGAAATTTCGTATTCAAACCCCTTCAAGGCTTGGGCGATGGGCTTTTCCGCCGGTGCCAGCGCCCGGAGATCCGTCAGGCGAAGCCCTTGGGGCAGGGCGGCGTTGATTTCCGTCCTAAGGTCATTCAGATCAGACAAGCACATCCGCGCCGAGATATCCATGAATTCTTGGAGGCTTTCCATGCCCACAGGCGTCGCGGTGGCAAAGGATATTTTGGGATGCGGGTGAAAGCCTTCCGAGAATGCAAGCTCAAGACGGCTGCGGCGAAGGGCCCGCGTGAAGGCGACCGCAATTTCCAGATGAGACAAAAGCCGCGCGGGTCCCGTTTTGCTGAACGTCAAGCGGTATTGATGCCACGATCGGGCGGCGACGGGCGTCCCGGGTGCGGGCAGGTTGAGGGAGGCTTCCTTCTCGGCGGCAAAGATATTTTGGATTTTCTGGAAATCGCAGACGCCGCAATTTTGGCAGCGGTCCGTGCGGCAATCGCGGGTTGTGCGGCCCAGCGCGGCGTTGGTTTTTTCTTGGAGCAGAAAGTCCCGGCTCAGGCCGCAATCAATGTTGTCCCAGGGAAGGGGTTCTTTCGTCCCGCGTTCACGGAAAAAATTTTCAGGATTGATTTTCGTTTGCGCGGCGGCGTCCTGCCAGAGGTCGAAGCGAAGGAGATCCGACCAGCCGTCGAAGCGGCATCCCCGGCGGAAAGCGTTTTCCAGAAAATCGCCCAGAGATTCGTCACCGCGCGAAAATACGCCTTCCAGCCAACTCATTTTCGCGTCGTGCCATTTCACGCCGAGACTGCGGCTCCGGATTTTTCGGCGGATAAATTCCTGTCTTTCGTTGATTTCAGAGAGAGAGATTTGTCTTTCCCATTGAAAGGGCGTGTGGGGTTTGGGGACGAACGTCGAAAGGCTGACGGTGATCAGTCCGCGGCGGCCGGCCACCCGCCGCGCCTCGCCCGCCAGCTCGACGATGCCTTCCAGATCCTCCCATGTTTCATGGGGAAGCCCGATCATGAAGTAAAGTTTGATCGATTGCCATCCCGCGGCAAAAATCTTGTCCACCGTAGCCAGTAAATCCTCGGAGGTGTTGCCCTTGTTGATGATCGCGCGCATTTTGTCCGTTCCCGCCTCCGGCGCTAAAGTGAAGCTGGTCTTTCGCGTGCGCTTGATTTCCTCCATGAGGGTTGTGTTGAGCGACTCCACCCGCAAGGAGGGAAGCGCCAGCGCGATTTTCTGCTGATGATATTTGTTCATCAGGTTCATCACCAGCGGCTGAAGGCAGCTGAAATCACCGGCGCTGAGCGACAAAAGAGAAATTTCGTCGTGTCCGGTTGCTTGCAGCATCCGGTCGGCCATTTCCATGAGCAACGACGGTTTTCTTTCCCGGTAGGGACGCCAGATCATGCCCGCTTGACAAAAGCGGCATCCGCGGGTGCACCCGCGCGCGATTTCCAGTGAAATGCGGTCATGGATGGTCTGCGTCAAGGGCACGATGGGTCTCAGCGGATGATTCCAGGCGTTCAAGTCCGCGATATTTCTTTTCCGAATGATCTGATCTTTGCCGTGCACCGCAGGCACGTAGACACCGGCGAGTTTTGACAATTCGCGGATGAGTTCGTCCCTGGTCAGCGCGTTTTTTTTTGCGTCGCGGACACGGGCGATTATTTCCGCCGCCACTTCTTCTCCGTCGCCGATGACGAACGCGTCGATAAAACGGAGAAGCGGCGCTGGATTGAAGCAGCAGGGTCCGCCCGCGATGACCAGGGGATGGCCGTCGCGGCGCTCTTCGCGCCCGAGCGGGATTCCGGCCAAATCCAGCATGTTGAGCATGTTGGTGTAAGACAGCTCATATTGGAGGGAAAAACCGATGATATCGAAATCCTTCAGCGGCGTTTGGCTCTCCAGAGAGGCAAGAGGAAGGTTCCCGCTCCGCAGCTGCCGTTCCCTGTCCGGCCACGGCGCGAAACAACGTTCCGCGCGCGCGTCAGGAATACCGTTGATGATGGAATATAGAATCTGCAATCCCAAATGCGACATGCCGACCTCATAGGTGTCGGGAAAAGCCAGCAAAAAGCTCACGGCGGCTTCGCGCTTGCGGACGGCGTTGACTTCAGTGCCCAGATAGCGGCCGGGTTTTTCCACGCCGAGCAACAATTCGTAATCAAGGTTTTTGTTCGTCATCTTCGTTTTGCGTCCGCCTGCTGGGTCAATCCTGACCGTCTTCCGGCTCGCGCTTCCGGTATTTGTAAGGATTTTTCTTGATGTCTCTCAAGGTGGACTGGGCGATTTTTGAGGGGAAATTCGCCGCGTTGATATACCCGAGTGAATTGTTCTTGAAGGTCGCGATTAAATCCGCGCGCACGCTTTGTTCGTTTTCTTTGGGGACGAAGGTCCTTTCCACCCGGTGTTCGTAGGTCAGTTCATCGCCTATGACGTTTTTGACCCGCAAATAATCTTCGGTGTTGCTGAAGTAAGATTCCTTCAGAGCGACCTTGACCTGAAAAAACACTTCCACCTTCACCGTGTCCGACGCAATGGGGCGGGACAAGTCGAAGATTTTCAAGGACAACCCATTGTCCAGATTAATTTCTTCCATTCGTTTCATCCGCTTGATCCTCGGCGTTTTATTTCCCGCCTTCATTAGCATTTTTGCGCTTGACCTGCAATGTCAATCCTTCTATAAGAAACGCGTTGAAATGAAGAAGGCGAAAAGACATGAGTGATGTAAACGCGATATTGCTTTTGTCCTGCCCCGACGGCAAAGGACTGGTGGCGAAAATCTCCGACTTTATTTTCAGACACAATGGAAACATCGTGCATGCCGATCAATACACGGCGAAGGCGGAAAAAATCTTTTTTATGCGCGTGGAGTGGGAATTGAGGGGTTTTCGTCTTGGCCGCGAAGAGATATCCGGCGCTTTTCAGCCTTTGGCCAAACAGCTCAAAATGAAATGGGCGTTGCACTTCACCGATAAGGTGCCGCGCATGGCGATTTTTGTTTCCCGTCATCTGCATTGTTTGCACGATCTCATCCTGCGGCGGCACATGGATGAATTGGCGGCCGAGGTCGTTGCCGTCATCAGCAATCACGAGGACGCGCGGGATTGGGTGGAGCAGTTCGGCATCGCCTATTTTCATTTTCCGGTGAACCCGAAGAACAAAAAAAGCCAGGAGGAAAAAGAACTCCGGCTCCTGCGGGAACTGAACGTGGAGCTGGTTGTGCTGGCGCGTTACATGCAGATTCTCGGCGCAAGATTTCTTCAGCGCTATCCGGATAAAATCATCAATATTCACCATTCGTTTTTGCCGGCGTTCGCCGGCGGCAATCCGTATCAGCAGGCTTATGACCGCGGCGTGAAAATCATCGGGGCGACCGCGCATTATGTGACCGAACAACTCGATGAAGGACCGATTATCGCGCAGGATGTCATCAAAATCAGCCACCGGGACACCATCGACGATATTCGAACCAAAAGCAAGGATCTGGAAAGAATCGTTTTGGCAAGGGCGCTCCGCCTGCATCTGGAACACAGGATCCTTGTCCACGGACTGAAAACCATTGTTTTTGAATGACAGAATTTGACGAACCCCCGAGACGCAGAGCAGTTCCTTATGACCTCATCGCCCATTTTCGTTTTATGTCAACCGGATGATCGGAAATCCTGCGGCGCCTGCTGCGGGCTTTATAATTACGTCGACAGTTCGCGCGACGCTTTGACGCAACGGCTGCGGGAGCGGACCCGTCGTTATCACGCGATGGTGAAAGGTCCGCAGGACGTGGAAAAATTCGCCCGGGAGACTTTGGCGGCGGAAGATTTCGCCAAACGCTATGAGGTGATTTACTGCTGCGAATATCTCGGCTTTTTGGACGAAGCGGAAAAAAAGGTCGGCTGCCTGCTCCACCCGGAACAAAACGGCGGCGAGGATTGGCGGGGATGTTCGTTTTACGGACGGGAGCTCTGCGCGGGACATCTCTGCCCGAGTCATTATTTTATTCCGCTTCATCAGGCGCGAATTTTAATCAAAATCATTGAAGACTGGTATCTTTACGGCCTTTGCATTACCGACATTGATTTGGTGACGACGTATTTTCGTCTGATTGCGGACAGAATCGGACGGGAGCTCAAACCGGAGGTTTTTGATGAAGCCGCCCTGAAAGACATCGCGTTGGAGTATTTCAACTGGAAAATCAACTGGCCTTTCCGGTCGCAGGAAACCAACCGATTGGGCAAGTACTATTTTGACGGCTCTCAATACATGATCAGCCATATTGATTACGAAAAATTCGGCCGCGAGCCCTCAGCGCTGAATGCGGTTTTCTTGAGTCTTTCCTCCACGTTTGAATCCGCCGCGCAGATTCAAGAAGCGGAGCGGCTCATTGGGTCCAATATTGAAAAATTCGTCAACACATACAACCGTTTATATTAATTTTTATTGACATAACCCGGCCACTTTGGCTAGTGTTATATCATCGTCGCGTTTAAAAAAGAAAAACCGCATTGGTCCAAAGGCATTGATGATGATGGAAATGTCCAAAAAAATTCTTTTTCCCCGGGAGGAAATTCGACAAAGGGTTCAGGAATTGGCCCGGCAGATTTCGAGCGATTACGAGGGACGCGAATTAATTATCATCGGCGTTTTAAAAGGGGCTTTTATTTTCATGGCCGATTTGATCCGGGAAATCAGCATTCCCTGCATTGTCGATTTTGCCCGTTTGGCCAGCTACGGCGCCGGATCCGACAGTTCCGGCAAGGTGGTGATGACCAAGGACATCGAAACATCGATCAGGGGCAGGGATATCTTGATTGTGGAGGACATTTTGGATACCGGTCTGACGCTTCAATATTTCGCGGAATGGCTCAGGGAAAGAAACCCCCGCTCGATGAAAATTTGCGTTTTACTCGATAAGCGCAAAAGAAGGAAAGTGACCTTCGAAGCGGACTATGTCGGCTTTACCATCGAAGACGGGTTTGTGGTCGGGTACGGCTTGGACTTCAACGAAAAGTTTCGTTTTTCCCCCGATATTTATGTGATAAAGCAGTAACAAGAGGTTGAAAATGATTATTCAGTGCAGACAATGTCGCACCAAGTTCCGTTTTGACGATTCGCTGATGCGGGGTAACGGCGTTTGGCTTCGCTGCAGCCGCTGCGGCCATGTCTATTTTCAGGAAAATCCGCTGGTGAAAAAGCCGCCGCAGGAGATCGCGGCGGAGATCAAACCCGAGGCGGTGGCCGAAGAAGACAAGACAGCCGCTGAAATGCCGTCCCGACCGGAGGAGGTTCCTTCCGTCTTCTATCCGGATAAGGAGGGCGCGCATTCTTTGGACAGAATCATGGAGGCCCGGAGGCGCATCAAGGAGGAAATCGGGCTGGAGGTGGCCCAGCCCGCGGAGCAGCAGGCCGATCCGGGCGACCGACAAGAGGAAGAGACCCCGGAAGAAAGCGCCATAACAGGGATAGAAGAAATAGAGAAACCGGCGGAAGAGAAAAAATCGGCTTCAAAAAAATCGGGCGGGATTTGGAAATTGGCGCTTTGGTCCCTTCTGGTTATTTTCGTCATTCCGGCGCTGATTTATTTTTATGTCTTCCCCGATTACGGGGCGCAAATCCTCGACGCAGGCCGGTATTTTATTGCAAAAATTGACGCGTGGAGGGGGGTGTCCCCGACGGCGACCTCCGGGGCCCATATCAACCAGGTGATTAAACTGCAGGACGTGCGCTACCGAAGAGTGAATAACTACATCCTGGGTCAGATAGCCGTTGTGGAAGGCTTCGCGCTCAACACGGCGGAATATCCGGTGGCGAGGATTATGATCAAAGGAGAAATTCTGGACGCCTATTCTGTCGTTTTAGGCGAGCGCACGAGCTACGCAGGGAACATTTTGACCGATGAGGAACTCGCCAACTTCTCGGAAGAAGAAATTTTGATGAAGCTGCTTCGCCCCGAGGGTATCAATAATTCCAACGACAGAATCATGCCCAACGCCCGGATTCCTTTCATGATCGTCTTTCCCAACGAACCATCCGGCGTGATTAAAACCACAGTGGTCACGGTGGGCGCGGAGCGGGTTTTAGACTGATCAGACCATCCGGGGTCGGCAGAAAAAATTGGGAACGGACGTTTTGCAGACTCCAAAAGGGATGCCTTGTTTTTGCGGGCCTCTTACCGAAAAGGCAGGAGGATTTTCAGGGATGTACTTTTGCGTGAAGGAGGGAATCATGGAAAAAAACACGTTGCTCAAATCAATGATTCATCTGCAGAGGACGTATTTTGACAACTATTTTTCGATCATTACCAAGCTTCATGAACAGGCGGAGGATATCTTGAAGCATTGGGCCGAACAGGCGCCGTACGCGAGCGACGAGGCCCAAAAAGCGATGGAAGGCTGGCGGGCCGTCTACAAAAAGCAATGCGAAGACTTTAGAAAAGCCGTTGACAGCGGATATTCCAAAATGGAGTCGTTCTTCGACGACGATGCGATGATCAGATTTCAGGAACAGACTGAAGAAATGTTCAATCATTTTTTGCGGCAGAACGCCTGGATGCCCGATGATTTCAAAAAATCCATGGAGCGTCTCGCCGCGGCCTATCGGACGGGCTGGGAAGACTTTAGAAAATACTTTGAACAAAGCGCTCAGCGCGTGAAAAGTTTTCGGGCCGCTCAAGAAAAAAAGCCCCCAAAAACCGTCAAGAAAAGGTGAGCATTTGCGTCCGCAATGCCTTGAGAGGCAAAAGGATCGGGAAGAGGAAAGATGAAGGAAAGATCCAATGAAAATCATTCATGCCGGATTTTTCGTGCGGCTTTTGTGGATCGGGTGAGGGCTTTATGGGATTCGGCGCGATGAATCGGAGCATGGATACGACAACAAGGGGAAGGAGGATAGGGGAACATGAAAAAAAGAATTTCAATGGCGATCGTTTTGTTGTTTGCCGGATCGGTAATGTTTTTTGTTCCGTGCCGGGGTTTTGCGATTAACCCGCAGCCGGAGCCGCCCGCCAAAATTAACGCCGGTGTCGGGGTGGACGATTCCTATATCGGAACGATCATCAAAATCGAAGGCAATCGTATTACGGTCAGAAATGAAAAAGGCGTCGACAATATTGTCACGGGGAATTTCGCCGGCCTGAAAGTCGGCGGCAAAGTAAAAGTGACAACGCGAAACGGCCGGACATGGCTCAACCCGCAACCGGAACCGCCGCTGCCCGCGAAAACAAAGCCACTGGTCAAATAGGTTTGGGCGCTGCAAAAAACTTTTAAAGACATTTTTCAAAACAAGGAAGAGTCGCCAATGATTTCAAGAAAAAGATATTTTTTCTTTTTGCTGATCTTCCTCTGTGGTCTGCTTCAGGCGATTCCGGCCGGGGCGGAGGAATGTATCGTCGTGACTTCTCCCATTGACAACGCTCAAGTCATCGGGAAACGGCCGGAAATCAAGGGAGCTTTTCGATGTCCCCTCAATGCCGGTTCGTACGTCGTGATGCTCGATGGAGCCGATATCACGCAGCTTTTGGATGTGACCGCCGAAGGATTTACTTATCGCCCAGAAACCATGTTGGCGGTGGGCGGCCACGCCTTATCCGTCAATTATACGGGAGCGGACAACACGCCGCAGCAATTTGCCGTGAATTTCAGCGTCCGTCATTCGGAAACATTCAGCGAGGTCTATTCCAAAAACGACGTTTCCCTGCTCTACGAAGGCGTGTTGTATGAAGACAGCGCCGCGGATGACGCGGCGCCGCCTTTATACACGGAAGGACAGACGCTTGCTCCGTCATCCACAGCGACCACGCCGCGCTCCAAACTGGAAGGGAATCTGGCGTCGGAAACCAAGGTGAAAGAAGGTCCGTGGAATGTCGCGTTCACCGCGAACGCGCGGTATTTCGATCAGGATATTCCCGTTATGGACCCGATGAAGAAGGGGTTCACCGTTGCCAATTGGTTATTGTCCGGCAACTATGAACAAGACCGCGTCAAAATGAAGCTCAGCGCGGGAGATATCATGATCAATGAGACCCCCTGCACGATATCCGGTTTTTCCAGAAAAGGAACCATGTTCAACGGTGAAGCGGGCCCGGTTTATGTCAATCTCTTCAGCGCGCGCAGCGCGCAGACCTTCGGTGTCGACGGCGGCATCGGCATCGGCGATGTGAGCGAGGATCATCTTTTCGGCGCGTCCGCCGGCGTTAAATTTTTTGAAAATAAAGCGGATATCCGGACGATTTATGTGACCGGAACGGATCCCTCATCCGCGGGATTGGCCGCTTCCGTGACGCCGCCGGCTCCCCAACCGAACGTTTATGGAACGTCCACGACCACGGGGAACAAGCAAGGCGATGTCGTCGGTGTTTTGCTGACCACGGATTTCTTGCAGAATCGGTTCAGGACCGAAATGGAGGCGGATTTTACGCGATATGATCCGGATATCGCCGATGAGTTTGACAAAAGAAGCTCTTCCGCGTACAGGGCTAAAGTCGGCGGCATGATCGGCTGGTTGACGTATGATGCGTTATACGAATATCTCGGGAAAGACTACGGCGTCATCGGCAATCCATCATTGGCCAAAGACAGGCAAGGCTTCAGCCTGCAGGCCGGCGTCAATCTGGCGGAACAGAATCTCAGTGTCACGGCTTCGCGTTATTCAGACAACGTGGAGTCCGATCCGCTCTTTCCGAAAATCGTCAGCACGCAGGGAAATATTTCCTACCAGTTCAACAAAATCGCCTGGCTGCCGCTGGGATTCACCTATCAAAAAATGATTCAGCAAAGCACTCATGAACCCGCGGGCGGCATCCCGATCGACACAACCACCGATACTTATTCGGCCAGAGTCGGTTTGACCCACGGCGGCTTTTCCGTCAATTTCACGCCGTCTTATTCCTTGACGGATGATAAAACCCCGGCGGATGCCGATATGACAAACATAGTTTACACCCTGACGGCGTCCTATACCCTGCCGAATCTTTCGGTTGCGCCGGCTTTCACTTGGACGAGGACGCGCAATCACGCAACCGACGTTTGGACGGATACCTACGTTTATAACCTCGACTTCCGCTCGCGCTTTTTCCACGACAGGATTTCCTTTGACGTCGGCGGAACGTACACCCTGTCCTCGGCGGACGACCATTCCGTGGACAGTGGAACCTGGAACGCCCGGGCGGCGATATCTTACCGTCTCCACGATCACCTGAAAACCCTTGTCCGGCCGACGGTGGGATTGCGTTGCAGCTACTTGAAGACGGACGACAAGATCAACAAGGCCATGGACAAGGATGAATTCACTTTGTTCGGCGTCGTGGAAGCGGCGATACCCATTTTGTTCTAAAGGGAGGACTCGTGTATGAAAAAATGTATCTTATCCGTCGGTCTTTTGTTTCTGACTTGGTTTTTTATTCCCGCTTTATCTCAAGCGGCGGTGACCGTGACGCCGTCATCCGTTCATGTCGTCCGGGGCCAGGCCAACACCGTCGTGTTGACCTATCAATTTTCCGGTTATATCATCGGCAACGGCACGTTGACGTCGAATCAAGGGATCTTCTTCACGACGGATGCCGTGATCGGATATAATAATCTCCCTTTGACGGTCACCATCAACAACACGGTTGGGACCGTTATGGAAACCGTTGTGATTCCCGTGAATATCCTGGAGCGGGCGCTGCAGAGAGGGACGACGCAATTTTCTTACCGACGAAATTTCGTCGGGGGATTGGGCACGGATACCGCGACGGTCAGTCTGACGATTACGGGAGAAGCGGCGGGAACGTTCAGCGTCAGACGGCTTTCTCTGTATTTCGGAAACGGCCGGGCGGAAACCACCGTGATGAAGAACACAACTGATTTGAAGGCCTACGCGGATATTCGCTACAGCGGAACGGGGCTGCTTCAAGGATATTGGGAAGTGGACGGCCGACTGCTTGCTTATGTCAGCCGGCCCCTATCCGCAGACCAGCAAATCACGTTGGCCACGCCGGAAATTCCGGCTCTGCCGACTTTTGAAGCGGGAACGCATACCGTGCGTTTTGTTGTGACCAAACCGCAAACGGATCAGAACCTTCCTCTGCCCACGCTCGTTTATTTTGTGACGACGGATGCAGCGGCGGTTCAACAAATCGGTTTGGCCCTCAAAGCTCCCGCCGAGGCGTCGGAAGTGCCCTATGCCTCTGTGAGATTCGAATGGCAGCCGATTCGCGCGGGGCTTTACCTTGTGCAGTTTTTCGAGAAAGAGGGAGGCAAACCGGTGTTTTCCGCTTACACCAGGAAAAATTATTACCAATTGCCGCAACTGGTTTTGAAAAATAATTTTGAATCCGGGAAAACTTATTACTGGAAAGTTCTCGGTTTTGACCGCGAACGGCGGAGCGTCGGCGAAAGCCAAACAGGCAGTTTCCGCTTTTCACCGGCTGCGGGAAATGCCGCCCAATAAAGAAACGGTCCGTGATATCGTTTTGCCGTCAAAAAAGGAGGGGTCTTTAGACCCGCTGAACAGACGATTCTCAAGCTTCGGACGAAGCGGCCTCTTTATTCTTTGAAAGCGAAAAGGAATAAGAGTCGGCGCTAAAAGGAGGTGAAAAATGAAAACAAATCGTTTTGTGGTGACCTTTGTTGCTTTTCTTTGTTTATGTTTTGTTGTTGCGGTTTCTGCATGGCCGGCGGAACAGAAAGATATTACCACGGGCAGGCCGGGGGCTTTACCCGCGCCGGCAGCGCCGTCAAAAGCGCAACCGGCAGCGGTACAAAAAGTGAATGCAAATGTTCAGCCGCAGATTGTTTTTGTCGGCCCGAGTGAAGGGACGACCTTTTGGATTGGTCAAACCTGCAATATCCAGTGGACGGCAATAGGAATTCCGGCAGGAACTAAAATGAATATCGAATTTATCCGTCCCAGTTTATCAACGCTGATTCTCGGAAGCAATCTTTCTATCCCGGGTAATCTTCAGTGGAAAATTGATGAACAGGCATTCCTGGAACCTCCTTACAACTATGGCGGGAAGCTTCATCATAATATTCAGGGCAAGCTGAAACTAAGGGCTTCCGCGGAAGGAAAAACCTACGAAAGTGAAAGATCTGTATCCATTTCACTGCCCGGACTCAAGATTACGAATCCCAAGCCGGGGGACATCCTGCAAGTCGGCAAGTCCTATCCTGTATCATGGCAATATACTGGACCATCCCTTCCGCAAGTTCACATCATTATCGGGTCCGGCTCGTCATACGCCGCGATGGAATCCTACAGAACAACAGTGCCAAATACGGGTTCCGCGAGCATCACCATTCCGGAAAGTGTTTTTTCTGAAGATTGGAAATCCGGCTACTGGTTACAGGTTGTTTCGGCGGCAGAGAGTGAGACACTATCCGGAAAGTATATTAATGATAGAATTGGTGTAAATATTATCAAACCCCCGATCATCAAATAAATGGAGTTTCTTCCTTCGGAGCTGCGTGATTCCAAAATGTGAATATGCCCTTCCGAAGGAACGTGAAATAAAAAAAAGTCCATCCTCTCCATTGATCAAGATTACATAAAAAGACCCCTTAAAATTCGCTAAGGGGTCTTTTTATTCGTGTGGGCGGATTCGGATTACTGCGTGCTGATCGTCATTTCATAAGTTTGCGATTGTAAATTATTCGTTGTATTGCAGTCGAGAGACTTCGGCTGGCTGGAGGTTCCCAGTGTTCCCTTTGCGTCGCGGACGAAGAACTCAAAGAGAAGTTTCATCGGTTTTTCATTGGGTTTGGGTGCCGCGGCGGGAGACGGAAATCCCCAGTGCAGAACTTTGTCGCGCGTGTAGGTCTGCGTGAAGGTCATGCATTGGGATTTCTTTAAAATCGTGCCGACCGGCTTGGTGAAAAACTTTACATCGCCCGACGCGGGATAACTGAACTGGGGACCATAGGCGGCGTAAACATTGAAATGTGCCTCCAGAGCGTTGTCCGGCTGATTCCAATCGCCGGGGCCGTTGTTGCATACCTGCCCGGTCATCGTAAACGTCGAGACGTTATTGATCAAGGTCTTGGCGACGTTGAAGTTGCTCACGGCCGGATCTTTGCAGATTTCCAGATTGCCGACCGGCTGCTGAACCGCCTTCATTCCCGCCGCCGGCTGTCTTTCCGCGGCGAGACAGACCAACGCGGAAGCGGTTATGAAATACAGCGCTCCCAAAATGCTTACAAAAAATTTCTCTGACTTTGTCATTTTCCCCTCCTTTTTGCCAATTTCAAATCGGCCGTTGTTGGAATGTTTTTATAGGCGCAAAAAAGACGCCGGTCAAGCAAATTATCAGCGTCCGTCAAAGCGGGATAATCAGTCCATGATGCCGCGTCGTCACCGCGTGCCGGGACGCGCTGAATATTCGTAAAATAGAGGCTCAAACCCGAAGGGGAATCTCAGCGTTTGATCAGCTCAAAAGGAATTTCCTGATGCGCCCCCGTATTCATGACGCCGTACAACGACCGATAATTCATCTGATATCCGTTTAGCCATTTTTCTAATAAGTCGTCTTGGTGAACATCGCCGCAGATATTTTTGTTTTCATTTTGCACTTTATTGCAGGGAATATTGACGATTTTTGATTTTTTGTAGCATACGCCCATCCGGAAAAGAAAAAAACGGCGAAATTTCTGTAGCTGATCTTCATAAGAATTCGGCGCCGAAAAATCGATTAAACGGGTCATGGCTTTTATTTCTTGCGCGCAGAAAAAGTGTCCGTCCAGTGACAGCGGGTAAGACCAGCCATGGACGCCGTCGTTCCATCTCCAGAATAGCTTGTCACCGTCGCTGCGGGGCATCGTTATAAAATCCGGCAACGGCTGCTTTTTTTTGATCGTATAAGCTTCCGTCAAATTCAATCCCATGCGTAACGTCGGAACATAGTCATCGGTGTTGAATTTTGTAAAATCGCTCAGGTCGAAATTTTCAGTAAAAAGAAGGTCGTCAACGAGGAAAAATATTTTGTCAGCCGATAGGGAATCCAGTATCGATCAACAGATCGCTTCGGAACGAGTCAGCTGACAACTGTTTGATGAATAAAAACTGGTGTGGCAAAATCTCCATGAGTTCGGCGTAAGCTTTCTGATGACGCGGTGTGGACGTGTGGTAGAGGATGTAAAGCGGCGCCGGTGAAGTGACTTTTTCCGAATAGGAAGACAAAAGCGCGTGAAGTTGCAGCGCCCTGTCTTTGGAAAAGACGATTCCCGCCGCCGGATGCTTTCCGGGCGTTGCCCGATGCTTTATCCGCGCTTCATAAAGTTGCGCAAAAGCGTCTCTTTCCCAGTCCCGCTCTATTTCCCTGAGGATGTATCCGAACGGTTTCAATAAAAAATTGATGCCGGAGTGAATAAACTTAATCAACGGATTCTTCTTGAACAGGTTTTCTTTTTCCGTGGCGCACTATAAAAAGCGGGAAGACGGCTGTCAAGAGGATTTTGTCTTTTTGACGTCCGGATACGCCGAAAACAAGAGGATGTGAAACCGTATTGTTCGTTAAGCGACGGTAAGATATGTTGTGATCCATTCGTTGCGGACGGCGCCTTCGCGCAGAATGACCGGCGGGTGGCAGGTGACGTCAATGATGGTGGAGGGCAAGTCACCCGGGGTTTTCCCTGCGTCAAGGATCGCGTTGATTCGATCGCCGACCCGCGGGACGTCTTCGGGGACGGCGCAATCCGGCCGTTGGATTGCAGCACCGCAACCCTTGAACGCGGAGTTTGTTTATGGTAGCAAGTAAAAAAAGTCGATCGTAAAAAAGTATCCATTGGCAAAATACCTTTAGCGGGGATCCAAAATAGTGGAAAAAATCCGGGCATCAAAAACAGCTTTTTGGCTTCGTGTTGCCGCCGCAAACCTTGTTGTTTTGGGTTTCCTGCTGATTGTTTTTGAAGGATTTGCGGGATACGCTCTCTTGGCTTATGACATGATGAGATATCCTCGTCTGCGGGATCTGATGCACGCCCGATATGACCCACTGCTGGGATGGGTGAATAAACCCGACGTGTTCATTCCGGACATGTATGGGCCGGGGGTTTATTTGCAAACGAACAATCGCGGATTCCGAAATCGTCATCCCGTCGACGATGGTGTGCCAAAGGGGAAAAAACGCATCCTTTGCTCGGGGGATTCATTTACCCTTGGCTATGGCGTGGATAATGATCATACCTGGTGTCAAATGCTCGAGACGTTTTCGCCAAATCTCGAGACGGTGAACATGGGCCAGGGAGGGTATGGAATTGATCAAGCCTACCTGAGGTATCTGCGTGAAGCTTCCCGTCTGGAATATCAAATGCATCTCTTTTCCTTTATCGTGGTGGATTTTTTCCGGATCCAGTCTGATCAGTTTTTCGGATATGGCAAGCCTATTTTTGACGTAGAAAACGGCAAACTTGTGCTTAAGAATGTGCCGGTGCCCCGTTACGCTTATTATTTCCCTTGGCTGAGCTTTTTCAAGGAGCGGATAAGGCATTTGAGTTCCTATGAAATCTTGAAAAGAATTTTTCAGAAAGAAGCATCGAACCCGGGAAATTCAGGCGCGCCTTCCGAAAAGGAGCAAAACTTGAAAGTCCAAAAAATTCAGCGACTGATCTTTGAAGATTTGAAACGAATCAGTGAAGAGCGCTCCGCCAAGTTGGTATTGGTATATCTGCCGACCTACTGTGAAATCAAATACGATGAGTATATGGAGTGGATGAAATTCATAGAAGATGAAGCCCGAACGCTTCATATTCCGTTGATAAATGTTTTGAGGATTTTCCGTTCCATGCCTCTCGAAGAGGCGGCAAAGATGTTTACGCCGCAGGAGGGGTCAGGTTGCGAATGTTGCCGTCATTTGAGCAATCAAGGCAATGAGTTTGTGGCGCGACTGATTTATGAGAAAATCAAAAAAGATCCGGAATTGTCTGGCGTGCTTTCCTTGAACCGGCCGACGCAAAACGGCCATTGAGAAGGCGATCAGCCGATGACGAAATCCCTCATCGATGAGTAGACGAGCCGTTTCCATATGACTGAACAGACATACAAAAAGCAAGATCGAAATCTTTTCGAACCCCAAAGAACGATGATGTATGCGCTGGTAGTTATCGTCGTATTGGTTATCGGATGTTTGGGAAGTACTTTTTCTGTTGCGTCGGATTTTGCTCAAGATTACCTTGCTGCTTCTGCAATACGCGATGGTAGAAGTGCGAATGCGCCGCTTGTCCAGCTTGCCCGAATTTATGGAGTTCCTGAATCCGCCGTGACCTCTTTCCAAAATGCTCATCCCCCCTTGGCGATTCTCTGGGCCGCGCCTTTTACTTATTTCTCCTGGGACACGGCAAGATTCTTGTGGTCAATACAGCTGATGGTCCTTGCCGGTATTTTTTTGATGATCAGGCCCGTTCGTTTGATCGACTTCATTTTGCTTTCGCCGGCGTGGATATTCGGGTTAGCCGTCGGCAATGTGGATATGGTGGTCATTGGCCTGGTTTTGACGGCGGTTTCGTCTTTTCCTTCTATCGGCGTGTCAATCCTGTTGGGATTGGCTGCTGCGCTAAAAGTCTATCCGCTTTTTTTGATTGCAGGTCTTTTGGCCATGCGGCGTTATTTTTTATTTTTTACCGCATTGATCTTCGGAGCGCTGCCGACACTCCTTGGCATGGTTTATATCGGTTTTGGCAACTTTATCGGATGGCTTTTATATTTGCCTCACAACATCAATTTATATTCTTTAAGCGCTTTTAATTTGTCTTTGGCGAAAGTGACAACGCTGCTGAAAATCGGCCATGTCCCGCTGATCATTTTGGGGGCTTTGATGATTTATGTTCAGAGGCGACAAAAAAAAATTAATCCCCTGCTTCCCGGCATGTTGCTTGTTTCTCCGTTGGCCTGGTTGCATCAAATCCTGTTTTTGAGTCATCGGCTCAACTTCGGCGAATTAATGGGTTGCTCCATTTGCTGTCTTTTCATTTATGCCTTCGGTCTTTCAGATTTGCCGCAAAAAAGCTTTGTTTGCTCTCTCTGCAGCGTGCTTTTAACGCTTATCATCCTAGAGGTTTACATCCGTCTTTTTTATGAGGGTAGAACGAAGCAACCCTGACTTTTCCGGGAATCCATTAATGAGCATCAACCGTTTTTTTGCGCCTTTTGAGCGGCACGGTTAATTTGAAGCGATTCCTCGCAATGCCGAAGAGGACTATGGCGCGCAATACAATGCCTTGATGCGCCGCTGTGTCAGTCAGAAAGGGTTAGCGTAGTTTTGATGGTTTCCAGGCTTACGGCGCCTTCGCGCAGAATGACCGGCGGGTGGCAGGTTACGTCAATGATGGTGGAGGGCAAGCCGCCCGGGGTTTTCCCTGCGTCAAGGATCGCGTCGATTCGATCGCCGATCTGCAGGACGACGTCGGGGGCGGCGGCGCAGTCCGGCGCGCCGGAGAGGTTGGCGCTGGTGGCGGTGAGCGGCTTCCCCAGTTGTCGGGCCAGTTTCCGGGCGAGAGGATGAGCCGGCAGGCGCAGACCGATTTTCCCGCTTCCGGCGGTCAGCAGCGGCGAAACTTCGCCCGAGGCGCCAAAAACGATGGTCAGCGCTCCCGGCCAGAAAGCGGCCATGAGCTTTTTTGCGGCTTCGGGCACATCTTTGACGAATGGGTAAAGATCCTCCGGCTTGCCGATGATCAGCGCAATCGGATTTCTGAAATCCCGGCCCTTGGCGGCGAAAATTTTCTGAACGGCCTTTTCGCAGGTGGCATCGGCCCCCAGACCGTAAAAAGTTTCCGTCGGGTAGGCGATCAGACCGCCGTTTTTCAAAATGTCCACCGCTTTCAAAAGGACTTGTTCTTCGGAAGATTTTTCGGAAAGTTTGAGAATTTCCAGCATCAATGATTTTCCGGATTTAAAGCATTGGATTCCCGCGGCGATTTTTCAACCGCCATCCATCCCGCCGATTCAGGAGGCGTTCATTTTTTTGTGTTTTTTCTCCACGTCTTTGGCCATTTTTTTCATGTACGCGGAAAGCTTGAGCGCCAGCGCTCTGTTTTCCAACGCCAGCAGGCGCACGGCAAACAAGGCCGCGTTTTTGGCGCCGGCTTTGCCGATGGCCATGGTGGCCACGGGAATGCCGCCGGGCATCTGGACGGTGGAAAGAAGCGCGTCCAGGCCGTTGAGCGCGGTGGAATCAATCGGGACGCCGATAACGGGCAGTCGCGTTTGCGCCGCAATGACGCCCGCCAGATGAGCCGCCGCGCCGGCGCCGACGATAATCGCCTTGACGCCGCGTCCCGCCGCGGACGCGGCGAATTTCGCTGTACGCTGCGGCGTGCGGTGCGCCGAGGTTAAAATCAATTCGTGCCCGATGCCGAATTCCTCCAGCACTTTTTTCGCCTCCATCATCACGGGCAAATCCGAATCGCTGCCCATCACCACGCTGACCAACACACGGGATGCGTCGTTTTTCATAAGGCTCCTTTGCATACAGAGGGTGTCATTAATGGTTTTTTTAACGTATCGGGCGGGCATTTGCAATCTGAAAATTAATTTTTTTGCCGAATCCTGTTGACAGGCGGAGCTTCTCTCAATATACTCCGCGGTGGCTAAAAAGAGATAAAGGAGAAAGATGGAAATGACCGTGAACTTCTATGAATTTCTGGCTTCGAACGATTATCCCGGACGGGGCGTTTGCCTGGGGAAATCCCCCAGCGGGGATAAAGCTCTGATCGCTTATTTTATCATGGGACGTAGCCCGAACAGCCGCAACCGCGTTTTTGAAGCCATTGACGGCGGCATCCGCACCAAGGCGGCCGATCCGGCCAAGATGACCGATCCGCATTTGATCATTTACCGGCCGGTGTTGACGTTGGGAAGCGCAACCATCGTCACCAACGGCGATCAGACCGACACCATCTATGATTTCTTGTCCCGCAATTCCCATCCCGGCTATAATTTTGAAGCGGCGTTGGCCACCCGGACCTTCGAAGATGACCGACCCAACTGGACGCCGCGCATTTCCGGCCTGCTGGACATGAGAACCGGCGCCTATAAGCTCCACATCTTGAAAAGCGACCACGGCAACGAAAACAGTCTGCAGCGTTTCACCTTCGACTACCCGCAGCCGTCCCCCGGCTTCGGGCATTTCATCAGCACCTATCGGGGCAACGGCAATCCGCTGCCGAGTTTCGAGGGTGAACCGATTCGCGTCGCGCTGGATGAAGACAACCCCCGCCGATGGGCGGAGCGGTTGTGGACGGCGCTCAACGAGGACAACAAGGTGAGTCTTTTTGTGCGCGCCGTCGATTTGAAAACGGAAAAATATGAAGACGTGATTATCAATAAATACAAGGCTCTGGAGGAATAACCGATGAATGAAATTCAACTCAAATACGGCTGCAATCCCAATCAGAAACCGGCGCGGATTTTCATGGCGGACGGCGGCCGTCTGCCGGTGGAAGTCTTAAACGGCAAACCCGGCTACATCAATTTTCTCGACGCCCTTAACAGCTGGCAGTTGGTCAGGGAATTGAAGGAGAGCCTCGGTCTGCCCGCCGCGGCGTCGTTCAAACATGTCTCGCCGGCCGGCGCAGCGCTGGGCTTGCCGCTGGATCGGGTTTTGCGCAAAATGTACCACGTCGATCCGAAAATGAAACTTTCTCCGCTGGCCTGCGCCTACGCGCGTGCCCGCGGTGCCGACCGCATGAGCAGCTTCGGCGACTGGATCGCGCTGTCCGACATCTGCGACGTGCCGACGGCCAAAATCATTAAAACGGAGGTTTCCGATGGTATCATCGCGCCCGGCTATGAACCGGAAGCGCTCGATATTCTCAAATCCAAAAAGGGCGGGAATTACAACGTGGTGGCCATTGATCCGAACTATGAGCCGGCGCCGATCGAGCACAAGCAGGTTTTCGGCATTACGTTTGAGCAGGGGAGAAACAATGTCCGAATTGACGAAAAGATGCTGGAAAACATCGTCACCGAAAACAAAACATTGACGGAGGCGCAAAAACGCGATCTCGTGCTGGCGCTCATCACGCTGAAATACACGCAATCCAACAGCGTTTGTTACGTCCAGGACGGCCAGGTCATCGGCGTGGGAGCGGGACAGCAAAGCCGCATCCACTGCACGCGCCTTGCCGGCCAGAAGGCGGATCTCTGGCAGTTGCGGCACATGCCGAAGGTTTTGAATCTGCCGTTCCGCGACGATGTTGCCAAGCCCGATCGCGACAACGCCGTTGATGTTTATCTGGGCGATACGCCGGAAGATGTCATCGGCGATGATGTTTGGGCGCGGACCTTCACGCGTCAGCCTAAACCCCTGACCAAGGCGCAAAAGCAAAAGTGGCTCAGCCGGGTCAGCGGCGTGTGCCTGGGCAGCGACGCGTTTTTCCCCTTCGGGGACAACATCGAACGCGCGCGCCGCAGCGGGGTGACCGCCATCGTGCAGCCGGGGGGTTCCATCCGCGACCAGCAGGTGATTGACACCTGCAACAAATACGGGATCGTCATGGCCTTTTGCGGCCTGCGCCTGTTCCACCATTAAAAAATGAAGGAGCGGAATATGGAAACACTGGAAGCATTACGGAAACGTTATGATTCGCTCAAAGGGCTTGGATTGAAGCTCAACATCGAGCGCGGTCAGCCGGGCGATGAGAATTTCGATTTGTCCAACGCGCTGTTTGGGATCGTCACGGAAAAGGACATCAAAACTCCCAGCGGCTTCGACATCCGCAACTATCCCGGAGGCGTGCTAGGCCTGCCGGAGGCCCGTGAATTGTTCGCCGGCATTCTTGGCGTGAAACCGGATGAAGTGATGGTAGGGAACAACTCCAGTCTGCAGATGCTTGCGCAGGTTCTCATGTGGGCGATGCTCCGAGGCGTGCTGGACAGCCCCGCGCCCTGGTGCAAAATTGACAAACCTAAAATGATCGTCACCGTGCCCGGCTACGACAGACATTTCACGCTTCTGGACGCGCTGGGATTCGAGATGATTCAGGTGCGAATGACGCCTGAAGGGCCGGACATGGATGCGGTTGAAAAAAACGCCGCCGGTGACGCGAACGTCAAGGGCCTTCTTTTTGTTCCAACCTATTCCAACCCCAGCGGAGAGACCGTTTCCGACAAAACCGTGCAGAGATTGGCCGCCATGAAAACAGCCGCGCCGGATTTCACCATTTTTGCCGACGAGGCTTACGTGGCCCATCATTTGACGGACCATCCCGTCACACACAAAAATCTTCTGCGCGCCTGCGAGGAGGCGGGACATCCCAACCGCGTCTATCTGTTCAGCTCCACATCCAAAATCACTTTTTCAGGCGCGGGAATCGGATTTATGGCCGCCGGCACGGCGAATCTGGCCTACATGGCGAAACTTTTCGGGACGACATTCATCGGACCCAACAAAGTGGAACAGCTCCGCCATGTGAAATTCCTCGGCGGTTACCCCGGCGGCGTTGCCGGTCTTATGAAAAAGCACGCCGCACTGCTCAAACCCAAATTCGACATCACGGATGAAGTGCTCAGGCGGGAGCTCGGCGGGACGGGGCTGGCGACTTGGACGAAGCCCGCAGGCGGTTACTTCATTAGTCTGGACACGACAAAGCCGGTCGCCAAGCGCGCCGTGGCGCTCTGCAAAGAAGCAGGCGTCGCCATCACGCCGGCGGGCGCGACCTATCCTTTCGGCAGAGATCCCGGAGATTCCAATATCCGTATTTCCCCGACCCGGCCGCCTGTCGCCGAACTGGAAAAGGCGATTGAAGTGCTGGCCGTATGCATCAAACTCGCTTCAGCGGAATACGACAGCGCGACGAAATAAGAAAAGAAAAAGGGGACGGTTCTATTTATAACTGGAGAGTCAAGAGTACCGCATCCTTTATAAGGCAAAACAAGCAAGGGGTTCAAGAGCACCGGAAATCTATTAAAAGTGAAAATAAACGCAGTACTTTTCTATTGAAATATCAAGGGTAAAGATTTGATAATCATATAAAAGGCACCTCCAAAGTATAGCAGAAAGCATAAAAATGTTCTGCTATACTTTGGTTAAAGAGACCAATCCAAACCAAGGAGGTGCTTAAATGGAATTGTACACGGCTTTTGATTTACATGCAAACAACAGTTACGCGGCTATTATCGATCAAGAGGGACATAAAGTTGCCGGAAAGAAGTTAACCAACGATTCGCAAGAAGTTTTGAGTTTTCTCAAACCTTACAGAAAAGACATTATGGGCATCGTTGTGGAATCGACATTCAACTGGTATTGGCTGGTAGATAGCCTGATGGATCAAGGCTATAAAGTTCATTTGGCCAATACAACGGCTATCCAGAAGTATAATGGGCTGAAGCATTCCGGGGACAAGGAAGACGCCTTTTGGCTGGCGGAATTATTAAGGCTCGACATTTTACCGGAAGGACACATCTATCCGAAAGAAGAACGGCCAATCCGGGATTTGCTGCGTAAACGTTCTCACCTGGTAAGATTGAGGCCATCTTTGATCTTGAGTTTGCAGAACATTATCGACAGGAATTGCGGAACGCGGATAAATGTCAAGGCCATTAAGAAACGCAAGGAAGACCTGGTATCCCCTTTTTTTACCGGGAACGACGATTTATCTTTAACGGGAAAAGTCAGCAAAGAAGCCATCGACTTTTTCACGACGAAGATATTAACCGTAGAGAACTTTGTTGAAGACAAGCTGGAGTTAAAGAAACCTTATCAATACTTATTATCCATTCCCGGTATCGGGAAGATACTGGGTTTAACCATCATGCTGGAAACCGGGCCGGTGGAACGATTTGAGAAAGTGGGCAATTATGTTTCTTATTGTCGCAAGGTATCAACACGGTGGACAAGCAATGATAAAACCAAGGGTAAGGGCAACAAAAAGAACGGCAACAAATATTTAGCCTGGGCGTTTTCCGAAGCGGCTGAATTTGCCAGGCGATATGATGAAAAATCAAGAGCTTACTACAACCGGAAAAAGCAGAAGACCAACTTCATGGTTGCGCACAATGCCTTGGCTCACAAACTGGCCAGGGCAGCCTATCATATCATGAAGGATCAGGTGCCCTTTATGCCGGATAAATTATTTACGTCATAAAAACGGCCGGGACGCCAAACCAGTATTGGGGTTGGTAAAACCATGAGACTTGATTGGAAAAGCGTCCCGCCCTTGATAACGTTATCGGCATCTTTACTGACCAGGTCGTGAGCCATTGATGGGGTGGTTAACAACCATGAGACTTGTGAAATAACGATTGGACACGGCATGGAACCGAAGATTTTCTGGTCCGCGAATGCGGAAAGGGTTATGCGGCGATGTTAGACTGAATTATCATCAGGCATGACCTTGATCCTGATGGGTGACTGGTGCAGTGAAGACTGACACCAAAACTTAAAGAAACTGCGGGATGGGTAAGGAAAGTCGACAACGATTAATGGCTGCAATGGGTTAATGAGGGGGAGAAAATATAGTTCATTGCAATGGGGTTATTATTTTCTCTTGACACGTGCCTTTTAATGGGTGACCCCATGTTCCACACGGCATTCAAACGCAAAAGAAAACATGGGGAACAACACCGACTATTTTGAGAGATCGCCATGGATCTCGACATTATTTCTTCTTATAGGACATCTCTGAATTGGCTGGACATTACCCAAAAGATTCTTGACACGTAAGACAGCGCCTCCTATACTCATCTCTACAAAAAAGAGCATCTCATCAATTCAATAATGGATTCCGACTTGCCTAAAGCGGAAGGAGGTGGGTGATGAATATTGTCGAGACGATAGACAGATTCATGAAGCCTTTGGTTGCCGCAATCATCAAAAACCGCTGGGGATATACGGAGGAAGAATTTCAAAAGGCCAAGGAACTCGGCTTTTTCGATGTCCTCAGCGTGAAAGCTATGTTCTATTGGTTGAAAGCGGAACCGGTTTGTTCGAGGCATTGTTCGGGCTGCCATAACGAGAGCCGTCCCTTCTACTTCAACCCCATGGGCATGCTGGTCAAACATCGGTGTCCGCCGGGCATATGCATCCACGGCCTTTCCCAGCTTTCGCCGGTCATTTACGATTATTATGATCACATGCTGCGGGGCGAGGATCCCAATCGGATGATTTTCGACCACGTAACCTGCACGGATATGGGGGTTGAACTGGGGGGCTTGGGAAACAACCTCTTCCGCATCACCTACGAGAGGATGCCCTTCCTGGAGATCGCGCGTTTCATGTTCACCATGGTTCCATATCTTTTCATCAGGAACAAGCGGGCTCGAGGGGAATGCCGAGCGGTGCTGGAAGCGCCGATCTCCGGCGGACCGGAACCGGACGAGTTCATGAAGAGCTTGCCTCTGAGCAAGGAGGAATTGGAGTCCTTTCTCGCCTCGCCCAAACGTGTCAAGCGCCTCCAGGCTATCGAGAAATTCAAAGACTACCGCATTGTGGTGAAAGTCGTTTCGTCGCGGGCTTGCATTGCAGGGCATGAGGCAGGCGACGAATTTCATATCGACGCCATGGCCAAAATTCTGCCGGGTGAAAAAGATCAAGGCGTTTGCCTCATGGCCCTTACCAAGATATGGTGGCGCGTGATGCTCATGCTGGAGCGGATGGCCGCCGCCGTTGACAATGACGTTCCGTTCGAGAGCAAGCTTTTCGACTTGCCCATAAACTGCTACGGCGCAGGGCTTCCCCTAGGCGCTTGCGGCGAGATTCTGATGACCGTGGAACTGCGCCGGGTTTCATCCTCGGCCTAAGGAGGGTTTACGCGGAAAGGATATCCGAGGGTTTGGAGGTATTTCATGCATTTTTTGTTGTCGTCACCAATTTGTCGGGTTTTTTATTAGGTATGGCAATTGAAAAAAAATCATCGACCGCCGGGAAACGTTCACAGGCGAGGATCACGGCACTTTTGTTATTGGAACATCAATAATAAAGATATGCCCCCCGATTCGATGATCCCCGATACAATTTCCCGACAAGGTAATCAAAAGACCATAAAACAGGGGAGGGAGATATGACAAAGAATGAAGCCGTAAGATGGAGTATTTTTTTTGTGCTCTTTATGTTTTTGGGGTGTGCCGGCATGCCACAGCCTGATGAAATAAAAGCTCAAGTTGCCGGCTATCAACTGCCTAGACTTCCCGATGAGGGAAAGGCGATTGTGTATGTTGTGAATCCGTCAACCTTTGCCAAGCATGCATCCAAGAGCGGCTACATGTTTCCGGTGTACTTGGACAATCATGACCCGCAATCGGAAGTCGGCGCCACGCTGGGGCAGCAATATACTTACTTTAATGTGACGCCCGGCGAACATAAAATATTCACGAAAGCCGGCAATTGGGCCGAAATGAACGTTTCGGCCAAAGCCGGAGATATTATCTTTCTTCAGCAGGAACCCTACATGGGATTGACAACCTTAAACATCAGACTTTTGAAACTTGAGGATTATGAGGGCAAATATTATGTTAAAAATCTGCCTCAAGGGAAAATTATCGACAGCCGGACGTACGCAGCTTCGTCAGTCCCTCATTCTTCGCCAGCGCCGATGTCTGAAAATCAGAATATTCTCGGGATCACCGTAGAGCCGACGGGCGGCGTCAGGGGTGTCCGTGTCCTGACAGTTGCGCCGGGAAGTCCGTGCGAGAGAGTCCTGAAACCGGGCGATAACATTTTTACCATCGACCTGATAGATCGCAACGGCGCAAAAGCAGGAAGCGCAAAGGTGAATGCCGATAATTTTCAAACTGAAGTTTCAAAAATACAGCCGGGAATGACCGTCCAAATGCTTCTTGACCCCAGGATTTTTCAAACGGTAAGTTGTGTTATCCCGGCGGCTGCTTCCAATGTTTCGAATACACAGCCACCGTCAGGGAAAGCCGACATTTTTATTGGAACCGTCACGGGCGGAAATTTTGCCAAGGGCATTGGTTTTTCCAACATAAATATTAAATTGGAAGTTACAAACGACGGTGGCGTCAAAGAAACTTTTTTCGTAAGATCCGACTCTAAAGTCTATGATGTCCGTGGTAATTCCATCAACTATCTTGAAGCCGCCAGAGGCAAGGGCAAGAAGGTGCAAATAGAGTATTTCACCATCACAGATGCCACTGGTGGAGAGCCGGGACGTAGCGACTTTGCTTATGAAATAGGTCAAAAAGGAGTGCGTGTATTGCGCTTGTTTGACTGAATGGGCATGGCGAATGGGATCGAATTTTTATTCGTCACCTTTCAGAAAATCATTTCCAAAATCATTCTGTCAATTTTCGACATGGGCAATTTTTTTAAATCGTCTGGTGATGCCCATTGCCAGTTCCGGCGGCTGTGCGGCTTGGGAGATCCTTTCAACCGGCGGCATTCAAACGCCTGAAGGGTGACACGAAAGTGGGTGTAGGCATGATTGATTGAGGCCAGATGATGACCCAACCTGATGGAAATCCCCAATTCCTCTTTGACGCATTGCTTTAAAGCATTTTCTGCTTTTTCACCGTCCTGAACAAAGCCGCCGGGCAGTTTCCACAAAGAGGCCAGCAAGCCCGAGGCCGGACGCTGAACAACCAAAAATCTGCCTTTTGAATCTCGGATGACGGCCGCGACAGTAAGTCTGTGAGGGATTGCGGCGGCTCTTCGGGTGAGCGGCAGAACATTTTGTAAATTTTTGATTCTCGCCCGGCAAAGGCCGGCTGCCGGGCAACGAAAGCATTCTGGATTTTTGGGCTTGCAGATGGTTGCCCCCAAATCCATCAGCGCCTGATTGAAGTCGCCGGGATGTCGGGCGGGAATCAGCAAAGCGGCAAGACGCCGAAGCTGTTTTTGCGCTTTGGCGTCGTCAGCGGGTTTGCGGATGGCAAAAAGACGGCACAAAATCCGCCGGACATTTCCATCTAAGGCCGGCAGCGTCTGTCCGTAGGCAATGCTTAAAATGGCGCCCGCGGAATATTCACCGATACCGGGCAGGGATATTATTTCCTTGAGCGTGGCGGGCATCCGGCCGCCGAACTCTTCGACAATTTTCCTGGCGGCCGCGTGCATGTTTCTAGCCCGAGAATAGTATCCCAGATTTTCCCAAACTTTCAAAACATCCTGCAGGGGGGCGCGGGCGAGCGCGTCAACGGTGGGAAAGGTTTTCAGAAACCGCCGATAGTAGGGAATCACCGTCTCCACCTGGGTTTGCTGGAGCATGACTTCCGAAATCCAGATCAGGTAGGGGTTTTTTGTTTTGCGCCAGGGCAGAGGACGCTGATGTTTCCTGTACCAGTCAAGTATTCTGCGGTTGAGCGTCCTTTTGATTTTTTCGGCATCCGGCATCATCGCGGTCTGTATAGCCCATCCGCCGCGATATCGCAATGACGCCTTTTGGGGGTCGTTTTTGCCCTTTTTGCCTTGACTTATTGGAAGGCAGTCTTTAGAGTTCTTAAAAAAAGTATCAAGGAGAGCGTCATGGGAGATGAATTAAAGGTCGTGATGGAAACCAATCGGGGAACCATCCGTTTGAAACTTTTTGCGGACAAGACGCCGCTGACGGTAGGCAATTTTGTCAATTTGGCGAAGCGCGGCTACTATAACGGACTGACCTTTCATCGGGTGATTCCCGATTTCATGATTCAGGGCGGATGTCCTTTCGGGGACGGCCGCGGAGGGCCCGGTTACCGATTTGAGGATGAATTCGTCAGGGAGTTGCGACACAACAAGCCCGGCATGCTTTCGATGGCGAACGCCGGACCACAGACCAACGGAAGTCAATTTTTCATCACGCATGTGGCCACGCCCTGGCTGGACGGTAAGCACACAGTGTTCGGAGAAGTGATCGGTGAGGAAGATCAGGCGGTGGTCAATCAAATCGTCCAGGGCGACAAGATGGTTTCCGTGACCATCGAAGGCGATGATGCGGAGCTCATGGAAAAAGTAAAACCTATGATAGAAAAATGGAACGCCGTTTTGGATGAGAGGTTCCCGAAGTTGACGAAGGCTTAGGACAAAGAAGTTCATGTAAAGCAGTGAAGAGGTCAATCCAAGTTCTCCGAGGGCATGAAGCCGGGAGAATTTCCGAGAAGTGTCACTCAGTGACGGCGGTGGAAAAAGACGCCTGATTTGTAACGTCGGAAAACATGAATACAACTCGAACATCCATCTCCTGTCCCCAGGGGGCGGGGAGATACGTCAAGGACTCCTATGGGCATGAGAAAAGTATTAACGACTCCGGAGCGCATGGTGGAAAAGGACGGCACGATTCATTTCGGAACGTTCCGGTCGCCTTTTGTCAATGCCAATATCCTGGACGCGCCGCTTTACTCGCGCTCGTCCAAGGTTCCCGCTTTCTGGAAAAATTTCCGGCTTAAGGAATGGCAGCACTTCGGCGTCATCACGCCATCGCATTATTTCGGCATGGTGATTTTTGACGCCAAGTTCATGGGCGTTTCCTTTTTCTATGTCTATGACCGGATGGAAAACAGACGCTTTGAGCACGCCAGGCAGGCTCCGGGAAAGGCCGCCAGCGTCGCCGCGCAGGTTTATGATGATTTCTGCGAATTCAAAAAAAGCGGCTACCATCTGCGCTTTGAAAACAAACTGTCCGAAGGGTTTCATAAAATCACCGTCGATATCGAAAGCAGGAAAAATGTTCCCGCCGTCCGGGGGGAAATCGTCGTTGATGAAGATTTGCGAAGCCTCGAGCCGCTGGTGCAGGTTTCCCCGATTACGCCCCTCCGCCCTTTTTACACGCATAAGGCGGCGGCTTGGGCGGAGGGCGTCATCCAGTTTGGGGATCGGGAAATAAAAATAGACCGGAGGCGGGATATCGCCCTGATGGATGAGCAGAAAACCTATTACCCGTACGCGAGTTTCTGGAAGTGGGCGACGGGCGCGTGCGCCAACGAATACGGCGAGTTTCTGGCGTTCAATCTCTGCCAGAATATGATTGCCGATGACGAGGACGACAACGAAAACTGCATGTGGGTCAATGGGAAAATTTACTGCCTGAAGGCCGCGCGCTTTTCGTTTGACGAAAAAAATGTCCTGCGTCCGTGGCGGGTGAAAACGACGGATGGATACCTTGATTTGCAGTTTGTGCCGTCCGGCGAACGCGCCGAGAAAATCAACGCGGGGCTGATCCTATCCGATTTCCATCAACCCTTCGGCTTCTATAACGGCCGGTTCAAGGATGAGCATAACCGTATTTATCCCATTGTCGATTGCTTCGGTTTGGCCGAGCATCACGTGACGCGCTACTGAATGCCGCTTGCGATCTTTTCTCCCCAAGCCATGCCCCGGCGTTCGATACATCGGTAAAGAGCAAGTGAAAGCGGGATGAGCAAACTCAGGGTTGCCGCAAGCGAGGCCGCGTATCCCCAAGCGGGAATCGGCAAAATGTCGTAGAGACGGCGGTAAACGGGAGTGATGCTGAAAATAATGAGTGGATGCAGGAGATACATCGCATACGTTGTCTTTCCTAGATAGGCGGTTATGCCGTTGACCCATCCTTTCAGCGGGTTCAATCCCAGTCCTAAAACCACTAAAGACAAGCAGACGCCGTGGACGATGCTCCACCCCCAGAGTAGGTTTTGAATTTTATCAGTCAGCAGCGCGGCATAACAGGGAATAAAAAGGACGAGGCAAGCCCACCCCAACGTCCGCCGCTTTTGCTCATTGAGTTGGTTCAGACGGCCGAACAGCAATCGGTAAACGATGATACCGCAGATAAACGACGGCAGGTGCTCAAGAAAACCGAAACGCAAAGCGAAATCGACATCCTCCGTTTTTAAATAGCCCGTCGCCTCGCCGTAATTTAAAACAAAATGAGACCATCCCCAGGTCATGAGTACCGCTGCGAAAAAGAAAGTCAGCGCCGACGGCAACGTGCGGATCCATCGGTGAATTACCGGAAAAATCAGATAGAAGATCACCATGACGCCGATGGTCCAGCTGGCCCAAACGAACCCAGTGATGTGTGCGGGAATAAGATTGAACAAAAACGAGGCATTGACGAGCACTTCGGAAACGGGGTGGACGACGCCCAGTCGGAAGGCGTCTCGGAGCCAGTAAATGAACAGCATCAGATAAAACAGCGGCGCGATTCGGAAAAAACGGCGGATGTAGAATCTTGGAATCTGGTTGGGTTCGCCGCGCCGCGCTTCCATGGAAAAACACAAGGAGAAACCGCTCAAAACAAAAAAAAGACTCACGCCGGCGTAACCGCCGTTGATAAGAAGCGTTGCGATGGATTGCGGGACGGGAAGATTGGGCTGCGGAATCAAAATGAGGTGGCTGACCACGACATAAAGAATCGCGAAACAGCGCAACGAGTCCAAAAACTCAAGGCGGACAAACGGCGCTTTTTCTTTATGGGCCGTGTTTTCGGACATTCAATCTCCGTTTGATGGAGGTCTGCGCGTGTATGCGGAAAACGATCAGCTCTCGCCGCGGATCTTTTTCATGTGATCCATGCGCTTTTGAATCAGCGCGTCGGTGCCGATGTCCTCGCGGTAGGCGACCGGCCCTCTGACCGCTTTCACGCCGTCTTGCGCAATTGCTCGGGCTTCGGCGAGCGTATCGGCGATTCCGACAATGCCGATGGCGCGCGAAGCGCTCAGATACAAACCGTCCTCTCGCTGGTCCACGGAGGCGTAGTAGAGCTTGGCCCTGCCCACGTCGCCCACTTCGATTTTAGCTCTCGCCGCCGCGGCGTCGGGATGATCGGCGGGCAGGCCGTAACCTTTGGGCACGACATATTTGCAGACCGTTGCTTTGCTTTCGAATTCGATGTTCAGTCGATCCAGAACTCCCGCGACGATGTGGCGGCAGACTTCCACGAAATCTGTTTTGAGAAGCGGCAGGATGTTCATGGCTTCGGGATCGCCGAAACGGGCGTTGTATTCCAGAAGCCTGACGCCGTCCCGGGTGGCGATGAACCCGCCGTACATAACGCCCTTGTAAGGCTGTCCCGTTTCTTTGAGCAGCGCCGCCGCGACCCGGCGTGTGATTTCCAAGGCGTCCTGTAAATCCCGTGGTTTCAAGAAGGGAAGCAAATGGTTGGCCAGCGAATATGATCCCATCCCGCCGGTGTTGGGTCCCTTGTCGCCGTCGAATCTTCTTTTGTGGTCCTGCACCAGCGGCGTGCCGACGACGGTGTTGCCGTCGCAGAAGCACTGGAGGGAGAATTCCTCGCCGTCGAACTTTTCTTCAATGACCAGCGGGGACCCGCCGGCCAGAATCTGCTCGCACAATTTCAACGCGTCTTTTTTGGTTTCGAAATGGTCTCCTTGAACCTGAACCCCTTTGCCGCCGGTAAGTCCGTCCGGCTTTAAGACGACGGCGTCGAGTTCATGAAGGAAGGCTTCCACACCGTCCATGGAATGGAAAACTCTGTAGCGCGGGTTGCCGGGAATATTGTATTTGCTCACCAGATGCCGGGTGAAAGATTTGGAGGTTTCCAGCCGCGCCAACGATTGGGTCGGTCCCACCGAGGGAATGCCGATTCCGGCCAGCGTGTCCACTACGCCGTTGTTGAGCGGATCTTCCGGACCGATGACGGCGAATTCGATTTTGTTGACCCGGGCGAATTCCGCGATCGCGTCGAGATCGGCGTACGATCCCAATTTTATTTTTTCCGAAAGAGAAGCTATGCCCGGATTATTCGCCTTCATGAACGAAAACAGTTTCGGTTTTTGGGAGGAGCGCGCGATGGCTTCCGCCAGGGCGTGTTCCCGGGCGCCGTTTCCGATGAGCAGGATATGGGACATGTCAGAACCTTCCTCCTTTTTTATTTGAAGACTTCCTTCAGCAGGCCGGTGACTCTGGCTTGAGGATTGGTGCGGATGTTGGTTTCTTCTTCGGCGAGCATCCAAAACAAGCCGTCGAGCGCTTTGGCGGAGACATAATGATTGATGTCCATATTCACAGCCTGGCCGACCAGGGGAATTTTCTGCGCCTTCGCGTTGAGCGCGTCGAATTTCTGGGTGATCTTGTACTCGCCCAGGGTTTCGCGCACGTGAGGCTCGAATTTTTCCAGCAGTTTCGGGTAGGTTTTGGCTTTCAGGTCATCCGTCGCGGCGGTATTTCCTCCGCGCAAAATTTTATTGGCGTCTTCAAAACTCATTTCGCGGATGGCGGAGGAAAAGATATCCGCCGCCAAAGGCGCCGCCTTTTCGGCGGCCCGGTTCATGCTCAGCGTGAATTCATCGATTTGCGGACCGTAACCGATGCCGCGCAGAGCGGGTTCAAGTTTTCGGATCTTTTCGGGCAGAAGGATTTTGATGGCGGCGTTGCCGAAATAGCCGTCCTTTTTCCCCAAGGCATCGATGGTGTTTTTGATGCCGACATGGAGCGCTTCTTTCAGTCCGAGATCCACGTTGCCGCCGTCGGGTTGCGTCGGAACCGGCGCGTTCATCAATTCTTCGAGGTCGTCTAAAAGTGAAGCGTTCGCGGGGAAAGCCATCAAGACAGCCGCCGCGACGCTCAAAAGAAGTATTTTTTTCATCATGACGTTCTCCCGTGTAAGTTGTGGCGACAGAAATGTTCGGACATGATGGAAAACCCGTCTATTTTTTCATCGTGGCGCAGTATAAAAATTCTGCTTTTTGATGTCAATCGAATAATCGGTGTTGTGGAATTTCTTTGCGGCGGGACATTTCAATGGGCAGTTTCTTTTTTCCGAAGAATCTGTTAAATGAATAAGCCATAACCGACGGGAGGGAGATGTTTTTGGGACTTGGTTCTGATGTCGTTATTTTAATTGCCCTTTTCATGCTTTCCGGTTTCTTTGCATCAGCGGAGGCGGCCTTGTTTTCGCTGACGGATTTGCATCTCCACAAGATGCGTCATTACCGGTATCCTTTCTTTGAATATGTTTTGAAACTGCTTGCCAACCAGCGGCGTCTGCTGATCACCATCGTGACGAGCAATGAAGTGGTCAACATCAGCATTTCCATTTTGGCGGCTTCTTTTTTCATCAAGCTCTTTGATGCCAACGGCCAATGGATTTCCATCGTTTTTACCACGGTGGTGCTTTTGATTGTCGGCGAAGCCATCCCCAAAACATTCGGCGTGACTTATCCGATGCAGATTTCCACGGTTGTCTCGCCGCTTTTGAGGACGATTTCACTTCTGGAATATCCGGTCGCGGCCGGCATCGAGAAACTGACCGGTTTTTTCCTGAAACGTTACGGCATGGGCAAATCGACCACCGATGAAATCGTCACGGAAGATGAGTTCAGGACATTGGTGGATGCCGGCTCCATGGAAGGCGTCGTGGACGAAGCGCAGAAAGAACTCATCAACAAAATCTTCGAGCTGGGCGATTCTCCGGTGACGGACATCATGACTCCCCGCGTGGAAATGTTTTGTCTGCCGCTGGATATGCCGGTGGAGGAGATGCTGCAGGCCATCGCCCGCGCCCGGCAGGAACGGGTACCGATTTACCGGGAAGACCGCGACGACATTATCGGCATTCTTTTCGCGCGCGATCTGCTCAATAATGTTTGGCGCGGCAAAACCAAGGACGGCATTCGGGATCTGTTGAAGCCGCCTTACTTTGTCCCCGAACAGAAAACCATCAACGGACTGCTGAACGATTTTCAGAAAAATTTTTTGCAAATTGCCGTTGTCGTGGATGAATACGGCGGTGTTTCCGGAATGGTGACGTTGGAGGACATTCTGGAACATCTTTTTGAAGAGACGGCCGGCGATGAAAACGCCGGTTGCGAAGGCTGTGAGAAACTTGACGAACGCACGCTGATCGTGCCCGGCAGCATGACGGTGGAACAGTGCAATAAACTTTTGCATGCCGATCTGCCCCAAGAAGAATTCGACACTGTCGGCGGTTTGGTCGTTCATCTTTTCGGTAAGGTGCCCCGGAAGGGAGAGGAAGTGATTTCGGGGGGATTCCTCTTCAGTGTCTTGGAGGCGGAGAAAACAAGGGTTTTGAAAGTGAAGATCGTCAAGGCCGATGTTCCGGAGGAGGGAGAAACGTGAGCGCGTATCTGACCGTCGCGGGCATTTTGTTTTGCCTTGCTCTGGAAATCTTGTATTCCGGAGGAGAACTGGCGCTTTTCGCGGCGGATAACAACAAACTGAAAAACCGCGCCGAACAGGGTTCGAAAGCCGCCCGGCAAGCGGTACAATTAAAAGAGCGCCCGGAGTGGTTTATTTCCACGGCGCTGATCGGCACCAATATCGCTATTATCAGCGCGTCCACCCTCGTGACGGGTTTGCTGATCGCCCGGCTGGGACCGGAAAAAGGCGAGCAGGCGGCTTTTATGATGATGATTCCGGTGCTGTTTTTCATGATTATTTTGCGCAGCGTATTTTTGCATTACGCCGAAACGATGGCCATGGCCGTTGCGTATTTCATGCGCGTCTCTTCCGTGATTTTTTATCCGGTCGCCTTTGTGATTGCCGCTGTTTCCCGGGGGACCGTCCATCTGTCGTCGGATGGCACGGCCGGTAAGACATCGCATATCACCAAGGAGGGGCTGAAATATATTCTGGGAGAGAAAACCCAAGGCAGCGATATTCTGAGTACGGAAAAGGAAATGATCAGCCGCGTGTTTGATTTTTCCGAGTTGACCGCAGATAAAATCATGGTGCCCATTTCCGCGCTGACCTGTCTGCCGGCTTCCATGAAAGTCTCCGAAGCAGTGAGCGTGGTCGCCGATAAAAAATACATGCGCATTCCCGTTTACGAGGATACGGTTTTCAACATCGTGGGCATCCTGAACTATTTCGATCTGCTGGAGATGATGTTGAAGAAGAAAAATCAGGAAGAAATCGCCGAAGCGACGGTGGCCTCCTGCATGCGCACGGATGTCTTTTTTGTGCCGGAAACGAAAAAAGTCAGCGAACTGCTGGCGGCCATGCAGAAGAGAGGCGAGCAGATGGCGGTCGTGGTGGATGAATACGGCGGCGCCACCGGCGTGGTAACGATGGAGGACATCGGCGAAGAAATTGTGGGGACGATCGATGAATACGTGGCCGGCGACAAGCTTTACAAAAAAATCGCGTCTGACCGTTATTGGGTTTCCGGCCGCCTCGAAATGGACACGCTCAGCCAGATTACGGGCGTGCGGTTTCCGGAAGGCGATTATGAAACCGTGGGCGGTTTTCTGATGCAGCAAATGGGCCGGATTCCCAAGCCCAAGGAACATTACTCTTACGGCGGCGTTATGTTTATCATTGAAAACGCCGACGCAAAATCGATCAAACAAGTGATGGTGATCGCGCCGACGCTGTTGCAAGAGAGCTGACGCTGGATCTCCCGAGGATGGATGAAGTGAAGAAGAAAAAGAAATTTTGCGCGGTGATCTTGGCGGCGGGGAAGGGCACCCGCATGAAATCGGATTTGCCCAAGGTGTTGCACAAACTCAACGGCCGGCCGATGCTGCACTACACCATCGCGGCGGCGAAGGAAGCCGGCGCGGAAAGGATTGTGGTGGTCATCGGCCATCAAGCGGAAAAAGTCCGGGAAGCGTTTGCCGACAGCGGCTGTATTTTTGTCGAGCAGAAACCGCAGCTGGGAACGGGGCATGCCGTGTTGCAGGCCCGGGACGTTTTGGCGGATTACGAAGGGCTCACGGTCATTCTTTGCGGCGACGTGCCGCTTTTGCGAGCGTCGACCATCAAATCGTTGGTTGACCGTCATGATGAGAGCGGGGCCGCCGTGTCCGTGCTGACGACCATTCCGCCGCCGCCTCACGCCTACGGCCGCATCGTCAAGGACGACCGGGGCCGGGTCCTGAAAATTGTCGAACACCGGGACGCCACCGCCGAGGAAAGAAAAATCGGGGAGATCAACACGGGCATTTACTGCGTTGACACAAAATTCCTTTTTGAAGCGTTGAAAAAAGTGACCGACAACAATCGGCAGCGGGAATATTATCTGACGGACATCGTCGAAATCGCCGTCCGCGAGGGGCTCGACGTCCGGACGCTGCTCGTTGAGGATGATGTCGAGGTGATGGGCGTTAACACCCTTGATGAACTCGCCCGCGCGGAGCAACATCTTCTCACATGATGAATATCATTGAAAAAGCCGGAAGCGAAGGGGCGTTTCTTGCGCCGCTGGCGGGAATTTCTAACCTGCCTTTCAGGCTCATTGCGCGGTCTCAGGGCTGTGCGATGGCCTACACGGAAATGATCAGCGCCAACGGTCTTGTCCGCAAAACATCCAGAACCTATGAATATTTGAAAACCGCGCCCGATGACCGTCCACTGGGCGTGCAGATTTTCGGCGCCGATCCGGAAATCATGGCCGAGGCCGCGCGCATCGCCGCCGACGGAGGCGCGGATTTGATTGACATCAATATGGGCTGTCCGGTGAAAAAAGTGGTCAAGACCGGCGCGGGGGCGGTCCTGATGAAAAAGCCCGACCTTGCGGCACGGATTGTGGAAGCGGTCAAAAAAGCGGTCGCCATTCCGGTGACGGTCAAAATCCGTTCCGGCTGGGCGCCGTCTTCAATCAATGCCGTGGAGATCGCCGGAATCGTTCAAGATTGCGGCGCCGATGCCGTGACCGTTCACGGCCGGACGGCCGATCAGGGCTACAGCGGCCAAGCCGACTGGACGGTGATTGCGTCAGTCAAAAAAGCCGTTAAAATTCCGGTGGTTGGAAACGGCGATATCCGCCGGCCCGCGGACGCCTTGAGAATGATTGCGGAAACGGGCTGTGACGCCGTCATGGTGGGAAGGGGGGCTTTGGGAAATCCATGGATTTTCAAGGGGATTAGCCGGGCGTTGAGCGCTCGGGAAGGAGAATACCTGCCGACTTTGGCGCAGCGGCTCGAGATGATTGAAAATCATTGGAAAATGGAAGAGCAGCTCTTTGGTGAAAACCTTTCCCTGAAGACCTTTCATAAACATATTCTCTGGTATACCAAGGGCTTGGAAAATTCCCATAAGTTCAGGGAATTGGCCGGAAATCTCAAAAATAAAGAAAGCATCCTTTCTGCGCTTCGGGCCTATTTCCAAACATTGCATGAAGGCGTAAGTTAAAATAATACCTTGACATTGAGGCTATAAATTGGCATAAATTAAGCGAAAGAAGCTTTAAAAAGTTCATTTTTAGAAAGGGAAAAAAGTCAAGGTGGAACTGGAGAAATTTGGACAGCTTGAAGAGAAAATCAAAGGGGTTATCGACGAAAAAGTTTCTTTAAAAAAACAAATACAAAAATTGGAGGAAACGTTAAAAGATAAAGAGTCGGAAATAGAAGAGCTTAAGGAAAAACTTAAGGTTTTGGATGAGGAAAGGAGCAGCGTACGCGCAAGGGTAGATTCACTGATTGAATTACTTTCTAACGTCGATTTGGCAAAATAGGCTTCCAGGGCGTGTGTTTTGAAAAATAGTTATAAAATAACGATTTTGGGCCAGGAAATTTCGGTCATCAGTGATTCCGGCGATGAAAAGGTAGCTGAAATCGTTCAGTACGTAAACAGGAAAATGGAAGAGGTTTTACGTTCCGGCAATGGCCTGAAAACTCTAAACGTTGCCATTTTGGCGGCTTTGAACATTTCAGAGGAGCTGTTGCAGTTAAAAGAAATCAACAAGACGCTCTGCGAGCAATTGGAAAGCAGAGCGGAAAAATTGATCCAGATGATCGAAGAAGCAAGTTAGAATTTTTATTCGCCCCTGCGATGTGCGTGATTGACATCCGTTTTTGAGCCAACGTTTTTGAACTGGGGACCTTATCCGGGATTGTGGTGTGCATGTCCGCTTTTTCCTGAGCTGGTCGGGAAGCAGAAAGCCTAAAGCAATCCATAAAGGGCCCACCTGTAAAGCAGGTTCGAAAAGATGCTTGACACGGCATAGGCGGGGGTTTTCATTATCTCCTTTTCCATCCCCTTAAATAAATCTTTTCCGAACGAAAAACGGACATTTTCGGAAAGCGTCCCGAGCTTGAGAACTTTCCGGAGATTTAAATATACCGTTGCGCCGACCGTTGCGGACCGAAATATCCTGAATGAAAATTTTTTCAAGTCGTGGAAACTGACGTTGGCGTGACACAAGGAGGATACCCCATATGTTTGCAGCCAGTTTATCGGTGTTGATTTTGGTCGTTGCCGTTGTTTCGGGCATCATCATCGGCTTTATTTTGAGACAGGTGATCGCCGTTAGAGAGATTCGTTCTTCCAGAAAGCTGATGACGCGCATGGCGGAGGAAGCCAAGAAGGAAGCAGAAAACATCAAGAAAGAAGCCGTTCTTCAAGCGAAGGAAAATCTCCTCAAAATGAAGGCCGAGTTTGACGCGGAGGCCCGGGAGAGGCGAAATGAGCTGGATGCCAGGGAGAAGCGCATCCGCGTCAAGGAAGAAAGCCTTGATAAGAAGGCGGACGCCTTGACGCACAGAGAATCCGCTCTGGAGTCGAGAGAAAAATCTCTTGCCGGAAAAGAAGCCTCCTTGGAGGATAAAGTACGGAGGGTCGATTCTGCCTTGCGCGAACAACAGGCCATGCTGGAAAAAATCGCCGGTATCTCGCCCGAGGAAGCCAAGAGAATCTTGATTCAATCCATGGAATCGGAGGCCAAAGTGGAGGCGGCGGCGCTGATTCGCAAAATCGAAGACGAGGCGAAATTCACGGCGGATAAGAAAGCGCAGGAAATTATTGCCTACGCCATCCAAAGGTATGCCGGCGATGTTGTCGCCGAAAAAACGGTGTCCGTCGTCAGTCTTCCCAGCGAAGAAATGAAAGGCCGCATCATCGGCCGTGAGGGCAGAAACATCCGCGCGATTGAAGCGGCCACGGGAATCGATTTGATCATTGATGATACGCCGGAAGCGGTGGTTTTGTCGAGTTTCGATCCCGTCCGCCGGGAAGTGGCGAGGATTTCCCTGGAGCGTCTCATTCAGGATGGCCGCATTCATCCGGGACGCATCGAGGATATCGTCAAGAAAGTGCGCGCGGAAGTCGAGCAGGTGATCCGGGAAACCGGTGAAAAAGCGTGCTTTGACGTCGGCGTGCACGATCTCCATCCCGAATTAATTAATATGCTCGGTTCTCTCAAGTACCGCACCAGTTATTCGCAAAACGTTCTGCAACACTCCATTGATGTCGCTTATTTGGCTGGCGTCATGGCGTCGGAGTTGAAACTCAACGTCCGGGAGGCGAGGCGTGCCGGGCTTTTGCACGATATCGGCAAAGCCGTTGATCACAAGGTGGAAGGCACGCACGCGGCCATCGGCGCTGATTACGCCAGGCGTTTCGGCGAAAATCCCCGCATCGTGCAGGCGATTGCCACGCACCATGATGACGGGCGGAATAATTCGCTGTTGGCCGTTCTGGTGCAGGCCGCCGACACGCTGTCCGCCGCGAGACCGGGAGCGCGTCGGGAAATCCTGGAGACCTACGTCAAGCGGTTGGAGGAGCTGGAAAAAATCGCCAATTCCTTCAAGGGCGTCGATCAATGCTACGCCATTCAGGCGGGTCGTGAAGTCCGCATTTTGGTGGAAAATGAAGAGATATCCGAAAATGACGCCGCCATGCTCTGCAAGGATATTGTGAAGAAAATAGAGGAAGAGCTGACGTATCCGGGGCAGATTAAAGTCACGGTGATCAGGGAAACAAGATTCTCCGATTATGCGAAATAATGCGATCGGCCGACCAAGAGGGAAAGATGAGGATTTTGTTCATCGGCGATGTCGTGGGCAGTCCCGGCCGCATGGCGGTGAAGGAACTGCTGCCGCCGCTCATCGTCAAGAAAAAAATTGACTTTGTCATCGCCAATTGTGAAAATGCCGCGGCGGGATTCGGCGTGACGCGGAGCGTCATTGACGAACTTTATCGATCCCGGGTGGACGTCCTGACGTCGGGTAATCACATCTGGAATAAAAAAGAAGTGCTGGAATTTATCGGGGATGACGAGAAACTGCTTCGGCCCGCGAATTATCCGGCGGCGGCGCCCGGCGTGGGGGCCGTCGTTTTGCCGGCGAATAACGGGGAACTCATCGCCATCCTGAATCTGGCGGGGCGGGTTTTTATGCATCCGAGCGATTGTCCGTTTACCACTGCCAAGCAAAAAGTCGCCGAATTGCGGGTAAAAACAAAAGTCATCGTCGTGGATATTCACGCGGAGGCGACTTCGGAAAAAAGAGCGCTGGGCTGGTATCTCGACGGGCAGGTCTCCGCCGTTTTGGGGACCCACACGCACGTGCAGACGGCCGACGAGGAAATTCTTCCGCAGGGAACGGCCTACATCAGCGACGTGGGAATGACCGGTCCTTTCGATTCCGTGATCGGCGTGAAAAAAGAGGCCGTGATTGAAAGGTTTTTGACCCAGATGCCCAATAAGTTTGAATTGGCGAAAGATGACGTCAGAATGCAGGGCGTGATGCTGGAAATCGATTCCGCAAGCGGTCGAGCCCAATCCATTGAAAGGCTCAGCTTGAAACTCAAAAATGCTTAAGAGGCAAGAGATGAAAAGCGCTTACGAGGTTTTGAAGGAAAGGGGATTCATCGAGCAGGTCACGGATGAAGACTTGATCCGAAAGCTTTTCGCCGCGGGGCCGGTGACGTGTTACATCGGATTTGATCCCACGGCCGCCAGTCTGCACATCGGTTCGCTGGTTCCGATTATGGCGCTGGCGCACATGCAGCGCGGCGGCAACAGGCCCATCGCGCTGGTCGGCGGTGGAACCGGCTTGATCGGCGACCCCAGCGGCAAAACGGAAATGCGCCAGATTCTCACCCGGGAGCAGATTGACCGCAACGCCCGTGGTCTGGAAAAACAGCTTGCCCGCTATCTCGATTTTTCCGACGGCAAAGCTTTGCTTTTGAATAACGCCGATTGGCTCACGAAACTCAATTACATCGAGTTCTTGCGGGACATCGGCCGCCATTTCAGCGTCAACAGGATGCTGGCGGCGGAAAGCTACAAAATCAGAATGGAGAAGGGCCTGAACTTCATCGAGTTCAATTATATGGTTTTGCAGGCCTACGATTTCTTGTACCTATTCCAGAATTATCAATGCGCTTTGCAGATGGGCGGCAATGACCAGTGGGGCAACATGCTGGCCGGAACGGAACTCATCCGGAAGGTGGCCGGACGGGACGCGCACGCCGTGACTTTTCCATTGATCACCACGTCGCTCGGCCAGAAAATGGGCAAAACGGAAAAGGGAACCGTCTGGTTGGACGGCGCGCTCACCAGCCCTTACGAGTATTACCAGTACTGGGTGAATTGCGACGACGCCGATGTGGAGAGATTTATGAAGTTGTTCACGTTCCTGCCCCTGGAGGAAATCAGCGCGGTGAAAGATTTGCGGGACGCTCAACGGAATATGGCCAAGGCGGTGCTGGCGTTTGAGGCGACGAAAATCACGCACGGCGAGGAAGCGGCTCAAAAAGCCTGTCGCGCGTCCATGGAGGCGTTCCGTGCCCGGCCGGTTGATGCGGCGCTGTTTCCCTCAAGCTCCATTCCGCGCGAAGCGGCGGCAAACGACACGGCGGTCATTCCCCGCTTAAGCGTTTCCCGCGGCGATTTGGAAGCGGGCATTCCCATTTGTTCGACCTGCGCCAAGGCCGGATTGACCGCTTCCATCTCCGAAGCCAAACGTCTCATTGAGCAGGGCGGCATCTATCTCAACGACCGGCCGGTGAAATCCATTGATGAGAAACTGACCGCGGCGGATTTCGGCGGCGGCAGGGAAGTCCGATTAAGAAAGGGAAAGAAAAAATATTTGATCGTTGAAATGCAGGATTAGCGTTTCAATCTCTCGCTTTCTCAAGACGACAAGAGCCTCTTTTCCCCGAAGCATAAACGCCATGCAGACAAAAGATCCGCGAAGACAGAAAACCTCTTTTTCTCGACGGTCATCCGCCGGCGGAAGGTCCAGGAAAAAGCAAAAAAGTTTTTTCCGTCCGGAAATCGCTCCTTCCCTGAAAGAGGTTTTGTCCAAAATCGGCAAGCCGCATCCCCGGCCGTTTGTGCCCGACGCGTTTCAGCTTCGCGCGCTGGAAGCGATTCAAAAGACGGATTGTCTGGTCATCGCCCCCACCGGTTCGGGAAAAACGTGGATCGCTCGCGAAGCGATCATGTCCGTGATTGAAAAAGGCGGCCGCGCCTGGTATGCCTCTCCGCTGAAAGCGCTTTCCAATTCCAAGTGGGTGGAGTTCGGTCTGCATTTTGAGCCCGAAAATGTGGGCATCATTACCGGCGACACCAAGGAAAACACCCAGGCGCCGATTATCGTCGGCACCACGGAAATCCTGCGCAATCAACTCTATGACGCGATGCATGAGGGCGCGGATTTGCCGTGCGATCTGGTGATTCTGGATGAGGCGCATTTTCTGGGAGACGCCGACCGCGGCGTGGTTTGGGAAGAAATCATGATTTATCTTCCCGTGCGCATTCATCTGCTGCTTCTGTCCGCGACGATCGGCAACGGGGAAGAAATCGCCGGATGGCTCGAAACCATCCGCAAAAAGAAATGCGTGGTGGTCAAGGAAGAGAAACGTCCCGTGCCGCTGTATCCCCTTTTTCTGCATCCCTCCGGTTGTCTGCATCCTTTCTTGGAAGGAAACAGGGTTTCGCGGCCGGTGGCGGAGTTTATCAGATCGAAGGACCGGCCAAAAAAGCGCGGCCGTGAAACGCCCGACTACGCCGGCATCATCAGAGGTTTAGAAAAGTTCAATCTTCTGCCGGCGATCTTTTTTTTGAAATCGCGTGCGGAATGCGACGCCGCGCTCAAGGCGCGCGGGATGCTGCCGCCTTTGTCCTATGATGTGGAATTCGAGAATTCGCTGAGCGAACTTCTGGGGCGCTTTCCGTCGCTGGAACACCACCGGCAGTTGAAGGCTCTGCGGACGGCGGGCATCGCCGCCCATCACGGCGGGCAGTTGCCGGCCTGGAAGATGCTGGTGGAAGAGATGATGAACCGGGGACATCTGCGCGTGATTTTCGCCACGTCCACCGTCGCGGCGGGGGTGAATTTTCCGGCCAGGACCATCGTGCTGTTTAATTCCGATTTGTTCAACGGAAACGATTTCGATCCGCTTTCCGCCACGGAATTCCGGCAAATGACGGGCCGCGCCGGACGACGCGGTCAGGATAAAATCGGCTTTATGCTGGCGGTTCCGGGAAGATTCATGGATGTAAACCACATCCGGCGGCTTTTGTTTAAGGAGGCGGAGCACATTTTCAGCCGGCTGAAAAATGATTTCGCCATGGTTTTGAATTTGCTTTTGTCGCAGACCCCTGAGGATGTTCACCACATTTTCGAGCGGTCTTTTGCGGCCTATCAGCAAAGCAAAAGGCATCAGGAAGCGACGGGCTCGGCCGCTCAATCCCTGTGGAAGGACTTTTTGCGCCATATGCGTTTTCTGCAGCGGGAAGGTTTTGTGGAAAAGACAGGGCGGCTCACCGAGGACGGACGCTGGGCTTCCAAGCTGCGTCTTGATTATCCGCTTTTGGTGGCGCAATGTCTGCGCGAAAATGTTCTTCCCGGAGAGGACGAAAAAATTCTGGCGGGAGTCGTTGCGATGTTCGCGTATGATCGGGAAAGCGAAATTCGCTTGACGGGAGGGGATGATTCGCCGAATCTGCGGGCAGCTTTGCGACGCGCGCTTCAAGCGGTCAGGCCGCTGATGCGTCGGATGGAAGCCGCCGGGTTCGCCCCGGCCAAGCTGCATCCCGCCGCGGGAGCGGCGGTTTTCGCGTGGGCGCAGGGCCGCAGCTGGGATTCGGTTGTGCGATTAAGCGGCATCGCCGAGGGCGATATGGCGACGCTGCTGTTGCGCACGGCGGATAATTTGCGGCAGCTCGCCTCGCTCAAGGACGCCTTTCCCGAAACCGCCGACTGTGCGTTGAGAGCACGCGACGTGATTTTGCGGGAACCGGTGATTTTCCTGTAGGATCGGAAGCAATGGATGAATTTTCGATGAAAACGGACTTTGCGCCGGCCGGAGACCAGCCGCAGGCCATTGAAAATCTGGTGCAAGGACTGGAAAAGGGCAAACAGCATCAAGTGCTGCTGGGGGTGACCGGTTCGGGAAAAACCTTTACCATTGCCAATGTGATCGCGCGCATCCAGCGGCCGACGCTGATTATCGCGCACAACAAAACGCTGGCCGCGCAGCTCTATGAGGAATTCAAGAGATTGTTTCCCGAAAACGCCGTGGAATATTTTGTCAGCTATTACGATTACTACCAGCCGGAAGCCTACCTGCCGGTGACCGACACTTACATCGAAAAAGACTCGGCCATCAACGAGGAGATTGATAAGCTGCGTCACGCGGCGACGCACGCCCTTCTGACGCGGCGCGACGTGATTATCGTGGCCAGTGTTTCCTGCATTTATGGCTTGGGCTCTCCGGAGGCCTACCTCGGGATGATCGTTCCCTTGGAAAGCGGCATGGATTTCCCGCGGGATGAGCTTTTGAAAAAGTTGGTGGAAATTCAGTACGAAAGAAATGATATTGATTTTCACCGGGCGACTTTCCGCGTGCGCGGTGATGTCGTCGAAATCTTTCCGCCCTATGAGGATGAACAGGCTCTGCGCGTGGAATACTTCGGAGACACGATCGAGGCCATGGCGATGATTGATCCGCTCACGGGTCGGAAACTCAGACCGATCGCGAAAACCGCTGTCTATCCGGGAAGCCATTACGTCACGTCGCGCAACAACCTGCAAAGGGCGATGGCGGACATCCGGAAGGAACTGTCCCTGAGGCTGGCCGAACTGAAGGATCAGGGCAAGCTGCTGGAAGCGCAAAGGCTGGAGCAGCGAACACAGTTTGATTTGGAAATGATGGAGGAGATGGGATACTGCCAGGGGATCGAAAATTATTCCCGTCATCTGACCGGACGCAAACCCGGCGAACCGCCGCCGACGCTGATGGAATATCTGCCGCGGGACGCGCTGATCGTTATTGACGAAAGCCACGCCACGCTGCCCCAGCTGGCGGGCATGTATCGCGGCGATCGGTCGCGCAAGGAAACACTTGTTCAGTATGGATTCCGTCTTCCCTCCGCGCTGGACAACCGGCCGCTGCGCTTCGATGAATACGAAGCGCTGCCCCACCAGCGGATTTATGTTTCCGCCACGCCGGCGGACTATGAAATGAAGAAAGCTCAGGGCGTACGCGTGGAACAAATCATTCGTCCGACGGGGTTGATGGACCCGGAAGTCGAAGTCAGGCCCGCCAAGCATCAGGTGGATGATTTGCTGTCGGAAATCAGGGAGAGGATCGAAAAAAAACAGCGGGTGCTGGTGACGACGCTGACCAAACGCATGGCGGAGAATCTGACCGATTATTACGCCGGATTGGGAATCAAGGTGCGCTATTTGCATTCGGATGTGCATACGTTGGAGCGTGTCGGGATTATCCGCGATTTGCGTCTGGGGGAATTTGACGTCCTGGTCGGAGTGAATCTCCTGCGCGAAGGTCTGGATATCCCCGAAGTTTCGCTCGTGGCCATTCTGGATGCGGACAAAGAAGGTTTCCTGCGTTCCGAACGTTCCTTGATGCAAACCAGCGGCCGCGCCGCGCGCCACGTCAACGGCAAGGTCATTATGTATGCCGATAAAATCACCCCATCGATTCAGGCCTGTCTGGATGAAACCAAACGGCGCCGCGCCATTCAGCGGAAATTCAACGAGGAACACAACATCACGCCCGAATCCATCAAAAAATCCATCAGCAGTGTTTTGAGCTCCATTTACGAAGCCGACTATGTGACGATTCCCGCGGATTCAACGCAGAAGCTTGCGCCTCTTCAAGAGGAGGATTTGCCGGCGTTGATCGCCGGGTTGACCAAGGAGATGAAGGAAGCGGCCAAGAACCTGGAATTTGAGCGTGCCGCTGAATTGCGCGACGAAATCAAGGCGCTTCGTCAAATGCTTCTGGAATTAGGATGAATCCTTCGCCGTCTTGGAGGGACTTTGCGGTTGCTGTCCGAGGCCGCGGTGCCGTATCGCCGGACGCGGCATCGGCTTGATGCGTCCGGCGCCGGATTTGAGACAACCGCCCGCACGTTGTTGGGCGAAAGGAGTTCAGAGTTTCATTGCGCGAAAATTCACTGGCGCCGGGGCGGGGGAATGCGGACGATTCTCTCGCCTTCAACCAGCGTGACGGCGTTTTTCGGACAAAAATGCGCGCAAACCCCGCAGCCGATGCATCGCTCTTCCTTGCGGTGCGCCTTTTTGTCATCCCCCAGATAGGCCGCGTACGTATGGCACTCCTCGACGCATTTGCCGCAGCCGACGCAAAGATCAGCATTGACCTGCGCAAGAAAATGCGTGACGGTGCTGATGGGCGCGATCATGTTATCGACGGCGTTGGCGCAGCAGCAACGGCAACAGTTGCAGATGCTTGTTTCATCTTTGGTGATGTCAAAATTCGGATGATAAGCCTTGTGCACCAGACCGTCTTCTTCGGCCTTTTTCAAGACCTTCAGCGCCTCTTCCTTCGTGATCATTCTTGAAAAACCCTGTTCGGAAGTGAATCTCGCCGATTTTCCAAACGTGAAACATGTTTCTCTTTCCGCCGTCTGTTTACAGGGGTTTCCGGTCATGTCCTTGTAATGGCGGCAAAAACAATGACCCAACGCGATCTCGTCGAATTTCTGAATCAGCTCTTCCACCCGTCGGGACGGAACAACCCGTTCCGTGGCGCCTTCCAGTTTCTGGTTGATGACGATTTTAACGGTTTCTTTTCGGGGCTTGTTTTCCCAAACGGGAACGGTCCGGTCCACGGGAGGCATGTTCATCAGCACCGGAACGATCACGTCGTAATTGTCCTGCACCAGATTGCGCAGATCCGCGAACAACTGGGTGAACAAATCGCTGATTTCCCGGTCGCGGGGCGTTTTTTCCAGTTTGCCCATGAACTTATATTCAAACGTTCCGACATTAAACAAAGGCAGCAGCCGGTAAACCATCACGCCCTTGCTGTTGGGCTGATTGAAAATGACGCCTCTGGAGGCCAGCGCTTTGACTTTTCGGAGGATCTCATCCTCCGGCAGGCCGCTGGATTGCTTCAGCTGCTCCATGGTCTGGGATTTTTTTTCCGCGAAGGAAAAAATAAAATCCACTTCGTCTTCCATGATAAAATATTTTAAAATTTTGATCAGCGTGTCGTTGACCGGCAGCGGCGTGCCTCCGGCCTGGCTGATGATTTCCCCGGCTTTGCGGTATTTTTCTTCGATGTTCATTTGACCCCTCTCATTTTTTTATGATGCCCAACACCATAGATAAAGATTTTTTCTCCGTCAAGTCGATCTTTCCGGCGCTGGAGGAATCCGCGTTCAGGCGGATCCTTGAAATTTCCGGATTTCTTCTTTCACCCAAGCGATCCAGCGGTCGAGGCCTTCTCCCGTTTTGCAGGAGACTTCTATGATCTCCATGCGGGGATTCAAGGCCAGCACCCTTTTGCGCATGGCGTCCAAATCAAAATCGCTCAGCGGCAGATAATCGATTTTGTTGACCAGCAGCACATCGCAGATGGAAAACATCAAAGGATACTTCAGTGGTTTGTCGTCTCCTTCCGGAACGCTCAAAATCATCGCGTTTTTGTGCGCGCCCGTGTCAAACTCGGCGGGGCAGACGAGATTTCCGACGTTTTCGATGATCACGAGATCAAGATCCGCCGGGTTCAGCTCGCTGAGGCCTTGGGTCACCATGACGGCATCCAGATGGCAAAAGCCTCCCGTTCTCAACTGAACGGCGTCAATGCCGAGCGCCGCCACTTTTTCGGCGTCCACCTTGGATTCGATATCCGCCTCAATGACGCCGAGACGCAGATGGTCTCGAAGCCGGGCGATGGTCTGCAGAATCAGACTGGTTTTCCCCGAACCGGGAGAGGACATCAAATTGATCAGCATCGTTTTGGTCCGGCGCAGTTTTTCCCTGAGTTCGGCGGCCGTTTTCAGGTTGTCGGCCAGGATGTCCTCCTTGACTTCAATGAGTTTTACTTCCTCCACGGATCTTATTGCGCCTCCATTTCTTTGATGAAGTATTCTCTGCCGGAAATCAGCGCGACGTTATCGGCTTCCTGGCAATTCGGGCAGACCAGATTTCCCAGATCGGCCGTTTGCGTTTCATAGGAATGGCCGCAGGCGTTGCATTGAACCTTCAGCGGCATCCGTTCGATTTTCAATTGCGCGCCTTGGGCTTCCGTTCCTTTGCTCAAGTAATCAAAATAACGCTGAAGCCATTCATCCTCCAGATCGCTGAGTCTGCCGATTTGCAAAGAGATTGACAAAACCTTCGTGACGCCGTTGCTCCGGGCGTGCCGCAACACAATCTTCAGAATTTCTTCGGTAATGGGCAGTTCATGCATGGATTGAATCATCCTGCGCCGGGCTGTTTGTTTCGCGCCTGCGCCTGCCGAATCGCGTGCGCCATGCCCAGTTCATACATCAATTTTCTGCCCACCGCTTCCGTCGGGGCGAATCTCCGCACGAAATCGATTTCCATGTCGGTGGGCCTTGGGGTTTCGGTGACCGGATCCGCCACTTTCAGATCCCAAGGGACGTCCTTGCGGATCATGTCCACCGTCACGCCGGGATGCGTCTGAGCAAGATACATTTCCTTGGTCTGCGGATGGAAGCGGAAGATCCCCTTGGTCGTCAGCAGCATGGTCGGTCCCGATCCTTTCGGGAAGAGACCTGATTTGTCCCGGCTGTCGCCGCCGTCGAGATATCCCGGCGAGGTGAAGTAGTCCAGTTTGTTGACGAATTCGCCGCCGCGCATGGTCAAAACGGTGCGTTTGGCGTAGGAAATAAAGTCCGGCGCTCCGCCCGCGCCCGGCAGGCGCGCTTTGGGATGATAATAATCTCCGACCACCGTCGTGTTGACGTTGCCGAACTTGTCAATCTGAGCCACGCCCAGAAAGCAGACGTCCACAAATCCTCGGTAGGTCATGGTAAAGGCGGAAAAAAGATCCGTGGCGTACGAAAAGCCGCGGCAGGCGTTGGCATCCGCGATATGATTGGGCGGTACCAACGGCCGGAAATCAATGATGCCGGATTCCATCATGAGCGTCGCGCCGGGCGCGTGCAGGGCCTTGGCCATGGCGCCCGCCGTCGTGGGCAAGCCGACGCCCAGAATCACGTTTTCGCCGTCGTGAATTTCGCGCGCGGCGGTGATGATCAGCAGTTCATCAAGCGTGTATCTTTTAGCCATAGAGCAATCCCCTTTCTTCCAGAATTTTTTCCATTTCCTCCTGCGTCACGCCCATCGTGCGTTCCCGGTTATCCGGGCCCCAGCAGGAAGTGAAGGCCGCCCCGTAATTGGCCGGCGCAGAATAATAGGACTTCGCCCGGATGGCGTCGAGTTTGCCCGCTCCATAAGAAGCAATGTAGTGGTCAAGATATGCCTGACGGTCCGGACATTTGTAAATCCATTCGTCCATCCAGGCTTTAAGACTGTCTTCCCGCATGTCCATCAGGAAAAACAAGGCGTACAGGGTTCGGTCGAGATTGTAATAACCCAAAACTTCCGTGGGGTGTGCGCCCCAGGGAATCTCCACGACCGCGTCGACCCGGTATCCCGGGATAAGGGTCAGATGGGGACTGGATTGAATAATGTCGTGCTCAACAATTTCTTCACAGGAAACCACAATTCTTTTGCTGGCCAGCGCCGCCGCCGCCACACTGCCCAGCGCGCCCCAGTACTGGGCGTTGCCGAACTGATCCGCCCGCTGAACGTGAACGATGCAGACGTCCGGATTGGCCGCCGGCACGGTTAATATTTTTTTGCCGGTGTAGGGACACTCAATGACTTTGTACTTGTTGTCTCCCATGAAAGATCGTTTCTTGAAAAGATCGGTGACCATCGCCCCTTCCAGCACCTGCATGAAGGTGAAACCATGCATGCCGGCGACCAGACGGGCGTTGTACTGGAAATTGGTATAGTCTTCCATCTCCAGCGTGCCCGCTTTTAAGGCTCTTTCCACCGCGGAACCGCCTTCTTTTCCGCCGGCCCGGTACACGTAGGTGGAAACCAGTCGGCCCACGCAACCTCCGGCGACCAAAACTTCAACATCAAAAACGCCGGATTGAGAATAGAGCGTCAGCCCTTTTTTTCGTTGGCGGATGACTTCAAAAACAAGCTCGGCGCAGGTGCCCACCGTGTAATTCCCGATGACCAGATGATCGCCGTCTTTCACGAAACGGGCGATCGCTTCCTTGGCGCTCATGACTTTACTGGAATTTTCAGCCATTGAATCCTCCCGCAACATTCAATTTGTCTTTATCTTGCACAAAAGAAGATTTTTTGCAAAACATATGTTCTTTTCAACCGCAAGGAATCATGGGAGAAAGGTCAAGGCAACCCAGTCAAAAAGAAATCAGAAATTCTTGAATCTTTGCGGTTTAAAAACAGGGCGGGGGCGTCGGAATTGTCCCCGCGCCCCCGCAAGATCCGGAGAAGGAACTCATTCGGGGCTTTGTAAAACTTAATTGTTGTACATTTCCTCAATTTGATTGCGATACTTTTCGTTGACCACCCGGCGTTTAATCTTCAAAGTCGGCGTGAGTTCTCCGGTGGCGACATCGAAGGGGCGCTCCAGAATCGTGAAATATTTGATTTGCTCATAACGCGCCAAAGAGGCGTTGACTTTTTCAACTTCCCCGGCAATGAGCTTCCGGATTTCAGGATGCCGGACGAGGTCTTCCGGTGAAGAAAAAGCGATGGCGTTGTTCTTCGCGTGGCGTTTCAAGCTGTCAAAATCGGGAACAATCAGCGCCGTTAAGTATTTCCGGCCGTCGCCGATCAAACAGGCCTGATCGATATAAGGCCTTTCAATCAAGGCAATTTCGATCGGATGCGGGGCGACGTTCTTGCCGCCGGAGGTCACAAACAGTTCCTTCTTGCGGTCGGTGATCTGTAAAAACCCTTCCTCATCCGCCACCCCGATGTCGCCCGTCATGAAAAATCCGTCCGGCGTAAAGGCTTCCGCTGTTTCTTTTTCGCGTTTCCAGTACCCTTTGAAAACCTGAGGTCCCTTGATCAGAATTTCGCCGTCTTCGGCAATACGCATTTCCGTGCCGGGGACGACGCGCCCGACGGTGCCCGGCTTCACCCTCAATCTGTAAATCAAAGTATTGTAGCATAAGGACAGCAGCAGCGACAGGAGCGGATTGGTATAAGGCGACTTGCCTTGAGACTGCCGGACCACCATTAAATACACCGTCAGCGCCATGATTTTGTCGTAGAGATATTTCAACACGCCGGCGGGAGGTTTTTCCATGCTGATTTCCGGCGCGTTCAGATGATTGATGGCCGTTGTTTCCGTCAGGCCGTACCCCTCCAAGAGTTGGATGCCCAGCGCCCTGAAGAAGACACAAATATCTTTGGAGAGTTTTCCGCCGCCGGAACAGGCCATCACCAGCCGGTCCATCCCCATTTCTTTTTTCATGCGGTCAAAAACGAGGCTGTTGGCCAGGCCGAAAAGCATCAGCTGATGCGGCGGCATGCGCTTGCCCGTCGCCATGCAATCCACGTAAATTTTCCCCTTTCCCATGGCCCAGTGATACAAAGCCTGATAAGGCTTTTTTGCCCGGGAAAGCGTGGACTGAACAATTTCATAGGTTTTTTCATAGAAGCGGGGAATGCTGTTGACGATATTGGGCCGGACTTCGCGAAGGTCGCGGGCGAGGGTCTGGTAACTTTCGGCGAAAACCAGTTCGCCGCCCATTTTGAGGCCCGCCGCGTGATAATCGCTCATCCGGCCGTAGACATGGCAAAGCGGCAAATGAACCAAGGCCTTGAGATGCAGATCTTTTTGGGCGGTCAACGCCATGATTTCCGACGCCGAGCACTGGTGCATGGAATGTATCCAGTTGGACTGTGTGAGAACGACGCCCTTTTGTTTGCCTGTTGTGCCGGAGGTGTAAATAATCGAAGCGATATTTTCCGGAACGACGCTTCGGATTCCTTGTTCGACGACATCCGGGCTGACCCGGGCGTCGCCCAGCGCGAACACCTCCTCGAAGGTGTAAACTTCTTTTGGCTTTGGGGCCTTGCCATCCCAAGGAGACATCATCACGACGGGAATGTTGTTTTTGCCCGCGGTGACTTTCAGAACCCGTCTGGCTTTGTCCGGCGTGGAGACAATAGCCAAGCAAGATTCACTGTCTTCCAGCATGTAGTCGAGTTCTTCTTCCGACACGGTGGGGTAAAGCGGCACGCCGATGGCGCGGCAGGCCTGCACCGCTTGATCGGCGATGATCCAGCGCGGGCGGCTCTCCGAATAAATGGCCACTTTGTCGTCCTTTTGAATGCCCAGCGCGATCAACCCTCTGGCCAACGCCAGGACTTCTTCGCGCGCCTGCTTCCATGTGCGCGAACGAAACGCCGCGCTCGGGCGTCCGTCGGCGTCAAACCTGCCGGTTAAAAACACGAAACGATCCCCGTAACGTAGGGCCTGATTGTGAAATAATCCGCAAAGCGTGTCTCTGCGATAGTCCATCAGCCATCCTCCTTCATTCAGGAATATTTTTACCTCGAAACAGGATTGAGGCCATGCGATGATTTGGTTTCCGCGATCCGCGCGGCTTTAAATTTTCACGACCCGGCCGTAATCGAGTTTTTCGATGCCCGCCGCTGCGCTGACCAGATGTTCCCTTAATTTTGTGTCATACTGCATCGTAATGGCGATCTGCTCCATGATGGGCGAACCGCCGCCGTGATAGGAACCGTAACACATAAATCCGGTATTGGAGGAACAGGTCGCCTCTGCAAACGCCAGCCAGAATTTGATTTGATCGGCGATGGGTATTTTCGGATTTCGCTTGAGATATTTTTCAAGCAGCGGCCGGAGTTCCGGGTTGGCCAAGTCGGCCTCATAGGGAAACGTGGAAGGAAGGCCGCCCGCGATGTTGCAGAGCATTTCCTGCTCATCGAAAACCGCTTCTCCGGTCAGGCAACGGCCGACGTTGGCATAAATGGAATGAGGAATGTAGCTGCCCGGACCGTAAGGCATCTGCCCGATGCCGGGGACGTAAATTTCGGGTTTGCTCTTGGCCGAAGCGGTAAATCCGGCCGCGTATCCCAATTCCGTCACCATGATGATTTTGGCGAGGATTTCCCGGACATGCTGGGCTTTCGATATTCCATTCATTTTCGCAGCCAGAGACGCCATGCCCAGCAGCATGTCGCCGATGGCCGGTTTGCAGCCGGAATAGCTGTGACGATGAAAGAGGGCGAAAAGCATGGCCAGCGCGCCGCCGTGGACATACTCTCCGCAAAGAAACACTCTTTCCCATGGGACAAAAACATCGTCGAAAATAACGTAGGAATCCGTGTATCCGATATCCGGATTGCCCGTTTTGAAATGCGTCCGCTTGCGCATTTTATGGATGTGCACCACCTGTTTTACCCCGTCATGATCCGCCGGCACGGCAAAGGAAACGGCATATTGCTGCTCGTCCGGACCGAGGATTCTTGTCGGAACGACGATAATTTCATCGGCGATGGATGCTTCGGAAATATGCAGTTTGCAGCCCCGGACCACGATCCCGTCACTCTTTTTTTCCACGACGCGCAGATACATATCGGGATCCGTCTGTTCGGCGGGTCGTTTCATCCGTTCCCCTTTCATATCCGTCTGCGCGCAACATCCCACCAAATCGTTTTTCTGGAAATTCTCGAGCCATTTCAGAAAATTTTTGTGATATTCCGTGCCGCCGTTGTTTTGCTTGTCGGCTTCGAAGCTCGCCGCATTGACCGCGTTGATCGCATCTGCGCCCATGCAGCGCTGAATACACATTCTGCCGGTACGGCACAAAACGCGCGTCATGTCCTGTTTTTTGTGCAGGTCCTCGGGACTCTGGTGGATGTGGCAGAAGCGGTTGATCGTTTCTCCCGTAAGATGCGATTGGGCCGTGCAAAGGTCCCTGAACTCGGGAATGTGCGGCGCCTCAAAGGTAAAGCCCATGACATTCAAGGCGGGAAGCTGCGCTTCGTCGTCGCGGTCGATTTTGTCGCCATTGAAATAAAGATTCCTCTTCATTTTCCGCAAACCTTCGATGTATTGTTCTTTGGTTCTCATGGTGTTCTCCTTTTGGGTTGTTTGTTAGAATTCCCATGATTTACTATTCACGTTAAATAATTTTTTGTAAATTTTAATTGATGATAATATAAAGTCAAGTAAATTTTATTGACAGTTGTTTATTTTGCATCTAAAATGAATTTCATAAAGATGACGAAAGCCGCCGGGACGGGCCTCTGCACCGTAACGGGCAAATCGCTTGCCTTTTGTCCGAATATGATTTAAGAAAGCCGCCGCTTCAGCAAAAGGAAAGTTTATGGCTCGACACGATATCAAGAAAGCAAGGAAGGACAATATCATTGATTCCGCCCTGCAGGTATTTGCGGAAAAAGGCTTTGCCGACGCGACGATGACCGACATCGCCAAAAGAGCGGGCGTTTCCACGCCGGTGCTTTATGAATATTTCAAAACAAAGGAAGATTTGCTTTTTGCCATTCCCGAGAAGTTCACGGAAGAACCCATCCGCATTGCCGAATATGTCGAGCCTTTTCTTCGGGGTGCCGAGGCGAAAATCAGGGGCATTGTGCAGGGATATCTAACCGTTTATGACAACAACCCCCTTTACGCCTCGTTGGTGATGCTGGAGTTGAAAACAAACAGAAGATTCCTCAAAACAAAAGCTTACGGCATGGTCAAAAAAGCATCGCGGGGTCTTCTGGAAGCCATCAGGGAAGGAATTAAAGACGGCACATTTAAAGAAAACACCGATGCGTTTCTGATCCGGTCAATGATCCTGGGAACCATCGAACATCTCTGTATCCGCAAGCTCTTGCTCGGAGAACCGAAAAATCTTCCTCAGTACACCGACCCGATTGTGGACACGATTCTGGCCAGCATCAAAAAGGAATCGAGGCGTTTTTCCATCAGTTTGAATATCTGCGATCAGGAACTCGCCAATCTTCAGGAAGAAAATAGGATGCAAAAAACCGATCCTGATGCGAAGCATAAAAAGCGATAAAAACGAAGTGCTTTTTCCCGCGGCGGCCGCCGTCTTTTTTCATGGATTTCTCTTGCTGAAACACCCGGCCCATCGGAGTGATGCGGTTCGATAAACGCTTATTTCAAAAGGGCTTTACCCTTTTTATATTGACACTGCGCATTGGAACATGATACTTAGCCGACCATCCGTCGGGGGAAACACCCTTGGCAAGTAACCGATGATTCACGATCAAGAAGGAGAAGACCGTGACTTTCCAGGAATTGATTTTTGCTCTTGAAAAATACTGGCATTCCCAAGGATGCGTGATTCAACAGCCCTACGATATGGAAGTGGGCGCGGGAACGTTTCATCCGGCCACCTGCCTGCGCGCCTTGGGGCCGGAGCCATGGAATGTGGCTTATGTTCAGCCGTCCCGCCGCCCGACGGACGGGCGCTACGGCGAAAATCCCAACCGTCTTCAGCATTATTACCAATATCAGGTAATTATGAAGCCCTCGCCGGTCAACATTCAAGAGCTTTATCTGGATTCGCTCAAAAGCTTCGGCATTGATCCGCTCGACCATGACATCCGCTTCGTCGAGGATGATTGGGAATCTCCCACGCTCGGCGCCTGGGGATTGGGATGGGAAGTCTGGCTCGACGGCATGGAGATCTCCCAATTCACGTACTTTCAACAGGTCGGGGGCATCGACTGCAAGCCGGTCTGCGCCGAGCTGACCTACGGAACGGAACGCATCGCCATGTACCTTCAGGGCGTCAACAATGTCTATGATTTGCAGTGGACTGACAAAATCAAATACGGCGACATTCATCATAGAAGCGAAGTGGAATTTTCCATCTACAATTTTGAAGTGGCCGATATTCCGATGTTGCGCAGGCTTTTTGACGCCTATGAGGAGGAGGCTTTGCGCGTTGCGGAGAGAAAACTGCCGCTTCCCGCTTATGATTATTGCCTGAAGTGCTCTCACGTTTTCAACTTGCTCAACGCCCGGGGCGCTATCAGCGTGGCGGAGCGCACCAGCTACATCGGGCGCGTGCGCAATCTGGCCAGAATCAGCGCGGAATTGTACATCAAACAGCGCGAAGAAATGGGATATCCCCTGTTAAAGAATATTTGAAGAAACGGTGACACTATGAGCAACGAACTTCTGCTGGAAATCGGGACGGAAGAAATTCCCGCTGGGTTTTTATCGAAAGCGGTGACGGATATGGAAGACATTATCCGTAAAGCCCTGACGGAGAAAAGAATCGCCTTCGAGGGTATTCGATGCATGGCCACTCCCCGAAGGCTGGTTTTGTCCATCGCCGACTTGGCGCCGCGTCAGGAAGATCAAACCGTTGAAAAACTCGGACCGCCCCGAAAGGCGGCTTTTGATGAAAACGGACAGCCGACCAAAGCCGCCATCGGGTTTGCCCGGGGGCAGGGACTCGACATCTCTCAACTGGAAGTTATTTCCACCGAAAAGGGCGAGTACGTCGGCGCGCGCAAGACCCTGCCCGGCCGACCGACGAAAGAACTTCTTCCCGAAATGATTCAGGAGTTCATTTTGGCCATTCCTTTCCGCAAATCCATGCGCTGGGCGAATTATGACCTGCGCTTCGCCCGCCCCGTGCACTGGATTCTGGCGATTTATCAAGGAGACGTCATCGCGCTGAAAATCGAGGATATCGAAAGCGGAAACTTCTCTTACGGCCATCGGTTCATGAGTCCGGGTCGCTTTACAGTGACCGGCTTGGCCGACTACATGAGCCTGTCCCGACAACACTTTGTCATGGTTGACCAGACGGAACGTAAGAATTTCATTTTAACCGAGGCGCAAAAGAAAGTCGCGGAAGTCGGGGGCATTCTTTTTTACACGGACGATTTACTGGAAACGGTTTCTTTTCTGGTGGAGTATCCCGTGATTGTTTTGGGAAAGTTTGACGAGGGCTTTTTAAAATTGCCCAAAGACGTTTTGACCACGACTATGATTGCCCATCAGAAATATTTTCCCGTCACGGATGCGGAAGGAAAGCTTCTTCCCTATTTCATCGCCGTCAGCAACACTCAACCGCGCGATATGGCCGTCGTCGTGGAGGGCAACCAAAGAGTGTTGCGCGCTCGTCTTGCCGACGCGTCTTTCTTTTTTGAGGAAGATAAAAAAGTTCCCTTGGAGGACAGGCTGGAGTCGCTGAAGAAAGTGGTATTTCATTCCCTGCTGGGAACGTCTTACAAGAAAGTCATGCGTTTCCGCAAACTGGCGGCTAAAATTGCGGCCAAGGTCAAGCCGTCGGTCAAAAAAAATGTCGATCGCGCCGCCCTTTTAGCCAAGGCGGATTTGGAATCGCTGATGGTCGGCGAATTTCCGGAGTTGCAGGGAATCATGGGCAGAGAATACGCGCTTCTGGCCGGGGAGAAGCCCGAAGTGGCCAAAGCCATTTATGAGCACTACCTGCCTGTTATCGCCGGCGGGGAACTTCCCGAAACGGATGAAGGCGCCATGGTCGGGATCGCCGATAAAATAGATTCCATCGTCGGTTTCTTCGGCGTCGGTCTGCCGCCGACGGGAGCCGCCGATCCTTACGCCCTGCGCAGGCAGGCTTTGGGCGTCATCAATATCATTCTGTCCAAACAATATGACTTGAGTTTGAATTTTCTCCTTGATGAAAGTCTTTCTCTGCTAAAGGAATTTTTGAAAAAGCCCGCCGAGGACGTCAAAAGAGAGGTTTTGGATTTTTTCAAGGGACGCCTACAGAACCAGCTCATCGCCCAAGGATACGCTTATGATACCGTGGATGCCGTTTTGGCCACGGATATTGATTCACTCGTTGATGTTGTTCGACGGGTGGAAGCGCTGGAAGCATTTCGCAAGAATCCCGAATTTGAACCCGTTTCCGTCGCTTTTAAGCGGGTGGATAATATTTTAAAGGATTTTCAAAACGGCCGTGTGGACGTTAACTTGCTTTCCGAAGAAGCGGAAATCAGGCTTTTTTCGTCCTTCGACGACATCAGGACGCGCGTCGAGAAAGGAATCAACGAAAAAGATTTCATCTTTGCCTTGAATAACCTGGCGTCTTTGCGTCCCGCCGTGGATCATTTTTTTGACAAAGTCATGGTCATGGACAAAGATGAAAAGATCCGATTCAACCGGTTGTCGCTTCTTGCCGAAATTTCATTGCTTTTTCACCATATTGCGGATTTTTCGAAGATTGTTACGCCGTGATGGGAAAGACGGCCGGGTTTGCCGGACGGTTCCATGAAGCATCATTGACATGAAGGAAAATCCCTGATAAGTTAACTTTCAAAAAAGACAATCAGAGCGTATCATGAACGGTCAACCGAGTCCCAAATTTACACCAGCGGCAAACGGTAATTCCAAGGTCCGAAAGGATTTGCTGGACATCACCAATCGCATACATGCGGCACAGAATATCAAACAAATTCTTGTCGATTTGAAAGGCGATATTCTACGCATATTCAACGCCAATTCGCTGACGATCTATGTCGTGGACAAGGTCCGCAATGAAATTTATTCGATGTTTTTGGCCGGCACTCAGTTGAAAGAAATTCGTCTGCCTATCAACAACAAAAGTATCGCCGGTTATGTGGCCAATACCGGTGCCGTGATTAACCTGGAAAACGCCTACAATCAGAAAGAGCTGAAATCCATCGACCCGGAACTGGCCTTTGACGACAGCTGGGACAGGAAAACGGGCTTCAAAACGCGCCAGATTCTCGCGGCGCCGATTTATTACAACACCCAGTTGATGGGCGTGATTGAGATTATCAACAAAAAGATAGGGGAAGGAAAATTCACGGAGGACGAAATAGCGCTCTCTCTAGAAATTGCCGATGTGCTGGGCGTCGCTTTTTACAATCAGCAGCGATTTATTCGGCACAGAAAAACCCGATTTGATTACTTGATCAACAGAGACCTAATTAAGGAAGAAGACTTGGAAAGCGCGTGGAAGGAATCGCGCGAAAAGCGGGAGCCGATTGAGAGCATTCTCATGCATAAATACAAAATTTCCAAAGAAGACATCGGCCGCTCCCTGGAGGAATTTTATAATTGCCGTTTCATCAAGTACAACGACAAAACGCCCATTCCCGGCCATTTGATCAAAAATTTGAAAAAAAATTACCTGCGGCGCGAGCTGTGGGTGCCCATCGGAACAGTCGGCGACAAAGTCCATGTGATTATGGACGATCCGAATAACCTCATTAAAAAGGATTCCATCGAAAGTCTTTTAAAGACCAAGCAAATCAAATACGACGTCGCCCTTGAGGAAGACATCATCAAATATATCAATCTGTTCTTCAGCTCTCCCGAAGACGAACATTCCTTCACCGAATTGCTGGGCAAGATGGAAGGAGAGGAAGGAGCCCCCGGCGAGGATGAAGAATCCGCGGAAGGCGTGACGGAATCGGACAGCGTGATCATGCAGTTGGTGAACAAAATCATCAACGACGCGTACACCAGAAGGGCGTCGGATATTCACATCGAACCCAATGTGGACCGAAAGAACGTGGAGATTCGTTTCCGGATTGATGGAGATTGCAGTCTCTATCAGACGGTTCCCTTCAGTTATCGTTCCGCCATTATCTCGCGTATCAAAATCATGTCCAATCTTGACATCACCGTCAAGCGGCTGCCCCAGGACGGGAAGATTAAATTTCGGCGGCCTTCCGGGGATGAAATCGAACTTCGCGTGGCGACCATTCCCACCCAGGGCGGCGTTGAAGATGTCGTCATGCGCATTCTGGCGAAAGGTGAAACCATGCCTTTGGAAGACATGGGTCTTTTGCCGCGCAATTACAAGGAACTGGTCAACATTATTTCCAAACCTTACGGGATGATTTTGGTTGTCGGGCCGACCGGATCCGGTAAAACCACTACACTGCATGCGGCTTTGCATCACATCAACCGTCCGGACCGGAAAATATGGACGGCCGAAGATCCCGTTGAAATCACCCAGTACGGTCTCCGTCAGGTTCAGGTTCAGCCCAAGATCGGTTTTGACTTCGCTGCGGCCATGCGCGCCTTCCTGCGCGCCGATCCCGATGTCATTATGGTCGGTGAAATGCGCGATTTTGAAACGGCCAAAACAGGCGTGGAAGCGTCCTTGACCGGTCATCTGGTTTTCAGCACCTTGCACACCAACAGCGCCCCAGAAACGATTGTTCGTCTTTTGGATATGGGAATTGATCCGCTGAACTTTGCGGATGCCTTGTTGGGCATTCTCGCGCAACGACTCGTGCGGACGCTGTGTAAATCGTGCAAGGAAAAATACCATCCGCCACGAGAAGATTTCGATGAATTGGTTCAAAGTTACGGCCCCGAAGAATTTGAAAAACTGAACATTAAATATGATGACAATTTTTACCTTTACCGGCCGAAGGGATGCGAACAGTGTACCCACACCGGCTACCGTGGAAGAATGGGCATTCATGAGCTCTTGGTGGCAACCGATGATATTAAAAGACTGATTCAAAAGCGTGAAACCGTGGAAGTCATCAGAAAGCAGGCCATCAAAGAGGGAATGACCACTCTTTTACAGGACGGCATTCAAAAAGCCATCATGGGTCACACGGATTTCGTTCAAGTTCGTCGCGTCTGTATCAAATAACTTTTTTCGCTGGTTCTGTTTTCTCCCGCCGCGTCGATTTTATCCGCCTGACGCGCACTCAAGCGTAACAGGTTCTGTTGATGATGACCTTTTTCAAATCATCGGAAAGATGATTGAAGTAGGCGCAATAGCCGGCGACGCGCACCAACAAGTAGGGGTATTTCTCGGGATGGTGGTAGGCGTCCAGCAGGATTTCGCGGTTGACGATATTGGGTTGAAACTGCATGCCGCCTTTCTTGAAAAAGGTGCTGAAGATTCCGGAAAGGTTCCTGACGCCTTCCGCTCCCTGAAACAGCGCGGCGTCGACGGTGAAAGTTACCGTCGTGCCGTTGGGCGCGTACTGTTCAAAGTCGACCTCGGCGACGGCGTTGAGGGCGGACAGCAAATCGGACATCGGCATGCCGTAATGGGGCGTGATGCTGTTGGCCAAGGGAACACCCTGGATCCTTCCGGAAGGAAGCGCAGGCGTCTTCTTTCCATAGACGTCGCTGACGTTCAAAGCGTAATAACCGGCGGTATAAATGCCGTTCCGCGGACAATGGGGGACTTGTTTTAACGCGTCGCAGTAGATCGCCATCGTTGTGTTGACCCAGCGCGCGGCTTCCGGAGAGTCATCCTGACCGAATTTGGGAACAGCCAGCAGCGCCTCCCGGATTTTCTGATAACGCGCTCCCTGAAAATCATGATCCAGGGCCTCGATGACCTCGCGGATGGAATAGAGTTTTTTCCGGTAGACCACTTCATCGATGGCATGCAACGAATCGGCGGCGTCCGTGATGCCGACCGCCTGTATGCCGCAGCTGTTGAAGGTTGCGCCGCCTTCATTGACGTCCTGTTCGTTTTCGATACACCCCCGAAAGAGGGAGGACGCCAGCGGGGTCGTGAAGTGTCGGCGGATTTGCGCTTCAATTTTCTGATGATCGGCGAGAATGGAACGGGCCAGCTGATTCAGACGTTTTCGGTAACGTTCGAGCAACTCCTCCATGCTCGCGGGCGGGTAAAGCGGGGCGGCTCTTTTCTTTTTATAGGCGGCGCGCATTTTTTGGTACCGCGAAACAATGGCTTGGGAAATTTTGTTGTTCCCGCGGAAATTGTATTCGATGAACTTGGTGACGATTTTTTCCATCTGATCGGCGAAACCGAAATTCCAGAGATCCGCTTCATCTCCCTTCAAGGCTTGCAGGAGGGGCAGAACGACGTTGACGTTGGCGCAGTCGGTGTTGCCGAAATGGTCATCGGAGGCGACCGGCTCAACGCATCCGACGATGGCGTAATTCCGTGCGTTTTCAATCGTCGTATCGTAATGTTTCAGCAGGGTTTTGATGTAGATTTCGTCGTTGTACAGTTTCGGTTGCGGAGAGCCGTTGAGGTACACCTCCGCGATTCTGTCGAGATATCTCGCGGGACTGTCTTTGTGAATCCTCGCCGCCATATCCACCGCGAGGAACGGCAATTCGCAAACGTCCAAAAGCATGTAGGTCAGATCATTGGTGGCGTCGTTGCCGTCTTGGTCAACGCCGCCGAACGTGATGGTCTGGTCCGTGGATTGCGTTTCAAAGAGCCTTCCGATGCCCAGATACGTGTCCCCGTCATTGACCAGCACCACTTCATCCATTTTCAGAACAAAAAGAGCCAGAAGCTCTTTGGCCTGGTCGTACGTGAGGATCCCCGCTTCCCGGTCTCTTTTGTAATAAGGGTAAAGCAACTGGTCCAAGCGGCCGAACGACACCGCGTTTTCATAGGATTCAAGGCACAAAGCGATCTGAAGAAAAAGCATGGATTGCAGCGCCTCGTGAAAGGTGCGGGCGGGGTTCCGCGGCACATGCCGGCAGATTTGCGCCATTTTTTCCAGTTCCCGGCGGCGTTGAGGATTGTTTTCCATCCGGCTTAAATCATCCAAGGCGGCGGCGTATCTTTCGGCGAAGGCTTCCAGCGCGCGCAGGGCGATGATGGCGCCCCGATAGAAATCTTGGTGGCTTTGGAGTTTTGTTTTTTGTTTTTCTTCAATCTCGCGGATGATGCCGCTGGTGCCCAGAGAAAGCAGCCGCTCGAAATTGACGATGAAATGCGCGATGGCCGCCAGATTGTTGTTGAATCCGGCGTTCATTTCCGAACAGCGAGCAATGGCCAATCTTAAGTCGGAAAGTTTCGGATACACTTTTGTCAAAAGACTGTGTTTCACCCAGAAGGGAAAAATCTTGAAATAGAAATCCAGCTTGTCTTTCCAGGAGCACTTGAAGGAAACCGGCGTCTGGCGGTGCATCTGGTGAAGAATGGAGACAAAGAGAATCCCGTAGTGTTCTTCCCAAACCTGGCCGCCGACGCGGTGGGACGTGAAATTGCCGACGAGCAGTTCCTGGGGATAAATGGTCACCTTCTTGTTTTTCAGCACGTGCTCGAGGCGTTTTGCCCGGTGAAGATACGAGGGCTCGTTGAAACCGTTTTTCTTGTAGAACTCAGTCTTGAGTCGTGAGACTTCAAAGCACAAATGATAGCCGCTTTCCCGGATGGCTTTTTGTATCTCGTGGACGCGTGGTCCAAAGACGGCTTTGTGCCTGATGGTGTCCAGGTCATAGCAAGCGGCCTGGATGCCCAGCCCGCGGAATAATTCAACGGCGTTTTTTACGGCCTCCAGACTTTGTTGCGGCGTGATATTCAGGGATGCCCGCATCAAACCGAGCCGTTTGGCTTTTTCCTCGTAGAGGTTGTGATATTTTAGAAGTTCGATGGTTTTGTGGCGGATAGATTTCAGAAAATCGGCTGTGGCCGTAATCTGTTTTTCGTCGTCGTTGTAGCCCGGGACGATGACCATGCGGAATCTGATTTTGGCATCGGTGGCCAGCAGCTTGCGGATATTTTCATGAATCAGACGGCTGTCTTGCCCGGTGAATTGTTTGTGTCGATGATCATCCCCGACGACTTTCAGATCAACCAAAAATAAATCGATGGATGAAATAAGCGGGCGGATGTTCTCCCACGGGACGTGCAGAGAGGTTTCCACGGCGATATGAATGCCTTCCTGTTTCAGCCATCGGCACAGTTGCAGGAGGCGATCGGAATTTTGCCAGAGGGGATCCCCGCCGCTGAAGGTGACGCCGCCGCCCGTCCGAGTATAATAATCCCTGTCGCGCAGGACGATTGCCATGACATCATCCAGTGAGTAGGAAGCGTCGGACGCAACGCGAGAAGTTATCGAAAGCGCTTCGGGGTTTTGGCACCATAGACATCTCAACGCACAGCCCTGGAAAAAAATCGTGGTGCGAATGCCGGGACCGTCATGGACGCAGGTGCGCTGGATCTTGACGATACGCAAGGGCTCGGCCCGCTCAACGGGGGAGTGGTCGACTCGATGGACGGTTTGCATATGAGACCTCCTGAATTTATTTGGACTTTAAAAATTTGAGCAATTCCCTGCCCGCTTGAAGAAATTCCTTGGCTTTTTCGGCGGCTTTCTCTTCGTCTTTATCAATGACGGCCTGAAGGATTTCCTGCTGAAGGGTCGTATCCAAATTCGTGGAGAGAGGGAGGAAGAGCTTTAAGTGTTTGTCATGGATGGCTTTGATGGTGTTCATCAGCAGAATGTAGACCATGTTTTTGCTGGCCAACGCGAGTTGGCGGAAAAAATCGAAATTCAGCTGCTGCAATTTTTCGGGATCGGTTGTTTTTACGAGCTGGTCCATCAGCGCCCGCATTTGTTGGAGGTCTTTCTTGCCGGCCCGCCTGGCGGCCATTTTGGCCACGTCCGTGCCGAAAAGTTCTCTGGCTTCCAGAATATTTTCCAGAATATTCAGATCGATTTTTTCATCAATGACGAGCATTGAGAAGATTAAATCAATCGAAGCCTTGTGAAGATCCTGAACGATGATGCCCTTGCCTTGGTGGATGGCGATCAGCTTCAGTTGTTCGAGTTTTTTGAGCGCTTCACGCAGCGTCGCGCGTGTGACATTCAAGCGAGCGGCCAGTTCCCGCTCCGGCGGCAATTTTTCCCCGGGATTGATCTCTCCGCGTAAAATATATTTCAACAGGGTTTCGGCGATTTGTTCGGGGGCCTTGATTTTTTCCACCGGGCTCAGGGTTTCATTCATGTTCGCTCCTTCGATATAAATAGTCGGTATGAATCCGCCGCTTGAGGACAAATATTTTTCATAGGCTACATTTGTCCGAAACATAAAGTGGTACTACCATTGGACCAATTTTATTCCAATCAATGGAAAAGTCAACACCTTTTTTCATTCAATAGTCATCAACCTATTTCATGCTTTCTTGCTTTGGATGTTGTGCCGATCCGTTAATATTCAAAGTGGTTGGTTGAAGTTGTGTGCCAATTGAATTGCATCGATAACGCTGTCTTTGTTGTAATCAAGGCCATTTTTGAGAACTTATCTGATCCGAATTAGGACATTTATTTTATTCATCTTTTTGGCTTTATGAATATTTCTATGTGTGTGCTTGTTATCACGAGATTGTTAGCCTATTTCAGACCCTGTTTTCAGGAGTTAAGCCGAAGATCTATAGATGGGGAAATTAAGGGCGCGAACAGGGCTTATTGATTTTTTTTCTGATTTTGTTTGCGGTAAAACGGGCAAGACCGATCAAGACCATCAAGACAAAAATCATGAACGCAAGAACACTGTAGGTTATCCAGTTGCCGCCGATGCAAAGATCGATGGGGTCGAGCGAGGGGCGGGCGAAATAGCGGCCTTGGGGTTTGCTGTATTTTTCAGGTATCTGCGGGGCTCCGGAGGCGTTCGTTGCTTTGAAGGAACGCAAATACCAGGCCAGCGCCCGCCATTCTTTGAGTTCTTCGGAATTTTGGGTATGGACGATCGCCTGGGTGACGTCCTTGAGAAGATTGCCTTGCGAATCTTTGGGTTCTATTTTGATCAGCCCGTGGCTGGCCGATCCGATATAATCCATCATGGATGCGGTGTAGAGATTGGCGCAAGCGCGGTAAAGTTTGTTTTTTTCCAAAGGCCGGTAAGTTCCGTTTTCGTCCTCCACCGCCACGGATGTCACCCGATCAAACCAGACGCGGTAGGGATTGTAGGTGAATTTCACGCCAGAAACCTGCAGATAGGCGTCCCCTTTTTCTAAAGGCGCGATCGTTGTGTGGACTTCGAGGATATTTTTGAGTTCCTTGCCGCTGATGTAGAAGCAGACCAGCGGATAACCGGGAACCTTGTCCGGACCGGTTCCCAGCGACAACACCCCGAAGACATCCGCGGCCGTGATCTTGCCTTTGCGCAGGCCGTCGCGGATATTTCCCGACGGTACAAGAGCGAAGTGGACATGACGGAACTTGTCTGCCTCCGCCCATTTGACGGCCGCGCGGTAGGCGTCGGTGATCAGATCCCCCAGCGCCGTTTCCTGCGGATTGTCGAGGGAATTTTTAGGCGGCTCCAGCTGAAAATCGGATTCGGCGATCGCTTTGTCGTAGGTCAGGCCGTAAGAGGCCAGAAAATTCCTGTTGACCATTTCTTTGTAAATGGCGATGTCCGCTGCGATTTTTTTGTTTTCGCCGCAGTGGGCCGTAATCTGTTTGAGCTGGTATGAAACGAGTTTCGGGCCGTTTTCATGAAAACGGAGCTCCAGCACGCCCAAATAGTTGCCGTAGCAGCCGGCCGACACGATAAGGGTTTTGCCGATGACGATCGGTTCGGGTAAGACGGTATGCGTGTGTCCGCTGATGATGACATCGATTTGGGGCACGGCTTTGGCGAGATTTTCGTCTTCGGATTTTTTCCGGATTGGAGACGTGCCGCTGTGGGAAAGACAAATGATGAGGTCGACTTTTTCCTTGTTTTTTAAAAGAGCCGCCATTTTTTTGCCGGTTTCAATCGCGTCGGCAAAGGCCACCGGGCGGGCATAAGGGGCGTCGTAAGCCGCGTCGCGGCCGATCAACCCAAACACGCCGATCCGCAGGCCGTTTCTTTCCAAAACGATGTATGGTTTGACCGGGTAATCCGCGAAGGCTTTTTTGAGCATGGCGTCGCCCGGATCGTTTTTGCTCAGGATGATGTTGGATGCGACTATCGCCGGAAGCTTTTCTTTGTGAATCATCGCGGAGGAAAGCATGGCGGCCAATCCCCAGGGATGGAAATCGAACTCGTGGTTGCCCAGCGTTGTCACGTCATATCCCATCTTCCCCATGATCCGCAACTCCAGCGCTTTGGTCGTAAACAGCGTGTGAAACAGCGTGCCCATCGAAAAATCTCCCGCGTCCAGAAGAAGCGTCTGACGGGGATGTCTCCGCCTCAGTTCGTCAATCGCATACGCCAGTTTCGCGTATCCCCCCTGCTGCAGGGATTTGCCGTCTTGGGTCAAAATTGCGTGGGGCAGAAAATAAGAGTGCAGATCATGGGTGAAAACAATCACCAATTCTTTTCCCGATGGAGGGTCTGAATCAGACGGTGGTTTCATGTCCGCCCGCGCTGTATAAACTGAACCGGCGATCAGCGTCAGGCAAATACTCGCCAAGGCGGTGAATCGGAGAATCGGTGATTTATTTTTGCGCATTTTTTTCTCCGGCCGAAACGGATTTGTTTTTTTATTACCATAAATTTTTCAAAACAAAAGACATTATTCTGGGGGAACAAAAGGGACTTTTTATTTTCGGCGCGATGCAGTAGAATCAGCCCAAATCTTCCAAGGAGAAAAAGTCATGGACTATTTGGGGGATTTTGGTATTTTTCCTTCGGGAGGGAAACCGGTTGATGAATAAATTTTTGAAATGGGCGGCCTTGGTTTTTCTTTTTTTTGTCGTCGCTTTTGTGCTTGCCGAAGTTTTTTTCCGCTTTCTGTATCCTCGGACAAATCCCTTCGATGACCGCATCGCGCAACGGAATGTCATGCCTTACACGATGTTCAGTAAATTTGAATACGGGGCAAGAGAGCCGGCGAAGCCCAAGGAAGAAATCCGAATTTTCATGCTGGGCGGGTCTACGGTCGCTTATGGAAATCCCCCGCTGCCGGTTTGCGTTGAGCGGGAGCTGAAAAGACGCGGTTGGCTCAACGCGCGCGTTTTCAATTACGGCGTCATTTCTCAAAACTCCAGCCAGGAACTCGCCCATTTGATTTATCATGTGATGGATTCGGAGCCGGATCTGATCGTTTTTTACGACGGCGGCAATGATATCATGGACCCTCTTCTTTATGATCCCCGTCCCGGGTACCCCTTCAATTTTTTGGCTTACGAAAACAACGTTTTTTTTAAGGAAGTAGACGAATACCCCGCGTTTTCTCTTTTTGCTTATGGAAGCGAAATGTGTCGGCGTCTTTTTAGGAACTATTTTTTTGAAAAATTCGGCCATTTTTCCGAATGGCGCGGCTATGCCGGTTATGGAACCTATGCCTGGTCGGACAAGATCGCGCGAATCTACGCGGGCAATCTAGCCAAAGCGGCGCGAATATGCGGCGGGTATGGCGTGGCGTACGCGGCTTTTTTTCAGCCGCTTCTGTTTGATAAGCATCAGTGGTCTGAAACGGAAATGAAAATTTTAGAGCGTTGGCCCGAAAAGGAAAAAACATTGGTCCGGCCGTACGTCCAGGATGTTCGGGGCCGCATGGTGCGTTACATCGCCGACGAGCAGAAAAGCTACCCTTTTTACTTTTATGATTTAAGCGCCATGTTCCGAGACGCGCGGGAAACCGTCTTTACGGACTATATCCATGTCACCGGAAAAGCCAATCAGAAAATTGCCGCGGAGATCTGCGATCGTCTGATGGGGCAAATCAAAACCATATCTGAAAAACGCCGAACGCCTTGAGCGCATGCGTATTGGAAGAGGAGGAAATATGACAAAATTATTCGCCGCAACGGGAGCCGTCCTCATCATGATGTCCATCGCGGCCGCATGGCTGGTGGTTGCCGGAAGGTATTTGTCTCTGGACGCGGTGAAGAAATATATCCGCGACGATGAAAAACTCGTGAAGGCCCATGTGGACTACATCATGATGGGATCGGTGCTTTTGATTTTTTATGCCCTCGGGATGCATTTCCCCTCGTTCATTGTTCTCCTGGCCTGCCTGGGGGCGCTGACCGATCCCTCGTTGTTCGTCTTTCTCTCGTTGAAGCCGGACGTGAACAAAAAGCTCGGCGGTTCCTTCAGCGTCATCAGCACCATATCTTTTTTGTCGGCGACCGTGGGAATCGGCGGCGCCGCTTGTTTGATTCTTGTTGAAGTGCTGATGTCGTCGCTGCGTTGAGAAAACCTTTTTTAATGAGGATTCATGGAAACCCCATCTCCTTTAATAGAAAAGATCAGCGCCTTGCCGCGCGCTTCGGGCGTTTACCTGATGAAGGACGACGCCCGGAAAGTGATTTACGTCGGCAAGGCCAAGGACCTGAAAAGCCGCGTCATGAGCTATTTTACGGGAAAGGATACCAGGGCGATGGCACCGTTTCTTCTTTCCCGCGTTCGCGATATCGATTTCATCACCACCGCGACCCCCAAAGAAGCCCTGATTCTGGAGAATCATCTCATCAAACGCCACCGTCCCCGCTATAACGTAAATCTTCGCGACGACAAGACATATTATCATTTGTCGCTGGATTTGCGGGAGCCGTTTCCCCGTTTGCAGCTGGTGCGCAAAAGAAAAAACGACGGAGCTCTTTATTTCGGTCCGTATCCCTCCGGAGCGGCGGCCAAGGAAACCCTGCGTTTTGTTCAGAGGATGTTTCCGCTGCGCAGCTGCCGGGATCGCGATTTTCGCCTTCGATCGCGGCCTTGCCTGGAATACCAGATCGGCCGCTGCCCGGCGCCCTGCCGTGGGCTGATTGAAAAAGAAGCGTATAGGAAAATGGTGGAAGACGTCGTTCGTTTTCTGCAGGGACGCCGCCGCGAATTGATCGCTGATTTGAAAAAGAAAATGCACGACGCCGCGGAAAATCTCGATTACGAGGAAGCGGCGCGTCTGCGCGACCGGCTGAGGGCCTTGGAACACGTTCTGGAGAAACAAAATGTCGACGCGGGCGAACCCGTTGATCAAGACGTCTTCGGGATTTACCGACAGGATGACCGTTTTCAACTTTGCGTCTTAATGATTCGGGACGGCAAACTTTTGGGCAGCAAGTCATTCATGCCCGTGAAAGTCAGCCAGGAAAGTGAAGAGGTTTTGTCCGCATCTTTAGTTCAATATTATGACGCGGAGGCGTTCATTCCGGATGAAATCATCCTTCCGGCGGCCCCGGCCGATGGGGAAGTGATCGCGGAGTGGCTTGCGGAGAAAAAAGGAAAAAAAGTAAAGCTGACCGTGCCCGTCATGGGAAACAAAAAAGCGCAGCTGGAGATGGCATGTACAAACGCCCGAAACGTCTGGGAGACGGCAAACAAAAAAGAAGAACACCTTGCGCACGTGTTGAGCTTGCTCAAGGAAAAATTGCATCTTTCCAGAGAACCGCATCGTCTGGAGTGCTACGACATTTCCAATATCGGCGGACAGCAAGCGGTCGGGTCGATGATTGTGTTTCAGGACGGATTGCCGGATAAGAAAAATTATCGGCGTTTTAGAATCAGGATATCGGATCAACCGGATGATTACGGCATGATGCAGGAAATGCTCACCCGCCGTTTTACCGGCGGGGAACCCCTGCCGGACTTGGTCGTAGTGGACGGCGGCAAAGGGCAGCTGAATGTCGCCCTGACGGTTTTGCGGCGGCTGAACATCCGACTGGACGTGGTCGGTCTGGCCAAAGTCAAGCGATGGAACTCGTCCCTCGGAGCTCGGGGGGAAAAGGACGCCGATAAAAAAGAGGACAGGGTTTATCTGCCGGGGCGCAAGGACGCCGTTTTTCTTTCCCGGTGGCCGCAGGCGCTGCGGATCCTGCAGCAGGCGCGCGATGAAGCGCACCGTTTCGCCCTGAGTTACCACCGGAGCCTGAAACGTACATCGGATTTGACCTCGTGGCTTGACGAGATGCCTGAAATCGGCGAAAAAAGAAAGGCCATGCTCCTGCAACAATTCGGTTCCGTGGAGCGCATCCGAGAGGCATCCATTCAAGAATTGCAAAAAGTGCCGGGAATAGGTAGGGTTCTGGCGGAGAAAATCCACGCGCGCCTGAATAAGAAGCGAGAAGAGCTGTCATTTTCATGAGTCTGATAACGGTATTTCTGATTGCGGTTGGGTTGGGCATTGACGCGTTTTCCGTGGCGATCGGGATCGGCGCGGCCAATTCCAAAAAATCATGGGCTCCCGTGCTGAGGCTGTCGTCGGCCTTCGGTTTGTTTCAGTTCGGCATGGCCGTTTTGGGCTGGCTGGCCGGCTTGACCATCGTGGCCGTCATTGCTTCCGTTGATCACTGGATCGCTTTTGCGCTGTTGGCGCTGGTGGGCTCCAAAATGATCCGCGAGGGTTTCGGGGATGCAACCGAATCCGAGAAAGCGGATCAAACCCGCGGATGGCCTTTGTTTCTGCTGTCTGTCGCCACCAGCATCGATGCTTTGGCCGTGGGATTTAGTTTTTCCGTTTTGAAAAATGAGATTCTTCGTCCGGCGGCGATGATCGGGATCGTCTGTTTTTTAATGACAGGGATTGGAATGCTTTTCGGCAAAGTGCTGGCCGGGATCTTTGGAAAAAAAGTGGAAATTTTCGGCGGGCTCGTTCTCATCGCCATCGGGATTAAAATTCTTTTCGATCATTTGAGATAATATGTTGATCCACAACCAACTCGGTTTTTTGGGAAAAGGAAATCGCCGCCACCTGTTGGTCAGCGGCCGGGTGTTTTTTCTCGCCGTTTGTTTTTTTCTGGCGTTTCTTGTTTCTTCTTGCGCGGTTCTCCCGCCTGTCACGGGCGGTTCTTCGCCGGCGGGACGATGTCTGCCCTCCTTTCCCGATAAAGACGGATGGTACGGCGGCGACGGCGCTTATTCCATCAAACTGGACGACCAAAGAACCCTTTGGCTCTTCGGCGATACTTTTGTCGCGGGCGAGCCTGACCGGAAGAATCGCATCGGCATGGATGTCGTTTTGGGCACCACGGTAGGCGTCTCCACCTGCTCGGAAAATGGATTTCACATTGACTATTACCTGAAACACGACGGTGCGCGGTATGTGTCTTTTTTCGGCTCGGATGAGTGGCTTTGGCCGCAGGATCCGTTTATCTTAAAAGGCGTTTTATATATTCCGTTGTTGGTGGTTCGTCCGATTCAAGATCGGACAAAAGTTTTTCCTTTTAGAATTTTCGGTCATCAATTCGCCCGGATCAAGGATTTTTCCGCCGCCGATCCGCGGCAATGGAAGTACGATTATATCGATTTGAGCTCTTCCATTCCGCGGGAAATTTCCGCTTTCGCCGCCTCGTCCGTCGTCTACGGCGATTATGTCTATTTTTATCCTTTGTATGCGCATGAAAGCCCCGAGGGAAGCGTTGTCGGTAATATCCTGGCCCGGATTCCCGCCGCAAAAATCGAAAAACCGGCGGGGGAAATAGAATACCTTTCCCGGGAAGGAACCTGGGTGAGAGACCTCAAGCCGGACAAGGTGAAAATTATTCTGGCGGATTTTGTTTCCGAATTAAGCGTCAGGTATCATCCCGCGTTGGGGAAATGGGTCGCCGTTTATTTGTCAACGGTCAATCGGGGAGAACGCCTCGTTTATCAAACGGCGGAGCGTCCGGAGGGTCCCTGGAGTCCGCCGAAAACGCTGCTTGAGCCGATTCCGGAGGTTGATCCGCAAAGCGCCTTGTATGACCCGAACAATTTCTGTTATGCGGGCAAGGAACACCTTGAGTTTTCCGATGACGGGAAAATTGTGGCGACTTACGTGTGTAATTCGCTTGAAGACGTGAACAAACCCGACGGTTTGATCCGCAGAAATCTTTTCCTCTACCGGCCGGTTGTCAAAGAAGCGTCTTTGCATTGACCGTTTGCGGGGCAACCCATCCGCCGGTCCGCTTGCCCAAGTCGCCCGCCGTCATCCCGCCGAAACACGAAGAAAAAAGCGTCGCGCCGTAAAACCATTTGCGGCTGTTCATTTCCTTTTTTAAAACGCCAATCGCTCCGGCGCGGGGGATGAAAAGCATCGTCACGACAGGAAAGGCCGCGGCGGAGGCATGACTCATCACGGCGGGCGAAACGGCACTTAAACCCTCTCCGTCCGCAACGAATCCTTTTCGGATGATTCTTTCAGGCTGATCCGATACTTTCTTATCAGCCCCGAAGGTCCGTAAGAATTTTTTGTCCGCCGCAAATTTTTGTTTCCCATGTCCTCTTCCAAATTCAGAAATTTGTATTTGCCGCGCCATTGCTTTGCGGTGTCGTTGAACATAAACTCGTATAGGCCGTGATAAAGATGCGACGCTTTGGCGAAGTGCAAACAAAAAGTGTCCGTGTTCAGCGCCTCGCCGATGATGAATCCCGCCGGCTTTTTGTCAATGTAATAAAGCGTACCCCAAAGCGCAAGCTCGGAGAAATATTCCAGGGCTTCGCGGCACGGCTCGAAATCGGTCTTATCCGGAGCGGTGCGCGCATGGTTTTGCCACTGTGTCAGAATTTCAAGCGCGTCTGGAATGTTGTTTCGGGCGATCGGTGCTTTGTCCGCCGTGTAGTGGGCCAGGAACTGATGAAGGTGATTTCTGTGCCGCACGTATCTTTTCCCCTTGAAATCGGCCATGGCTTCAGTCAGGTAAAGATAATCGGATTCGTTGTCATCATAGGTGACGCGGAATTCGCTTTCCGGGAAACGATCCAGCCACAGCTCGGGGACGGGAAACAAAAAAGCGCGTTGTTCCAGAATCTCTTGGACGGTTTCCGCGTCGCATCCCCGCGGGTCGTTCAGCGGCATGATGTAGCGCTGTCCGTCTCTGTTTTGACCGGCGACAAACAAGCCGCATTCCTTTTCCACAAATTCATAACGGCTTATTTTTCGGAAAAGGTAAACGTTCGCGAAGGTATAGTCGGAAATCTGCAGGTTCATCTGACGGAAACGTCGGGTCAGATCATCGCGGTGCTTCAAATCAATGGTTTCAATTTTTTCCATGGAAAACAAACGCACGTCCTTTCTTCCGGGCTTACAGACGAAGTTGATCGTGGTGATCTTTGAGCCAACGCCTCAGTGTTTTGTGTTCGGGGATGATTTTTTGCACTTGTTGCCAAAACCTTGCCGAGTGGTCCTTGTGCTTGATGTGCGACAATTCATGCACAATGACGTAATCGATCACCGCTGGAGGCGTCATCACGAGACGCCAACTGAAGGACAAGTCGTTTCGGGCGGAACAAGACCCCCAGCGCTTTTGCGCGGAAGTGATTTTGACATTTCCATACGGCAAGTTCATCATCCGGCTGAAAGAATCAACCCGCTGAGGAATGATGGTTTTCGCTTTTTCCTTATACCATCCCGTCAGAAAATGTTTTCTCAACGCTTGATTGTCGGGGGCGTTCAGAAAAATGCAGCGGTTTTTTATGGCGACGCCGCCGGCGGCCGGAGGGCCGGAATAAACGTTCAACACGTGCGGTTCGCCGAGATAGTAAAACGTTTCGCCGTTTGCGAATTGCCGGTTCGCTTCGGCGGCGATTCGGGCCCGCTGTCTTTGGATGGTCCTTTCGATCCAATTTTGTTTTTCCGCGACGAAACGTCTGATTTCGTCCATCGGCGTGAAGGAAGGAGCGTGGATGATCAGCTCGGCCTTTTCGCTGATTTGCAGCGCGATGGTCTTCCTTCTTTTTCGGCTTCTTTTGACCTGATACGGGATGTCCATTCCAGATTTTTTTGAGAACGTTTTTTTGTTTTTCTTATCATGAAGGGCGGGGTTTTGCGAGCAGGAAAGCTCTTTTCATGGATAGGATTTTGTGCTAGGGGAAAACCGTTCGAGGTTGGTATGGGAAAGATTACGAATTGTCCGTGGGGAAGTTTTGAGGTTTTGTCCGAGGCGCCCGGCCACAAGGTCAAAAGAATCATTGTCGAGCCGGGAGGGTGTTTGAGTCTTCAGCTCCATCACCAGCGGTGTGAACACTGGTTTGTGGTGGCGGGAACGGGCGTCGCCACGCTGGAAGCGGAACAAAAGACGCTGCAGGCCGGGGACGCCATCGATATTCCCCGCAAGGCCAAACATCGCATTCGGAATGACTCCGGCGCTCCTTTGGTTTTCATAGAAGTGCAGATCGGGGATTACTGCGGCGATGATGATATTGAAAGGCTGGAAGACCGATACGGACGGATTTAACTCTTTCGCAAGCTTCATTTACAATCCGCTTTTTTTGTGAATTAAAAGTTTTATTTTGGCGTTCATGCCCTCCGGCATTGTCTCTTCGGCAGGACGGCGTAAAAAATTCGCTTGGACATAAGACGCAAAATCGCTGCGTCGAAAAGAACCCGATGACCACAAGAGCTGCTGCAGCTTGAGCCTTTTGATTTTTGCACGGGACGGATATCCTTTTTGTGGCCCCGGCTTGTTTTTTTGAATTGGATTTCGAGATCGCGATCCAGCAAAAATGGAAGAGAAAAAAATGCGGCGGTGCGGAAGATTTAAATGATGTGAATCAGTTTCAGCCCCAGAATGACGGCAGAGAGAAACAGCAAAACACAAACTCGCCCGACCAAGCGGTGCATGGTTCTTGCGGCGGATTTATTTTTCGCTTTGAATTGATTAAACCCCCAGAAAAGAGCAAACCAACCGCTTATCGCGGCCGCGAGGCCGATCCATTGATGAAATCCGCTTAAATGTTTCCCGCTGGAAGTCATGAGGTAAAGAACCGCGCAGGTGATTCCCGCGACGGCCGCGACAAGGCTTGAGAAATTTATGGCTTTATGGATTTTCAGCCAGTTTTTGTGATTGCGGGAAAACATAGCCGCTCCCACGCCCCCTAGGACGCCCAAGGTCGCGACGGCCATCAGCAGAATATGCAGCGTGAAAAACATGATTTTCCCCCGGGGAAGAAAGAGGAAAGTTAAATCGTAAATTCCATGGATTGGCCGACAGCAAAACAGCGCAGCTTTTTCCCGCTTTTTTGAATGATTTTACGGCAGTCCTGAACGATCGCATCCACATCGGAATCCACGCGTTCCTGATTGTGATGAAACAGCCCCAACATTCCGACGCCTCCTTCCAAGGCCAGGCGCAGAGCGTCCTTATACAGGGAATGTCCCCATCCGCGTGTCTTTTTGTATTCGTCTTCCTTGTACTCGGCGTCGTGAAAAAGAAGATCCGCTCCTTCGACGAATTTCAAATAGTCCTGAAAGTCGAGTCCTCCTTCGTGCTTATATCCCAGTTCGTTATCGGTCAGGAAGACAAACGTTTTGCCGTTTTCTTCGAATTTGTATCCCATCCCTTGATTAGGGTGGCTCAGGGCGATGGGGGTAACGGTCAGCGCGCCCAATCGATAAGGCGATAAACCGTTTTCCTGATAAGCGATTTGGGCTCGGATCTGCAGATAGGTGACCGGAAAGTTGGGGGAAGACATGATCCGGGAGAACATTTCTTTTAAGGATTCCCGCGTAAAGGAATGTCCCCGGATGGTCAGCATGGTCCGGTTTGAATAAATCGGTTTGAAAAAAGGAAATCCCATGATGTGATCCCAGTGAGCGTGCGTCAGCAGGAGTGTCAAATGATGATGACGGTTGGCTGTCAGAGCATTGCCGGCTTCACGGATGCCTGAGCCGGCGTCAACGATTACAATTTGATCGTCGGTTGTTCGGATTTCCAAGCAGGTTGTGTTTCCGCCGTATCGCAAATACCCTCTGCCGGAAACAGGAATGGAGCCTCTTGAACCCCAACAGCGAATGATCATCTTTCACCTTTGACTTTAAATGGGGAAAAGGATATTTAGGTTCTTAACTAATACATCATGATTGATAAATCAAGCAATATGTGAGGCATGCCGCGGCGATGAAATCGTACAATGTGCCGGGATGGGATGTCCGCCGGGCTTGAATGAAAAAGGACTTTTAGGAGGCCTGATGATGAAAAGCATAAAAATAAAGGGGATGAATTGTCGGCATTGCGTCATGGCCGTCACGCGGGCGCTTAACGCCGTTGAAGGCTTGGCGGATGTCCAGGTTGATCTGAAAAGCGGCGTGGCGACTTACAGGGAAGTCCAACCGGTTTCTGAAGAGAAAATCGCCGCGGCGATTCGCGAAGCGGGGTATGACCTTGGCGAATAAAACGGAAGCAAAAGATTTTCGCGAAAAAATCACCGTGTCCGTGGGCGGAATGACCTGCGCCGCCTGTGTGCGGCGGGTGGAAACGGCGCTCGGCTCCATTGAGGGCGTGGTCGAAGCCAGCGTGAATTTGACTACGGGCCGCGCCACGATTGTTCACAAACCGCAGTGGGGAGGTCTTGCGCAACTCGAGAAAGTGATTACCGCCCAGGGATATGAGTACTTGGGTGAAATCAGGGATGGCCTGGTCGATCCGCTCGAGGCGTCGCGACGGGCGGAACTCAAAGACTTGAAAATCAAAGTGGTCTGCGGCGCGGTCTTGAGCCTGATCATTTTTTTGGGGTCCATGCAGCAGGAGTTCGGTCTTTTGCCGGCCGTTCCCCGCCGCATCATGCTTGGGGTGATGTTTGTCCTGACCGCCCCCGCCGTTTTCTGGGTGGGCGGCCGTTTTTTTGCCGGCGCTTATAAAGCCGCCTTGCAGAAAACGTCCGATATGAACACGCTTGTCGCGGTGGGGGCCTTTTCGGCCTACGCCTATTCCGCTGCGGCGACGTTTTTCCCTGATGTCTTCACCGGTGCCGGCGTTATGCCTCATGTTTATTATGATGCGGCGGCGATGATTGTCACGCTGATTTTGCTGGGCAGGCTTCTGGAGGCGGCGGCGAAAGGCAAAACGTCGTCGGCCATAAAAAATCTGATGCGCCTCAAACCCCAAAAGGCGCACCTGATCAAAGACCGTCAGGAAATGGAAATGCCGGTGGAGGAGGTGAAGGTAGGCGATGTTCTGTTGGTCAAGCCGGGCGAGCAGATTCCCGTCGACGGCATCGTTTTGGCGGGAACTTCAACCGTTGATGAAGCGATGCTGACCGGAGAAAGCCTGCCGGTGAAAAAGGAACCGGGACAGAAGGTTTTTGCCGCCACGATCAATAAAACCGGTAGTTTCACTTTCCGCGCTGTCGGCGTGGGTGCGCAAACCGTTTTGGCGCAGATTATCCGGATGGTCGAAGAGGCTCAGGGCTCCAAGGCCCCGGTGCAGCGGTTGGCGGATCGAGTCGCCTCCGTTTTTGTTCCGTCGGTTTTTGCCGTCGGTGCGATCACTTTTGGGGCCTGGTATCTTATTCCCGCCGAGGCCAATTTCAGCCGCGCTTTGATCAACTTTGTCTCCGTGCTGGTCATTGCCTGTCCGTGTGCCTTGGGCTTGGCGACGCCGACCGCCATTATGGTGGGTACGGGTTTGGGAGCGCAAAGCGGCATCCTGATCAAAGGAGGCGAAACGCTGGAGAAAGCGGGAAAACTTTCCGTCGTTGTTTTTGATAAAACCGGCACGTTGACCAAAGGAGAACACGTCGTCACCGACGTCGTTGCGGCGGAGGGTTACGACGCGGGAGAAATTCTCGCTTACGCGGCGGCGTTGGAGAAAGTCTCGGAACATCCGCTGGCGCAGGCCGTCCTGCAAAAAGCAAAAGCCGAAGGCATTCACGCGGCTGACGTGGTTGACTTCACGGCCTTCTCGGGCATGGGCGTCCGGGCGGTTTTGGGTGACAGGATCTACCTTGCCGGAAACCGGTATTTTATGGAAAGGGAAGGCGTCGCGATGGGGAATCTGCAGGAAGCCGCCAAGAAGGTTGCGTGGGAAGGGAAAACGCTCATTTATGTGGCCGAAGAAAAAAAGGCCATGGGTTTTATCGCGTTGGCCGACGAGCCGAAGGAATCCGCGGAAATGGTCGTGAAGATTTTAAAGCGGGAGGGCCTGAAAGTTGCGATGATTACCGGTGACAATCTGGGGACGGCGCAAGCCGTCGCCCGAAAGCTGGGGATCGATGATATTTTTGCCGACGTGTTGCCCGGCGGTAAAGCCGATGAAATAAAAAAGATGCGACAGGCGGGAGAGGTGGTTGCCATGGTCGGCGATGGAATCAATGACGCGCCGGCGCTGGCGGCGGCCGATGTAGGCATCGCCGTTGGCGCCGGAACGGACATCGCCGTCGAGACTAGCGATATCACCCTTATTCGTCATGATTTGCTGGGCGTGACCGACGCCATTGCGCTTTCCCGCGCCACGATGCGCATCATCAAACAAAACCTTTTTTGGGCTTTCTTTTATAATGTCATGGGCATCCCCATTGCGGCGGGCGCCTTGTATCCTTTCTTTAAAATCCTGCTGAATCCCGAATATGCCGCCGCGGCGATGGCGTTGAGCTCGGTTTCCGTTGTCGGCAATTCCCTGCGCCTGCGCAGGGTCTGGTCCAGGAGAATGAGAATGACATGGTGATATCTTAAAGAAATTGCACTGACCTTCGGGGCGTTGACTTTTGCGGTGTGAAATCCCGCCCCTGTAAAAAATGGATCACGGGCAATCTTTCTTCTTTTGGGCCTTTTCCAGCAAAGCGCAATTTCCAAGTTCGCAGGCCTTTTGGGCGTCCTGACAGCCGAGTTCCTTGTTCCCCAGCTTGAACAAAGCGCTTCCTCTGTTTAAATAGGCGCGGGTTTCTTCCGGTTTCAGCTGGATAACGGTGTCGTAGTCTTCGACAGCCTTCTGATAGCGGCCTAGATCGCTGTAGGTTGTGGCCCGGTTGTAGTAGGCGTGCGCGTAGTCGGGTTTGAGGCGGATGGCTTCGTTGTAGTCTTCAAGTGCTCGTTCATATTGTTTAAGGTCGCTGTAAGCGTTGCCCCGGTTGTTATAGGCCTCAGCGAGGTCAGGCCGGAGCTTGATGGCTTGATTCAGATATTCAATCGCCTTTTCAGGATCCGAGCACCTTCCGCTGTCGCATAAATTATAAGCGTTTTTCATGAAATAAAAAGCGTCCGGCGACGCCGGTTGAACGGGTTCCTGGTTAACCGTTTCGGCGGATGAGGGCGCTGCCGTGCTGATCAGTGAAGAAGAAACGGATGCGACCGTAGACTGTTTTTCGCTGCTTGCCGTTTGCGAAACCTGGTTTTTGACGCTGGAGGATCTGGCTATGACTAATGCAACGATGAAAAGAAGCGCCGCAATGGCCGCAATCACGATTTTGTAGTTTTGCCGAATCTTGTCCCATCCGGCCGATTCTTCGATGACCTTTGTTTTGTCGGCGACGTCTTCGCCATCCACAAACACCGTTTCGACGGGTCCGCCGCAGTAAAGGCATTTGGTGACTTTATCCGAAAATTCTTCGTTGCATTTGCGACATATTTTCATCGGGATCCGTCTCCATTGTTTTTTTTAACATATTCTTCTCATCCGCCCAAATATTTTTTCCTGACATGGCGGGCAATGGCCGGAGAAGCGGTGATCCCCGGTGATTCAATGCCCACCAGATTGATGAATCCGGGAAAATCTTCCCGAATGACGAAATCGCAAAAATCTTCACCCGGACCCTGCAGTTTCGGGCGGATGCCGGCCATGTCGGAATAAATATTTTCTTTTTTTAAAAAAGGCAAAAATTTTTTTGCGCTCTGGTAAAAAATTTCCGCTTTCAGCGCATCCACGGAATAATCTTCTTTTCGCTCGATGTATGTCGCGTCAGGGCCGAGCTTGAATCTTCCCTGAAGGTCCATCGTTAAATGAATCCCCAGTCCCGCCTGATTTCCGGCGGGCGTCGGATAAACAAGTCTTTTGATTGTGCCGGCTCGAATTCCCGAGAGGCTGCAGTAACTGCCCTTGCAGAAATGGAGATGATAATCCGTCCCCAACAGGTTGGCCAATTTGTCCGACTCCAGACCCGCGGCATTGATGACGACGGCCGATGAAAATTCAAAAACTTCTTTTTTGTCGTGTTGCGCGGTCAGCCGGTAATGGTTGCCCTCTTTTTCAATGTGAAGGATTTCTGTGCGATAAAACACCTGCGCCTTTCGACGTTGCGCTTGGGTTAAATAAAAATTCATTAAATCATGAACGCTGATGATGCCGGTGTCCGGCGAATGAAGCGCGGCTTGCGCCTGCACATGCGGTTCCATGGCGCCGACCTGTTTTTTATTCAATATCTGTAAATTTTCCGCCCCGTTGGCTCTGCCGTTTGCGTAAAGTTCTTCCAGCACCGCGGTGTCCCGCCGGGTGGTTGCCACAATCATTTTGCCGGTTTTTTTATGGGGGATATGATGGCTGGACGCGATCTCGTAGAGCAGACGGTTGCCCTCGACGCAAAGGGACGCCTTGAGTGAATTTTGCGGGTAATAAATGCCGCCGTGAATCACTTCGCTGTTTCGTGAACTGATGCCCCGGCCGTGCGTCGTGTTTTTTTCAATAATGAAGATGCTCCAATCCGGCCTTGATATTTCAGCGGCGACGGCTAGACCGATGACGCCCGCTCCAATGATGGTGACGTCGTTTTTTTCCATGGCTTTTTATACACAATTTTATTGATTGTCGCAAAAAAACTTGAGAGGGACTCGGGGAAATGCTATGAAATACAAAACCTTCAAGGGGGAAGGCGACTTGAAAATTGCATCTTTCAACGTGAATTCCATCCGCTCGCGCATGCATATTGTTTTGCCTTGGCTGAAAAACAACCGTCCGGATTTCTTTTGCATGCAGGAGACCAAGGTCGCCGATGACGCGTTTCCGGTTCTGGAATTCAACGCGCTGGGGTATCATGTTGTTTTCAGGGGCGGCAAACAATACAAAGGGGTGGCCATTGCTTCCAAAGAAAAACCGCAGAAAATCATTTACGGTTTTGACAGCGAGCCCGCCGATGCCGACCGGTTGATTATTGCCGATTACGGCCGGCTGACGCTTATCAATTCCTATGTTCCCCAGGGGCAGGAAATGGGAAGTCCGCAGTTTGCCTACAAACTCCAGTGGTTTGCGAGGATGAGAGATTTTTTGCAAAGACATTTCGATCCGCAAGACGAGATTGTCTGGTGCGGTGATTTCAATGTCGCGCCGGAACCGATCGATGTTCATGATCCGAAACGATTGCTGGGGCATGTCTGCTTTAATCCCGAGGTTTGGACAGCCTATGAGGAGACAAAAAAATGGGGCTTTGTCGATGTTTTCCGCAAACATTATCCCGGCCTCGCCGGTCATTATACTTTTTTTGATTACCGCGTCAGAGATTCGGTCAAACGAAAGCTAGGATGGCGCGTGGACCACATTTTGGCGACTCGGAAGCTGGCTGAAAAATCGAAGGACTGCGTCATTGATTTGGCGTCAAGAACCGCGGACAAGGCGTCTGATCACGTCATCATTTACGCGCAATGGTAGCAGGTGAACATGAGCAATCAAGGGCATATCAGACGCGTCAACACGAAAATCGCGGCCGGATTTGAGATGATCGAAGAGAAACTCAAGCGGGCCGGGAATCTCGTCGAACTTTTTGAAACGCTCGTGGAGGAGGTGGAATCTCAATTTCAAGTTCCTTTTGTCTGGCTGACGCTGGTGAATAACGAAAAATCGGCGCCGGTGATCGAGGCGCTTCAATCTTCGGAATTGTTAAAAGAAAGAGTCAGTTTGATCAGCCCCGTTTTTTTCAGGGAGATTTTCCCCTCTGATTTGAAGCCGGTTTTGTCAAACAGTAATCTTAAAAAATATTTCCGGCTGTTTCCCGCCGATAGGAAATATTTTGTCAGGTCGATTGCCTTGGTTCCTTTTAAGATCAGCGAGGAAATTTGGGGAATCTGGAATAACGGGGATGCTTCGCCCGATCGTTACCTCCCGGATATGGAAACGACTTTTTTGCAAAGATTCGCTCAATCGTTTTCGGAGTCCTTGGCGCAGTTATTTCAGTCCGGAAAAATAAAATAATTGTTTGGTCATAGACATTTAAAAAACCCCAAAAGGCGAGAACCCCGTCCCAGACGGGGTTCTCAAAGAGATATAGATTGGAAGGGGAAAAGGTGTTAATTGATGAGGGCCTTAAGGGCTTCAGCGACCGACGACGTGAAAAGGGAAACCAAAACCGCATAAAGCGCAAAGGAGCCGATGGCTTCGCTCATGTAAAGCCTTTTATATTTTCTTTTAAGAGAAACGATAATGAGACCACCGACTATCAGGCATCCCAGATGAAAAAATGGAAAACCATCACTGCCTGATGCGCTGAATTGGGCATAGCTGAAAGAAACGGCAACTAAAACCACAAACGCGCTAAGAGCGATTGTCTGTACGAATTTTCGCATGGTTTCCGTCTCCTTTCCTTTAAGTTTCGCTTTGATTGATATGAAAAAAATGTGCCATATTGATGAAGCCAAACAAGAAATATTTTTAAGTATTTGTTATAAAAAGATAATTACATTTTTGTTTTTCTCTTTTTGCAGGGGTGAAACCAAGCAGAAAATGACCGGCAGTTTAAAAAAACGTTAAATCGGGATCGGCGGATCAAAAGAAATATTAAATGGATTCGTTGAAAAAATTGTTTTTGGCATTTTATCTCTTGATTAATGAACTTATGTTCAATAAATAGAGATAAATTCAAAAGCAACATTCATTTGAGCGAAAATTCAGTTGCAATGATAGAAACTTGGGCAAAAGAACTTGTAATGTGGTCGCGCGTCGGTAAAGAAATTTCAATCCAAGCCGGAAAAATATTTGCCGCAGGAAATTCGCAAGGTTGCCGTCGCAGGATTTGCGAAAGGATCTTAGATTTTCCGTCGGTTTGATATGTTTTTGTAAGCGTTTGATTTTATTATGGTGATGAGGTAAAAAATCATGACTTGGAAAAGCAAATGTGTCGCCGTGATGATCTCGGCGGTCATCTTTTTTCCGCAGAGGATTTTTGCTAACGAGGTTCTAACGCTGGATCAATGTATTGACATCGCGTTGAAAAACAGCTCGGTGATCAAGATTGCTCAGGAAGGGCATAAAAGTGCGGCGGCTCAAAAGAAAGAAGCTCTGACGGCGTTTCTGCCCAAATTCAGCACCTCTTATAGTTACACGCGTCTCAATGAAGAACCTTCATTTTATTTTCCAGGGGCGCCTCCCTTCATTCCTCCGGGAGAGATTGTCACCGGCACGGTCAATAATTACAACTGGGCGGTTGAAGCCAAACAACCCCTTTTTGCCGGGGGGGGAATTTTGGCCAATTACGAAGCCAGCAAGCTTGGCGAAGAGATTGCCGCATGGGAAGAACAGGCGAAAATCCAAGATGTAATCCGCGACGTGAAGGTCGCCTATTACAACGTCTTGAAGGCGCAAAAACTGGAAGAGGTGGCCCGTCAATCGGTTGCAATGCTCCAAGCGCATCGAGACGTGGCGGAAAATTATTTCAAAGTGGGGATGATCCCCAAAAACGATTTGTTGTACGCTGAGGTTGAATTGGCCAACGGAAAGCAGGCGCTTGTTCGGGCGCAAAACGCGTCGATTATGGCCAAAACGCATTTAAACAATCTTTTGAAACGGGACGTTTTTGCGTCGGGGGTGATCGCCGACGCGATGACGTATCAACCCTTCGGCTCTTCGCTGGAGGCGTGTATTGAGGCGGCGAAGCAGTCCCGGCCGGAATTGAAAATTTCCTTTCTGAAGACTGCGCAGTCCTCCAAGATGGTGAATCTCGCGAAAAGCGAATATTTCCCGACGCTGAATCTCGTGGGCAACTATTCCCGTTTCGGCGATGAACCTTCCCTATCCGGAAGCGCCTACAAGGACATGGAAAGCTGGTATGTCATGGCGGTCGCCAACTGGAATTTTTGGGAGTGGGGCAAGACGAAATTCAAAGTGGATGCCGGCAAAGCCAGAGAAAACCAGGCCGTGGAAGCATCCCGAGAGCTCTACGATCAGGTGGTTTTGGAAATCAAAGACACCTATCTGCTGTTGCGGGAGGCGGAAAGTCAGATTAACGTTTCTCAAAAATTAATTGAGCAGGCGGAAGAAAATTTCCGCATCGCGACGGAAAGATACAAGGAAAGCCTCGCGACATCGACAGAAGTTTTGGACGCGCAGACGCTGTTGACTCGCGCGAAAGCCGATTATGTCAGCGCGCTGGGTGATTATCATATCCAGCTGGCCCGCCTGCAAAGAGCCATCGGATCGCTCTGGCCATGAGCCTGACGCGGCGCAGGGAAATCCGCAAAATTGCCGAAAGCGAGGAAAGCGGCAAAAAAAGGAAGTTTGTCCGCGGCGGCTTTGCGCGGAAGAAGACCTTTTCCTTCCCCAGCAGGGTGTTTGGATAGAAAAAGAACATGACCGGACAAAAAGTGACAAGAAGACAGAAGGACATTTCCAGACTTTTGCGGGATAAAAAATTCACGCCCCCTCAAAAGCTCAAAAAACACGATTCCTTTTCCCGAAAAAGAACATCCAAATAATCCAAAGACCGGGAGGGGAGTGCGTCATCGTTTGCCGTGCAGGAGTTCGTCGCCCAGTTTGGTGATTTTGCCGGCGATGTTTTTCTTGCCCAAAATGCCCAAGATGTTGAGATCCGCCTGAAGCATCGTGAAACGCTTCCGCATGGGCAAATTCCACTTGTTGACGACCGCGGCGATCCGGTGTTGAAAGCTTTCAGCCAACTCATTGAAGATCAACGTCAAGGGAATGGCGTAATTGTCGCGTGCGTCCATTTTATGGGCCGCTTCGCGCGCGACGACGCGCAGCGTTTCCAGCAGGGCGTCCAGCTCGCCGATTTCGCTTTGCACGGCTTTGTTTTCGCCGATTCGGCTTTGGTTGATTTCCAGAATTACATCCATCAGCTCCGCGCCCATCGCGCCGGATACCGCGCCCATCAGCACGATATTTTCCGCGTCGCTGAAAGGCATCACGATATCCGGGAAAGCGCGGTCTTTCTCGCCGAGAATGGCCGTGGAGGATACGGCGCAGTCCCTAAGGAGAATGCCCCCGTGCGGCGACGGCTTGAGAAAATCGAGCTTGATCGGCGGGCTGACGGTCAGTCCCTCGGTGGGATGATCCACCAGAAAAGCGCTGAATTGCTTTTGCCCCTTTGCTTCGCCGGTGACCGCGATGACGACGAAAAGACCGGCGACTGGGGCGTTGGTCAGGTAATTTTTTTCGCCGTTGAGCTTGAATCCTTTGGCGTCTTCGACGGCGTTGGTCGTCATGTATTTGGGACGACCGCCGTGCCTGGGCTCGGAGACGGCGAACGAAGCGATGAGTCGTCCTTCGGCCATCCGCGGCAGGTATTTCTTGCGTTGCCTTTCCGTGCCGAAACCGGAAATCAGATAAACGGCGACCAGCTGCTGATAGAGCCATGACAGAGCCAGCCCCATATTGTAGCTGCTGCGCACGAAAACTTCGCCGGCCTCCAGAAGCTGTTTATAGCCGCCGCCGCAGCCGCCGTAGGCCGGCGCGATGCCGATTTTGAAGAATCCCGCCTCGCCCATTTTTCTCCAGAGCTCATGGGGAAAGTCGTCGCCCCTGCATAAATCGTTGCTGGAACAGATATGTTCAATGGCGAAACGGGATATCCAACTGTACGATGGTTCCTTTGGGGTGGGATTCATGTTAAAGCACCAACTCCTCGATGAACGTAAATAACTGATTGACATTCCGGCAGGGGCGCACTTCATGGCAGTGGGGTAGGTAGGAGCGGATTTCACTGTCTCCCGTGCCCCAAAGGTTTTCCTGCTCGGGGTTGAGCCAAATCACGCGGCGGCAGCGCTCGCGCATTTGTCCCAGAATGGCGTCTTCCGGGTTCATATAATTCGTGCGGCCGTCGCCGACGATGATCAGGGTGGTTTTCTTGGTGAGAAGATCCATGTAGTCTTTTTTAAAATTCCTCAACGTTTCGCCGTAATCGGTGGACGCGCCATAGCGGATGTCCGGCTTTTCCAAGACCAGGCGGATGGCCTCGTTGATCTCATGTTCTTCGAAAACGGGGGTGACGTCATAGAGGCGATCAACGAAGACAAAGCTGTTGACCTTGTCGAAGCAGTCCTGCAGCGCGTAGAGTAAATTCAGCATGAAGCGCGCCGCAGCCCAGACGGACCCGGAAACGTCGCACAGCGTGACGATTCTGCTTTTGCGCTTCGCCCGATGCCGGTATCGGATTTCCAGGGGGACGCCGTTGTATTTCGCCGAGGCCCGAAGCGTTTTTTTGACGTCGAGGTTGCCGCGGTTGAGAACCGCGTAGCGGCGGCTGACGATATTCTTTAATTTGCGCACCAGCTTGTCGATGGCTTCACGCATTTCCTCGACTTCCTCGCGCGTGAAGGAAGAAAAAGACTTTTCGCCCAAACCACGGAGTTTTTGTTCTTCGGGTTGGGGTTTTCTGGTGCCGGTTTTTTCGGCGTTCGGTTCGTAAACAAGCATGGCGCGGGCCGCGGCGACGCGTTCCTCGAAATAGGCGGCCAACTCCCGCGCTGCGGCGGAATCGGTTTTCGTGTAATTTTCCTCCACCAGCGTTTGGGCGCCCCGGGCGGCTTTGTCAATCTGCAGCATCACGTTGAGCCTCTCGCCCAAGGGACCGAGATTGAACCGCAGTAAGGCCGCTTCTTCCTGGGTCTGCAGTCGGCGCATTTCGCGAAGCAACGCCTGCGGGTTTCCCTGCAGGAAATCCACAACGGCATCGTAAACCGGATGGTCGTGCGGCATCTTTTTGAGAAGATCCGCCGTGTTCTGAATCAGTTCGGCATGAGATGCCGCCTGCCGGATGTCGGCGGCGTCCATGCGCATTTCATGGAAAAAAAGATCATAGAGCCGATCAAAGTGGCGGACATCGCGCATGCTTTTCGCGAAGTTGGAGCGCAAAAGCGACCGAAACTGCGGTTCGTCCGTCGGTTCAATGAGTCGCATCTGGTTGAGGCTGTCGAGAACTTCCGCCGTGGAAATCCGCAGGCCCGACGCCCGGCAGCAGGAAACAAATTGTTGAATCAGGGTCACCATAATTTTTTACGGCACGACACGGTTGATATTTTTGCGGACCTTTTCCAAATCCGTCTGATATTTGCAGATGATGTTGAGCGTTTCCAAAACGATCTCCGGCGTCAGTTCGTGAATCTGCAGGGCGATGAGCGATTGCGCCCAATCGATGGTTTCGGAGATGCTGGGACTTTTTTTGAGGCCCAGGTTGCGGATTTTGCGGATGGCGTCGACCAGAGCGTGGCAAAGCTGCTCTTCGATGCCGGGAATTTTCAGGCGGACAATGGCGATTTCCGTCTCTCTCTCGGGATAGTCAATATACAGGTGAACACACCGGCGCTTCAAAGCGTCGCTCATGTCGCGGTAGTTGTTGGAAGTCAAAAGCACGAAAGGAATATGAACCGCTTTACGCGTGCCCAATTCGGGAATGGAAACCTGAAAGTCGCTCAATATTTCCAGAAGAAACGCCTCGAATTCCGGATCGGACTTGTCCACTTCGTCCACCAGCAGCACCACGGGTTTTTCCGAGCTGATGGCCTGCAAGAGCGGCCGATGCTGGATGAAACGGTCGGAGAAAAAGGCGTCTTCCTGCGCGGCGATCTGATCCACCGCCTGTGTCAGGGTGGCGGCGGAGGAAATAATCTCGTTGAGCCGGTCCTTGACCATCTGCGTGTAAAGAAGCTGTTTGGCGTATTCCCATTCGTAAAGCGCCTTGGCTTCGTCGAGGCCTTCATAGCACTGCAGGCGGATGAGGTCTCTGCCCAGTGAACGCGCGATGGCCTTGGCCAGCTCCGTTTTGCCGACGCCCGCCGGTCCCTCGACCAAAACCGGTTTCTGCGTCGCCGCCGCAAGAAAAACCACCGTGGCGATTTCGCGGGAGGGGATATATCCGGCCTGGGTTAATCTTGCTTGAACGTCATCGACATTTTGATATTCCATGATTCAAAGATTCCTTTTGGGTGCTGGTGCCGCGGTTCGCCCGCGTGTCTCTTTTGAACTCATATAGCATTTGGCGGGCGATTTCAATGGTCTTCGTTCTCGGCCGATTTTAAGACGCGTCTTTTCATTGATTAAAATGAATAACCCAGGTAAGGGCCGGTGCCGAGCGCGGAGGATTTCCCCTCGATGCCGACATAGACGCTGCGACCGAGGAAAAAGGGAAGCCCCCAGTCAAAAGAGGCGTAAGGTCCTCCGAGTTCCATAAAAACATGGTATGAAGTGTTCAACAAGTCCGTCGCGTTTCCGATCCGGAAGTCGACGGCGTTTCCCGCGATCGTTGCCGATAAGCTTTGGGTGGAGGAAGGACAATACCAATCTCCGCAAGAAATCAGCGAAGATAGACCGCTTTTGTTGAAGAAAAGACCGTTGGAGCCGGTGTCCATAAAACTGTCGTTGTAGGTGCGGCCGCGAAAAATTGTGGTGAATTCGCCGTAGGCGTCCGTGGTAAACACGACGGATGACGCGGCGGGAGCGTTGTTGGATCGCGTGCCAATACCCATCACCAGCACGCCGTCAACAGAGGCGGCGCCGCCCCACGCAATGGCGGGAAGTTTGATGATGGCGCCGTTGTTGTCGTCCGGCAGAGCCGCGATAGGATTTTTCAGTTGATCGGTCAAAGGCGCCGTGGTCGCGCTGCAGGTCGAATCACCGCAAACGTAGTATTTGTTGCTGATATTGTCGGCACATAAGGCGCCGCAATCTTCCTTAAAAAGACTGATGCCCAGAATTCCGTTTAATTTCGCTTCCGCGGGAGACGCTTCAGGCGTGCCGCAGGACGAGGGGACCGACGCGAAGGATGCGTCGATAACGAGGATGGGAATGTTGGAGGCTTTTTCGTTTCCCAGAATGACATCGGCTCTTTGGACGGGTCCCCAGTGGGCGGTTTCATCGAGGTATTGCGTGCAGTTGGCGAGTTGTCCCGTTGCGTTTGCGACCGGCGTGAGCGGAAGGTCGGAAATCACCGATTTGAAAACCCGTAGACCGGTGCTTCCGGTATCCAGCAGGATATCATCGACGGTCCGGCATTGAGTTGTGCCCGGGGCGCATATTGTAACGCTGACGCAAGGTTTGTTCGGATAATCATCACTTGAACAAAGCGAACCGTTGGCCGTTATTTTCATGACGTTGTCCATCGGCGTGACGGTCACAGACGTGCCGGCCGTCAAACCGCCCCAGCTTGCCGTGAGGGTTGTGGTTCCCGTTTCAAAAGCGGTGACCCATCCTTTCGATCCGCCGGTGTTGCCGACTGCGGCGACAGCGGGAACGGAAGAACTCCAAATCGCCGCCGTCGTCACATTTTGCGTGGAACCATCCGATAAATAGGCGGTGGCCGTAAAGGCTTGCGTGGCGCCCATGCCGATGCTCGGATGGGCCGGCGTTATCTCCAGCGATTCAGCGGTCACGACCTTTAAAACAGCGGGAGAGGACGTGACGCTTTCCAGGGATGCCGTGATTTCGGTCTCTCCTGTTGCCAACGCGGTTGCGGTACCGGCGGCGTCGATGGTCGCAATCGCCGTGTTGGATGAATTCCAAGCCGCTGAGGATGTGATATTTTTTGTTGAGCCGTCCGAATAGCGGCCGGTGGCGGTAAATTGTCCGGTGGTGTCTTTGATCAGGGTTAAGGTTGAAGGCGTCACGGTGACGGAAACGAGACGGGCGGCGGACGCGGTGTTTTCCCCGCCGCCGCCCCCGCCGCATCCCAAAATCATGAACAATGCGATGAAACAAAAAATCAGTTTACCGGATTTCATCAACGGCGACTCCGTCGGGAATCAGAGCCGGCAGATAGGCCCGTCCCTGCATTTTGCGAAGATGTCCCCATTTTTCCACAACCACGTTGCCGGTGGCTGCTTTAAAATATCGTCGTCCCGGCTGACGCTTGAGCTGCCTTGTCGTTTTTTTGTATTCGGGAGCGTAGGCACCCAAAAGCTCATCGAGATCGGGCTGCATCAGTCCGCTCCAGGCTATGGCGAAAACGACGTTCGACGGCGTGACATATTGCCGGATAGTGAGGGTGTTGTTTTTGATTTCATGAACCGTGTAGGCGGAAAAATTTTGAACGGATTTTTTCTTGACGGCCAGAGCTTTTTCATCCTTGACGATGGATGCCGCCGGTTCGCCGAGCCCCGCCTGGCAGATAGGCGGGGCCGACAAGTTCAATACGGAAGCCGCAAGAATCAGCGATGAAAAGGTCAAAAACAAATTTCTCAAGTTTTCCAACTGTCTTTCAAAACTTTGTTGATCGCAAAACTTTGCTATTGCTTTTCGAACTTGGACTTGTCCGCGCCGCAGACCGGACAAGTCCAGGATTCGGGCAACTCTTCGAATTTTGTCCCGGGGGCCACGCCGTTTTCCGGGTCGCCGTTGGCGGGGTCGTAGACATAGCCGCAGACGCTGCAGATGTATTTGTCCGCTGCGGCCGAAACCGCTTTCGGTTCTTGCCGGACGTACGTGGGCGCCGTTTTCGGCGATTTGCCGCCCTTGACTTTCTGATAATAGGCGTAGGTCATGGGGTCCGCGTCGCTCAGGACGTCGCCGTCCACGACGTTGCCGACGAAAATCGTGTGCGTTCCGCAATCGAGTTCTTTTTCCAGTTCCGCTTCCAAGTAGGAGACGGCGTATTCGAGGACGATCGGCACTTTCGTCGCTCCGGTTTTGGTTTTGACGTTCTCCAGTTTGTTGACATGCCTTCCGCTTTTGAACCCGAAAAGCCCGATGAAAGTCATCGGCGCTTCTTCGGAAAGGATGGAAACCGCGAATTTGCGGCTGCTTTTAATCAATTCGTGCGTGTAATTTTCCTTGTTGATGCTGATGGCGACGGTCGCGGGATTGGACGTGACCTGAAACATGGAATTGGCAATCTGTCCGTTGAATGTTCCGTTTTCGCCGGACGTGACGACGTAAATGCCGTAGCTGATTTTGTATAGAGCGGTTTTGTTCATCATCAATCTCCTTTTTTTGAATAATATGAAAATTATATAACTTAAATTGATCGCCATCGCCATTTTTTTTTGGATGAGTAAAGCCGGTTTTTTTTGATGGATGTTCAACGCTCAAGCGAAGGGGGTTTTTTCTTTTGACAAACGAAACCTTTTCCGATAATGGACTCCCACGGCATAAGGAATGGACGCTTTTTTGTATTTCAAATACTTACGGTTTGTTTGAAGAAGGGTTCAATCCTGACCCAGGAGAGAAAAACGCCTGCCCGGGGGAAAGATCATGACTTATGAAGAATTTTTAAAACGGGATCATTTTAACTTTGAGGAACTTTTGGCTTTCGCTTACGGGACGCTGATCTCGAATCCGCCGGAGCATTTTGACGCCAAGCTGCCCCTGCCGCCTTTTTTGATGCTGGACAGAATTTTGCTGATTGAAGGCGACGGGAAAAAAGGAAAGATCATCGCGGAGCAGGATATCCGTTTGAACGCGTGGTATTTCCAATGTCATTTTTTGCACGATCCGGTGCAGCCCGGATGTTTGGGCGTGGACGCGATATGGCAGCTGCTGGGTTTTTTCTGCGTCTGGAGCGGGTCGCTGGGAACGGGCAGGGCGTTGGGATGCGGCGAGGTCTCTTTCAACGGCCAGATCCGTCCGTTCAATAAATGCGCGCGTTTTGAAGTGGATGTCCGCCGGTATTCGCGGCTTAAGGAATCGGGTGCGAGCATTGTCATCGGCGACGGCCGGATTTATATCGACGATGAATTGATCGCCACCGTCGGACAGGCGCGAACGGGCGTTTTCAAAGATATCGCTTACAAGGATTATCCCCTGCGGTCCAAGTGTTCCGTCGGCGGTATCATGGAGCGGTAAGCGCCGTACTTTCGCGGCCGGCGTTAAAAACAAGAAAGGATATTTTTCTTAAGCGAATTTGAATGTCATTAAAAAAGCGGGGTTGTATTTCGCGAAAAAGGATTTTTGCCGGGCCGCGCTTTGCGACCGCGCCGATTTGAAGAGTATTTTGAAGGGGAAAATCTCCCTGCCCGTCGTCGCCGGACTTGTTTTAATCGTGATCAGCTTTGTCATCGGCATTCCGGCGATTGTTGTCATCGGCGTGGCCGGCGCTTGGCTGAAAAGTCCGCTGGTGAGCCTTGTCGGCATCCCTCTGGTTTATGGCATGTCCTGGCTGATGCTGATGCTGGGTTTCTATCTGGCCGGATCCCAACTCGGGACGGCCTTTTTGCGGTGGGCGACGCGGGTGATTCTGGAGAAAATCATCGGCGAGGAAGCGGAGAAAATCCGGGCGCCCGCGCAGGAACGTCAAGGATAAAAAAGCCGGCTTTGGCCGGCAGGATCAAATTGAGGTGAGAAATGAACAACGTGGAAGAGTTGATCGGTGAACTGAAAGTCAAAATCATTGACACGCTGGGGCTGATTGATGTCCGTCCCGAGGACATCAAAGACGAAGAACGTCTGGTGGGCGGCGGCCTGGGCATCGATTCCATTGACGTGTTGGAGTTGGTCATGATGATTGAAAAAGACTACGGCGTGAAAATCGAGAGCAAGGAAGTGGGGGTGAAAGTTTTCGCTTCCGTGCGGGCGTTGGCCACACATATCTTCCAGAATCGGAAAAAAAAGGATTGATCCGTCAGATCGATCCCCGGATTTTTATTGATGTTTCTATGATCAAAGTCCTGCTTGTATCGGCCAACACGCTTAAAATTCCCTATCCGGTTTATCCGCTGGGTCTTGATTACGTCGCGGGCTGTTTGGATGACCGCTATGAGGTGAAGATCGCGGACTTGAATTTGTATTCTCGTCTGGATGATTGGGAAGAGGAAGTCCGCGGTTTTTCCCCCGATTTTGTCGGCGTGTCCATCCGCAACATCGACAACACGGACGCCCTTCACGCCCGCGGGTTTTTGCCCGAGTACCGGGCCGTCATCGCGCTGATCAGAAAGAATTCGCAAGCGAAGATCATTTTGGGCGGCAGCGGCTTTACGATTTTTCCCATCGAATACATGCGGGCGCTGGATGCCGATTATGGAATCGCCGGGGAAGGCGAACGCCTGGCGCTTCTGCTCGACGCGCTGGAGAAACATCGGGAAGTCACGGAGATTCCAGGCGTCCTGACGAAAGATACGGGTTGCGTGGATTACCGGCCCTGGCCGGGGGAGATCAAGAGGCGGTTCGAACCGGAAGGCCCGCACACGCGGCTTTATCTTTCATCCGGCGGCATGCTCAATCTGCAGACGAAAAGGGGATGTCCGTTCCGCTGCAGTTACTGCACCTATCCCCACATTGAAGGCCGCAGCATGCGCCTGTTTCCCCCGCGGGACATTGCGCGCAATGCCCGTGCCTTGGAAGAGGCCGGCGCCAAATATATTTTCATCACCGATTCCGCTTTCAACGCCAGTTATGAACACAGCCTCGAGGTCGCCAAAGCGTTTGTTGAAGCCCGCGTTACGATTCCCTGGGGAGGTTTTTTCGCGCCCACCGCGCCGCCGGCCGATTATTTCAAGAAAATGGCGGATGCCGGCCTGACGCATGTGGAATTCGGCACGGAATCTCTCGCCGATCCGGTGTTGGCCAGGCTGCGCAAGCCTTTTGCGGTGGACAATGTTTTTGCCGCGCACGAAGAGGCGCGCGAGGCGGGTTTGCACATCGCCCATTATTTCCTGCTCGGCGGCCCGGGCGAGGACCGCCGGACGCTGCAGACGACGCTGGCGGGTCTGGAAAATTTGTCCAAGGCCGTTTTTTTCTTTTTCTGCGGCGTTCGCGTTTATCCGCATACGGTCCTTTACGATGAAGCGCTGCGCGAGGGGCAAATCCAATCCGGACAGGATCTGTTGGAACCGCTGTTTTACCGCTCGCCGAATTTGGCGGTCGAGGACATCATGCAAACGGTGGAAGCAAAGGCCCAAGGCCGACTGAACTGGATGATCGGCGCGGGCGAAGCCAAAGCCACCCGCGTTTTGCCCAAGCTTTACCGGCGCGGTTTTACCGGTCCGCTGTGGGAATATCTGATTCAGTAAACGATGGGGGTCACCGGGGACCGCGATGCGCTCCGTTTGCAACGGCCGCTTTAAAGACGGCGTTTCGCCCTTGAAGGATCGCCCATGAAAATGAAATTTACGTCCTTCAGCGCCGCTCAGAGAACCGGAATCGCGCTTCTGGCACTGGCGGCCGTCGTTTTTCCGTTCAGCGCGCTTTTGGCCGCCGGGGCGGCTTTTCTTTTCGTTGCCTTGTGTTTGATTGCGGCTTTCTTGCCGCAGAGCGGTTTTTTTCTGCCCGTCGTCAGCCGCGGCAAGACCGGAAAAAATTTCGTTGCGCTGACGTTTGACGACGGTCCCTCGCCGATGACGCGGGACATTTTGGATCTATTGGATCGTTATGGCGTCAAGGCCGCTTTTTTTGTTTCCGGCGTCAACGCGCTGCGTTATCCGGAAATCATCCGGGAAATCATCGCCCGCGGCCACGATCTCGGCAACCATTCACTGCATCACCGCCCTTTTTTGATGCTGCGCCGTTATCGGGTTCTTCAGGAAGAAATCTTCCGCGTTCAGGACATTCTGAAAGAAATGGGCGTTCGTGTTTTTGCTTTTCGGCCGCCCGTGGGCATCGTCAATCCCAAATTGCCTTCGGTTCTGGACCAGGCGGGGATGTTCTGCGTCACATTCAGTTGCCGGGCGTTTGATGCCGGCAACCGCCGGGTTAGGAATTTGGGCGTCCGGATATTGAAGAAAGTCAAAGCGGATGATATTATTCTCCTCCACGATGTCAACCCCGCCGAAAGAGACGGCTCTCTTGTTGTAAAAGAAGTGGAAACGGTCCTGCAGGGGCTCGAAGAACGGGGCTTGAAAGTCGTTTCGCTGGCGGAACTGATCGGCCGGGACGTGATGGTCAGGATTCCGTAAGTTGTCGAATCCGTTGACATGATAAAAATATTTTGATTGAAAAACAAAACGGTGATATGCATTCGCAAATTTATCCACCGTTGACAAGCGGGGTTCGTCCCTGGAGGTGGAATGCTTGGCAAGTCAGTGGACTTTATTAAAAACAGTCACCGCGGCGGACAACGGCCATATTGAGGCGACGGCGGAAGTGCCGGCCGATTCCGTTTGGTTTTCCGGACATTTCCCCGGCGAACCGATCCTGCCGGGCATCGCCTTGATTCATCTCGTGAAGGAGGCGATCGCTCGGGCGGCGGATCAGGAAATTCCGCTGAAGCTTTGCGCGCTCAAACGGGTGAAATTTATGCGGCCGGTGCGGCCGGGGGATGTATTGACGGTCAGCATCCAAAGCGAAAAGGAGGAAAAAGATTCTTTGTTTTCGTTTAAAATTGTTCATCAAGAAAATCTGGTTTGCAGCGGATCTCTGGCTGCCGGAAAAATAAATCAAGAAGGAGGAGGCGGATGATGCCTGCGACGCAGGATATTGAAGGCATTATAAGACGCGTGGCCGAAATTATCATTGATGAATTGAAGCTGGAGGATGTCACGGCCGACACGTTCAATCCGGACATGGATTTGGTGGACGAGTTGGGGATCGACAGCATGGATTTGGCGACGATCGCGCTGGTTCTTCAGGATGAGTATAACGTGACCATCGACGAAGACGACTATCCGAAATTGAAAACCATTCGTCTGATTTCCGAATATATTCGGAATAAATTGATCCATTGAGCCGTTCATGATGGGAAATTCAAGGACGTATGCGCGTAAAAAATAAAACAGTGCCGGAATCTGCAAGGCCGCGGTTTTCCGAACTTTTGGCCCATCCTGAGGTTAGAGAAAGGTGGGAAAAGGTCAGAAAGTATTTTTTTCTGCGCGAATCCACCTACGACATGACCAATCGTTGCAACATCCGTTGCGACGGCTGTTACTATTACGAAGGGGAAAAGCAGTTCGCCCGCGAGATCCGTGACGCGGACGCTTGGCGCCATCTAATGCGGGCGGAAAAGGCGCGCGGCATTACCTACGTCGTGTTGGCGGGGGCCGAGCCGTCGCTTGTGCCGGAGTTGCTGGAAGTTTGCCATCAGGAAATGCCGCTGGGCAGCATCGCCACCAACGGCTTTGCGAAAATTCCGGAATCCGTCGGATACAAGCTGCACATTTCCGTTTGGGGGAATGATGAAACCAGCCTGAAAATCCGGAAAGCAAAAAATCTTCTGAAGAAACAAATCGGAAATTACGAAAATGATCCGCGGGCGGTGTTTGTCTACACCTTTACCAGAAACAATATCGACGAAGTTTGGGAAGTCGCGGAAGCGCTCGTCGCCCATGACTGCAAAATGACCTTCAATGTTTTTTCCTCGCCGGTCGGTTATTCGGGCGATCTGCGGCACGATCGGGCCTCTTTGGCCAAAACGAGGGACGTCATGATAGAGTTGCTGCGGCGCTATCCGCGACATGTGCTCTTTTCCGTTTACAACGCCGTGGCACACACGCACGAAAAGGGTTTGCATGATCTTTTCCGCTGTTCGTATCCCCGTCGGAATCCTTCACAGGATATCGGGTTGGGCAGGTCTTTTCGGCAGTACCGGACGGATTTGAACTGGGACCGGTCCGTGGCCTGCTGCGTGCCGGATACGGATTGTGCCGACTGTCGCCACTACGCGGCCGGCTCCGCGGTGGTGACGGCGCGCCTTTACCGCCATGTCAACGATTTGGAGACGTTCAAATCGTGGCTGGATTACGTGGATACTTATCTGGCGGTTTGGGTGATGGGTTACGAAAAAGGCGAAAATCTCTGTCACGACATTATAGAGCCGCCGCACGAATCGGCAATATAAAGAGGGAACCTTCCCCGAGAAAATCGGGCGAAGCGTCTTGCCGCCAAGATGGTTTGACGGGCGGAGATTGGCTCCCCGGCGAAGCGAGATGATGAAAGAGGAAGAGGTGAGGCGTCATTCATGAAAACGGTCAGTTCTCTGCTGGATCAGGAATGGTATGAACGATACAAACGCATTTCCAATCTGAATATCCGCAGTTCCATTTACGATGTCACCAACCGCTGCAATTTGCGCTGCAAGGGTTGTTTCTTCTTTTCGTCCGGCGAGCACCAGGCGGCGCCGGAGGAAATGGATATCAAAAAATGGGAGGCGTTCATTGACCGCGAAAAGGAACGCGGCGTCAATCTGGCCATTTTGATCGGTGGCGAACCGACGTTGTGCATGGACCGCGTGGAAGCTTTTTACAAACGGTTGCCCACGTATTGCGCCACCAACGGCCTGATCAAAGTGCCCCGCGACAAATTCCCCGACATGATGGTGGGCATTTCTCTTTGGGGCGGCGACGAGGACGAAAAAATCCTGCGCGGAAAAGACACCTTCGCCATTTCCAGCAAAAATTACGAAGGCGATCCCTACACGTATTATCTCTACACGATCACGCCGCGGCAGGTGGGCCGGATCGAACCGGTCATCAGGCGGATTGCGGATGTCGGCTTGAAGGTTCATCTGCAGCTGCTGTCCAACGACGAGGGCGTGGACGGCTTTTCCTGGCGCGAGGAGGAGTTGAGGGATCTGCGCTTCGAGATGGATGAGATGCTGGACCGCTATCCGCGCACCGTTATTTCCTGCAAGTACTATCATGAAATCATCACCACGGGAAAAATGATGGGCAGAACTTTCGGCTGGAATGAGTGTCCCTCCGTCACGGAATCCTTGGACAACAGACCGAACCGTCCGCGGCGGCTGATCCATTTCATGCGCTGGGCGGCGGACCTCAAAACGGTTCATCGCTGCTGCACCTCCGCGACGCGCGACTGTTCCACCTGCAAGGACGGCGCGGCGCACATGAGCTGGGTCATGGTCAACAAGCGCGAGCATCTGCGGTCCGCCAAGGATCTGCAGAACTGGATCGAAGTCTACGAAATGTTCGCCAAGCTCTACCGCTTTATTCCTTGGTAATCCATCGAATATTTGATATAGATTTCAAGCGCCCTTTGTTTTACGGGCGAAGAAAATAATTTCTGTTGCTTTCGATTTCATGGCGGGGAAAAGAACACTCATCATCGGTTATGACGCTGTCTCTTCGTTAGGGACCGATCTGGAGACGCAGTGGCGGAAAGCGGCCGCCGGAGAAAGCGGCATCGGTCCTCTGACGCGATTTCCGCTGACGTCTGATTTTCCCGTGCGCGTCGCTGGTGAGGTTCCGGATTTTGACGCGTCACCATATCCTTTTTTGCAGCCGCGCGACATGGCGCACTGGAATTCGCCGATTTTCAAGCACGCGCTTTTGGTCGTGCATCGGGCGCTTCAACGCAGCGGCGTCGTGATTGACAAAAATCTTGCGCCCAGGGTGGCGGTGACGTTCAGCTCCGCCGTCGGCGGCCTGGACGCGGTTCTGCAGGCGGACCGCCTCATGATGCGGGAAGGGAAACTGCCGCACCCCTTTACCAATCCCAATTCGTGCATCAACATGGTCGGCGGCAAGGTTTCCATGATGACCGGCGCGACCGGCCCGATTTGTTCCACGATCACCGCCTGCGCCACGGGAATCACGTCGCTGATCGTCGGCGCGATGCTTTTGGAAAGCGGCCGGGCCGACGTCGTCATCGGCGGCGCGGTGGATTTTCCCCTGGTGGAGCCGATTGTCGCGGGCTTTGCCACCATGAACGGCGCGTATCGTCCGAAGGAGGGACAGCCCCCGGAGCCGCCCGAGAAAACGAGCCGTCCTTTTTCCGCGAACCGGCGCGGATTTGTGGTTTCCGAGGGCGCCGGCTGCGTCATTCTGGCGACGGACGCTTTTGTCCGGGCGCACGGGTTGCAGGCGCAAATCGAGCTGGCCGGATGGTCCATGACCTCCGACGCCAGCCATTTTGTGGCTCCTCATCTGCCGACGGTCCAGCGGTGCATTGAAGAAACCATGGCTCATGCCGGCCTGAAGCCGGCGGACGTCGACGCGGTGAACGCGCACGCGACATCCACGAAAGTCGGCGATAAGGTGGAAGCCGACGCCCTGCGCAACGTCTTCGGCGAAAACATGCCGCCGGTGTCGGCCAACAAATCGCAGATCGGGCACGCCATGGGCGCTTCCAGCGCCATCGAGGCCATCCTGGCGATGGAAGGCATGATCAGAGCAACGCTGCTGCCGACCCTCAATTATGCGCCCGATGACGAAATTCGGATAGACTGCGTGCCGGAAGGCGCCAGAGCGCTGCATCAGGAATTTGTTTTGAAAAACGCGTTCGGTTTCGGCGGATGCAATTCCTGCGTCATTCTGCGGCGGAGGGGTTAGGACGGTTTCACATGAAGGCACCGAAAAACAGAAAGGTTTATGTGATCGGTTACGGCGCGGCGACGCCGCTGGGCGGCACTTTCGAAAAAACCTGGAAGCGCGCCGTACGGGGTGAAGCGGGCTTCAGAAAAGTCACTCGCTGTCAGGTGGAGTCCGCCTGCAATATCGTCGGCGAAATACCGGATTGGCACCCCTTGGAACTGGATTTCACGGACGCGAAGGAAGTTTATAACTGGAACGCGGGTTTTGTCATTTTGACCATGGCGGTTTGCAAGGAGGCGCTGGAGAACGCCGGAATCACGGTGGACGCGCGGATCGCGCCGCGCATGGCCTGTCTGATCGGCTCGGCGCTCAACGGCTCGGACGCCTTCCGTGTCGCCGTGCACGATCTCGAACGCCGCGGCCCGCTGCGGGTCAGCCCCTATCTTCTGCCGAACTTGTGCGCCAATCTTCCCGCCGGCAAGGCGGGGATGCTGTTGAAATTCACGGGACCGGTCTTTTCGCCGCAGGGTGCCTGCGCTTCCGGCAATCACGCCATCGGCATCGGCGCGAGAATGATCCGCGACGGGGACTGCGATTTTGTTTTGGCTGGCGGTGCCGATATGCCGATTTTGCCGGAGTTGATCCACGGCTTTGCCAACATGAACGCCACCATTAAGGTGACGCCCAAGGATCGGGCTTATGAAAATCCCGCGTTGGCGTCCCGCCCGTTCAGCATCGACCGCAAGGGGTTCGTGCTTTCGGAAGGCGCCGGCGTGCTGGTCTTGGCAGCGGACGACGTGATCAAAAGCTATGGGATCAAACCCCGGGCCGAGGTCTTGGGGATTGGATGGACATCGGACGCGCATCATTACACCAGCCCCAATATGCCGACCATCATCCGGGCGATCCAAGAAGCGATCGAAGACGCCGGTCTGGAGCCGGCGGATATTCAGTACATCAACGCCCATGGGACTTCCACACCCAAAGGCGACAAAACGGAAATTCAATGCCTGCGGGAAGTCTTCGGCAAAAAAATTGAAAAAATTCCTGTTTCGTCGAATAAATCCCAGCTCGGTCACACCTTGGGCGCCACCGCCGCCATCGAAGCGGCCCTCACCATTGAGGGGATGAGAAAAAGTCTGATTCTTCCCACGATCAATTATGTGCCCGATCCGGAATTTTCGGATATTGACGTGGTGCCGAACGAAACCCGGCGGCAAAAGTATGAAATCGCGCTGTCCAATGCCTTTGGCTTCGGCGGGACAAACTGCTGTGTTGTTTTCAAAGGAGTGTCGTGATGAAACCGAAACCGTTCAAACCGGAACTTTATTCCAACGACGAACGTTTTGTCCGCGATGCGACCACCGGTCTGGTCTGGCATCGCTGCGCCTACCGGGTCCTGTACATCGATACCGACCGGTCCCAAGTCGTTTATCATTCGAACTATCTGCGCTATTTCGAAGTGGGCAGAACGACCTTGATGCGCGACGCCGCTTATCCTTATAAGGAAATTGAACAAAGCGGCTATGTTTATCCGATTTTTGATTTGGGCGTCACCTTCTATCATCCGCTGTATTACGACGACCTGATGTACATTCATACCCGCCCGTCGGAGCTGGAAAGAGTGCGCCTGCGTTTTGATTACTTGATCACGCATGCGGAAAAAGGCCACATCATCTGCCGGGGGTTCACGAAGCATTGCGCCTTGAATCTTTCGGGCGTGCCCGTGGCGATTGACGAGAAGACGGTGCAATTATGGAAATCGTTTCCGGCATAAATCAGAAAGAGCGCTACGTCGTTGAAGTCGAAACGCATCGTTACCTGCGGGATCATCATATTGAAGGGAAGGCGGTGATGCCCGCCGTCGAATCCGTCATCATCATGGCGCGGGCGGCGCAAACCCTTGACCCCCAACCGTCGCTGGATTTTTTGCGAAACGCGATTTTCGCCCGGTTCCTTCCGCTGGAGACGGATAAGCCGAACCGGCAGATTTTTGTCGATTTGGAAAAAACCGCCGACGGCTCGATCCAAGCGAGCCTGATGACATCCCTGAAATCAAAGACCGGTAAAATCAGCCGCGATATCTTGCACGCCCATGTTGAATTCGCCGCGGAAGGCGTCCGGGCCGCGGCTTCATCTCCTTTCCGTCACCCCTCCAAACTGGAGGGGGAATGCATCAGCATTCCTTCAGCGACCGTCTACCGGGAACTTGTGACGTTTGGCGAGGCGTATCAGAATATCCTCGGCGATCTGGCGGTTTCGTCTCAGGGCGCCCTGGCCTATGTTTCGGGAGGCGGGCACGAGGCGGATGACCAACTGCTCGGCTCGCCGTTTCCGCTCGACGCCGCGATGCACGCGGCTTGCGTGTGGGGGCAGCGTTTCGCGGGCTTGGTCGGATTTCCGGTCGGCTGGGAAGAAAGACGCATTTACCGGAAAACAAAAAAGGGGAAAGATTACCTGGCGCGAGTGGCGCCGTTGACGGTGGCCGGTGACGAGCTGACTTTCAACGCCTGGATTTATGATTCCAACGAAGAAATATGCGAAGTGATCAGAGGCATGAAAATGAAAGACGTGCTACGGGGACGTCTGACGCCGCCGGAGTGGATTAAAATGGCCGCAAGCGGATAAGGGATGGCGGATGGGGAAAGTATTCTTGACATTTCTTTTCGCCTATCTTGCCGGTTCGGTGAATTTCGCCATCATCTTTTTTAAAATCAGCGGGCGGCGCGATCCCCGCCTGAGTTTCAGCGGTAACGCCGGAACCACCAATGTCTATCGGCAGGCGGGAATCGCGTGGGCGACGGTCGTGTTTTTAATGGATATCGGGCGGGCGCTCGCCGTTGCGGCGTTGGCGGTGTCTTTTCTGGAAAAAGCGCTGCTGCCCTGGGCCGGATTTTTTCTTGTGCTCGGCAACCGCTATCCCTGCTTTCACGGTTTCCGCGGCGGAAAGGGCGTGGCCAACTATTTGGGGTTCACGCTGCTTGTTGCGCCTGGGGCGGCTTTGGCGTCCGCTCTCATCTGGCTGATGGTGTATTACGGGATAAAACGCATCCCGTTTGTTGCGTCATTTTTCATGGTTTTTGTCTTGGCCCTCGGACAGGCCATTGCCTGCCGATGGCAAATCACCGCTTCGTGCGGTGCGATGGCTTCTTTGGCCCTCATTTTATTGAATCACAGAAAAAATGTGGCCGAATTCTTCAGACAAGACATCAGCCGTTGAGCCGCCGGGTGAATTCTTCCGGCGTGAAGGCATATTCCTGCGTTCCAAAGGTTTCCACGGCAAAGGAAGCGCAGACACTGCCCATTTTGGCACTTTCCACCAGGCTGAGTCCCCGCGCGAGTCCACTGAGGAGTCCTCCGCGATAGGCATCGCCCGCGCCCGTCGGATCAACGACTTTTCTCACTTTATAGGCGGGAATGGCCACCTCCGCCTCCGGGGTCGAAACCTGTGAACCCAGCGCGCCCAAGGTTGTGATGACGGCTTGGGTTTTTTTCAGCAGGTTGTTTTTGTCCAAACCGGTTTTGCTGATGATCAGGCTTAACTCGTAATCGTTGACGATCAACAGCCGGGAACCTTCGATGGATTCAATCAGATCGTTTTTATCCCACATCGGGAGGGACTGCCCCGGGTCCATGATGTAGTCGATTCCGCGGCTCTTGCAGGCGCGCGGGTATTGCACCATGTCGTCGAAATTTCCGGGCGAGACGATGACGATTGTCTCCCGCGGATCGAAGGAACTGAAATCGATGTTGCACGGATATTTCATGGCGCCGGGGTTGAAACCCGTGATTTGATTGTCCGCCCGGTCGGTGGTGATGTAGGCGCCGGCGGTGAATTCATCCGCGATGATTTTGATGTATTCGGTGGAAAGACCGTTTTTTTTCAGCCACCGGAAATATTTTTCATAGTCATGACCGATGGTGGCGCAAATCAAAGGATTTTCTCCCATCTGTCTGAGCGCGTAGGCGATGTTGCCCGCGGTGCCGCCGAAGTTTTCCCGCATGCCGTTGACGTGAAAGCAGACATTGAGCATGTGGATTTTGTCGGGCAGGATATGGTCGGAAAAATAGCCGGGGAAGTCCATGATTCTGTCGTAGGCGAGCGATCCGGAAACGACGATTTTCATAATACACCTTCTGACGGAAGTCTAAAATCAATCAACGCGAAAAAATATTAAAGAACATTCAGCCGACTGTCAAACACAATTTGCCGACGGGGCGGGCCCTCTCTCTAGCTGCGGGCCTGATTCATGACAGCCGCGGCGACGCATCGCACGTTCTTCATCGCTTCTTGGACGTCGAGGGTGAGCGGTTTTCTGTTTCTCATAACGACGCGGCCGTTGATAATGCTGGTTTTGACATCGGCGCCGCGCGCGGCGTACACCAGCTGCGAGTAGGCGTTGTAAAGCGGCGTCAAGTGCGGCTGATGCATGTCGATCAAAATCAGATCTGCTTTTTTGCCTTCCTCGATGGAGCCGGTGATTTTCTCGAGACCCAGAACCCTCGCGCCCTCGATGGTGGCCATCCGGCATACCTGCCGAGCGCTCATGACCGTCGGATCCGCCGCCGCGACCTTGTGTACTTTTGCCGCCGTATCCATTTCCCGGATCATGTCCATGTCGTTGTTGCTGGCGCATCCGTCGGTACCGAGGCCGACGCAGACGCCCCGCCTGAGCAGTTCCGGGACGGGCGCGATGCCCGCGGCCAGCTTCATCGAACTTTCCGGATTGTGCGCCACTTTGACGCCGGCGGCGGCCAGAACGCCGATATCTTCTTGGCTCAGCCAGTTGCAATGCACGGCGATGGTCTTTTCATCAAGGATGCCGAGATGCCGCAAGAGGTCAACGGGTTTTCTGCCGTGGCGTTTGAAAATGACCTCTGCTTCATCTTTGTTTTCCAGAAGATGAATCAGATATAAAAGGTCTTCTTCCCGCGCCTCGTCCTTGACGCGGGAGAGGGTTGCGGGGGAACAGGAGTAAGGCGCGTGACAAAAATAGGCCGGCGTAATCATCGGCGCGTGTTCCCGCCAGCGGTGGACGAAATCTTTTGCCGTTTTCATCATTCTGTCGGCGGCGGCCTTGTCGGGCATGACAAAATCGGCGAATCCTTGGGCGACGACGGCGCGTATGCCAGCGGCGCGGGCGGCCTCGGCCACGGCGTCTTCATAAAAATAGCCGTCGCAGAAAGTCGTCGTGCCGGAGAGGATCATTTCCGCGACGGCCAATGTCGCGCCGTCATAGACCATTTTTCTGCCGACGAATTTTTTCTCCACCGGCCAGATATGGTTTGTCAGCCACTCCATCAGCGGCAGGTCATCGGCTAATCCCCGAAAACAAACCATCGGCAGATGCGTGTGCGTGTTGATCAAACCGGGCATCACAAGGCAGCCGGAGGCATCAAGCGTTTCTTTCGCGAAAAGATGAGAACACTCGGCGCTGTTTTTGCGGCCGACCAAGACGATGTCTTCACCCCGAATGCCGATGAAGGCATCCTCGATGATTTCCATGCTGTCGGACATGGTCAGCAGCGTTCCGCCCTCAATCGCCAGATCCAAAGGGTTTTTCTCCGGATGATGGATTGTGTCTTTCATCGCTCAAACAGGTTCTCTGCGCGGGACGGACTTTTATTTTGTTTGGGGCACCGTCATGGACGCGGACAGGCTTCCGGATAAATTACAGGTCACGGTTGCTTCCAGCGTATTTCCCGGAGACGCCTCCACTTTGTACGAGTAGGAGAAGGGAACTTCTTTGGGCTGCGTGCTGTAATTGGTGGTGCTTACCGTCGCGCCGTTTTTTTTGATTTCGACGTTTTTAATGTGGTGAAAACCGGGGAATGCGGACTTGTGGGTGATGGTGACGGTCAGAGTTTGTGTCGCGATGTCATACGCGATTTTAACGTCCTGGGGCGCGTCGGCATAGGACGGCGAAGGGTTCAAACCGAAAAACATCAAACCGAACAAAAGGGCCGCACCCGTTAACGTTGAGACAAAATGGAATTTTTTCATGGCAAGCCTCCTTGGTTTTTTTAATGGATGCTATGATAATACATCGAAACGCCGAAGGACAGAAAAAAATTAACCGTTGAAAAATTGCAGTCAATCCGTTAATATGCGCATTCATCCAGGAGGTGTTTATGAGCGCGTTGTTTCTTGCCCGCATCCAATTTGCGCTGACGATTTGTTTTCATTTTCTTTTTCCGGCCATGACGCTGGGGACGGCGCTGATTATTCTCATCTCCGAGACGCTTTATTTGAAGAAGAAAAACGACCATTATAAAAGAATCACCGATTTTTTGGTCAAACTGCTCGGGTTGATTTTTGTGGCGGGAACGGCCAGCGGCATTGTCATGGAGTTTTCTTTCGGCATGAACTGGTCGAGCTATTCCCGCGCGGTGGGCGATGTTTTCGGCCCGCTCTTGGCCGCCGAGGGCGTGATGGCTTTTTTCCTGGAATCGGTTTTTCTCGGCGTTCTTCTTTTTGCGCGGGAGCGCGTTTCCCCGGGAACTTACTGGCTCTCGGCGCTGATGGTTTTTCTCGGCGGGCATCTGTCGGCTTTTTGGATTGTCGTCGCCAATTCCTGGATGCAGACGCCCGCAGGCTACGCGCTGACGGAATCGGGACGCATTGTCCTGAACAGTTTCGGGGAAGCCGTTTTTAACCCGTCGACGACCGTCAGATATCTCCATACCGTTTTGGCGTCGTGGGTGACAAGCGCCGTGATGGTGGCGGGCATCGCCGGCTATTACGTGCGCAAAGGACTGCACGGCGAAACCGCCAAAACCATGCTCAAAATCGCCATCGTCCTTTTCGCCGTGACGCCGCTTTTACAGCTCGGCGCGGGACACGTCCACGCCATCGAGGTGATTCGACTGCAGCCGGAAAAAGCCGCGGCGTTGGAAGGGCATTTCGAAACCGCAAGGGGCGTTCGGATCTACGCCGTGGGATATGTCGATGAACAAAACCGAAAGACCTACGGCCTGTACATTCCCAAGGGTTTGAGCTTTCTTTACAATTTCGACTGGAACTCCGAGATCAAGGGGTTGAATGATTTTCCCAGAGAACATTGGCCGCCGGTGAATTTTGTTTTTCAAGTGTACCACATCATGGTCGGCGCCGGCGTCGTCTTGATCGCGCTGGGATTGCTCGGCGGCTACCTGCTTTGGAGGGGTAAACTGTATCTGGCCAAAACCTATCTTTTTCTTTTGCCTTTCCTGATTCCTCTGCCGCACATCGCCCATGAGACGGGATGGATCGCGGCGGAAGTCGGCCGTCAACCATGGATTATCTACAAACTGATGAAAACCTCCGACGGTGTTTCGGCGGTCGTCGGCGCGAGAGAGATCGCTTTGAGCCTGACGATGTTTTCGGTGGTTTATCTGCTGCTGGCGGCGGTGTTCGTAAAAGTATTCCTGAAAATCGTCGGGAAAGGGCCGGCGGTTTAATCAAATGATCGGAGACGGAAATCGGAGGCATTCATTATGGACGATTTGCAAAACTATCAGAATCTTTGGTTTGTGATCATCCTGGTTCTTTTTGTCGGTTATTCTCTGCTGGATGGATTGGATCTGGGCATCGGGGCGCTTCTGCCCTTTCTCGCAAAGAACAAAGAGGACAAGGACCGCTTGATCTATTCCATCGCGCCGGTTTGGGACGGCAATGAAGTCTGGCTGATTACCGGCGCCGGCGCGCTGTTTGCGACGTTCCCGCAGGCTTACGCCGCGGCGTTTTCCGGTTTTTACCCGGCCATGATGCTGATCTTGCTGGCTTTAATCGGCAGAGCCGTTTCCATGGAATTCCGCGCCTATGACGAAGCCCGCTCCGGCTTGTGGGAAAAAACCTTCGTCGCGGGAAGCGCGCTGGCGGCTTTCTTGTTCGGCGTGGCGCTGGGGAACGTGGTTTGCGGCGTGCCGCTGAATGAACAAAAGGAATTTATCGGAAACTTTTTTGCCCTGTTGAGGCCGGTTCCGCTGTGGTTCGGCGTGACCGGTTTTGCGGCGGTTCTGCTGCAGGGCGCCGCTTACGCCGTCAGAAAAACGGAGGGCGCCCTGCAGGAGCGGTGCTTCCGCGCGGCCCGGGCGTTGACCTTGGTCAACTTTGCGACCGCGACGGTTTTTTTCGCGATAATGGCTTTGACTTTTGATGATGTGGCGACGAACTGGCTGTTCTATGTGGCGGTGTTGTGCACGATGCTGTGGCTGGGCGAGCTTTGGTTTTCCCTCCACAAAAAACATGAATTTGCGCCGCTTTGGGAGGCCTCCTTCGCCTTTATCGGACTGTGGCTGGCGGTGGGAGCGATTCACTTCCCCCATCTCATCAAGGCCAGCAACGATCCCATGCTGAGTTTGACGATCTACAATTCCTCCACCGGCCTAAACGCCCTGAAAATCATGACCGTCATCGCGTTGGTCGGCATGCCCGTCGTGGTCGGCTACACGATTTTCGTTTATCGAATTTTCAAAGGCAAGACAGCCTCATCGAGCTATCATTGATAGCGGTTGCTGTCCGGACCCGCGGAAAAACGCCGATGACACTACAGAGTCCGGTTTAAAATTTTTAAGATGGTCTGGGCGAGTTTTTTTGTCCGTATCGGCTTGGGCATCATGTAGTGATTGCCGATCTTGCCCACTTCATTTTGCGAAATATCATCGTTGGAGGCCAAAGCGGTGACAAACAAAATCGGAATGCTGGCGGTCTTGGGATTCTCCTGCAAAGCGTTGGCCACGTCCTCGCCGGGCATTTCCGGCATAAACAAATCCAACAGGATAATGTCCGGCCGCTCCGTTCGGGCAAGTTGAAGGCCTTCCGTGCCGGTTGTCGCGATCAGCACATCGAAAGGCCCGCTCTGCATCAAGTTGGTTTTGACGAAGTGGCAGAAATCGGCTTCATCGTCGATTATCAGAACTTTGATATTTGCGGGCATGTTACGCCTCCTGCGGTTTGATGAACTTCAGCTCCGGTTGGAGTTTTACAAAAAACGTCGTTCCGACGTTTTCTTCGCTGGTCACATCAATGGTGCCGCTGAGCCGCTCAATGATCATGTGCGCGATGCTCAGCCCAAGGCCGGTGCCCTCATTGACCGGCTTCGTCGTGAAAAAAGGTTCGAAGATTTTCGGCAGAACGTCTTTCGGAATCCCTTTGCCCGTATCTGATACTTCGACGACGACCATGTCTTCGCCGATTCTGAAGAAGTCGGTGTAGCGGTAGCCGGTTTTATAACCGATTTCCGTAATTTTCTTTTTGTAAGCGCGGAGGGTCAAAATTCTTTCCTTGCGGTCCGCCATAGCGTCGGCGGCGTTTTCAAAAAGATTCAGGAAAAGATGCTCCAGCATGTTGTAATCCGCCGCCACTTCCAAAGATTCGTCGGCGCATTCCAGCCGCACCTCCACGTTTTTTTTCTGGAAACTCTGCCGCGCCAGCTCCAGCGTTTTTTTCAAAAGCGGACAAATGGGAAGTTGGACGATTTTCCATTCCGATTTTCTGGAAAAAGATAAAATGTTTTTAATGATGTTGTCGGCGCGGTTGGCCGCTTGATACATTTTTTCCACGGCTTCACGGAATTGGACTTGGTCGTCGGGAATGTTGTTCTCCAGATAATCAATGCCCATGTAAATGATTTCGAGGGGGTTCCTGATTTCATGGGCGATGCCGGAGGCCATCCGGCCCAGCGCCGCCATCTTGTCCTGCTGCATGAGCTGATCCCGGGTTTTGATCAGCAGTTCAATGGTATTGTTCAATTTATTTTCTTTTTCGACGCGGTCGGTGATATCCTTTGAAATGATGCAGACGGCGGAGACGTCTCCTGTCGCGGCGTTTTTGATCGGGCTCAGCGTATGGGCCAACCAGATGCCGTGTTTTTTGTCGAAGGATTCATAGCGCGTCGTTTCCTTTCTTTCGAAAACGGACTTGACCTGAGTCAGCGTCTTTTCGGTTTCCGGCTCGTCTTCACTGTAAAGTCGTGAGAGCGGCAGGCCGATAAGGTCGCTCGGATTCCGGTACCCGTAAAAGCTGATGATTTTAGGATTGGCAAAAATGATTTTCCCCTCGCGGTCGACGATGCACATGAAAACATCTGTGGCTTGGACGATTTGTTCGTACCGCGACCGCACTTCGTTGATTTTTTCGTCTTTGTCCTGCAAACGGGTGGTGACGAGATATCCGTAAAACATGGCGATGACGATGATGAAGGGAATCTGAATCCAGTAACTTGTCGCTTGCGGGCCGGTGAGGGCTCCCCTTTCATACAGAAGCCAGGCATAGATAATGGAAAAAAAGAATGTATTGATCATGAGATGGCCGAAACGGTCACTCATCGTGGTCAGGGAGATGATGAAAAAAAACATCAAATATAAATCGGAGCCGACGTATCCGGAAAGGTAAATGCCGGCGGGAAGCAAAATGCTGTCACATAAGATAAATCCGTAAAAAATCCTGTCGTCGTAAAAATATTTGTCCGGAATATAGGCGACAATCAGATTGGTCAGCAGGTAAAAGACGATGAATAAATAGCCCCGGGTTTGCAATCCTGTTCCCGCTGACGGCGAAAAAATCATGAAATAACCCGTTGTCAGGATGACCGTGAGGCGGATAAGAAAAATGATTTTCTTTCTCGAAAAGGGGGCGGCCATTTCCAGATCTCTTGGAAAAAATATTTTCAATTTATATTATATCATAGAATTGAGTTTTGTAAATAGACAGGCGAAGATTGCCAGGGGGATGTTTTGGGGGACGCTCGCGCAACGGCTAGATGGAGAAATGCGTGTCGAAAACTTCCAGGGGGCGCGTGTTCGTGCGCACGTTGTTCGGCAGACCGTCCAAGGCGATGCGCACATTGAAGGATGTTCCGCGATTGTATGTGGACAACGCCATTTTACATCCGCTGTTCTGGATGAATGGCGAGTGATTGAAAAGATCCACCTCTCTTTCCACGAGCAGATATTTGTTTATCCATGTATAGGCGCGCACGACAGCAAAAGCCAATCCGTCCGCCCTCCAGTATCGTTCCCACATCCATTCGAATTTCCTGTCCAGCAGATGGTCAATCCTGACGCAAGCCAGCTTGAAATTCTTCAGCACTTTTTCCGTTTCCGGCGGATCGTCAGGTCGAAGGACGTAGTGCAAATTGACGATATCCTCAAGACGGGTGTGTCCATGCAGTTCAGAGGGAATGTGGCTTCCTTCGAATCCGATTCTCAGACTCGTTTTGTTCGGGTTTGTTTTCCATGGCCTTAAATCGACGATAATTGAAACGCGCTCCAGATGAAGACACAGCGCTTCCCCCATTTCCTGTCTCAAAATGTCCACATACCGGTCGACGATGTGATTATCCGCTTGAATCAAAAAGCTGTAAGTTTCATGATCCCATGTCCAGGTGAAATCCTCCTGGGGAACAGACTGAAGTTTTTCCATGAGAGTTCTGAAAACGGCCAATTCGCGCGAGGGAATTTTTTTTTGAAAGGAACTTTTCAGACTTTTTCGGCTCTCCGGTGTGAACGAAGAATTCTTTTGACTGCTCTTTTCCATGAAGGATCTGCCCAAAATCAAGGTTTTGATTTTTCTTCAATATAGAAAACAGCTTTTTTTATGTCAAGAAATCTTTGCCGCGATCATCAAAAAATCATGACTTGTTGAAGCGTCTTGAGTGTCTTGAAAAAAGACAGCTTTTTTGATAAGGGTTCACGAAAAACCGGACAACTCATGAAAGGGGCAAAGGCATGGTCCGGGCAGAAATTCATCTGTGCCGTATACTGACGGATCCGATGAGACCGGTGGAACGCGATCTCGATCCTGCCGCTGAAAGGAGAGACAAAGAACGACTTTCTTTTTCGGACTCAAAAAAAGATTTTTTGTTTTGCGCTTATATGGAAATCCGCAAAGCCGGAACACAGGATATTTATCGACAGGAAAAAAACCATCATGAAAATCACGGCGAAAGAAATATACGAATCATTGGAAGCGATTCACCGCGAATCGCCTGTGGTGCACAACATCACAAATTATGTTGTGATGAACATCACCGCCAACGCGCTGCTGGCCGTGGGGGCGTCGCCGGTGATGGCTCATGCGGAAGAGGAAGTGACGGAAATGGTCAATCTGGCTTCGTCGCTGGTCATCAACATCGGGACCTTAAGTGAACACTGGATCAAAGCGATGTTTCTGGCGGCGACGCAGGCGGCGAAACAGGGCATTCCCTGTATCTTGGATCCTGTCGGTGCGGGAGCGACCGCTTATCGGACTAGGACGGCACGTGAATTAATCAACCGTCAACCGCCGACCATCATTCGGGGGAACGCTTCCGAAATCATGGCGCTTTATGATGACCAAACCAAAACCAAGGGCGTGGACAGCGCGGCTTCTTCCGATGATGCCATTTCGATGGCGCGGATTTTAAGTGAAACGTATCAATGCGTGGTGTGCGTAAGCGGTGTCGTCGATTATATTGTCGAGGGAGAAAAAATCCTCAAGATAGAAAATGGTCATCCGTTGATGTCGCGTGTCACCGGGTTGGGATGCACCGCATCCGCTTTATGCGGCGCTTTTGCCGCGGTGGAAAAAAATCCGTTCGCCGCCGTGGCTTTCGCCATGGCAGTCATGGGAATTGCCGGCGAGATGGCGGCGGCGGTGTCTGCGGGACCGGGAAGTTTTCAGGTTCATTTTTTGGATCATCTTCATGCCTTGTCGCAACAGCAGATCAGCGAACGTTTGAAAACAGGGATTGAATGATGCGCGGATTATATCTGGTTACGGATCGCCGCGCGTGCGGTGAAAAATCATTGGAAGAGGTCGTTTGTCAAGCGGTGCAAGGTGGCGTCTCTTATGTTCAACTGCGCGAAAAAAACTTGTCCACGCGTTTATTCGTCGCAGAAGCGAAAATGATCCAGAAACTTCTGGAACCTTTCGGCGTGCCTTTGATCATCAATGACAGGGTGGATGTCGCTCTGGCCTGCGGCGCTCGAGGCGTTCACCTGGGGCAACAAGATATGCCTTGTCAAGACGCCCGGCGTTTAATGGGAAAGAACGCGATCATCGGATTGTCCGTAGAGACCTGGACGGATGTGGAGGCGGCGCAGGATGTCGATGTGAATTATATCGCGGTTAGCCCTGTTTTCCCCACGCCCACGAAGACGGATACCCAAGGCGCGTGGGGGCTGGAAGGGATTTCCAGAATCAAAAGATTCAGCCGCCATCCGCTGGTTGCCATCGGAGGAATTCATCCAGCAAACGTGAAAGACGTCGTGCGGGCGGGCGCCGATTGCATCGCCTGTGTTTCCGCCATTTGCCGTGCCCCCCATCCGAAAGAAACCGCGCGCTCAATCCATCAGCTCATCGAGGGTGCTTTGAAGGAAAGATAAAGCAGGAATGACGGCCGCCGATGGATCAGCCCTTCGGCTTTTCCTGGAGTTTTCTTGAAATGGAATCGACGGCTCTTTTGGCCGCGTATCTTATTTTGATAGGGTATGCGCCGATGCCCAAAAACGACTTGGACTCGTAGATTTCCTTGAGGGGCTTTAAGGCGTCCGGAGAACCGATGGCGCCCAGCGCATCGCAGACCTTTTCCTGCATGGCGATGTCTTCGTCGCTTGAGATGAGGGATTTGTTCCTCAGGATTTCCAAAAGCTGGGGCACCGCCTTTTCGCATTTCAACTTTCCCAGCATTTCAATAATGCTGACCCGGAAGTCGCCGTCCACCTGAGGCAAAACGGAAAGGAGCAGCTGCCCCCTCTGGGCGCCGCCGGTCTGGTAAATGCTTTTGAGCGCTTCCGTCTTGACCTTTCGGTGTTTGTGCAGCAAGAGCGGCTGGAGGACGTAGGCGTTTTCTTCATTGCCGATATGGCCGAGAAGATAGGCGAGGTTGCGCAGATAATACCATGGCGCGCTGTCCTTGATCCTGCTTTTGACGGCGGGAATCGCTCTGGCGCCCAATTCGCGGATCAGATTGATGACGCGGACGCGCTCGTTGGTGTCGGTGGCGTCGCGGACGATATCCAAAAGCCGCTCCAGAATGATCTCGTCGAAGGCGGTGAGAATCTCATGGGCTTCATGTTGCTGTTTTCTTTTGTTGGCGTTGAATTCATTCAGAAGCAGATCGAGAATATCTTCCGTCGCCAAATTCTTCAAGGCCCGGGAGACGGTTTCACGTATCGCATCGTTTCTCTGAATCTTGCCGGTGAAAATTTTATGGAAGACGTCAAAAATAGGGAGCGCTTCTGCAAATCGCTCCTGCTTCAGAAAACTTTCCGCCTGTTCCCGTAATTGGCCGCACAGAGCGTCGAAAGCCGGAGAGTCTTCCGTTTCTATTTTGATCCACTGAATCAGCCGACCCAATTCTTTGGCGACAAAGCCCCGCTGCCATTGCGGCGGCAGACGCTCCAAGAGTTCCACCAATTTCTTTGACGCTTCTTGTCCGGCAGGGGCGTCTTCTCTCAGCATCTCATTGAGGTAGCCCGCGGCCTCATTTTCATAACCGGTCAGCGTTTCAGTGGTCACGGCCGTCGCTTTTGAGGGAATAGCTTCCTCTTCAGACAAAATTTTTTGATACCGCTCCATCGAGACAAATATTTTTTCATCAAGGTAGATATGGCGAATTTTTTTGGCTCTCATGAGATTCGGGAAGCCGCCTTGATGTTTAATCTCTTCAGGACTTTTGGCGAGGCAGTGAATAAAAATGTCCAGTTCTTCTTTCTCGACGCCCCGGTCGAAAAAGATGCTCTTGATGCCGTGATTCAACATAATGTAAATCAAAGAAGCGATTTGCACTTTTTCCAAATCTTTCGGTTCAAGCGTTTTTCCGCAGATCAGGGCCTTTTTTTCGGCTTCCGCTAAAACGATGGGCGATTCTTCTTCAAGCAATTTCGAAATGGCCAAATAAAACTTTTCAATGGTGCTGGTGATGGAAGGACTTTGCGGCGGATAAAGCTGGACATTCTTGATCGCCGTGTGCAGGATGCCGAGCGCATCGATAATTTTTTGCTGCAGTTCAATGGTTGCCATAAAACATCCCCATCTGAATTCGGCCCTAAAACGTGTCTATTTGCTTAAATCATAGGAAGGATTGATTGAGATGTCAAGCTAAAATCAAGAAGTTAGGAGGGCTCGGCTTTTTCTTCGCGGAGACGGCGAGAACCCGCCATGAGATGCGGATTCTTCAGGATAATTTCTGGCGGCAGGTCGTACGATCGTTCTTGGATTTATGGACGTGAAAAAACCGGATGACGCCTTGGCCCCAGCGCATTGGATAAGCGCAGTGACGGCGGATCAAGGGCTTACTTCAAGTCATTCACTCTTTTCAGGAGCAGTTCGTATTCTTCAACCATCAGATGCTTCCAGGCGTCTTTCAAGATATTCAGAACTTCCATTTCATGCCGGATTTTTTGTTCTCGGCTGCAGTTGAATCGGTGCCAGACGGCGCTGCCGAATTCCTCATAATCCAGAAGCAAGTTTTGTAGATCATGGATTCTGTCCGCGATGATAACCGCCACATTACCCTCACAACCGTTGTGAATCGACTCATGATAATTCTTTCTTTTTTGTTCCCCGGAAGTAAACTTGTCTTCCATCACAAATCGGACGATTTTCATGATGCCGTCACCGAGTTCTTCATTGAGTTTTTCTTCCGGGTAATCGGTTTCCTCCAAAACATCATGAACCAGACCTGCGGCGACGACCTCATCGGGGAAATTATGTTTGATGAGTTTTACCGCCACCATCACTGGGTGAATAATGTCGGGCAGTTCGCCGTCTTTAAGTTTCATCGCCTGGCGCGCCTCTACGGCGATGCGTGCGGCGTCTTCCAAAACTTTTTTCTGCATCAATCTTTCTCTACTTAAAAATTTTTAAAAAAACCAACGAACGTTTCCTGCAATCATGGTTACGGCCGGTCACAAAAAATCGTGGACCGATTCATTTCATCGTAAAGAGTATAGGAAACGCATTTTTTGACGTCAAGCATATTTTTAAATTCCGGAATGCGACACGACGTTTTAAATCCGCTGAAACCAACGGCAAAATCATTTCTTGAATATTTCATCTTTCGCTTGGCTTTCGTCATGCCGAAATGAAAGATCTAAAGGGATTTTAAGAATCAGGGACATTTTGCCGCTTGGATTCGTGCCCGACCGACGGCAGTCGCCGCGTCGTCGATCGGGTTGATGAGATGGATGCGCGCGGGATGCGAAGGAGGGGGGGTGAAAAATGCGGCGGAGCCGATTGTTTTCCGTTTTCATGTTTTTCCTTTGATAACATAGATTTGTGAATCAGCGCATCGATGTGCTTGCCTTATTCGTGAATATTAGCGAGGCGGTTCGGTGCTGATTTTAACTGGTTTTTGTGAAAAGAATTTGATAAAAATAACCATCCTGGAATTTTTTATTGACAGGGAAAATATCTGTGATATATTGTTAACGCTATGAACAAAATGATGGTTTTGGAAAAAGATATTTTTCAGAGTGACCAAGTACGGCGGATCAGGAATCTCATCAATGGGATGAACCACTGCTGCGAAGACCGTAATCTGATAGAGAAGAGGAAATTTTCGCTTCCCGTCGCGGAAATGAAGTGCATCATCTTGTTCGGGGAGGAAAAGTACCTGACCGTCAAAGGTATCTCGGCGAAAATGAATGTCGCCAAAAGCCGGGTGACGAAACTCATCGACAATCTCTCCCGGCGAGGATTGGTCAAAAAGATCTCCGATCCGAATGACGCCAGGGTGAAGTTGATTTGTCTTTCTCGCCGGGGGAAAATGCTTGTGGAAGAAATCCGGAAATTTCAAGAAAAATTGTATGAAGAAATTCTTTCCAGATTCGATGATCAGGAAAGAACGCATGTTTTGACGAATCTTGAAAAGTTAAAGACGGCGATGGAAGACGTCAGGAAAAAGTATCAATTGTAGAAGGCTCGGGCAGGGCTTTAAAAATAATTCATATTGTTAACGAAAGAAATCGGGAGGCGATCCATGGCAAAATTTACGCGAAGGGAGTTCATCAAGATCTCGGGCGGGGCCGCGCTCGGCGCCACCGCTTTCGGCCTGATTCCGGGATGGGACAGGCTCCACGCGGGCCCTATTCCTGATCCCGGGACGGAAGCTGACAGAGTTGTGCCAAGCATTTGCGGCCTCTGTTTTTGGGGCTGCGGAATTCTGGCTCATGTCAAGGATGAGAAGGTGGTCAAGATCACCGGCAATCCACACCACCCCCTCTCTAACGGCAAGCTTTGTCCAAGGGGCGCGGGCGGTACCGGCCTCCTCTATGACCCCAACCGGTTGAAAAAGCCTCTCATTCGAACGGCGGCGCGTTCCAAGCAGGTTTTCAGAGAAGTGGAATGGAACGAAGCATTGGACTATACGGCCGAGAAGCTCTCAGCGATTAAGAACAAGTACGGCCCGGAAGCGCTGGCGCTCCTGACCCACGGAGCAGGAGGCGAGTGGTTGAAGCGTCTTGTAACCGCCTACGGCACATCGAATATCGGCGTGCCCAGTTACGCCCTGTGCCGGGGACCGGTGATGACGGGATTCTATCTGACCTACGGCGCCAATCCTCCAGAGATTGAAAATACCGACATAAGGAATGCCCGCTGCATTGCCTTGATCGGCACGCATCTCGGCGAAAATATGCATAATACTCAGGTGCAGGACTTCGCCCAAGCGATAGAAAACGGCGCTCAACTGATCGTGGTGGATCCGCGCTTTTCCGTCGCGGCTTCCAAGGCCAAATACTGGCTGCCGATCAAACCAGGAACCGACACCGCCTTGCTTTTAGGATGGATGAACGTCATCATTGAAGAAAAACTCTACGATGCCGATTATGTCGAAAAGTACACTATAGGCTTTGACAAACTGAAAAAACACGTCTCCGACAAGAATCCGGAATGGGCTTACGCCCGAACCGGCATCGAGCCCAAAATGATTCGCGAGACGGCCAGGCTCATGGCGATGTTCAAGCCGTCTTCCCTGGTTCACTGCGGCAGGCACTCAACTTGGTACGGGAACGACACCCAGCGACTGCGCGCCGTTGCCATGCTCAACGCATTGCTGGGCGCCTGGGGACGCAAGGGCGGCTATTACCTGCCGGTGGAGATGGAAGTCGCTCCTTATCCAAATTTGAAAAAAAGCGATTACAAACCCAAGCCTCCCGTGGATCAACCCAAGAACACGGGGTACCCTCTGGCCGAATCCATTTTAGCCACCGGGCTTCGGGACGCGAGCATTCCGTCAACGGCGGCCTACGATATCCACGGATGGATGGTTTATGCGACCAATCCCTTCAATTCATTCAGTCAGCCGAAGAAGACTTATGAAGCCGTACAGCATCTGGACTTCATCGTGACCATAGAAAACCTGCCCGTTGAGATGACGGGTTGGTCGGATGTGGTCCTTCCGGAGTGCACCTACCTGGAACGCTATGACGATCTGCTCACGCCGCCCTTCAGGGTTCCCTTCGTGGCGCTGAGGCAGCCGGCCGTGAAGCCGATGTACGGTACCAAGCCCGCCTCCTGGATTGCCGGTCAGCTGGCCGCGAGAATGGGGCTTGCGGAATATTTCCCTTGGAAGGATGCGGAAGAATATCTGCAAGTGCGGGTGAAGAACGCCGGCCTTGATTGGGACCTGCTGAAGAAAAATGGCGTGATTTTGGGCGGGAAAAAACCGATTTACCTTGAAGAAGGCGCGGTCCCCAAGTTTGACACGCCGTCCAAAAAAATCGAGCTGTATTCCTCGAAAATTAAGGAAGTCGGATTCGATCCCATGCCGGAATTCGAGCCGGTGGAGGAACCTCCCGAGGGCATGTTCAGACTCCTCACGGGCAGAGCACCGGTTCATTCCTTCGGCCGAACGGTCAACAACCGCCTGTTGGGCGATTGCTATGAAGAAAACGAAGTGTGGATCAACGATAAAGTATGTGAAGCGCAAGGCATCAAGGACAAACAAAAGGTCGTTCTGGTGAACGCGGAAGGCGTCAGGAGTCTGCCGGTGAAGGTGAAAAAGACCCGGAGAATACGGCCGGACTGCGTTTTCTTGGTGCACGGTTTTGGACGCAGGCAGAAGCAGCTGGAATACGCCTACAAAAAGGGCGCGGATGATACGGAACAGATGGTGAGCGAGAAAAGCGATCCCCTCATCGGGTCCAAAGCCCTGAACGTCAACTTTGTCAAGATAGAACAAGAGGTGTGATATGAGCCGTAAACGATATGCCATGACCATGGATACGAACAAGTGCGTCGGGTGCAGCGCTTGCGTCATCGCCTGTAAGACGGAGAACAAAGTCCCCCTGAACCATTACAGGGACTGGGTAGAACAGGAACTCAGCGGAGACTATCCGCACCTCTTCATGGAGATTCGCTCCCAGCGCTGCAATCATTGCTCCCATCCCCCCTGTGTGGATGTGTGTCCCACGGGGGCCAGTTGGAAAACCAAGGACGGAATTGTGCTGGTCGATGAAAGGAAGTGCATTGGATGCAAAGCCTGCGTTGCGGCCTGTCCCTACGACGCCCGGTATATTCACCCCAAGGGATATATTGACAAGTGCACGTTTTGTATTCATCGCGTCCAATCGGGAGGCCGGCCGGCTTGTGTCGAGATCTGTCCGACATCGAGCCTCACGTTCGGCGATCTTAATGATCCGGATAGCGAAGTGTCCAAACAGCTGGCCTCCAGGAAGTATGATGTCAACCATGTTGAAACGGGCTGTAAACCCAATCTCTATTTCCTGAAATAATAGCGGAGGAGAATTCCTATGTATACCACAGGCATTGAATTCATGACCAACAGAGCCAACCCCGGTATCGATCCGTTCAGTATTTGGGGATGGCTGCTGGCCCTGTATCTCTTTCTGGGAGGGATGGTTGCGGGACTGATGATCGTCGCCTCGGTGCAGGAAAACAAGTTTGCCGAAAAATGGGAGCATCGGCTTTCGCGAATTGTTCCCTTAGCGGCCATCGTTCTTCTATCCCTGGGCATGTTCGCCTTGTACCTTGACCTTGAAATCCAAGGACTCAAACTCGACGTCATCCGGCTTTACATGACGTTTAAACCCACTTCTCCCATCTCCTGGGGCGCGTGGATCCTGCTCATCGCTTACGCCTCGCTCGCCCTTTGGTTTCTGGCCTCCCTCACGGCCGAAGAGGTGAATCGTTTCACGGAAAAGTTTCGTTTCCTGCGGTTTCTCATTCCCTTGCGCCGGTGGGCAAACGGCATCAAGGAGAAGATTCTGCTGGCCAATACGATTGTGGGGGTTGCGCTCGGCATCTATACGGGGGTGTTTCTCAGCAGCATGGCGTCGCGTCCCATATGGCATTCAGGCATCTTGGGGCCGCTGTTTCTGGTTTCAGGCGTGTCCGCAGGCGCCGCGACCCTGTCCTCTTTCAAAGTGAATCATGATCTTTCAAAGGCATTTCTTCGATGGGATATCCTTGCCCTGATCACCGAATTGATTCTTCTGGCTATTTTCTTGCTGGACAATATCACCGGCGAGGAATTCCACAAGGCCGCGGCCATGCTTTTTCTCGCCGGTCCCTTAACCGGCGCTTTTTTCGGCGTGGTGGTGCTTTCGGGCATTTTGGCGCCGCTTGTTCTGGAGTGGGCGGATCTCACGGAAAAAGGGAAGGCGCCCTTGATGGCTGTGGCGCTTGTGCTCATCGGATCTTTCGCGCTTCGATGCATTATTGTCTGCGCCGGACAAGCTTGTCATTGTATCTTTTCCGGACAGCATTTCATTCATTAAGATCATGAGGGAGGATCATATGAAAAAACTGTGGAATCCATATTTGGGCGGTTTCGGTCTCGGACTGGTGCTTTTGCTTTCCTACCTGCTGGTAGGACACGGCCTCGGCGCGTCCGGTGCGGCGGACATCCTCGGGGCGGAAGCGGTGAAGGTCGTCGCACCCGCTTACGCGACCCAGGGAAGCTCTTTTGCGCATTACTTTGCGGACGGGCAGAATCCCATGAACAGCTGGCTGATTTTTATGGCCATCGGCATCTTCATGGGCGGATTGATTTCCTCCGTGCTTCATGGAAGAAATAAACTGGAAATTATCAGGGGAGCGCACACCACCGACAAAAGGCGGATGATTCTGGCGCTCGTCGGCGGAATCATCATGGGCGTCGGCGCCCGCATCGGACGCGGATGCACGTCCAGCCAGGCGTTAAGCGGCGGAGCGCTGCTTTCCGTCGGCAGCTGGATCTTTATGCTCGCCATTTTTGCCGGCGCTTATTCCGTTGCTTATTTCATCAGGAGGGAATGGCTATGACACATCTTTTCCCCATCGTGAACGGCATGATGCCGGCCGTCTTGGAGTTTCTCCCCGTGCTTCTGATCGGCGTGCTGTTCGGCATGGCCCTGGAAGTGTCGGGCTTCGGTAATTCGAGAATTCTGGCGAGCCAGTTCTATTTCCATGACATGCGCGTCTTCAAGGTGATGTTCACATCCATCATCACCGCCTCGGCAGGCGTCGCGATATTCAAATCGCTCGGCCTGCTTGACCTCGATTTGGTGTATGTTCCGTCGACCTTTATTGTGCCGCATCTCGTGGGAGGATTTATCCTGGGCGTGGGTTTTATGATTTCCGCTTATTGCCCGGGCACCAGCATTGTGGCGACGGCATCGGGGAAAATAGACGGGCTGTTGACCTTTACCGGCGTCATCATCGGCGCGGTGCTTTTCGGCATGGTGGAACCCTCTGTAAAAAGCTTTTATATGAGCACGGCCAAAGGCGTGCTGACCTTTCCCAAACTGCTGGGCGTTTCGTACGCGGTCCTCTCCGCGCTGCTGGTTGCCGGCGCCTTTCTTTTGTTTTTGGGCGCGGATAAACTGGAGACGGTCTTCGCCGGAAAGCTCAATATGCCCGAAGGGGAAAAGATGAGCGGCCGAGCGAAGAAGATTTTCGGCGCCGTGTTTTCTATCGCCGTGCTCGCCGTGATCCTCCCGCACGTCCTGCCCGCGGATCGTCAGGCGGATCAGGTGAAACAGGCGACGCCGATCGGTCCTGTTGAACTGGCAAAAATGCTCATAGACAATCCCCGCTCCCTGAACGTCGTCGATCTGCGGGAGAAGGAATGCAAGGGAAAGGAAATCATTCCCCAAGCGGTTTGTTATAACGACATCAAAGACAATATCGAATTTATGTACAAGGGCAATACGCTGGTGGTTTATTCTCAAAACGGCAAGGATCCTCTTCCCGCGGGAATCTTCAAGTTCAAAGGAAAAATTAATGTTCTGGCGGGCGGCTATGATGCTTGGCAAGCAACCGTGCTCGGGAAACCGGAGGCGGCCTACCAGGCCATTCTCGACCACGCGGACGACAACGCCAAGAAAATGATTGTCGCGATCCACGATTATTACACGACTGCCAAAGTCGCAACGCCCTCAGCGAATAAGGCTCCCGTCAACGTCATGAGGCCGAAGATGAGGAGCGGCGGCTGTCAGTGACGGAATCGAAAAAATGCGTTTGCTGATTGGGCAAGTGGCCAAGCAGCGAACGTTTTGCTTGAAAAATGCGGCTCAAGATACGAAATGTTCTGCTGCGTGTAAAATCGAGTGCAGGCCGCGGAGCGGTAATCACCGCGGCCGGTTCGAGGAGCGTCGGTGACAGTGTCTTTTTGTAAGCATTCCAGGGAATGCCCCTGGTCTGGGGTGGTCGTTGATGTCACAATTCAAAAAGGCCTTGCCGTCGCGTTGCAGAGGAAAGCATCATCCCGCAGGTTTGGTCTTCGGGATGACATCGGAGCGTAGCCGGCGCCTTCGGCGGATTCCTAAGGGCTTTCAAAGTATGGCGCCGCGGCGTTAAATTTCGTCGTCGGTCGGCGCTTGTTCTTTTTCCGCCGGGCATGTTTTATTCTTGAAAAATTCAAAGTAAAGCAAAGGAACGGCGATCAGGGTAAGCATCGTCGAAGCCACCGCTCCGAACATCATGGAAATGGCCAGTCCCTGAAAAATGGGGTCGAGAAGCATTACGAGCGACCCGACCACCACGGCGGCGGCCGTCAGGGCAATGGGGCGAAAGCGGACAGACCCCGCGCGAATCAACGCCTGGCGCAGTTCACCCTTGTCGCGCCATTCCATTTGGATAAAATCCACAAGCAATATCGAATTGCGTACAACGATTCCCGCCAAGGCTATAAATCCGATCATGGACGTCGCCGTGAAAAAGGCGCCGAACAGCCAATGACCGGGCAAAATGCCCACCAGCGTGAGCGGGATGGGGGCCATGATCACCAGCGGCGTCGTGAAACTCCGGAACCAAGCCACGACGAGAATATAGATGATGACGAGCACCGCCGCAAAAGCAATGCCGAGATCCCGGAAAACCTCATAGGTGACTTGCCATTCGCCGTCCCATTTCATGGAATAACGGCTTTCGAGCCAGGGTTGTCCGGTGTAAAATTGCTGCAGGGTATAACCTTCGGCCAGTTTCAGATTTTCGATCGCCGATTTCATTTTCAACATCGCGTAAACGGGGCTCTCCTCGGTCCCGGCCACGTCACCTATGACATACGTCACTTTTTTCAAATTCTTATGGTAGAGGGTGGTTTCTTCGAGACCTTCCTTGGTTTTGACCAGTTCCGCAAGAGGAACCATCCTTCCCGACGGCGAGGGAATCGCCACCGATTGCAAAGCGGTCAGATTCGAACGCTCCGCCTGGGGCATGCGCAGAAAAATTTCGACAGGCTCCTTTTCTCTTTCCAGGTGAACGATGCCGGCGGACGCTCCGGCCAGCGCAACCCGCAGACTCTGGGCAACCGCTTCCGTGCTGATCCCGCTTTGGGCCGCTTTATCCTGATCGACTTCAAAGGTGATTTTGCGCTGGGGATCCTCCACCATCCAATCCACGTCAACGACGCCGGGCGTTTTTTCGAAAATATCGCGCACCTGCCGCGCGATTTCAATCCGTCTCGATGTTTCCGGACCGTAGATTTCCGCGACCAGCGTGCTCATCACCGGCGGACCGGGCGGAATTTCCGCTATTTTAATCCGCGCGCCGCGGCGATTCCCGATGCGTTGCAATTCCGGCCGGATGCGTTTGGCGATATCGTGACTCTGCGCCTTGCGTTCGCCTTTCGCCACGAGATTAACTTGAATGTCGGCCACATTGCTTTCCCTTCGGAGAAAATAATGGCGCACCAAGCCGTTGAAATTATACGGAGAGGCCGTGCCGACATAGGCCTCGTAATCCGTTACTTCCGGAACGGTTTTCAGGTAGTCGGACATTTCCCGGGTCACGGCCGCTGTTTCTTCCAGCGTCGTGCCTTCCGGCATGTCGATCACCACCTGCAACTCGCTCTTGTTGTCGAACGGTAGCATCTTCATGGTGACTTTTTTCAGGGGCACGAGGAGCATGGACAGCGCAAGCAATACGATAATGACCGAAAAGACCGCCACCCGCTTTTTTCGCGAATCGATCAGCGAACCGAGCCCTTTTTCGTAAAACCGGGAAAAACCGGATTCTTTTTCCTCGTGGTCAAGGCCGCGGCGGACGTTTTTCAAAATGATGTAGGCCAGCCAAGGACTGACGATGAAAGCCACCAACAGAGAAAACAACATCGCCGCCGACGCGCCGATGGGAATGGGACTCATATACGGTCCCATCATGCCGGAAACAAACGCCATGGGCATCAGGGCCGCAATGACCGTGAACGTCGCCAAAATCGTGGGATTTCCCACCTCGTCGACCGCGTAAACCGCCGTTAGAGGCTCAATCTTGTGCATCCGGAAGTGGCGGTTGATGTTCTCGACGACAACAATCGCGTCATCGACCAGGATTCCGATGGAAAAGATGAGGGCGAACAGCGTCACGCGGTTCAGGGTATATCCGTAAAGATGGTTGATGAAAAGCGTCAGCGCCAGAGTGACCGGAACCGCCACGGCCACCACGATGGATTCCCGCCAGCCCAGGAAAACCGCCACCAGAATAATCACGGAAATCGTCGTCACGAGCATGTGATAAAGCAGTTCATTGGATTTTTCCGTGGCCGTTTCCCCGTAATTACGGGTCACCGTCACCTGGACGTCGTTTGGAATCAATTGTCCCTTCAGCGCTTCCACCTTTTTCAAAGCCTCTTGGGCGACGATACTGGCGTTGGCGCCCTTTTGTTTGGAAACGGCGATCGTCACGGCTTCGTACTGCCCGTAGGGGTCGCCTGTTAATCCTTTTTTGCCCGCCGCGGGTCCCAGACCCAAAAAGACGTAGTCGGCGGCTTCCTCCGGCTCGTCGCTGATTTGCGCCACATCCCTGAGGTAAACCGGACGTCCGTTGAAAACCTGAACGACAAGATTTTCGACGTCCTGTTTGTCTTTCAGAAAACGCCCTGTTTCCACGAGGGTTTCCCGATTACTTGCCGGAAACGCTCCCGAAGAAACCGTCACATTGGCTTTCTTCAGGCTATCCATAATCTGGAAGGGGGACATCTGATAGGCCCTCAGCCGTTGCGGATCTAGTGAAACCCTGATTTGCCGCCGCTGGCCTCCGATGACGGAGAATTCCGACACGTTGGCGTCTTTCTTGATTTCACTGCAAAGCTCCATGGCGATCCGTCTCAGTTCGTAGCCCGTGTATTGAGGATTTTTGCTCCAGAGCGTGAGGCTTAGAATCGGCACGTCATCGATGGATTTCGGTTTCACCAAAGGCGGGGAAACCCCCGGCGGAATGATGTCGTAATGCGACATCAGCTTGTTATAGAGCTTCACCAGGCTGTCTTCCATTTTTTCGCCCACATAGAACCGGACGATGGTCAGGTTGAATCCGGGCTTGACGATGGAATAGACATACTCAACCCCTTTGATCTCCCAGAGGAGTTTTTCCATCGGAATCGTCACCCGTTCTTCAACTTCTTTGGGAGACGCGCCGGGATAGCTGACGAAGACATCAATCATGGGAACGACGATCTGCGGTTCCTCTTCCCGCGGCGTTACGATGACGGCGAAAAGACCGAGCAAAAGCGCGGCAATCACGAGAAGCGGCGTCAGTTTCGACTTGATGAAACTCTTGGCAATTTTTCCGGAAATTCCTATTCCTGTCATTTTGTTTTTTCTCCCGCGATCATGCCGCCGTCGGTCACGCGGTCCATCCCCGCCGTGATAATCCGGTCATTGGCGTTCAGGCCGGATAAAATTTCCACGCCGCCGGCATAATGGTTTCCTAGGCGAACCAGGCGATAGGTCACGAGACCCCGACTATCCACCGTATAAACGCCCGTCAGCTGTCCCTTTTGAACGACAGCCTGCGGGGGAACGATGATGGCTTCTTTTTTGCCGACGGGAATTTGCACGCGAGCGAACAATCCGCTGCGCACGGGAGCGTTGCGAATATACACCTTGATCGTAAACGTTCTGGATAAAGGATCGACCGAAGGCAAAACCTCGCGGATTTTTCCCTGCAAGGGCTGGGCCAGCGTTTCAATCACCGCAACGACGGGCATTCCCGTTTTCACTGTTTTGACCCAAGCGGCGTCAAGGGACGATTCAATATAGTAACTTCCGTTGCTTTCCATCACCAAAAGAGGCGTACCGGGAGTCGCCATGCTGCCGACGTCAATCCGTTTCTCGGTGATTCGTCCGGAAACCGGCGCCGTGACGCGCGTGAAGGAAAGATACGTTTTCGCCTCCTGGGCCATGGCTTTGGCCCTTTCATATTCCGCGTCGGCCACTTTTTTCTGAGTTTCGATTTGATCCATTTCCTGACGGGTCAGCGCTTTTTCGTCGTAGAGATTTTTGTAACGCTGCCATGTCTTTTCCGCCAGATCTCTGTTTTGATTGGCCGATTCCACGGCCATGTTTGCGGCGCGCTCCCGCTGGGCGGCGTCTCGGTCATCAATGGTCATGAGCAGTTGTCCGGCCCGCACCGAATCGCCTTCCCGCACATAAACGGCATTCACCGTGCCCATGACGCGGCTGGCAATCACGCTGGTGTTGTCCGCGCGCACCGTGCCGGTCGCCGTGTAGATTTCATCCACCGTGGACGGCGAAACGGGCGATACGGTCACGCCGGTGATGACGGGACGCTCAATCGCCTGTTCCGCGGGCTTGCCTTTGCAGCCTATTGTCATCCCGGCAAGCAGAAGCAGGCATGCCGCAAAATAAAATATCTTTCCATTCCGATAACGATGATTTTTCATGGCTGTTTCTCCGTGGACCATTTTTATTGATCGATCTTCAAATCCTGCAGGATTGTCCCGCTTTCAAAACTGAGCGTTGCCAATGCCGTTTTATAGGCGTTTTCGCTTTCCACCATGCGCGCGCGGGCCTGTTCCAGGCTGGCTTGGGCGTCTAAGAGTTCCGCCAGGGAGGAAAAACCGTTTTCGTAGCGCAGTCTCAAAAGTCTGGTTCCCTCTTCGGCGGCTTTCAGGGCTTCCCGGTTTAAGTCTATATTTTTCCGCGCCTCCTGCACATTCAAGTAGGCCTCGTAAATCTTATAAGCCATGCCCTTTTTCATGGCGGACACCTGCTCCTGAGCTTGTGCGGCCAGATGGACTGCTTTGGCGCGTTCGTATTCCCGTTTGGTTCCATCGAATAGATTCCATTTTAGAAAGGCCATAAACTGCCAATTTTTCCCCTCCGATCCCAGGGGTTGATCATGATCGTTGAGCTCATAGGATCCGCCGATGCCGATGTTGGGGAAATACTCGGCTTCCGCCATTCGGATGTTCTGGCGGGCGTTGTCGCTCCGCAGTTGCGCCGCCTGAAGATCGGCTCGGGCTTCGGCGGCGCGCAAATAAATCGAAAGATCATTCAACGAAAGTTCGATGCCGGCGTCGCTGATATCAATCGATTCCGCCTTGCCCAAAAGAACACCAATGCCGCGCTTGACCAAACTGACATTTTTGTCCGCCGTGTTTTTCCTCTGCAGGGCTTCCATAAGCGCTGCGGCCGCGCGGAGGCTGTCGGCATATTGTCCCACGTCGTTCTTGTAACGGAGGTCGGCGATGCGTTTGTGCTCTTGGGCATCTTGCACGCCCAACTCAGCGGCACGGACATATTCTTTGGCGCTTGCCAGCATGAGACTGCTTTTGACGACCTGAAAAGCGACTTCTTCAACCTTCCGCCGGCATTCTTTTTCTTTGGCTTGGGCTTCAGTTCTGGACATATCCAAACCGACAAAGGCCTTTTTCACAAATAGAGGCTGTTCGACCGTCAGAGAAGATTGATAGTCGTTTATGGCGTCGGGGTGATTCAATTGGTCGGGATTAAAATCTTCCATCTCGATTCTTTCCTGATTGAGCTTGGACATGAACGCGTAACCGGGATTGGTCGTTCTCAAAAAACGTTCTTCGACGGATATCTTGGGTAAAAGATAGCTGCGGGCGATCCCGACATCGCTTTCCTGCGCCCGGGTTGCGCTTTGCAGGGACTTAATTTCATGATTTTCGACAAGAGCCGTGCGCACCGCTTCTATCAAAGTCATCTGCTTTTCCTGCGCCTGTTCTTGCGCACGGGCAAACGGAATTCCCCCCAAAGAAATCATCAGCCCCGCCAGCGACCCAAGCACCATTGCTTTGACGATTGACTGAAAGAAATTTGACGATTGCATCGTAATCCCTCCCGAAAATATCAGCGGCGACAGGTATATTAGATTTTTTATGATGTGCTTCATCATACCTTAAATCAGCGGCGACTTTCAATGCCGAATCTATCTTCTTGAGTTTTCATTTTTCATCCGTCCACGGGTCCCGATTTACGTCCTTTTTTGTTGCTGATTATATCAGGACTTTTGAATTTTCATTGATTTGCGTCAATGCTGGAGAATTTTTCTGCGAGAGGCTTGCTGGTTGAAAGATTTTGCCGTGCTCCGAAATGGAAGAAAATTTTTAGAGAATTGTGCGTAGAAGTCGCAAACTTGCGTGTCGGAACGCTGTAAAAGCGTATGTGAGATCAAAAAAAGCTTCTCGAGGGGATGGCGATTCCTTACAAACATTCAGCAAAACATTATTGCGCTTGACGGTTTCTTTAAACGAAGTTTCGCGAAGGCTCACCATGGCGCCACGATTTCTTGACGGTCACAACATTGCGACGGATGGTGGTCATCCCAAGAAAACGCGGAGGCCTGAAAGGAGGGCGCGCAAGGTGTTTGTTTCAGAGACTCGTTGCGACAACGGCGGGCGATCGCAACATTTTTTCTGTCAAACGCGTCGGCGCTGATGATGGTTGACGATGCGCTAATTTTGCGTTTCTCTGCCGCGGGGCTATCAACAAGCGGAGGTCATTTCCCCGCCCGCGCCGGGGATGCGATCTGAAAAGTCGAGGTTCCGGCTTATGATACCAAAAGCGTTGCCTGATGAATGAGCCTCTTCACAACCGCGCCGTTTTTTAATTTTCTAACAATGGGCGGTGACGCTTATGATCTGGGTCATCATGCGCGTCAGCCGCCCTTGAGCATGATAAAATCACCCGTCAATTCTTGTTGAAAAACGCCTTACAGCTTTCTGAAAGATCTCCTTGATGGTTCTTCAGACACGAAACAATTCTTCCCTGGCCGGGGCGGACGTCTTTGCAGAATTTTTTCGCGTCTTCCCTGCATGCCATTCCGAATGCTTTGCCTTTTTCGCGCATTTGGTCCATGCGGTCTTTGCAGGCCTGCGAAAGTTCTGCATCATGAGATTTCAGACATGACCAGATTCTACCCTGGCCAGGCTTGACGTCTTTGCAGAATTGTTCGACATCGGCCTTGCAGACTCCTCTCGGATCAACTTCCTGCTGTGTGAATCCGACTGCCGTAATCAGGCAGAGAGACACGACAATTACGCCCGTCATGAGAATGATTTTTTTCATGTGTCCATACCTCCTTTTTATGTGTGCTTTTTAAAGGTTCGGCGGATCGATGCCGAACTGTTGAAATCTACAGCGCCGAATTGAAAAAATCAATCCTATTTTCAACGTCCTGAAAGGTCTTCTAAAGAACCGATTTCAGTTTGATGTGCACCAATTTTGTTGAAAAGCCCGGCATTTGATCCGGAAAATGAATTTTTCCATTTCTCCCGATTTGAAGATTTCGGATTTCGAGACTGCCGGCGCCGGTATGGGTGCGTAAGGCGGAAAGATGTTTGCTAGGCAAACGTTTTAATGGTAAAAGAAAATTTACAACCTAAATTCTTGATTGGGGAGGGAAAAATGAACAAAAAAGAATTTAAACTTATTTTGTTGGCTGTAGGAATCGGTTTTGCTTTCGGCATGGCGACCACCTCGCTTCTGACCTTTGTTCATGCGGCGTCCGCCGCGGAGGCGGACGATTGGAGCAAAACAAAAGTGCTGGATCTCATTCAGGTCAAACGCCTGCAAATCGTCAACGGCAGCGGTAAAGCGATTGCCTTTCTGGGCGTGAATGCTCAGGGGTTGGCCGAACTGTCTTTTTACGACCCGAGCAGCAATAAGGAAAGAATGCGCTTGGGGTTGGAGGACTCCTCCACCGGGAGGTATCCTTTTATCGAAATATTAGATAAAAACGGGCAGACAAGGGCGTCGTTGACCCTGTCCTCCGACGAAGAAGGGCTTTTGTATTTTACCAGTGCCGATAAAAAGCCCCGTTTCAGGGTAGGGACGGATCCGAAATTCGGAACAAAGCTGTATTTGGGGTATTCCGACAGCAACTGGGCTCTTTTGCAAAGCGATGTTTGGTACAGCGAGCTTATTTTAAACAGTAAAAACGGCAAAAAGGTGATTCAGTGAATCTGGTTCGTCGGGCTGATTGCTTTGCGACGAAAAATTTTATGTGGGAAGATCTTTCCGGTGGAAAAACAGAGGGGCGAGGTGCCGCCCCTCTAATTTTTTCAACCACGGAATCATCCGGGCCTGATCAAAGCAATTGGGGGAAGGTAGAAAATATACTTGCCGCGCGCGCCTCGATTGACGTCTGGATCAACTGACGTGTGGGACGGAGGGGTTGTGCAGCCTTCAACCCTCTTTATGTTTTTGGATAAATTTCTGTATTAGAGCATCGCATAGGCGACTGCGGAGCGGTTAGAAATGTAGAGATCCCGAGGGCGCTGACTGAAGTATCGTCTTTCGGCTTCTTCCCGGGAAAGAATTGCTACCCTTTTAAATCCGATATTACGTAATTTATTTTCGATCGCTTCGGGTGTAAAAAAACTGACAAATGGCTCTCCTGCACCGGCAACAATTTTTGAAAGTGAAGAATGAAGTCTATTTTCTTTCTCTGATAGCAAACCGGGGGGCTGAGTGAAAGTGAATACGATTTCGCTTTTTGCCGGAAATTTCGTGACGGTATGGAGTACCGCATCAATCGATTCTTCTCTTAGATATATTGTAACTCCCAGCCAGGAAAAAAACGATGCTTCATTGAGGGAGACACCGTGACGAACGAGCCCTTCGAGTAATGCTTCATGTTCGAAATCCATATCGACGAATTTAACGTTAGGCGGAATATTCACGCCCGTATTTTTAAGACGGGTGAGTTTCTGGGACTGTGTTGCCGGCTGATCAACTTCGAATATTTTTATTTTACGAGCCCAAACCGGTTGCCTGAATGCAAAGGTATCAAAGCCGGCTCCCAAAATTACATATTGAGATACTCCGCGCTCAACTGCATCGGCAAGCCTGTCTTCCGTAAATCGTGATCGCAGTACAACATGGGTGCGTAAAGCACGCGCTTCCGGTGTCCGGTGATGCTTATGGTTTTTTTTAATCTCGCGCACGGTATCTTCACCCAGCAAAGTGAGAGCGACAGGATCATCAAGGATTAGAGGTCGGGCGTCCAACAATTGGTGTACCGCCCGCATGTATAGCGTTCCGAATGCTGTACTGCTCGCGTTTCGTTCGGACATGCTTTTATCACCCCCTTATCCCGGATCTTTGTCTTCTTGTTCCAGATGAAAACGATGGAGAAAACGATGGAAGGCGGGCGCGAACATGATGCCGACGACGATCAGAAAAACAATTCCTGAATACAGAGCATAGAATGAGGCAAATATTTTGCCGGCGTCGGTCTGGATGGCGTTAACCGGGCCCATGCCGCCCAGAATCATGGAAGCGTTTACGAGTGAATCAATCCACGGAAGTCCTTCCATCCAGTGATAGCCGGCCATGCCCATCAGCAGCGAACCAATTACCATTATCCCCGCGATAGCAAAATGAAAAACCTGTCTTTTGAAGTATGCTTGTTTTGATATTAAAGGTTGGGAATAATGTTCATACATAGGCATCAACTCGGGAACCAGGTAAAGTTTTCAGTTCATCAAAACGCTTCGATGTGGCGGTATATTCTTGCCGTAACAAATCTTCCTTTTCATCATTCCGGCGATTGGTTTTATCCATGGGAGTAGACCTTCCAGAAAAGCTTCCGCAATTCCTTTTCCCCGCCCGCCGGTTTCCCTTTGGAATTGATTGAATTGATTGATAAGAACTTCCTTTTATTAGCCGGCACTATAAGAAACGTTCTCTTGTGTGTCAAGAATATTTTGCCACAAGATATGTAAGCTTTCCTGTCAAGCGGACAATTCATAAATAGAGTTTCCAGTGTTCTTTGACAAACATTCCGCTGGGGTCAAATCACCCAGGGAATCATGTGGTCGCTGTTCATTGTATTCAATCATCCACCAATACGTTGCCTCCCAGACCTCTTCCAGGCTTTGGAAAAGGTAAAGATCCAGCAGTTCGTTGCGGTAGGTCCGGTTCAAGCGTTCGATATAAGCGTTCTGATGGGGTTTGCCGGGCTGAATGTAATGGATCATCATGCCGGCAGACTCAGCCCAGGAAACAAATTCACCGCTTAAGAATTCCGGTCCGTTATCGACCCGCAGAACATCGGGAAGACCACGCTCCCGTTTAAGGCGCTCAAAAACCCGTATCAGCCGTCTGCCGGTTATGGATGTGTCGACTTCGATATGCACCACCTCACGGTGAAAATCGTCAATCACGTTAAAAGTTCGAAACCTCTTGACGCCATAGAGCATGTCGCTCATGAAATCCGCCGACCAGACCTGATGGGACACAGGCGGCACAAACAGGGGTTGCTTGAATCGTTGCGGCAGCCTCTTCTTGGCCCGACGCTTCTGGTTCAGTTTCAGGTCGCAATAGACCCGATATACACGCTTGTGGTTCCAGATTCGACCCTTACGCCGTTTTCCAAAAGCCCCAGCGGGGGTGGCGGTCGATGATCGCGTTGATGGCGTCCACACCCTCACCGTCGTCCCGGCTTTCGGGTGGCACATAAAATGCCGATCGGGATAGACCGACGCAACGGCAACTTTGACGAACGAAAAGCTGATGTTGGGCCACCAGATAGGTCACAGCCTCACGCTTCTCCGGCGGCCCTAGAGTTTTTTTTTCGATCAGATCCCTCAACGCCCGGTTTTCCAGTGCCATATCGGTATACATGCGCTTAAGCTGTGAAATCTCCCGCTCCATCTCCTTCATGCGCTTTAAATCAGAAGCGTTCATCCCTCCGTACTTGGACTTCCAATGGTAGAAGGTGGCATCCGAGATGCCATGCTTACGACAGATCTCTTTTACTGCAATACCGGAATCAACTTCCTTGAGAATCCCGATAATCTGGGTCTCCGTAAATCGTGAACTTTTCATTCGAGCCTCCTGGGTGTAGTATGCCAAAAAACTCTACTTTTGACATGTCCACCTTTAGGGGAAGCTTACGCCGGCTAACCGGTGGTTTTCGGCGGTCAGGTCAATAACATCAACCCCTTTCCTGACGTTTTATGGCCTGTTGCCTCATTAATAAATGTTACCGAAAGAAGAGCGTGAGTTGAGAACGTTGCCTCATAAAAGATGTTACCGAAGCCGGGTAATCTTTTGGAGTTTCATTTGTATCATAGTGTTTAGC